>Ga0209430_1000116_pt1 | contig 116119 bp, 98 predicted proteins | sample BarGraIncub1133A_FD_184504 | JGI IMG/M metagenome (GOLD analysis project Ga0209430, IMG submission 184504) | Arctic peat soil microbial communities from Barrow, Alaska - Barrow Graham LP Incubations 11-33A (SPAdes) (version 2) | ecosystem: Environmental > Terrestrial > Soil > Wetlands > Peat...
CCGTAGGGGATTAACATTAAAGGTTGATGCCCTACGGGCAAAAAGAGGGGAGATGCTTATTTCTATTGACATATATGCCCTACGGGCAAAAGAAATAATATTTTAAACAGCTTCTAAATCTTTTTAAGTAATGGAAATAATTTATTGTCATATTCCCATTGCTGTGAAACTGTTTTAATTTCCCCGTAGGGGATAAATATCAATAGAAACATTCACATAATAAGAAACTGTTTAAATTTCATTTTTTTGTTTTGCGCATAGAGCAGTAATGTGAAAAATGTAGGGGCCGCCCTTGTGGCCGCCCACGGGAAATATAGATTTTTTGAAAGCATTAATTTTATTTACATTACCCATGGGCGGCCACAAGGGCGGCCCCTACATGTTCAATGATACTGCCCTGAAAAGAAACAAACTTTCTATTATCATTAATGCCCAACAGGCAATTTTAAACAGTTTCTTAAAGTTTTTCTGATATCTGTATTATCCTGATAGATGGAGATTCGATTGGTATTATTATTCAACCCCAAAAGCTGCTAATATCTTTAAAAAGATTGTTGTACCTTTATCTTTTCTTTTAAAATGAAGAAATAATAAATGAAGATTAAAGATATCATTAACGAATTAGAACAATTTGCACCTTTGACACTTCAGGAGTCATACGACAATGCCGGATTATTAATCGGGGATGCCGGTAATGATTGTACTGGCGCTTTAATTACCCTTGACGTTACTGAAAATGTATTGGAAGAGACTATTTCAAAAAAGTTCAATCTTATTATTTCGCATCATCCACTCATCTTTGGAGGACTGAAAAAAATCACGGGTACTAATGCAACTGAAAGAATAACCATGAAGGCGATCAGGAACGATATCGCCATCTATGCCATACACACTAACCTGGATAACATAATTGGTGGTGTCAATGCCATGATCTGTGAAAAGATTGGGCTAAAACAAGTCAAGCCATTGGTCCCGGGACAAAAGCAACTCCGGAAGCTGATCACATATTGTCCGGTGGATCAGGCTGATAAAGTCAGAAGCGCAATCTTCGAAGCTGGTGCCGGTCACATAGGAAATTATGATTCATGCAGTTTTAATAGTGAAGGCACCGGGACATTTAAAGCACTGGAAGGGGCTAATCCTTTTGTAGGGCAGCTCAATGAACTTCATCGTGAATCGGAAATCAGGATTGAATCAATCTTTCCCTTTTACCTCGAAAATAAAATAGTTCAGGCTCTCCTTTCAGCACATCCTTACGAAGAAGTTGCCTACGATATTTATACGCTCGAAAACAAAAACCTACAAACGGGGGCAGGAATGAAAGGAATCCTCGAACATCCTCTTCCAAAAATGGCATTTCTTCAACTTTTAAAAGAACAATTCAAGACCGGAACGATCCGTTATTCTGATTTTAAAGATAAACCTATCAGGTCTGTCGCGGTATGTGGAGGCGCAGGTAGCTTTTTAATTCAGAAAGCTTTAAGTGCAGGAGTAGATGCATTTATTACCGGAGATATTAAATATCATGACTTTTTTATCCCTGAAGGGCGCATTTTACTTGCAGATATCGGTCATTATGAGAGCGAACAGTACACAAAAGAGTTATTATTCAACCAAATTACAAAAATATTTCCTACTTTTGCAGTTCGAATAGCAGAGCACAATACAAATTCGGTTCATTACTTTTAAAACAAAATATCAGGATCTATATGTCAAAGCAAATCAAAGATAATCTCTCAAGTGAAACTCCGATCGGGGAAGTTAAAAGCATCATGGGTTTGAAGCCAGGCGAATCAGATGCTGAAGAGAATATTGAGGTATCGATTGAGCGTAAATTATTCGCGCTGTTCTCGGTACAACAAATCGATTCACAGATCGACAAGATTCGTATTATCAGAGGAGAACTTCCTTTGGAAGTTGAAGATCTGGAAGATGAAATCATTGGACTGCAAACACGTATCGATAATTACATCATTGACATTGAAAGTTCAGAACGTCAGGTTACTGAAAAAGAGTTTGCAATCAAAGAAAGTCTGACCCTCATCAAACGTTATGAAGAACAACAAAACAATGTTCGTAATAACCGTGAGTACGACTCATTGACCAAAGAAATCGAATATCAGAATCTCGAGATTCAACTTGCCGAAAAACGTATCCGCGAATTCTCATCCTCTCTTGTCATCAAAAAAGACGAGATTGAAAAGGCGCAAAAGGGACTGGAAGAACGCAAAAACGATCTTGAAATGAAGAAAGCCGAGCTCACAGATATCATTGCTGAAACCGAAAAGGAAGAAGTAATGCTTCATACCAAGAGCGAAGACAATCAGAAATTTATCGAGTCACGTCTGCTGACAGCCTACAAACGTATCCGTAAAAATGCACGCAATGGCCTTGCTGTTGTACCTATTGAACGTGATGCATGTGGTGGTTGCTTCAGCAAGATACCTCCACAGAGACAACTGGATATCCGTATGCACCGCAAAGTAATCGTTTGTGAATATTGTGGACGTATTCTGGTTGACCAGGCAATTGTTGATGCCGTGAACAATAATTGATAAAAAAGAGTTAATTATATAACGGAAGCACCTTTGGTTCTTCCGTTTTTTTTTACCCAAAAAATCAGGATTATCATGAAAAAAGCTCTGTTTATACTTTTCTTGCTGCTCTCTCCACTTTTCTTGAAGGCATCATTCAATTTTAATCAAAATTGCACAGATGCTTTTGACCTCATTATCAGCCTGCGTTTCAATGAAGCCCGCAAACTGATTGCTAATGAGAAAAATGCAAATCCTGCTAATGCTATTCCATTTTTTCTGGATAACTATATCGATTTTCTTGGTTCATTTATAGGTGAAGAACAAGCTTCGTTCGATCAATATACGGTTGCAATGGCTGTTCGCATGAAGCGCATTGAAAAGGAAAATCCAAATTCACCTTATTACAAGTATTGCATTGCAACCATGGATATGCAAGTTGCTTTTACACGAATGAAATTTGGTGAATATATTAAAGCTGCTGCAGAAATAAACAGGGCATATCGTTTGTTAGAACGTAACAACCGTGAATATCCGGACTTTATTCCTCAGAAACTGTCACTGGGAATGTTACATACGCTCATTGGCAGCATCCCCGATAAATATGACTGGATCAGAAAAGCAACAGGTCTGAAAGGGACTGTAAATGGCGGCATTCAAGAAATGCAACAGGTATTCGATATTTCGCAGAGCAATCCAAAGTGGAAATATCTTCAAAATGAAACGCTTTTCCTTTTGAGTCTTACCTCGATCAATCTGGCAGCAGATAAATCGTTTTCTGAAAAGATCTTGAATTGGTACAACAAAGAAGAAGGTGTTCAACTGACACATGAAAATCCATTGATGGCATATTGCAAAGCCAACCTTTGCTTTAAAAGAGGGCTCAATGATCAGGGAATTCAAATTCTCTCAACACGCCCTAACGGCCCTGAATTCTTTCATTTCCACTATCTCGATTATCTTCTGGGGGTTGCCAAACTAAACAGGCTGGACAAAGATGCATGGGCTTATATGATTAACTTCACGGCTAACTTCAGAGGTAAGAATTTTGTCAGAGCCGCATATCAGCGTATAGCCTGGAACTATCTGATTAATGGGGACTTAAAAAAATATCATGAATACATGAATCGTATTCCTTTGGTCGGTGACATCACAACAGATTCTGATAAAAAAGCGTTTTCAGATTTTAAATCAGGAGAAGTTCCAAACGTATACTTACTTAAAGCTCAGTTGTTATTTGATGGTGGATATTATGACCGGGCACTTGAAGAGCTTGCTGGATTTAATCAAAGCCCTTCTAAAACCGAACATCAATCCCTGGAATATCTGTACCGCTTAGGCAGAGTGTATCACGAATCGGGAAAGATCTCCGACGCAATTCGTTATTATAATCTGACCATTGAAAAAGGGCAGGATAAACCCTGGTATTTTGCAGCCAACGCAGCGCTGCAATTGGGAATGATTTATGAGAACATGAAAAAGTATGATCTGGCTGCTACATTTTATAAGAAAAGCCTTTCAATGGATCCAACGGAATACAAAAACAGTATCTCACAAAAAGCCGAAGCAGGATTAAGCAGGATCAACAGATAAAAAAACTGCCGGAGTTTTACTAACTCCGACAGCATTTACAACCAACAAATTTTCAATCGAAACACTATTTTATTAAGGACTTAGAACTTCAATCCGAAAGTAACCACACATGAATTATTTGTAGTCTTTAAAGATGACTTGTTTGTAGGATCAACACCATACAAATAATAGTCTTCTGTCATGGTATAATTGGTAAAAGCACAATCCACAAAGTAATCCTGTGTCCTGTAACCAATACCCAAAGAAACTAAATCGGCTTTACCATTATTCACTCCTGAATTATATGGACTACCGAAAAGGCCATAACCACCACGGAAACTTATTTGTCCAAAACGATATTCTCCACCAATACGCAAGTTAGAGGTACTCCTGTATTTATCCTGGATGCGTTGATTAGCATTAGTGAAATCAGAAGCAGGGTTCAAACGGGCTTTTGTGTAATCAACCATTTCATAATCAGCTGAAATAAGTCCGTATTTACCAATGATAATGGCAGCACTTCCAATGAATTTTAATGGGGTCGTCATATCGAAAGTATATTGTCCCAATGATGATTTTGCATCTGCCTTAAAACCATTGTCAAAAGTAGACGACATATTTGAATAGTAATCGATATTCAGTTTACTGTAGAGTGTGGGGGTGTGAACAGCTGCACCCAATCTCAGCCAGTCTGTGGCTCTGACAATAACACCAAGTTTAAGATTAATACCGGTACCCTTGATGATCTGGTGATCGAATTTGGTCAGTGAGTTAAATATAGGAACCTTACTCCCGGGATCTGATTCAGTATACGTTGCTGATTCCTCATATTTTAAAGCAACAATACCCAATGAAGCCCCAAAATAGATTCTATCCTGATAATTTGCAGATCCTGCAAATACTGTTTCACCCAGATATCCGGTAGTAGAAACTGATTTTGTCTGATTTACCCCAGGGAAAGTTGCCATGTCAAGAATATCGGCACTATAGATATTATTGTTCTTATTTTTCACATAGATCAGAGAATCATTATATGCCAGCTGCGTATCAAAAGAACCATCTACTCCAAGATTACCGGGAGCAACGCCATTTGCCCAGTTTACATATTGTCCCAATAAAGAGGTCTTGGGGTTTGTTCCCGTGATAAAGTAATTTGAGTTATAATTTGCCAATCGGTTATATCCAAAACCAAACTGAAAGTTTTTCCAATCACTGTTTGATCTCGAATCCTGATTGTCCATGACAAGGACTGCACCGATACTACCTATATTAAAGTTACTTTTAGAATCGTCTGAATAGGTACCATTAAAAGTTGAAGCAACTTTACTGGTTAAAAAAGAGGGTGTAAATGAAACTTCAGAACGTTTATACAATGCCATTCCTGCCGGATTAGTAGAAAGAGAAGAAAAGTCTGCTCCAACAGCACCATATGCACCTCCCATCCCTACGGAACGGGCCGTACCACCAAATTGATAACGACTGAAACGCAATGCATCTACTTCATTCTGAGCAATAGCTGTCGTAGTAGCAGCTATTATTATAAGTAATACTACTAGTTTTTTCATAGGATTTATATTTTAGTTAATAACTAATTATCTGCGTGGGCTACTTACAGTACCTCCACCTGATGAACTTGAACTTGAGCTTGAACTTGAACTTGGTGATTCGCTACGACCTGAATTGGAAGGAGCAGAATAACTCTGAGAAGGTGCTGAATATGAACTTGGCGTTGGACTGTTGTAAGATGATGGAGTATATCCTGATCTTGATGAAGAGCCTGACGATGCAGGAGCTGAATAAGTCCGGACAGGAGCATACCTAGAAGGATCGGAAACCGACCTTTGCTGAGGCGTATATTGTTGTGAATTATAAATGGCAGGGGTTCTGTATCCCGGACTAGTATATTCATTACTTGAACGAGGTCTTGCATTTGTAGGGTTGTAATATTGTTGTGGAGCAGCACCCTGCGTTGGTTTAGCATATTGCTGGTTTCCATTTATAATAGCTCTGTCTTTGAAATAACTACCCTGTTGTTGTTGTACTGAACGGGTGTCCGGTCTTCTTCCCGGGACCTGTTGGTCCTTTGCAGGATCAGAGACATAACGGTTTAAGTTCTGACGGTTAATCATTTGTCTTTGACCGGCAACACTCTGTGCATTTGAAGGCGATGATCCAAACAGATTGCCATTTCCGGCATCGCGTAGATTCCTTCCGGTAGCGTTTTGATTTGCAGCAGCTACTTTATCTCTCAGATTTGGATTGGCAGTAGAACCTGCGGCTCCATTGCTATTCATTACCTGACGACCTGTAGAAGGTCCGGTTACAGCTGATCCGCCACCACCGCTGGTAAGTCCATTGAGACCATTATAACGCTGACTAAATGCTGTTCGTTCACTTGGGATGGGTCCATTGGTACCGGCACCATCACGACGTGGACCATAATGTATTTTAGAATTATTGTCTAAACTATTGTTGTAACCTCCGGTGTAGCTATAGGCTCCGCCAAAACCGCCATAACCGCCATAACCACCGTATCCGTAACCGCCATTTCCGTAACCACCATAACCATAGCCGCCATAGCCAAATCCGTTATAGCCAAATCCATATCCAAATGGAGAATAGCCAAAAGAGAATGGTGAATAGAAGTTGTTAAACGGAGAATACATGCCCCAACTCATAGAGAAAGGATCCATATAAGACATACCCATGCCCATACCCATACCATAGTTATTATAGATACTTGAACCCCAATAGCCCGGATTGTAATCATACCAATAACGATTTGTATAAAAATCATGATAGTAATCATTAAACGGACTGTATTGGAATCTTCTGATTCTGGATGCATAAGAATAGTCGTAATAATCGTCGTAATTGAAACTATTATCAACATATGCTCCCGAATCCTTTTGTGCCTTATAACCCTGTGTGTTGCTGGCAGTGTTCCCTACATAGGAATCGCTTGGAACCGATGAATCAGTTTTGATAACCGTCTCTTTAGTAGTTTTATGCAATAAAGGGGATTTAGATTGCACAAAAGTAGACCCATCTTTTGGGTTATAATAGACCTCATCATAACTCTGCCCCTGATTCTGGACAGTACAAGCGGTGAGTGCGCTAAGTATCACAAAGACCGATGTAATAATTTTTTTCATGACGTTTTCCTCCAATTCTTAAGATATTATATAACTGCCGGAGCTGATTCCTTATTATTTTGTAACTTTGCGACGGTAATTATCAATGATTTCAATACAAATTTTGTACCACAAGAAGCAAATGGCAAAAGATTTTCCTTCAAGAGCAGAAAATTATTCACAATGGTATAATGACCTGGTGATCAAAGCAGACTTAGCAGAAAATTCTGCCGTCAGAGGCTGCATGGTAATCAAACCATCCGGTTATGCCATTTGGGAAAAAATGCAGGCCGTCCTGGATAAGATGTTTAAAGACACCGGGCACGTAAATGCATACTTTCCTTTATTCATTCCAAAATCATTCTTCAGTAAAGAGGCCAGCCATGTAGCAGGCTTCGCCAAAGAATGTGCTGTAGTCACTCATTACCGTTTAAAGAACTCTCCGGACGGCAAAGGTATAATAGTTGACGAAGATGCCAAACTGGAAGAAGAATTAATTGTTCGTCCGACATCAGAAACTATTATCTGGGATACTTATCGCGGATGGATCAAATCATGGCGTGACCTCCCGCTATTGGTAAACCAATGGGCAAATGTAGTGCGTTGGGAGATGCGAACGAGATTATTTTTGCGTACCACTGAATTTTTATGGCAGGAAGGCCACACGGCCCATGCCACAAGGGAAGAAGCTATCGCGGAAGCAGAACAAATGTTGCGTGTTTATGCCGACTTTGCTGAAAACTTCATGGCTGTACCCGTGCTTAGAGGCACAAAATCACCCAATGAACGTTTTGCAGGTGCATTGGAGACATTTTGTATCGAAGCGCTGATGCAGGATGGCAAGGCACTTCAGGCCGGGACATCCCATTTTCTTGGAGAGAATTTTGCTAAAGCATTTGATGTTAAGTTCCTGAGTAAGGAAAACAAACTGGAATATGTTTGGGCTACTTCATGGGGAGTATCGACCCGTCTGATGGGAGCACTCATCATGGCACATTCTGATGACAATGGTTTGGTATTGCCTCCAAAGCTTGCACCTACTCAGGTTGTTATCATTCCTATCTATAGGAACGACGAACAACTGGCTCTGATCAGCGAAACTGCCAATAAAATCAAGAGCAATTTACTGGCAAAAGGGATCAGTGTTAAATACGATGACCGCGACACACAGAAACCGGGTTGGAAATTTAATGAATATGAATTCAAAGGTGTGCCTGTACGCATAGCAATCGGACCCAGAGATCTTGAAAACGGAACTGTTGAAGTAGCACGTCGCGACACTTTAGAGAAAGCTGTTTACCAGATTATCGATATCGAGAAGAAGATCGAACACCTTCTCGAGAATATTCAGGACAACATGTTCCAGAAGGCATTGAATTTCCGTGACGAGAACACCCGTCTGGCCGATACATGGGAAGAGTTCAATACCATTCTCGATACCAAGGCCGGTTTTGTACTAGCTCATTGGGATGGGACACCCGAAACTGAACAAAAGATCAAAGACGAAACCAAGGCAACCATCCGTTGTATTCCTTTAGACAACAAGCTTGAAGAAGGCAAATGTATCTATTCCGGAAAACCCTCAACCCAACGCGTTGTCTTTGCCCGCGCTTACTAAAAGCAGCATAATTTTAAACTGATATCAAATCATCATGTAGAGACGCAATATTTTGCGTCTCTTTTGTTTTATAGAATGAAATTAATCACTGACACTAGTAATTTCATTTAGATTTAAAGACAGTTTATTACCTCTTCATCTAATTTTCCAGCTAATACAGCTTTTTCCAAGCGCCTTACTGTCAATGTTTTTTCTTCTTTTTCACTTTAAATAAACTAGTTATAGTATTTAATACCATATCTCTTTCACCTTTAAAATAATCGCCAATTTTAAAGCTGCTAATATTAACATTAAATTCTTTGCTAAATGCTTTAAGAAATTCATCTGAGTCATCCCCTGTAATTTTTAAATCGCCCTCAAGGGTAGTTCCTTTTGTGATATGTTTTCGTTTAAAAAGGAATGGGAATGGCAAAGTATATCCACAACCATTATCATAAATAAACGTAATAATTTTGTTTATGATTTCATCATTTGTTGAAATTTGTCCTTTTAATTCACTCATCGTTGACATATCCTTTTTCTTATTGGAGAAAAAAAGGTGTCAGACCATTCTTTATTAAATAATTAGAGACGCAAAATATTGCGTCTCTACGAGATACTCAATTTATTTCTGATCCTTATTCAACATATAAGGTAATGCAATGGCAAATAAAATACCTCCGACTCCTAACCATTGATACAGACTGACCTGCTCGTTTAAAATCAGGACTGAAACAATCACCACAACAGGAAGCTCAATTGCACTGACGATTGTTCCCAATGCCAGACTCACGGCGGGTAACCCTTTATTTAAAAGCACCGGTGCAAGGACAACGCCTACAAAACCAAGTAGCAGTCCCCACTTCATGATATCAATATTGGTAACCGTAAAAACAAGGGTTTCTGGTGGAAAGCATAAAATGGTTACGATCATAGAACCCAACGCCATGTAGAAAGTCCTGGTCATTGGAGCCGCTTTTGTTACGGTATTTCCACTTACGTAAATAACCATTGTATAGGCTACTGCAGACAACAAAGCCCACATGACACCTATCAAACTGAGATGTGCACTATTGGCTTCAAAGGCCCCGGAAGCAAACAATGTCCCAACAAGCAGAATCAACAAAGAAAAAAGTTTCGCTTTACCGGGTAGTTTTTTGGTCAGGATCATATCCATGACCACACCCATCCAGGTAAATTGAAAAAGAAGAACGATCGCGATGGAAGCCGGAAGCAAAATCAATGCCTTGTAAATACATACAGTCGTAAAGCCAAGAAAGGTCCCTGCACAGGCCAGATAAAATTTCTGTTTGAGTGAAGGTTTTATAAATGTTGTTGTTTTTGCCCCTGTGAAGTTTTGAATAATCAAAACCAAGCCAACAAGCAATGCGCCAAACAGTACCTGGCTCACGCTGACCGCAGCAGCGCTAAATCCATCCCTGTATGCAAGTTTAGCAATCGGCGACAATAATCCATATCCCGAAGCGCCCGCCATAACCAGTAATGAACCCGTTAAAGTCTCTTTTTTAGCTTTAGCAGAAAGAAGTGTAGTTGTATTCAATATTTATGTGTTTAATTCGTTTCAAAGATACCATTCATTTCGGAAGTATCTTCGATAACCACGCTGAAGTAAAAGGAAAAAAGTACTTTTGCAAAAATAATAAATTATGGATCCTCGTCTGGCTGCCTTCGAGCAGCTGCTCAATATAATGGATGAACTCAGGGAAAAATGTCCCTGGGATAAAAAGCAAACGCTTGAAACATTGCGTTACCTCACGATTGAAGAGACCTACGAACTTTCGGATGCTATTCTGGAAAAGGATCTTGAAGAGGTCAGGAAGGAATTGGGCGATCTGATGATGCACATTGCATTCTATGCAAAAGTAGGAGAAGAACTTAATGCTTTCAACATGCAAGGTATCATTGAAGGCATCAATGAAAAACTCATCCGCCGTCATCCACATATTTATGGTGATGTCAAAGTTGCGAACGCTGACGATGTTAGCCAAAATTGGGAAAAGATTAAAATGGGTGAAGGGCGTACTTCGGTCTTATCGGGTGTTCCAAACTCATTACCCGCAATGATCAAAGCCCACCGGATTCAGGAAAAAGCCCGTGGGATAGGTTTCGACTGGGATGAACCTTCACAGGTCTGGGCCAAGGTACTTGAAGAACAACAGGAAATGCTCGACGAAGTCAATGATGGAAAAAGTCACTCCAAACTTGAAGAAGAATTTGGTGATTATCTTTTTGCACTTGTCAACTATGCACGCTTCATCAATGTAAATCCAGAAGATGCGCTCGAACGTGGAAACCGGAAGTTCATCCGCAGGTTTCAATTCATTGAAGAAAAGGGTAAAGCAGCGGGGAAATTAATCCAGAATATGACACTTGCTGAAATGGAAGAATTCTGGAACCAGGCCAAAGCTGAAGAACGTTTATAATCCCAAAAAGAGAACCATTGAACAACAGAACACTTTTAAGATCATTGATTATCTTTATGGTAATCTTTATTAATTTTTCAAGCAGCAATGCCCAGGGAACTCCGTCTTCAAAAGATAGCATCAAAACTACTTTAAAGGATTCCGTTGAGACTTTCAAATATACTATTCTGAATCTTCATACTATTGGTACGGGTTATAGAGATGCCGGCAGATGTACCACATCCCCCTTTCATTGGAAAGGAAATGACTGGTTGAAATTCGTGGCCATAGGAGCAACCGGATTAGCACTTCATCAACTTGATGTGCCCATCAATAAAATGGCTTACAGGAACGACTCCCGGCTCATGAAAGATTTTGGCAACGTCTTTGATCCTGTTGGGAACTTATTGTATGTTTTGCCTGCGATTGGAGGCACCTATCTTATTTCTCATCTTGCAGGGAATGAAGAATTAAGTGGTTTAGCGATCACGGCAGGAAAGGCCGTTATGATAGCAAATACTTTTGTCACATATGGAAAGGTCTTAGCTCACAGGCATCGTCCAAGTGAGGACATACCTTCAAAACCAAACCAATGGGATGGGCCAAGGCTTGATTTAAAGAATGCCTCTTTTTTCTCCTCTCACACGACAACCGCTTTTGCATTGGCTACTGTCATTGCTTCAACCTATTCAAATCACAAATGGGTTCCTCCGGTTGCGTATACCATGGCTTCGATAGTTGGCGTTTCCAGAATTGCAGCTCACGATCATTGGGCAACAGATGTATTTGTTGGAGCTGTGATTGGTTATAGCGTCGGGAAATTGGTTTATAAACTCAACCGATCCAAAAAAATTAAGCTGGTTGTAGGATTATAATCGAATTAAGAGAATTATAGAAAATGTAGGGGCCGCCCTTGTGGCCGCCCTTGGATGATGCAATCTTTAATTTTAATATTTTTCCCTATAATACTCATGGGCGGCCACAAGGGCGGCCCCTACATTTTCAACAATACACATTTAAGCATTGCAATTATTCTCTTTAAAACGAATGATTATTAAATTTTTTGTTTTGTTGATTTTTCATGATACATTTGGCAAATAAAAAAATAAAAACATGTCATCTCGAAGAGATTTTATCAAAAAATCAGCTTTAACCACTGCCGGTGTTGCTATTGGAGGCCTTGGTTTTTCAGCTAAAAGTTATGGCCGCATCAAAGGCGCCAACGACAGAGTCCAGGTTGCTATTCTTGGATTCTCAGATCGTTTTAAAGCAACCCTCGGTCCTTGTTTTCTCAATCACGCCAAAGAACTGAACTTTGAATTTGTTTCAGTTTGCGATTTATGGAGTGTGCGCAGAGACGAAGGACAAAAATGGGTACTCGATAAAACGGGTCAAAAAGTAAAAACAGCCGTCAACACAGAAGAGTTATGGAATCAGAAACCTGATGCCGTAATTCTCTCTACAGCAGACTTTTCTCATGCCTTATTGTGTGCAGAAGCTGTTCGTGCAGGCAGCGATGTCTACTGCGAAAAACCTTTTGCCGAAACCATGGATGATGCCAACTGGGCTTTGAAGGCAGCAAAGGAGACCGGTAAAGTCGTTCAGATTGGCTCACAACGCCGTTCAGGATCAAACTACCAGGCTGCACACGATTATATTCAGAGTGGCAAGTTCGGAAAGATTATTGGCGTTGAGATGACATGGAATGTCAATCAGCCCGGCAGATGGAGACGTCCCGAACTGGTTAAAACCATTCAGGAGAAAGATACAGACTGGAAACGTTATTTATTGAACCGTCCTTTCGAAAAATGGGATCCAAGGAAGTATCTTGAGTTCCGTTTGTTTTGGCCTTACTCATCAGGGATCCCCGGTCAGTGGATGGCTCATCAGATCGATACTGTAAACTGGTTTTCACATTATGAATACCCAAGGTCAGTAGCCGCAAACGGTGGCATCTATCTATGGAACGATGGCAGAAAGAATTTCGACACCGTTACAGCCGTGTTTGAATATGGCCCACACGACAGTGATAAAGATGGATTCCAGGTTATTTACTCATCAAGACAAACCAATTCAGCCGGAGGTATAAAAGAATTGTATTTTTCAAATGGTGGAACCCTTGATCTGGATAAGAACGAGGTAACTTCAGGAGGTGGCCTTTCAGCAGGTTCTGCAAAGGAAATGGATATGAAACCATTCTTGCTCGACAAGTTTAGCTTACCGAATATCAAGATCGAAACAGGCGCCAACACAGGTGGTGATCCTTTAACCAGTGCCCACATGAGAAACTGGCTGGAGTGTGTCAGAAACAAGGATGTCAAGACACATGCACCCGTTGAGGCAGGATACAACCATTCAATTGCCTGTATCATGTCAACAGCAGCACTCAGAACCGGACAGAAAGTTGTCTTCGATCCTAAAACGAAGCAGGTTATGGCTGGGAATAAGGTGTTTAAATATTAATTTACGTTTTGATGTTAATGTAGAGACGCAAGATCTTGCGTCTCTACTTCATAAACTCAATCACATGAAAATCTTTGCATTACTTTTCCTGTTGAGTATTTCTCTTTCTTTGAATGCTCAAAAGTCAAATCAATCCAAATACTTTCCATTGGGTGTTTGTCAGAAACCTGAAAACAGTAAACTAGCTGCCTCATTTGGATTTGAGTATATTGAATGTGGTGTCGATAATTTTCTGGTTCCAAGTCAACCGGAGGAAGTCTTTTTGGGTAAATTGCAGGAGATTCGTAAGAATGGTATTCCCACTTATGCCTGCAATAATTTCATTCCCGCAACTATTAAATGTACGGGTCCTGATGTATCAACAACTAAACTACTTGAGCATATCAATATTGCACTCAAACGTGCTAAAATTGCTGGAGTAAAAATAATTGTATTCGGGAGTGGCGGTTCACGAAAAATCCCTGATGGATTTGAAAGGCAAAAAGCGCACGATCAGTTTGTTGATCTGCTCAAACAGATTGGACCAATTGCAAAGGCAAACGGTGTGGTAATTGCCATTGAACCTCTTAGAAGTCAGGAGTGTAATTTTATCAATACTGTAAAAGAAGCCACTGAGATTGCACGTTTGGTGAATGATAAAAACATTCGGGTACTTGCCGACTTTTATCATATGAACTGTGAGAAAGAATCAACTGAATCAATTATCCAGGCAGGCAACCTACTGGTTCATTGTCACGTTGCAGAAACAGATCAAAGAGCTGCACCGGGCACAACCAAAGAAGATTTCACACCGTTTTTCAAGGCACTTCGTCAAATAAACTACAAGGGCAAGATTTCGATCGAGTGCAATTGGACCAATTTTGAAAAAGAAGCTCCCGAAGGGATCAAGACCCTCAGGAGTCAACAGGATGAAATGGCTAAATCAAAATTCTGAAAATGTAGGGGCCGCCCTTGTGGCCGCCCATGAGAATTGTGGATAAAAATAATTGGAATTTAAAAATATACATCTTCATGGGCGGCCACAAGGGCGGCCCCTACATTTACTGCAATAACCCCCAAAAACCCCAAAAAATCAGTTTCTAAATATTATGCTTTGTCTTATCAACCAGCGTGACACCCTGAATGATCATCATTTTATCTACTGCTTTACACATATCGTAAACCGTCAACAAGGCAACCGATACGGCTGTCAGTGCTTCCATTTCCACTCCGGTAGTTCCAATGCAACGAACCTCCGCGTTAATTTCTACTCCTGACTCTATCAAAGTTGCCTTCACAGTGATATTGGCCAAAAGCAACTGATGGCATAACGGAATCAATTCGCCCGTCCGCTTGGCAGCCTGAATCCCTGCTATTTCAGCAACTGTCAGTACATCACCTTTCTTCATCTGGTTATCACTGATCAGTTTAATCGTCTCGGCCTGCATGTAGATATTCCCTTTGGCTTTTGCAGACCTTTGTTGTTGAGGTTTAGCGCTGACGTCAACCATATTGGCTTTTCCAAGCTCATCTGTATGCGATAACTTTTTCATCCTCTACCCTCCTATGTTATAAAATGATCCGGAAGTATTGATCGTTCCACTTTCCGGCTTATTCAAAACAGCCTGTCTTAAAGCCTCTTCCACACCCAATACCCTGACACCAAAGCCCTTATTATTAAACAGACAGGGTTTGATAATCCCATTGGCAGTTAGTCTGAGTCTGTTGCAATTTGCACAGTCTCCTCCGGTTCCGCCATCAACAACAGCAAATTTTCCTTTCTTAAGCGTCATCTGTTGAATAAACCTGACATCCAGCCCGTTTTGTTTGCAATATTCTGCAACAGCAACAGCATCCGGTTCTTCGGATGACTCCTGAACCACACAATTAATTTTAACAGGAGATAACCCTGCTGCTTTAGCTGCCTCAATTCCTTGTAATGCCTTAGCCAAATCACCACCCCTGGTCAGAAAAGCATAACGGTCAGGATCAATAGCATCCAAGCTTATATTAACTCTCTGCAATCCGGCCTCCCTGAGTGAAGATGCAAATTCCGTCAATAAGATTCCATTAGAGGTCATTGACAAATCAGTAATGCCGGGAATAGCAGCAATCATCCTGACAAGATCAACGATTCCTTTTCTCACGAGTGGTTCACCACCTGTAATGCGTACTTTATTAACCCCCAGCCCTGCAGCGGCTTTCACAATATCTGTTATCTCCTCAAAAGAGAGTATCTCTTTATGATCAATCAGTTTCACGCCCTCTTCGGGCATGCAATATCTGCATCTTAGATTGCATCTATCTGTCACAGAGATGCGTAAATAATGTATGTTGCGTTTATAATGATCTAACATCGACAAAATCTCCTTTTTTAAAATGTGTGACTCCGAGAGGCACACTCATTATTCCATCGGCCCCGACATAGGCATGAATGTGTGCCGAACCATGATATTCAACCGGCATAACCCCTCCTGATTTAAGAAAAGTGACGGGCACAAATGCCTTGCGTTGATTGTTTCTGCGTGAATAATCAACGGCCAGAGGAAGTTTAAATTGCACAGGCCGATATATATGTCCGCTTAAAGCATAGAGCAAAGGCTTCACCAACATTTCAAACTGTACGAATGATGAAACCGGATTGCCGGGAAGTCCAAAAACATATTTATCATCCCGAAAACCAAAAACAGTTGGCTTTCCAGGTTGTACAGCGATTTTGTTAAAGAGAATCACAACCTTTTGTTCCTGCAAAATCCCGGGAATAAAATCAAAGTCACCCATCGAGACGCCCCCGGTTAATAAAACCACATCAGCTTCAGCAAATGCTTCTTCAATCGCATTTCTGGTCTTCTCTTCATCATCAGGAACGATCCCAAAATACAATGGAACGACATTCATTGCTTCAATCTGGGCTGTCAACTGAGTGGCATTGCTGTTTCTGATCTGAGATGGTTCCGGAACCTGATCAGGTTCAACGAGTTCATCACCTGTTGACAAGACAGCAACGACAGGTTGTCTGTAAACCAGTGGCTGCACACATCCTACAGAAGCCAACACGGCAATCTGTCCCGGATGAATCAAAGTACCTGTTTCAAGTACCTTGTCACCCTTGCGAATATCTTCAGCACGAAAACAGATATTGACGCCGGTTTTCTGACCAGCAAACTTTATAGTATCATCAGAAAGTTCTTCGGTATCTTCAACCATGACGACAATATCAGCGCCTTCTGGAATCATTGCTCCGGTCATAATTTTGGAACATTGACCTTCTCCCGCTGATTTCCCAGGGACCTTTCCGGCCCTGATCAATTCTATTACTGTAAGCGATCTGTCCAGATCTGCTTTTCGACAAGCAAAGCCATCTACTGCCGATTTATTGAAAGGGGGCATATCCATGTCTGAAAAGACATCCTCAGCCAGCACTCTGTTCAGGGATTGGTGAAGTGATACCGATTCAGTTTTTAACGGTTTTGCAGATAAAAGGACGATATTTAATGCTTCTTCAAAAGCTATCATGGGTTACTTTCTGTTGAAAAATGTAAAATTAAAGTATTTGCTTTTATTTTTGGGATTATTTTTGAAAATGTAGGGGCCGCCCTTGTGGCCGCCCAAGGATGATGCATATTTTTAAATTTTATAATTTTTATCAACAATTCTCATGGGCGGCCACAAGGGCGGCCCCTACATTTTCAAAAATACACAATTAAGCACCTTCCTTAGTTAGGAATTATAAAAAAGCTATATTTGCTTGAAATAAACCATCACCTACCAATGCAAAAGAAATTTTTACTTATTTTATTTTCAGTCATACTGATAGCCACTATTCTGAACCTTGGACAGTTCTATTCAATCTGGTCTCTCGAACCACTGGCATTAAAAATTATCAGATGGATTGCCATCGGTTTCTTAATCTGGTTTGCAGCCCGTAAAAACTCACTCACTACGTGGATCATCATCAGCATGGTTGTAGGCGCTGAGTTTGGAGAAGATTTTAAAGAGATAGCTATACACCTGAATGTGATCAGCAAGATTTTCCTTAATCTGATAAAGACTATCATTTCACCACTTATCTTCGCAACGCTTGTCGTGGGGATAGCAGGTCATTCCAACCTGAAACAGGTAGGCCGCATGGGTTGGAAATCCATTTTATACTTTGAGATCGTATCCACATTAGCCCTGTTCATTGGACTGATGGTCATCAATATTAGCCAGGCCGGAGTTGGTGTGACTTTGCCTGCCAACTTTGTACAGGAAACGATGGTTGCACCAAAACTCCTGAAATGGGACGAAGTGATTCTTCATTGTTTCCCTGAAAATATTGCCAAGTCAATTTATGACGGGCAAATCCTTCAGGTTGTTATTTTCAGTATCATTTTCGGAATTGCAGTAGCCTTACTCAAAGAACATCTCCGCAACAGGATGATTAATTTTGCAGAAGCCCTTTCAGAAACAATGTTCAAGTTTACAAATATTGTAATGTATCTTGCTCCTCTGGCTGTGTTTGCTGCTATCGCTTTTACAGTCGGACACATGGGATTGGGGATTTTGGGCAATCTGTTTAAATTACTGGCTACGCTTTATGTGGCACTTACCATATTTATTTTATGTGTTTTTCTGCCTATAATGTTAATGCTTAAAATCCCGGTAAAGAAATTCCTGTTGGCAATATCCGAACCTGCTACCATTGCTTTTGCAACAACCAGTTCCGAGTCTGCATTACCAAGGGCCATGGAAGCCATGGAGAAATTTGGAGTACCCCGGAAGATAGTAGCGTTTGTCATGCCTACAGGATACAGCTTCAATCTCGATGGCACAACACTTTATCTGTCACTGGCTACTATTTTCGTGGCACAGTGTGCAGGCATGCATCTTCCGCTGGAACAACAACTTATTATTGTGTTTACACTTATGCTCACCAGCAAAGGAGTGGCAGCAGTTCCAAGAGCTTCATTGGTCGTATTATTAGGTACAGCAGCCAGTTTTGGACTGCCTACCTGGCCTATTTTCATCATCCTGGGGGTAGATATCTTAATGGATATGGCACGGACAGCCGTAAACGTAATTGGCAACAGCCTTGCCACCGTCGTCATTGCCCGTTGGGAAGGAGAATTTGATGACGAGAAAGCAAAGAATTTCACCACCAAATAAATTGACTAATTACAACATGGGATGTATTTTAAAATATCGTGGGATGTATTTTAAAATAGTGCCATAGGCATCGTATAATTTTAACTAACGTCATTTTAAATAGTGCCGTAGGCACGTCATGATTGTAACTAATACCCCTTCACCCCATTGGAAGCCCCGTAGGGGTGACATTATCTAAACATTATTATGATTTGAGCATTTTATAAAATATCATACATGAAAAAACTTGTCCTGGCCCTATTTTTAACCTTCTTCGCCATTCATCTTTTCAGCCAGACCGAAACCATTTCCATCAAAATCGATCTCAATAAAACCACCGGTAAGATGAACCCCTTCTGGGCCTGGTTTGGTGCCGACGAACCCAACTACGCCACCATGAAAGATGGCAAAAAGCTTTTGACAGAACTTGCTGCCTTAAGCCCCGTACCAGTTCATTTCCGAGCACACAATCTCATGAATACCGGTGATGGTGTTGCAGCTTTAAAATGGGGTTCAACCAATATGTACACTGAAGACAAGGATGGCAAGCCTGTCTACAACTGGACCATTGTTGATAAAATCTTCGACACCTATCTCGAACGCAAAATAAAGCCTTTAGCTCAGATCGGCTTCATGCCCGAGGCGCTTTCCACGCATCCGGAGCCTTATAAACATGACTGGGTACCCGGTTTGCCATATAACAGAATCATTACCGGATGGGCCTATCCTCCGAAAGATTATAAGAAATGGGCCGAATTGATTTATCAATGGGTGAAACATTGCACCACAAAATATGGCAAGACTGAAGTCGAAAGCTGGTATTGGGAGTTGTGGAATGAACCCGATGGTTCTTATTTGGTGACACCTGATAAGTTGAAAGAATATTGCAAGATGTATGACTTCGCTTCTGATGCCGTAAAACGTGCATTGCCCACTGCCCGCATTGGTGGTCCACATTCAACAGGAGGAGCAGCCAAATTTCTCAAGGGATTTATCAATCACTGTCTGAAAGACACCAACAGCTGTACAGGAAAAGTTGGCGCCCCCTTTGATTTCATTGCCTTCCATGCAAAGGGATCACCCCGAATCGTCAATGGCATCGTACAGATGGGCATCCGTTCTCAGATCAAGAACATCAACGACAACTTTACCGTGATTGCCTCTTTCCCGGAAACAAAAAACGTTCCCATCATCATTGGCGAGTCTGATCCCGAAGGTTGTGCTGCATGCGGGATGAATACCAATCCTGAAAATGCATACCGCAATGGCACCATGTATTCGAGCTACACGGCTGCTTCTATTGCAAGGATCTATGACCTGATGGATGATTATGGTGTGAACCTGATTGGCGCGGTCAACTGGTCGTTTGAATTCGAAAACCAACCCTGGTTTTATGGCTTCCGCGATCTGGCAACCAATGGTGTTGATAAACCCGTTCTCAATGTCTTCAGGATGCTGGGAATGATGAAAGGAAACCGCGTTGAAGTGACCGGCAATCTTGCTTATGACTTTAAATCCATTCGCGACGGAAGCGTCCGGGGACAGAAAACAGATATCAGCGCCCTTGCCAGCGTGGATAAAAAACAGACTGCAGTCCTGCTCTGGAATTATCACGATGACGACATCCAGAATGCAGGTTCACCGGTAGAACTTCAGATAAAAGGTCTTCCAGCCACGCATGCCATCATGACCCATTATCGCATTGATCAGGAGCACAGCAATTCATATCAGGTTTGGAAAAAAATGGGATCACCTTTAAAACCCACATCTGAACAAATTGCAACATTGGAAAAAGCAGGTCAACTTGAACAACTTTCAAAACCCGAAACCATTAAAATAACCAATGGCGAAGCGCTCATCAAAATGCAGCTTCCCCGTCAGGGTGTTTCATTGATTAAACTGACTTATTAAATAACAGGTTTAACGTTATTCGTAGAGACGCAATATTTTGCGTCTCTACACAATAAAAAAAATTCCGAAACTGTTTAAAATTGTCCGCAGGACATAAATATCAATAGAGAAAATACAATAAAATTTCTTTTCCCCGTAGGGGATTAACTTTAACTGTTAATGCCTACGGGCAAAAGAAAAACTAAATTTAAACAGTTTCTGATAAATAAGGTGATTAACCCTTGTCCCTTTTTCAGGCAAATTTGACAATTAGCTCTGTGAGGCGGGTGGCAAAGCCACATTCGTTATCATACCAGGCCACGATCTTGACGAGGTTGTTCTTTTCGCCAAGGACAGCTGTTAGTCCGGCGTCAAAAATAGCAGAATGTGTATTGCCAAGGATGTCAACCGAAACGATGGGGTCTTCGGTGTATTCCAGAATCCCTTTCATGGGTCCTTCGGCAGCAACGCGGAATGCATCATTGATTTCCTGAACGGTGACTGAGCTTTTCAGCGTGCAGGTGAGGTCTGTCAGTGAGCCATCGGGAACCGGAACACGGATGCCAAAACCTCCAAGTTTGCCTTCGAGGTGAGGAAAAATTCGGGTGACGGCTTTCGCAGCGCCTGTTGTTGTTGGCACGATAGATTGGGCAGCAGCCCTGCCCCTGCGCCAATCGGTATGTGGAGCATCGATGAGGTTTTGATCACGCGTGTAGGAATGAACGGTTGAAATAAAACCATCCTCCAGCCCCCAGTTATCGTCGAGGATCTTGATCATGGGCGCCACACAATTGGTGGTACAGGATGAATTTGATATAATCAGGTCGTTGCGGTCTATCACATCGTCATTGATGCCCAATACGACAAATTTTATGTCGTTGGCCGAAGCCTTGGCAGGTGCGGAGATAATCACTTTGCGTGCACCGGCTGCAATGTGTTTCATGGCGTTTTCCTTGTCGGTAAACAGCCCTGTAGATTCAACCACTACATCGATGTTCAAAGCGCCCCAGTTGATTTCTCCGGGTTTGGAACTGCTAAAAACTTTAATGGAATGATCGTTCACTAAAATGCAATCGCCTTCAACTTTGATAGTCCCATCAAATCGACCATGAACAGAATCATATTTCAACAGATGCGCCAGATTGTCTACCGGCGCAAGATCGTTAATAGCAATAACTTCAATGTTTTCATTCTTTGCCATCATTCTGAAGGCAATCCTCCCGATACGGCCAAATCCGTTGATGGCAACACGTATTTTTTTCATTCTTCTAAAAATTGAAATCCGATGCAAAGTTACAAAAAGGAAACTATCTACTTTTCTTTATCTTTGCCTGAAACATTTTATACATTATGCAAAAAGCCATCAACTATTTAACAGAAAATAAAGACCGGTTCCTGGAAGAACTTTTTGGTCTTATCCGCATCCCATCTATAAGTTCATTGCCTGAAAACAAATCCGATATGGTTCGTGCAGCCAACTATTGGAAAGATGCCATCTTAAAGGCAGGCGCCGACAAAGCTGAAGTCATGACTTCTGACGGCAACCCTGTCGTTTACGGAGAAAAAATCATCAATCCCGACCTACCTACTGTTTTGGTTTATGCGCATTATGATGTGATGCCGGTTGACCCGATAGATCTGTGGGATACCGAACCTTTTGAGCCCATCGTGAAAGATGGAAAAATTTATGCGAGAGGAGCCAATGATGACAAGGGCCAGGGATTTATGCATGCCAAGGCTTTTGAGTCGATGGTGAAGTCGGGAACCCTGCCTTGCAATGTAAAATTCATGATCGAGGGAGAGGAAGAAATTGGCTCACCGAGTCTGGCAAAATGGGTTAAAGAACACAAAGAGATGCTGAAGGCAGATATCATGCTGGTTTCAGATACAAGCATGATAGATCCTCAAACTCCCGGTGTTACGGTTGGATTGCGTGGACTGACTTACATGGAAGTTGAAGTTACGGGTCCGGAAAAAGACCTCCATTCAGGCGTGTTTGGTGGTGCCGTTGCCAACCCTGCAAACATCTTGTGCAAAATGATTGCATCACTGATCGATGAGAAGGGACACATTACCATTCCCGGATTCTACGACGATGTGATCGAATACAGTGAAGAGGAAAGAAAGGATCTTGCCCTCAAGCCTTTTGATCTTGCAGGATTCAAAAAATCTCTTGGCATTGATGAAGTGGCCGGAGAAGATGGATATACGACTACAGAACGTACCGGAATCCGTCCGACCCTGGATGTCAATGGAATTTGGGGTGGTTACACCGGAGATGGAACCAAAACTGTTCTTCCTTCAAAAGCACATGCAAAAATTTCTATGCGCCTTGTTCCAAATCAGGATTGGCAGAAAATTGCACAATTGTTTGAAGATCATTTTAAAGCAATTGCGCCTAAAAGTGTAAAGGTAAAAGTTGAATCTTTGCATGGCGGTCAGAGTTATGGCGTTCCGGTTACAATGCCGGCTTATAAAGCGGCTTGTGACGCCTGCGTAGATGTCTTTGGAAAGAAACCCATCCCATTAAGAAGCGGTGGAAGTATTCCGATCATGTCGGCTTTTGAAGAGATCCTCGAAATCAAATCAATATTGCTTGGGTTTGGTCTGGAATCAGACGCTATCCATTCGCCCAATGAAAACTTCAGGTTAGAAAATTTTTATAACGGAATCGAAACCATTATCAGATTTTATGATCATTTCGCCAAAATCAAATAAGAAACCAATTAATCAGAAAGTCCCGTAGGGACGTCATGATTGTAACAAAAACCACAAACCAATATTAGCCCCGTAGGGGTGACATAATTGTATGATTATTAATTGCATATGTCACCCCTACGGGGCTAAAAACAATATAAACGACTGTTTTACAATCATGACGTCCCTACGGGACTTTACAATCCTAGTAAATACGGGAAAACGGAGAAGGGTGATCATTATTCTATTGACATTAATTCCCTACGTGCAAAAGAAAAACCGAACACATCCAATTTCTAATGGTTAATGCCCAACGGGCAAACTAAAAGGGGAGAATGTATTTCTATTGATATTTATGTCCTACGGACAAAAGAATGAATTATTACCCAGAACCTACGAGCATAAAAAGGGACTAACACCTTGATTTTTATTGCCAAAATCAATTAAATAATGGGGTTTGGTGATAATTTTATTAAGAAGTTGTTAATTTTTAACTTTTCTTTACGAACTATTTTAATTAGTTTTGGAATCTCAAGCCCCTAAAATCAATTATGCAGATTAAAAAAAATATTCCTAACGCCATTACATCATTAAATCTGGTGAGTGGTTGCATCGGCATTATGCTGGTACTAAGGGGATCAGTGGAATTAGGTTCCTTTTTTGTGATCATTGCAGCAGTCTTTGATTTCTTCGATGGTATGGCAGCACGTTTACTCCATGTTCACTCTGAAGTCGGCAAAGAACTTGATTCTTTGGCTGATTTAGTGTCATTTGGTGTACTTCCGGGCGCTTTGGTTTTTGTGATGCTTGAACAAAGTATCGCTCCCAATTGGGTAGTTTATTTTGCTTTACTCATTCCTGTCTTATCAACAATACGCCTTGCAAAATTCAATCTCGACACCCGTCAGTCTGAATCTTTTCTTGGGCTACCTGTCCCCGCTAATGCAATTTTTTGGGTTGGTGTAACCTATATCAACACACGGGTATTTGCGTCAGGTTTCAATGTTTTTTTACAATCGATTTTCAATCAGCCATTAATCATCATAATTCTGACAGTAGTGTTATCGCTGCTTCTAGTATCAGAACTACCTCTATTCTCACTAAAGTTCAAGAATTTAAAATGGGCCGGCAATCAAACCCGTTTGATATTTATTGGATTAGCACTGCTTTTATTCATAGTGCTCGGTGTAAGTTCCCTACCAATGATTATTGTCCTGTACATTATCATTTCAATCTTTGTTAATATGCGCGCATTCAAGAATGCAAATTAACCGTAAAATGAAACGATGAACAAAAAAATACGAATATTATTAGTAACCATCATTTTATCTCTGTTGATGTTTGATGGTAATCAATTGAGGAGTTCAAACTATTCACGATTTGAAATTATTTCTGATAACGATCTGGATGCACTGGCTAAAACTATCAATTCAGATATTATCAATAAACTCGATTCTATTTTTAATAAATATGCCGTACAGGGGTTTTCAGGAAGTGTGTTGGTGGCTTGTAACGGACACGAACTTTATACGCGTAGCTCCGGATTTTCTAATTGGGAAACGCTGGCTGATATAGATGAAAACAGCATCTTTCAATTGGCCTCTGCCAGCAAGCAATTCACTGCCATGTCTATTATGTTGTTGAAGCAGGAAGGCAAAATCGATATTGACGCAAAAGTGACAGATTATATTCCTGAGTTTCCATATAAAACCATTTCAATACGTAATTTACTGAACCACACTTCAGGACTTCCTGATTATGTAGGATACCTAAACGGCTCCTGGCATGATAAAACAAAAAATCCAACTAACGAAGATGTAGTGAGTATGCTTGCTACCCGGAAGTCAAAATTGATGTTTACACCCGGAAGCAGATTTGTATACAGTAATACCGGTTATGTTGTACTTGCAACTATTGTTGAACGGTTATCGGGAGAAAGATTTCCTTCATTTGTAAAAAAACATATCTTCGATCCTTTGGGAATGATCCATTCATATGTTCATTCAACTTCTCTCGATGTGGATAGTTTACATCGGAGCGAAATGGTTGTTGGACACAGAGGTCATTTTGTAATTCCCATGACTCCTTGTGATGGTCCTGTTGGCGATAAGGGCGTTTATTCAACTGTTGAAGACCTTTATCTTTGGGATCAGGCACTTGAAAGATCTAAACTTCTTCCTGCGGATATACAGGAAGAAGAGTTCTCACCGGGACGTACAAATAGTGGAGCCGAAGTCCCTTATGGTTTTGGCTACCGTCTAAAAAGTTGCCCATGGGGAAGACTTGTTTATCATAACGGATTATGGGGTGGTTTTAAATCGAGCTTCCTGCGTTATATTGATGCTCAAACTACTGTAATCGGATTGAACAATACAAATTCGGTACAATTGCATGGTTTGGTTGAAGACCTGAGTAAGATCATCAATGATGCTCAAAAAGACAGGTTAACGGATAATATCATCTTTTCACTGTTAAAATCAGATTCGGATAATATAGCTGAAAAGATTCAAACTATTGTAAAAAGCGACAATGCTGCTCTGATCAATGGCAAGAAACTAAGATGGGCGATTGATTATCTGAACGCAACCAAGAAGGTACAGTCGGCTCAAAACCTGAGTTTGCTGGCGTATAAACTCAAAGAAAGCGGTACGCCAACAGAATCAACAACAAGCATCAGAACATCGAATTAATTTCTGATCCTGAAATTATATTAAAGAGAAATTATCGTAGAGACGCAATATTTTGCGTCTCTGCCTTTTTATAGCAATCAATTTATCAATTAACACTATAGTGTAGAGACGCAATATTTTGCGTCTAATGTATTGAATGTCTGATTATAATAAATCTATTATAAAGAAAAAGAGACGCAAAATATTGCGTCTCTACAAATATTCGGAAATTATTCTTCAATGATAGAGTAATCCTACTTTTTTGTTCTTAAAAAACCTAAAGCCCCTTGCGGGGCTTTTGTAAATAAAAACAGAATAATTAGTCTTCAGTTTGGATGATGAATAAATCATTAGACATCATGAAAGCATATTTTTAGTTGGTCCAGTAGTCCATAGCAAATAACAGATTAACAAATAGTAGTATATTCTAGTAATGGCAGTTATTTAGTTTTGCTTTTGTAATTTGCTATAACGAAATAAAGCAAAAACCCTGCCGAAATGAACATTAATTCAATCCCAATTGGTAAAACTGAATGATAATCTGTATCAATAAGTTCAGCCATTTTATTATACGTCATGCTGAAATTGCTGAACGAATTGAAATAGTGTCTTATTTCCTTAGTTCGAAATTCTGACCGAGATAAACCTTACGTACCTGCTCATCGTCGGCTAACTCCTGCGAAGTACCGGCCTTTAAAACTGACCCTTCAAACAACAGATATGCACGGTCAGTAATAGTTAGGGTTTCGTGTACGTTGTGGTCGGTGATCAGAATACCAATATTTCTCTCCTTCAGTTTTGAAACAATCCCCTGGATATCTTCAACGGCTATGGGGTCAACACCTGCAAATGGTTCATCAAGCAATATAAACTTTGGATCTACAGCAAGGGCACGTGCAATCTCTGTTCGACGCCGCTCACCTCCTGAAAGCTGGATGCCCAGACTCTTGCGAACATTGTGAAGGCTGAATTCAGTAAGCAGTTGTTCAAGCCTGTCTTTCTGTTCCTCTTTACTAAAATGAGTAAACTCTAATACTGCCTTAATATTATCTTCTACACTGAGCTGACGAAAGACCGAAGCTTCCTGTGCCAGATAACCAATGCCTTTCTGAGAACGCTTATACATGGGCAATGTGGTGATTTCCTCATCGTCCAGAAAGACCTTTCCTGCAAAAGGTTTGATCAAACCCACGATCATGTAAAACGAAGTCGTCTTTCCGGCACCATTGGGCCCCAGTAATCCAACAATCTCTCCTTGTTTTACTTCGACAGAGACTTTATTTACAACAGTACGGTTACGGTAAATCTTTACGAGATCCTGCGTTCTTAAGATCATGGGATACAAAAATTATTGGATACAAAGTTAACAATTTTAAGTGTTTCGACAATGACTCCATTTAAGATTAGAGATCGAAGACCATTGAAACCATTATACCAAATTTCTTTGCATTAGGATTATCGAGATGCGACAGTCGCCAGACGCCGTCTACCCTTATAAAACGCAGGATGTTTTCGACACCTACACCTGCTTCAAAATAAGGTTTACGCAAATCAGACGTTCCCGGAGGAAGGATGTTGAATTTCAGATTCTCATTGCTGATGGTGCCCACAACCCCTTTTACCCAGGCCAGTTCACGCCATTTTAGTTTACGCATCAATGGAATGTGATTGAGGAACAAGCCACTAAAGTGATGGGTATAACTGAAATTGACATATTTGTCGCTTACAAATTCATAGTAATTCATCAGGTTAAAAGCATACTCATCAAACATATACGTTTCATTTCCGGGATGAATTTTCAACAATGTATAAGGTACCTTGCCCCAGACCTGCCCTGCTTCGATCGTGTATTTTGACCAGCCCCATGTCATGATATTAAACCAATGCTCAGTTCTGAGCTGAAGACGTTGATATTCATATTGACTGCCAAGGAATTTTGGTGGGCTGTAACCGTACTGGATATCAATAATAGGATACTTTGCACCAAGGCTGGTACGATCAAAGTTGCCCATTATAATTTTTTCACCCAATGCCAGACGTGCACTTATACCAAATTCTGTAATAGAAATGCTGGGATGATATAATGTATCCCCATCAAACGTCCTAAATTGACCACTGGGTGGAGCATAAAGTTTACGGTGCATGATGCTAAAGGTGTTTAAGAATCCTGTAAACCACTCATGATCGTAAAAAGCTTTATACTGGTCAACCATCGAAAGCTTGTTTGCCGGACTTCTCCTGAATACCGCCGCAAGTAGAAAATCTTCTCTGAACGCATTTAAACTTGTACCGAGTTGTTCAATATCATGTGTCACACTGCCTCCAAATGCTCGCCGGGGGTTTTTACTCAGCATCCACAATACCTCGGCATTATATTTAAAGGCTTTATCCTGTGTGCCGTATGCAACATGACCTGTCAACTGGACTTTCTTACTAAAGTCATAGCTTGTATGTCCACCGATCCGGAAACGGGTTCCTTCAAGGCTGTTAAAACTGAGCGTTGACATATAAGGACCCCAATCCATAAGGCCTCTATAATAATACCCACTTGTAATCATTTGTATTACATTGAGGTAGGTATTAAATACAGGCATATTCTCGAGGGTATCAATCATGTGATAGATGGTCTTTTCCTTTTGAGAAAGTTCTTCATGGCGGTTCTCGTTCCAGAACTTATCATCTTTAACCAGAGCATCCGGTTCAACAATAGTACTGACCGGTTGACTATAGAATTTCGCGTCTTTGGGCTGGTTCAATACAAAATTCTTATAGGTTGTGGTCTTAGTGCCATAAAAACCCATTTGCTTTTTGGTCTTTTCAAGTAGGTTGAAATCCGCAATCATCTTATCACGCACCAACATCCAGTATCCATCGACCTGTTCATATGCCTGGCTCAGTTGCAAATCGTTAACAAAGTTCATGTTCACATCATGCGACATCTGCATATCGATGCTTTTCACAGCAAATGTAGTATCATTGATCCAAAGGGTTCCTGAAAAAGTATATTCCTGTTTGCGTTTTGGCTTGAAAGTGACCTTATAACACCACCTGTTATCAACTCTGGCACTATCCTCAAGATAGTACTTGTAATACTCCAATCCAAAACCTGCTACCGGACTGACAAAGTTTTTCTGAAAAAGGTTGATATAGTTGTCATAGATGTTCACATTCTGAATCAGATCGCCCAGGAACTGAGCATAACTTGGATCATTGATCCCGGAGATCTTATTCGCTTTGATTTTCTCGAAAGAAGCTTTGGGGCTCTTGCGATAAAAGACATCTGAAAGAGATTCGGAAATAAAGATCGGCAGGTAAGTTTTCCCATTTACCGATGAAGTATCCACATAATTGAAGATAAATTTGAAGGGTCTCAGGATTCTTTTGTCCTTAAACTTATCGGAAATATTGTTGGCATCCAATTGTATTTTATTGTAAGCTTCGTATTGATATGCATCAAGCTTCTCCCTGTCATTGTTTTTCTTATTGGCAATGACCTTACGCATAAACTTAATTGCAGGATTTACACCAGGGGTAATTACAACAGCATTTAAAAGGGTTGACAGTGGTTCGAGTGAAACATTAAGCGTCTGAAATTTAAATCTGACAACAGGTACAACTTTTTGCTTGTAACCCATCATTCTGAATACGAGAGAGTCATTCGCATTCTTTGTCTCCAGTGAGAATTTACCATCCAGATCGCAGTTGGTTCCAATAGTAGTTCCTTTAAAAAAAACACTCGCCAGTGGAAGTGTTTCACCGGTAACGGCATCTGTGACTTTACCCGTTAATTTTGTTAGCTGAGCAAAACAAAATACTGGTAATAAGAAAAATATAAATAATATAGCCCTCTTTTTTTTCATAAATTCAGCATTATACTAACGGATCGTTAGATATATATGCCACTCGTGTTTGGATGAATAATTTGTAACAGATATTATTTAGACTCAACTGAGGTGTTTTGGTTTAAAGCATCCCAAAATTCTACAGCTCGCCTTGTATGTGGTACAACAATTGTACCACCAACTAAATTAGCTATGGCAATTGTTTCGAATAGTTCTTTTTCACTCACTTTCAGTTCATGACACTTTTGAATATGATACTTCACACAGTCATCACATCGCAAAACCATCGAAGCCACTAATCCCAATAATTCTTTGGTCTGTTCAGAAAGAGCGCCTTTTTTATAAGCGTTTGTATCAATATTATATATTCTTTTTATGACCAGATTATCAACAGATAAAATCCTGTCATTCATTTTTTCGCGGTAGTCATTAAATTCTTTTACAAGGTCACTCATAGCTGAATAAGTAATAAAAAGTTAATATTAACAATGTTTAAATATCTTTTGTTTTGAATACAATACTGTTTATAAAAATCCGTTTAATAAATCCATTGTATATTCGGATGAGTTGCAAAGGTAATCATTTAACCAATTATGGTTTACAAATAATGACTATTTGAACAAATGAGGTTAAGAGTCAAAGACCGTGTAAATTCAACTCATCTTAATTTATTATGATTTTAAATAACAATTTAACTTGGAATTATAAATGTTTTTTTCCAAAATTTGCAGCCTTTTTCAATTTGCCTGTGGAAAAGGCTATTTTACACACTTTCAAATTATTATTATTTTCAAAACTTAATACTGAAGTTATTGATCGTATTTTGTTGGCTTAAAAAAAACATTTAAAAAAATTCATAAAACAGTATTATTTGCTAACAGAAGTTGATATTTATAGTTAACTTTGTATTAAGCACCTTAACTCTGAATCTTAAATATTAACTCAACTGACCCGAAAAGTCAGTAATGCGAGTATAAAAAAAGAATTTTAAAAAACGGTTGGTAAATAAACTAAAGTAAGAAATGGCGAATAAACAGGATTATCCTCTACATGAATTACTCAAAAAGTTCTTTGGGTTTGAAACCTTCAAAGGAACACAGGAGGCTATAATCAAGAATCTAATGTCAGGCAATGATACATTTGTCATTATGCCTACAGGAGGTGGCAAATCATTGTGCTACCAGTTACCTGCATTAGTACTGGATGGAACTGCCATCATTATATCACCTCTTATTGCATTGATGAAAAACCAGGTTGATGCTATTCGCAATTTTGGTTCTGTCACAGGTATTGCACATGTATTAAACTCATCGCTTACCAAGGCTGAGATCTTACAGGTAAAGGCCGACATGACAAGCGGGCATACCAAATTATTATATGTAGCCCCTGAATCATTAACGAAAGACGAAAACGTAGCGTTTTTAAAAGATATTGATATCTCTTTTTATGCCATTGACGAAGCGCATTGTATCTCTGAATGGGGTCATGACTTCCGTCCTGAATACAGACGCTTGCGCCCTATTATCGAGCAGATTGGCAAGAAAGTACCCATTATTGCATTGACGGCTACTGCAACACCAAAGGTACAACAGGACATACAGAAGAATTTAAACATGATGGATGCCTGTGTTTTTAAATCTTCATTTAACCGTCCGAACCTCTATTATGAAGTACGCCCCAAGAATGAGGATGTATCAAAAGAGATCATTAAATACATTAAACAAAATAACGGAAAATCAGGAATCGTCTATTGCCTGAGCCGTAAGAAAGTTGAAGAGATTGCTGAGACGCTCCAGGTTAACGGTATCAAAGCACTCCCTTATCATGCCGGTCTTGATTCAGCTACACGGGTAGAGAACCAGGACAAATTTCTGATGGAAGAAGCCGATGTCATTGTGGCAACGATTGCTTTCGGGATGGGAATCGATAAACCGGATGTACGTTATGTCATCCATCATGATATTCCCAAGAGCCTCGAAGGGTATTATCAGGAAACCGGTAGATCGGGTCGTGATGATGGAGAAGGTAACTGTATTACTTTTTACAGTTACGATGATATCATCAAACTGGAGAAGTTTATGAAGGGTAAACCTGTAGCTGAACAGGAAATAGCCAACCAGCTGTTACTTGAAACAGTTGCTTATGCTGAGTCTTCGGTCTGTCGCCGTAAGCAACTCCTGCACTATTTTGGAGAACCCTATGATCATGAAAACTGTGGCAATTGTGATAATTGTTTACAACCTAAAACACGTATTGAAGGAATGGAGTACATTGAATTGGTGCTTGAAACAGTTTTAGCTGTTAAGCAACAGGAGAAAGCCAAACAGATAACACAGATTTTGCTTGGCAAGTCTTCTGCAACCATTAAGGCATCCAAATATGATAAGTTGGAAACCTATGGAAAAGGATCTGATAAAGATGAAAAGTTCTGGGATGCTGTCATTCGACAAGCACTGATCGAACTACTTCTGCTCAAGGATATTGATAATTATGGACTATTAAGGGTAAGCCCTGAAGGACACAAGTTCCTTAAAAAGCCCTATTCTTTCAAGATAGTTTGTGAGGTTGCCGCAGAAGAATCTGATGACGCCGATTTCTTTGCAGGCGGTGGAGCACATACATCAACAGCAGATCAGACGTTGTTTGCATTGCTGAAGGACCTGAGAAAAGATATATCCAGAAAAGAAAGCATACCTCCATTTGTTATCTTTCAGGATCCATCTCTCGAAGACATGGCCATTCAGTATCCCATCACAATGGATGAACTGAAACAGATCACAGGTGTTGGAGCAGGTAAAGCACTGAAATATGGCAAGCCTTTCCTTGATCTCATGAAGACCTATGTCGAAGAGAACGAGATTATCCGCCCAATGGATATGGTCGTTAAATCGGTTGTCAACAAGTCTGGGCTCAAGGTATATATCATTCAGAATATCGATAAAAAGATTGCGCTGGAAGAAATTGCCTATTCTAAGAACATGACACTGGGAGAGCTGCTGACCGAAATCGAACGTATTGTTTCATCAGGCACACGGCTTAACCTTTCGTATTATCTGGATGAGTTTGTTGATCCCTATCATCAGGAAGAAATCTTTGAATATTTCCGTACTGCAGAGAGCGATTCTGTAGAAGATGCGCTGGTTGATCTGGGTGAAAATGAGTTTACAGAAGATGAAATCAGACTCATGCGTATCAAATTCATGTCCGAAGTAGGTAATTAATCCCTTTTAAGCATAATGCTTGCATATTTCATCGACTGGCTTAACTTTGCATAATTAAGTCAGTCGTTGTTTTTAACATAAACCATTAATCAAATGTCAGAAGAACTGAACCAGGAAACGCCATCAGTAGAATCATGCTGCAAGGCAACAGAAAAGAAAACCAATATCAATCTGATTATAAGCAGTGTGTTGGGAGTCGCAGTCATTGTTTTATTTGTCCTCCATTTCACAGGTGGCTCAAAAAACGCATCTGCAATAACGGCTGCTTCAACCACCGCCAATGGCAAGATTGCTTTTATCAATGCAGACTCCATTCTCTCACAATATGAAATGGCGAAAGAAATTAAGGCTCAGCTTGAGGACAAAGTAAAGAAGGTACAGGGTGAATTACAAACCCGTGAACAATCTTTCCAAAAAAGAGTAACCGATTTTCAACAGAAGATGCAGGCTAAGTCACTTACCCAGGAGCAGGCTCAAAAAACAAATGATCAACTGACCCAGGAAAAACAATCTCTTGAAGGTCTGAGTAGCCAATACCAACAACTAATTGGTCAGCAACAACAAGAACTTACGATTGCTTTACACGACACGATTGCCAATTACCTGAAACGATTTAACAGTGATGGTAAATTTGATTATATCTTCAACTATCGCAACGGTGGTGATTTACTCTTTCAGAATCCGGGACTCGATATTACCCCTGTCGTGTTAAAAGGATTGAATGAAGATTACAAAAAACACAACCAAGGTAAAAAATAATGAAAAAGGGCATTCTAATTGCCATTTTTAGTCTACTCCTCCTTACGGGATTCATTGGTTGTCACCATGGATCCCGTCATGTGGAAATATTATCCCGTGACTCGCTCATCGATGTTCTGGTAGATCTGCACATATCCGAAAGTGCGTATCATAACAATCAGACGGGATCGGGGAATCAAACTATCATTCGAAGGAATGCATATTTTGATTGGGTCATCAAAAAACATCACATCACCTATCAGGAGTTCGATACCAGTTTCAAATTTTATATGACTGACATTGAGCGTTTTTCAAAGATGTATGATCTTGTTATCAATAAGATCAAGCTCAAAGAATTAGAAAACAAACGGACTCCCAAAGAGGAGTTGGTAAGGAAAGATTCTATTAAGAAAGACTCCTTGCAGAAAATGGTCATCCAAAAAGCTGCAATGAGAAAAGACTCAATCAGGATTGACTCCATTAAGAAAATATCGTTGAAGCAGGAAGCTATTCACAAAGCGTTGCGCAAAGCTGATTCAATTAAAAACATAACCCAAAAGAAAGCAGCCTACAACAAAGAAGCATCGATCAATGAATCATTGAAGAGATCTCTTCTAAGAGCCGATACTACCAAAAAAGATACCGTCAAAAAGAAAAAGATTCTTCCTCCGGTCATAAAAAGGAAGGTTCCGGCGTTGGTAAAATAAAATAGTGCTATGCACCATTTTCTATTGCTATAAAACCAAAAAAATTTGCTGATAAAATTAATAACGAAGTTCATAAAAGATTAAAGTATGTGTACCTTTGTGAACGCAAGAAGTTCGGAGAAGATAAGAACCTGAGGTTTAACATACAAAAACCTACACCTTCCATCGAACCAATCTTTAAACTATTCAGCAATCATGAGACACGTAACCGTTTATACAACCGATAAGGAATACAATCATTTTGTACAGCTGGCTAAAAACCTTCATTATGTAAAAAGGATTGAGACTGATGAAGAGCCCTCCAAAGAAGATATTTTGGATAACATAAAAGAAGGTTTGGAGGAGGTACAGCTCTTCAAAAAAGGCAAGCTAAAAACTTCGTCTGCAAAATCTTTTTTAGATGAGCTATAAAGTTGAACTCTCTTCAAACTTTCAAAAAGAAGCCAAAAGGTTGGTAAAGAAATATCCTTCTCTAAAAGTGGAGTTAGCCAATCTTTTTAATGAACTGGAATACAATCCAACCATGGGGATTCCGCTTGGTAGTGATGTTTACAAAATCCGTATAGCAATTGGTTCTAAAAACAAAGGGAAGTCTGGCGGGGCAAGAGTTATTTCTTTTGTAAAAGTTACGGAGACTATCGTATTGCTTTTCTCCATTTACAATAAAGGTGATAAAGATTCCATCTCTGACAAAGAAATTGAAGAATTAGTAAAAAGATATATTTGAGAAGAACTGGTGGTCGTGTAGATCAGGTCATTACAGCCATGAATGATTAATAGTGTCAGGAACTATTTATCATAAATGGTTCCTGACACTATTTTCTAGAGTGTTGACTTATTTCGGATATTCCAGTAAGTTAAAATTTCTCTTCTTTGTTTTGAAGCTATTAACGTCCAGACGATTGTTCTTTTAGCCATGAAAGATCCTTATTATCAAGTTCATCCTGAGAAATTAAACGTCCGGCTTTGATATCATCCTCACTCATTAACAACATGAGTTTTTGTTCTTCTGTTAATTCAACTTTATTAGCTGTTGATGAAGAATCGATTAGTTTTTCCAATTCAACAAGAAAATCCTGATTTTTTATAGTAAGAATTTTATCTATCAGACTATTCTTTATTAAATCAATTGATCTCATATCCTTCAATTTTTAACAAAGATAACATATTCAATAAGTAAAGTCCAGATCAATTTTCACGTGATTTACTGAATGTATATCAACACTTTAAAATTAATGTGGATGGGCCCCATTAATTCTCAAAAAACAACAAAGTGAAAAATCGAACCTAAAAGGACATTAAAAAAAATCTGCTCTAAAACTGAAAATAATATTTTTTGACCATTCTTTGATCATTCTTTGATCATTCTTTGAATATTCTCGGAACATCCAGAGTTCACCGGTAAACCAGAGGTAATTGAGGGGTAGATCACTTGTAGGCGTCTCGCACGTGTCTCGCAGGTGTCTCGCACATGTCTCGCACATGTCTCGCTCTAATATGTGCGAGACACCTGCGAGACAACTGCGAAATAGGTGCGAGACACCAGCGAGGCAGTTAGAAGTCATCTACCAATGGTCTACCCCTGGTTTACCGGTCAACTCTGAGTGTTCCAAGAATTAACGAAAAATGGTCAAAGAATATTTGAAAAATGGACAATTAAAATTTCAAGATTGTACTATATTTTTGGAAGTTGATATGAACTAAAGATTAAATGGGGCTAACTACGATTTACTCCAAAATAAAAACTGTGTCAATGTTAACTTTTTAAAGTTTAACAATGACACAGTCTATTTATTTTCTGCCGTTTATGATGGTAGAAAAAAGAAGTATTTAGAGTGTTTCGATTTTTTCCATCAGGCGATCGACAAGGCGGCTGGCTCCGATTCTGAACAGAGAATTATTTAACCATTCCTTGCCAAGGATCTTTTCAACAAGCTTTGTGTATAACAATGCCTGCATGGGGTCTGAGACGCCTCCTGCGGCTTTAAAACCGATCCGCTTACCCGTTGCAGCAAAATGCTCTTTGATGCACATCAGCATCACGCAGGCAGCTTCCGGGGTTGCAGCTACAGGAATCTTTCCGGTTGAAGTCTTGATGAAGTCGGCGCCGGCATCAATTGCAAGCATGGAAGCAATTTTAATATTGGTTAAGGTTAAAAGTTCTCCGGTTTCAAGGATTACTTTAAGGTGGGCGTCTCCACAAGCCTCTTTCAACATTGCGATCTCGTCGAAGACCTGTTCGAAATCTCCTTCCAGAAAAGTTCCTCTTGAAATAACGATGTCGATTTCATCGGCTCCCTGCTCAACGGCGTATTCTACTTCGTTCACCTTGAGATGCAAAGGAATTTGTCCTGAAGGAAATCCGGCAGCTACTGAAGCCACTTTAATTCCAGAACCATTTAAAATATCGGCTGCAAGTGCTACAAACGTTGGGTAGACGCAAACTGCGGCAACGCCTCTGATGCCTTCGCCATGTTCGGGCAGGTAAAGACCCTTATCACACAATGCCTCAATGCGTTCAGTATTATCGCTACCTTCAAGCGTTGTTAAATCAACAAAATTCAGCATGTTTATCAACTGATCCCTATCGGGGAAACCTGCTGCTTCAATTTCTTTTTTGACTGTTTCAATCGTCTTCTGAACTTCTTTCTCGTCTACGGGCAAGATTTTTGAAATATCGATCATGATTTTAAATTTAATTTTTTGGACCATCAAAGGTAAGCATAATGAAAACAGGGTGAGCCTTTCGACCCACCCTGTTAATAAAAAGTTGTACTAATTTTTATTCATATCCAAAATGACGCAGTGTTCTTTCATCGTCACGCCAGTCCTTTGTGACCTTCACAAACAATTCCAGAAATACCTTCTGACCAATAAAAGTCTCAATATCTTTCCGGGAATCAGTGCCTAAACGCTTGATGGCGATGCCACCTTTGCCGATCAGAATGCTCTTCTGCGTATCACGGGCCACATGAATCGTTGCTGCAATGCGTGTCAGTTTAGGCTCTTCGACATACGTTTCGATGATTACCTGTGCCGAATAAGGAATCTCCTGTTTGTACAACAGCAGAATCTTTTCACGGATTATCTCTGAAATAAAAAATCGTGTGCTGCGGTCTGTCAGTTCATCTTTTGGATAATATGCCGGACTTTCGGGTAAAAGTTCAACAATTTTATTTAAAATGGCCTCGATATTGAAATTGTGTAATGCAGAAACCGGGATACAAGTTGCATCAGGGAATATTTCCTGCATCTCTAAAAGTTTCTTAGCGGCCACATCCTGCTCACATTGATCGATTTTATTGATTAAAATGATGACCGGCACCGTTGCTTTGCGAATTCGCTGAATATTTTCTTCCTCAATCTCTTTTTCCTTTACTTCAGTCACAAAAAGAATGATATCAGCATCATCAATTGCTCCCTCCACAAACTTCATCATGGATTTATGCAATTCATAATGAGGTTTTACGATACCCGGGGTATCAGAGAAAACTATCTGGTAATCATCACTATTAACTATCCCCAGGATACGATGACGTGTTGTTTGAGCCTTGGGGGTGATGATGGATAATTTTTCTCCAACCATGGCATTCATAAGAGTTGATTTCCCGACATTTGGCTTGCCAATAATATTGACAAATCCTGCTTTGTGTTCCATTGTTAGAAATTATTCTTTAAAAACATTTGTTTTGCAAAGAAACTACTTATATCTTTGCAAACGTAAACAAGAGACTAAAAAACATTTAAAAGATATAGTGCGGGATGGAGCAGTGGCAGCTCGTTGGGCTCATAACCCAAAGGTCGTAGGTTCGAATCCTGCTCCCGCTACTACGAGAAGGAACCAGAAATGGTTCCTTTTTTTACATTTGTCAAAATTAAAGAGGCTTTTTCCCGTTTAGAATTAAATCATCAGTACCATGAGTAATATTGTAGCAATTGTTGGAAGACCGAATGTCGGCAAATCCACACTTTTTAACCGCCTGGTCGGAGAACGTGATGCGATAGTCGATGCAACCAGTGGTGTTACGCGAGACAGGCATTACGGGAAATCCGAATGGATCGGTTTTGAATTTTCAGTAATCGATACAGGTGGATATCTTGTAGGATCAGATGATGAATTTGAAGGTGAAATACGCAAACAGGTTCAGTTGGCCATCGAAGAATCTGATGTCATTCTTTTTCTGGTTGATGTGACAGAAGGTGCCACACCAATGGATGAAGATGTTGCAGATATGCTTCGCAGGCAGAAAAAACCCGTTATCCTTGTTGCCAATAAGGTCGATACACATATCCGTGGAAACGATGTTTCTGAATTCTATTCTTTGGGACTTGGTGAGATCTATGGCATTTCATCGGTCAATGGCTTAGGTACAGGTGATCTTTTGGACGAAGTCGTAAAGAGTTTCGAAAAGGTTGAAGAGGATGAAGAAGAAGATGATCTACCGAAAATATGTGTAGTTGGTCGTCCTAATGTTGGTAAATCTTCATTTATCAATGCCCTTTTGGGTGTTGAAAGAAATATTGTTACTCCGATTGCTGGTACTACCCGCGATTCTATTTATACCCGTTACAAGACTTTTGGCTTCGATTTTTATCTGGTAGATACGGCAGGATTGCGTAAGAAAACCAAGGTGTCTGAAAACATTGAGTTTTATTCGGTGATGCGTTCTATCCGTACCATTGAAAAAAGCGATGTCTGTATTTTGATGATTGACGCCACCCAGGGTTTCGAAGCACAGGATTTGAATATCTTTTCTCTGGCTGAACGCAACCGCAAAGGAATCGTTATTCTGGTTAACAAATGGGATCTCGTCGAAAAGGATCACAATACCCATTTGGAATTCGAAGAAAAGATCCGTGAAAAGATTGCACCTTTTAGTGATGTTCCCATCATCTTTACATCTGTAATCTCGAAACAAAGGATCTTCAAAGCGTTGGAAACAGCGCTGGATGTTTACAAGAATTACTATCAGGAAATCAGTACTTCGAAATTGAACGACTGGATGCAACCGATCCTGGCTGCCACCCCTCCTACTGCACACAAAGGCAAACTGGTCAAGATCAAATATGTCACTAAACTTCCAACGAAGTTTCCTGCATTTGTCTTCTTTGCCAATCTACCACAGTATGTAAGAGATTCATACAAACGCTTTTTGGAAAACCAACTCCGCGAAAAATTCAATTACACCGGTGTTCCTTTAGAAATATTTATCCGTAAAAAATAATCAGGTGTCTGATTCATTGCGTATTGATAAATGGTTGTGGACTGTTCGTTTTTATAAAACCCGCAGTCTGGCAACCGATGCCTGTAAAGCCGGAAAGATAAAACTGGATGGACAAAGCATAAAACCTGCCCGCGAATTAAAACGGGAGGATATCATTACGATCAGTCAGAATTCTATGATCAGGACTGTTAAGGTTCTGGGATTCCCGCCTAATCGTCAACCTGCCAAACTTGTTTTGCAATATCTGGAAGATCTGACGCCACAAGAGATGTATGATCGTCAGATCATGTTGAAAGAGACCCGGACAGAATTTCGGCCACGGGGATTGGGGCGCCCTACCAAAAAGAGCCGTCGATTGATTGACAAATTAAAAGATGGTGACAGTCAAAAGGATTGGGAAGAATAGAAATTATATTAATATTACTTTGTTTTACAATTGGTTTTGTTTTGAAATCCCGAAGGGATGAAATGATTATAGCAATGAATTGATTTTTTATTTAGAACCCCGAAGGGGTGAAATGATGACACAATATATAATCATTTCACCCCTTCGGGGTTCAGATGTCGGGTTGGTTGTGTTTCTATAATCATTTCATGCCTTCGGCATTTTCTTCAATACTGAAAGCGTAAGAAATGTCAGTTGGACATTAAAACAAATTATAAACTGATCTTACATTTTGTTTAATATATCATCAACACTAATCCCTTCAGATATTGTCCTTCGGGATGAAAAATATTGATGGGATGATCAGCAGATTGTGTAAACTGGTGTAATATTTTGATCTCACGTCCTGCTTCTATGGCTGCTGCTGTTACAGCAGAATAAAATTGCTGACGATCAACCACCTGAGAACAGGAAAAGGTAAACAGAATTCCACCCGGAGCAATCTTCTCAATAGCCTTTTTGTTTAGCTTCACATATCCCTTGATGGCTTTGTGTCTTGCATCCATGTGTTTTGCATAGGCGGGAGGGTCGAGAACAATTAAATCATATTTCTCTTCCATCTCCTCAAGATACTGTTTCGCATCCATGGTAAAAACTTCGTGACGACCGTCACTCAATCCATTCAACTCTACATTTTTCTTAACACCTTCTATTGCTTTGGCTGAACTGTCAACCGAATGAACCAGTTTGGCTCCTGCAGCAAGTGCATAGACCGAAAAACCACCTGTATAACAAAATGTGTTCAATACCTTACGGCCTGATGCATACCGTTGGATCAGTTTTCGGTTTTCCCGTTGATCCAGAAAGAAACCTGTCTTCTGGCCATCTTCCCAATTGGCAAAAAACGACAATCCGTTTTCTAAAACTTCTCCTCCTCCTGATTGTCCATACAGATATGTATCTTCCAATTTAAAATCGGTATAGCGAGCCATTGTATCTGAACTCTTATCAAAAACAGCTTTTAGCTTATCCCCATATTGTGTCTTTAAAGCTTCGGTAATTAAAGCTTTGGCATCGTGCATAAAGGCTGAATGGGTTTGAATTACCGCAGTCCCATTATAGTAATCGATGATCAATCCGGGCAACATATCGCCTTCAGAAAAAACCAACCGGTAACAATTTGTTTCAGGATTATCGACAAGACCAGCTGCCTGGCGAACAAAATAAGCTTTCTTGATTTGTTCGTTCCACCATTCCTGATCAGGATCTATTTGTTTAAATGAACAGATTTTAACGGCAATTGTCCCCGGTAAAGCATATCCGGAAGCAAGAAAAGGACCTTTTTCTGCAAAAACCTCCACCCACTCACCTTCTTTAATACCGGCATCTGCACTTTTAACAGCTCCTGAAAATATCCATGGATGAAAACGACGAACGGCCTCATCATGGCCGTTCATTAATATGATTTTACGGTAACTGCCCATCTTTCTTATTTTTCACAAAGGTAAGAAGAAACGGTGAAGAATGACAGGTCACTATCTGTTGAACAATAAACGTTCCCCTCTTACACTATCGCTGAACACGCCATATGCGTATGCCAATTGACCATTTACAAAAGTATGGGTCACCTTAGAATTAAAAGATACCCCATCAAAAGGTGACCAACCACATTTGTAAAGAATGTTTTCAGAAGATACTGTCCATGTGGATTCCATATCAACCAGAACCAAATCGGCTTTGTAGCCTTTACGGATAAAACCGCGGTCGGCAATCTGGAAGCAAACTGCAGGTGCATGACACATCTTTTCGACTACCTTTTCAATTGATATCTTGCCTTGTTTACTTAATTCGATCATAGCTACCAATGAATGTTGAACCAACGGACCACCTGAAGGTGTTTTAAAATAGCTGTTATTTTTTTCAACCATTGTGTGTGGGGCATGATCAGTTGCTATGACATCAATCCTGTCTTCCAGCAGACTTTCCATCAATATATCGCGGTCGGCACACGTCTTAATTGCCGGATTCCATTTAATGAGCATTCCCAGGTGAGCATAATCTTTATCACAAAACCAAAGATGATGTACGCACACTTCTGCGGTGATCCGTTTTTTCTCTAAAGGTATCTCATTATCAAAGAGCACCATTTCATGTCCGGTTGAAAGGTGTAAGACATGAAGCCGGGTATTGAATTGACGGGCAAGGCTTACTGCTAATGAAGAAGATTTATAGCAAGCCTCTTCACTCCGGATCAATGGATGTGCTTCGACCGGGACTTTGTCGTTATATTTCTTTTTAAAATATTCGGTGTTTTCTCTGATAGTTGGCTCATCTTCACAATGCGTTGCCACCAGTAATGGCGCTTTTTCGAAGATTGCTGACAAAACAGTGGGATCATCGACAAGCATATTGCCGGTTGAAGCGCCCATGAATACTTTAATCCCGCAAACATTTTTAGGATTGGTTTTCAGCACTTCTTCCAGATTGTCGTTTGAAGCGCCCATATAAAAAGAGTAGTTTGCGATTGAATTTTGAGCGCCTAATTCGTATTTCTCTTCGAGCAATTTCTGTGTAAGCGTTTGAGGATTTGTATTAGGCATATCCATGAAAGAAGTAACACCCCCAGCAATAGCAGCCCGGCTTTCAGTTTGAATATTTCCCTTGGCCGTTAATCCCGGTTCACGAAAATGCACCTGATCATCGATTACTCCGGGGAGCAAATAACTCCCTTTGGCATCAATCACCGTAGTATTTGCATCAATTGGTGGCTTGTGTTTCAATGATTCTTCATAAATCCCTGATATCCGGTCTCCGGTGATAGAAACAGCACCCTTGAATACCCTGCCTTCATTCACAATAACTGCATTAATGATGAGTATACCCGATGATTCTTTCATGATATTGTCTTTTTAACAAAGTTAAACACATTCAAAGGAATTATGTCTTTTATCTTATTAAATTAAAATTTTTAAACTTAAGCGTCTGTATAAATTTCCCCGTAGGGAATAAATATCAATAGAAACATGCATATCATCTATCTTTTCCCCGGAGGGGATCAACCTTAAATGTAAATGCCCTACGGGCAAAAAAAGAGGAGACATATGTATTTCTATTGATATTTATGCCCTATGGGCAAAAGAAAAAAGGCAAGGTCTTTTAAACCTTGCCAATCAGATAATCAATAGATTATTTGTTTTTATAGTTTAAACAAGACGCTTCACTTTTTTAAATTTTAATTGCAATACACCCCAGGCCGCTTCTTTGAATATATGTGTGCTCATTTTGGATTGTCCGGCAGTTCGATCTGTAAAGATGATTGGAACTTCTATTATTTTAAATCCCATTTTCCATGCAGTAAATTTCATCTCGATCTGAAAACCATATCCCATTAACCTTACTTTACTAAAATCAATGGCTTCGAGTACTTTTCGTGTATAACATTTAAACCCGGCTGTAGTATCCATAATCGGCATACCGGTTACTTTTCTGACGTAGATTGAGGCAACGTATGACATCAGTACCCTTCCCATTGGCCAGTTGACAACATTCACACCTTTGATGTAACGTGATCCGATTGCAACATCAGCTTTTTGGTTTGCACAGGCATCATAAAGACGGATTAAATCATCGGGATTGTGCGAAAAATCAGCATCCATCTCGAAAATGTAATTGTAAGTATGCTTCAAAGCCCATTTAAAACCGTGAATATAAGCAGTACCCAGACCCAGTTTTCCTTTGCGTTCTTCAATGAATAACCTGTCCGGAAATTCCAACATCAATGTTTTAATCACTGCAGCAGTCCCGTCCGGAGAATTATCTTCGATTACCAATACATCAAATTGCTTCTCTAATGAAAATACCTTACGTAAAATGCGTTCAATATTTTCAATTTCATTGTATGTGGGTATGATTACCAGACTATCACTCACTTTATTATTTTTATTTAAGATGCAAATTTAATTCATTCAGTCAAGAATAAACAGATTCTTAACTATTATTATAAAACTTTTTAACACTTGTTATTTTATTTTCTTTTCGATCGATACATAAAAAGGGATAACATCCTGCAATTACCAATCAGAAAGGAGTTTTGATGATTCGAAATGCAAAGATAATCACATAAGATGACTTGGAAAGGCTTTCCTTCTTATCTTTACAAACAAAAGAATGAATTTGTGATACTTACTCAGAATCTTAAACGTGTTTTTAGCACCGACGAAGTAGAAACTATTGCCCTTGAACAGGTTAATCTTGAAATCAAAGAGGGTGAGTTTGTTGCCATTATGGGTCCAAGTGGTTGTGGTAAATCTACATTACTCAATATTTTAGGTCTCCTCGATTATCCTACTGAAGGAAACTATTACTTCATGGAAAAAGAGGTAACCAATTACCAGGAAAGAAAAAGAGCTTTACTGCGGAAAAGCCATATTGGTTTCGTTTTCCAGAATTTTAACCTCATTGAAGAGTTAACCATTTATGAAAACATTGAGTTACCCCTTATTTACGTAGGTATTGACAATAAAGACCGCCGCCAGAAAGTTGAAGCTATCATGGAAGAGATGCGAATTACACATCGCAGGAATAATTTCCCTTCACAACTATCGGGAGGACAACAACAAAAGGTAGCTGTTGCACGTGCTGTTGTTGCTAAACCAAGATTGATACTGGCTGATGAACCAACCGGAAATCTTGACTCAGCCAATGGCGAAGAGGTGATGAATCTCCTTTCACGTCTGAACAAGAGTGGTACAACAATTGTGATGGTTACTCACTCTCAAAGAGATGCAGAATATAGTAGACGGATTGTTCATCTTTTTGATGGAAAAATCGTTACTGAAAATATACGACAACCGTTCTTTCTCTAAACTATTTAACTATGCTGTACCATTGCATTAAACTTGTCTTTCATAATATTATACGTAATAAATTTTATTCATTTTTGAATATTATTGGCTTAACTGTAGGTCTGGCTTCTGCTGTTTTTATTATGATGTATATTCTCGATGAACTTTCTTATGACAAGTATAATGTAAATCACGAAAGAGTTTATAGAATTGAGAGTCAGTTTAATATTAATGGGAAAGTTACCAATTATGCAAAAACACCCGGTCCTTTTGCCCCTACACTAAAAGAATTATCACCAACCATTGAAAAAGTTGCCCGCTTTCATCTATTGCGCAGTGTAGTTCTCAGGACCAATGACCGAATGTATACAGAAACTGCAATTTATTTTGCAGACCAGTCTGTGTTTGACGTTTTTACTTTCAAACGCGTATATGGAAATATCAAACATGCCCTGATCAGTCCCTATACTGCAGTCTTAACCCGATCAACGGCAGAAAGGTATTTTGGGGAAACAAATCCTGTGGGGAAGTATATCACCACCACCAATAACAAAAAATATCTGATAACAGCTGTTATTGAAGATGTTCCTTATAATTCACACCTCGAATTTGATGGTCTTTTTTCTTTAGTAACCTTTAAAGTCAATAATTCTATAAACTCACCCGATAGCAGAGAACCCTGGAATTATTGGTTTATGAATTGTTACAGTTACATTTTGATGAAACCGGGGGCCGATGTTGATCAACTAGGCAGTGCAAGCAATAAACTGTATACACAACATATGGAGAGTGAAGGACATAAGATGAATGCACATTATACTCCTATTTTCACTCCACTGGTCGATTTGCATTTGAATAATGGTTTTCAAGAGGATCAACAAACAGGTAATCTCAATAATCTCTTTATTTTTTTAGGCATTGCGCTTTTAATTCTGATCCTTGCTTCCATAAATTATATGAATCTGGCAACCGCAAGATCAGTAAGCCGTACCAGGGAAGTAGGAATACGAAAAATGCTGGGATCTGTCAGATCATTGATAATCAGACAATTTATTATTGAGGCGCTCATTTTCTTCTTTATAGCAACGATTTTTACTTTGGTTGTTGTCGAATTATTTACTCCATTATTTAACACATTAGTTGATAAAGAAATAAGTTTCAACCCATTACATAGGCCCTTCCTGATAGTCGGTATCTTTCTGATTGGTGCATTAACAGGAATTATCTCCGGATTTTATCCAGCGAACTATCTTTCCAGATTTGAACCCGTGTCAATACTTCGGGGTAACTTCAGGCAAAGTAATGCAGGGAGTAGGCTGAGAAAGGGATTGGTTACATTTCAACTCATCATTTCAATACTTCTCATTTTTGGAGCAATTAGTATTCACAATCAATTCAATTTTCTCAACAATAAATACCCCGGGTTTGATCATGAAAATATAGTAACCACAGACCTTCGTGATATCTCATTCTTTAAGAAATATCCTGGTTTCAGAAAAGCATTGTTAAAGAAACCTGGAATTATAGCTGTTACATCCAGTTCGGGGATACCCGGAAATCTGCATGGGTTAATAGTGATCAAAACCGAACAACGAAATGTTTTAAAAGATTATGCAATCAAGGTGATGAATGTGAATGATTCTTTTTTTGATTTTTACAAATTATCATTTACTGCAGGTGGTCTTCCAAAAGACACGTCCAACTACAAAAAGTCTGTTTTGATCAATGAGAGTGCAGCTTCTAAATTGGGTTGGTTTGGTAATACCATTGGGAAACATATATTTACAGCCAACAATAATGATAGCACAAGATTTGACACACTCAATGTTACAGGGGTCGTTCACGATTTCAATTATGCCTCTTTTCAAAATGTAGTAGATCCTCTTATCATATTTCTTAGTTTAAAGAGAGAAACTGTTATCAGTGTGAAAAGCACTCCATCTGCTTCACAAACACTCATTCCTGTCATTAATCAGACAGCACGTGAACTTGGATTAAAAACAGCTCTCAATTGCATATCATTGGACGATATTTTAAAACAACAATATTCTGTGGAACAAAAACTTTCACAGCTTATGAGCCTATTTGCTTTTCTCTCTGTATTTATAGCGGCTATCGGCCTACTTGGGTTATCTTCTTTTACAACCGAAAAAATGAACAAAGAAAATGGAATCCGTAAAGTGCTTGGTGCTACTCCTGATCAAATTGCACGACGGCTTTATACTGAAGTTCTGATTCCTGTTTTTATAGCATACTGTATTGCGGTACCAATTGCATGGATGGTAACCAGCTTCTGGTTATCAGGATTTGCATTCCACTTTAATCCCGGCCCAGGCACATTAATTGTAACGGCCTTATTCACATTTATATGGACACTTATTGCAATGAGTTTTCATATTATACGATCATCTTTTGCCAAGCCGTTTGAAGCTGTAAAATACGAATAGAAGTGTTCGTTATCGTACACTCACCCTTAATTATCGTACACATTTCAGAATACAAAAAAATCCACTTTTTTATATTCATTTGTATTTATGATGTTTATGATTTATGGCATGATTAATGCTAACAAGGAATGCATCAATGAATGACTAGCAATTAAATAATTTACTTGAACTACTAATCTTCTAATTAAAATTCACGTAAAAATCCACCATTACTCGTTCAACTACACATACTAAATTTACTCGTGATTTAATCCTATTGTTAACATTTGTTTGCGTTTCATTCGAAATCTGGTCCCGGTTTATTGTAATCGGGACCAGTATTTCGAAATCCAAAGACCCCTTATCAACCACTAATAACAATCCAACAAACAAAAGCCGGCTTTTAAAGCTGGCTTTTGTTATTTTAGGACGAAGTAAGTATTGAATCCCGAAGGGATGATAGTATTATAGCAAAAGGAATGAAAACGTGAACCCCGAAGGGGTGAAAGTATTATATGTCTGATACTTTCACCCCTTCGGGGTTCTTTTTGCTGTTAGGATATTTGCTATAATACTGTCATGCCTTCGGCATTTTATTCAATCCTGAAACGCCTATACATCAATCCTGAACATAGCGTAAACAATGAAATACGACATTGTTTAATGCTTATTACTTAATATTTAAACGCGATATCTTATCATTGTTTTAGAAGCATTCCGATCTATTTTTCCTGAAGGAGTGTAGGCAAATTCCGAAAGGAAATAGATATCCTTTGGTATTTGATATTTAGGCCATTCCGAAATAATCTGCTGAATTTGATTAACAGGAATCTGATCTACAGAACTAGCCTCAATCAATATGACTACCTTTTCACCAAGCTTCTCATCCGGTATCCCTGTAATGAAAAATGGAAGAGGCAAGAAAGGTGAAAGCAACTTCTCGAGCGGCTCCGGACTAACTTTCACCCCACCTGAATTGATGATAAAGTCTAACCTTCCTAGCCATTTGAAATGTTGATTTCCTCTAAGCTCGCAAAGATCATTTGTTTGCAGTTTTTCAATGCCAAGACCCAAAGCTTCAATTTGCAGGCACCCGCGCTCATCAAGACTGAAACCGATCCCTGCAAGTCCCTCATACCATTCTGAAGCATCTTTACCATTTAGTTTTTTTATGGCAACATGGCTCATGGTTTCGGTCATTCCATAGCTACTGTAACATTCTACAGGAATGTCTATTAATCTTTCCTGCATCTTTTCAGAAACAGAGACTCCACCAATCAATAATTTTTCAGTCTTGTCAATACAATTATTATCCAGACAATTTTGTACCTGTATTGGCACCATTGCTGAAAACTTTACCCTTTCGGTAATTGACGAAAACGGACACCCTACCGGGTTGACTGCGATCAGATGTAAACCTCTTTCCATGGCTCTGACAAGCATCATTTTTCCGGCAATATTCTCGGCTGACAGACACAATAGGGCTTTATCCTGAGGATTCAAACCAAAGTAATCACAAGTCATAGCAGCTGAGATCTTCATTTTTGATTTAGATAAACAAATGATCTGTGGCTTTCCTGTAGATCCTGAAGTCTTAACTAAAATATCATCCTTAATATTAAACCACTGTTGAAGAAACTTAACAATTGACTTTTGCCACCCCTGATCAAAATCAAAATTATTTTCCTGAATATCTTCAATCAGCTTCTGGCCTGAAAAAATCTGATTCCCAATCTCTAATGTAAATGAAGGGTGCATTGATTAAAATTTTATTTGTTGCCATTCCGTATCCGGATGGTAAAAGAGAGATCCGTTTTTAACAACTAAAGGGGAAGTAAAGTTATTCTCATAAAGTTGTCCTGTTCCCAACCCCTGTGGCAAAGGATTCTCCAAAGTATAGGTCCACTGTGCAATTGCATTTAAACCTATATTTGATTCAAGTGCTGAAGTTACCCACCAATGGATGTTTAGTTCATTAGCCACGTGAATCCATTCAAGAGATCCTGAAAACCCTCCTACAAGTGCAGGTTTAATAATGATATACTGAGGACGGATGGCAGCAAGAAGATTCAATTTATCATCATTTGCCTGCCAATTGATAAGTTCTTCATCCAGTGCGACGGGAATTGGTGAAATCTTGCAAAGCTCGGCCATTTCATTGGGTTGCCCTTGTCGGATTGGTTGTTCAATCGAATGGAGTTGATAATCAGAAAGCCATTTTAATTTCTCTAAAGCTTCTTCCGGGAGAAAAGCGCCATTTGCATCGACCCTGATTTCAATATCATCAGGTGAGAATTCAACCCGGATAGCTTTTAAAAGAGATAGTTCAGATTTAAAATCAATAGCCCCTATTTTTAGTTTTATGCATCGAAAGCCATCGTTCAATTTTTGGTGAATACCGGATAGCATTTCATCCTTACGACCCATCCAAACCAACCCATTGATGGGTATAGCATCCTCACCACGAGAAAATGAAGAAGGATAAAGAATTTTTTTCCCACCTTGTTTTAAATCCAATAGTGCTGTCTCAAGTCCAAATCTGATGGATGGCCATTCAACCAATAATGTAGAACTTTCATTCGCATAACGAATCGGATCTTCACATACTTCTTTCATCTTATTCGCATAATCGACGCTATCGTCTATACTGAGGCCCCTGAAGATGGCACATTCGCCCCAACCCTTCACTAATGGGTTTGCTTCATCCCATAACGAAATAAACCAGGTTTCTTTTTCGTGTAAAACTCCCCGCGAAGTACCGGCAGCAAATTTAAATTGAAGTTGATATTGGAAACATTCTGCTTTCATTGGCTTACAGTATAAAACCTAAACCGAGTAACAAGGAAAACAGCAGTGTACATAAAGCCAGGATTTTCAATTCCGGATCAAGAAGCACTGGTGCATTGTTTGCCCATACTCTCCGGGCATGAAATGCCAGAGGAACAAAAGCAATAAGAAATAAAAAATTATACAATGAAGTATAATTAATAACAACATAAATCAATGCACTAAGTAAGGCTACAGCAATTAATAACAGATGATAGATTTTAGCGATATGGCTTCCCAACATCACAACGATAGTACGCTTCCCTGATTGCTCATCGTTTATAATATCACGCATATTGTTAACATTCAGCACGCCTACACTCAATAAGCCTACTGAAAATGCAGGAAAGAAGATTGAAAATGGAAGGGTATTGGTCTGCAAAAAATAGGTTCCCATCGTTCCGATCAGGCCAAAAAAGACAAACACATAAAAGTCTCCCATCCCCCGATATCCATAAGGATTCTTCCCAACTGTATATTTTACAGCAGCCGTTATTGCTGCTACTCCAAGCATGAGAAAAATAAGACCATAACTCATTTCCAGATGATGCGTGCCCTGGTAAACAAGCAAAAGTCCGGACACCAATGCCAGTGCACCAAAAAGAATCATCATCTGCTTCATCTCCTCTGCAGAGATTGCTCCACTCTGGATAGCTCTGGTTGGCCCTACACGATCATCATTATCAATTCCACTGGCGGAGTCACCGTAATCGTTCGAAAGATTTGAAAGGATCTGCAAAAGCAAGGTCGTCAAGGTTGCTAAAAGCATGATTGACCAGCTAAATGAATGCGCAGCAGCAGCCAGCATACTGGCCATAATGATACTGGACAATGCAAGAGGCAATGTTCTCAATCGAAATGCATGTAACCATGCCCTGGTTTTATTTATCATGGTTAGGGGAACTTGGGGTATTTTTTAAAATCGGGATCACGTTTTTCAATGAATGCCTTTTTCCCTTCCTGTGCTTCTTCGGTCATATAATATAACAGCGTAGCATTGCCTGCAAGTTCCTGAATTCCTGCCTGACCATCAAGTTCTGCATTAAAAGCAGATTTCAACATCCTAATGGATAACGGGCTTCTCTTCTGAATAGTCTTGCACCATTCAACTGTCGTATCTTCAAGAATATCAAACGGCACTACTTTATTCACCATACCCATATCCAGGGCTTCCTGAGCTGAATACTGGTTACATAAGAACCAGATTTCACGTGCCTTTTTCTGACCAACATGACGGGCAAGATAAGAAGCTCCAAATCCACCATCGAAACTGCCAACCTTAGGACCGGTTTGTCCAAAAATAGCATTGTCTGAAGCAATAGTTAGATCACAGACAACGTGTAAGACATGACCACCCCCAATTGCAAATCCATTCACCATTGCAATCACGGCCTTGGGAATAGATCTGATTTGTCTCTGTAAATCCAGAACATTTAAACGAGGAACTCCATCTTTGCCAACATATCCACCTGTACTTTTATAGTTCTGATCGCCTCCTGCACAAAAAGCCTTGTCGCCTTCTCCGGTAAGAATGATCACATCTATTTCAGCATCTTCCCGACAAATCCGCATTGCCTCTATCATTTCAGAAACTGTAGTTGGTGTAAATGCATTCCGGTAACGAGGACGATTAATTGTAATTTTAGCAATCCGTTCGAACACTTCAAAACGAATCTCTTCATATATCTTAATTGTTTTCCAATCGCGGATCATATATTTAAAAATTTAAAAAAAATAAAAGGGTTTCAGGATTGAAGGCTTTTCTCAGAAATAAACTTGAAATATGAAGAAAGAACTTCAGCATTTTCTTCATAAGGAGTAAATATTTCTAATATGCTTGCTTTCGCCTTTCCAACATACAACAAAGGTAATAGTTCTTCGAGTTCATTAAAAGAACTGCACGATGAATAATCAAGGCCAAAAGTAGCAGCAATATTTTTAGCATTATGCTGATGCCTTGTTTCGAAATACTCTTCTAGTTCAGGCACAGATGATGGGCCTTCAATAATCCGGAATATACCACCTCCACCATTATTAATCAATATTATTCTCAGATTTGCAGGTACATGATGGTGCCATAAACCATTGGTATCATAAAAGAAAGCCATATCGCCTATAATGAGGGTTGTTAACTTTTTTGATGAGATTGCAGCACCGACAGCTGTTGAGACACAACCATCAATACCGCTGGTACCACGGTTTCCAAAATAATTTAATTGTTTAAACGCCTTATATAATTGAATGTAACGAACAGGGGTGCTGTTTCCCATTTGCAAATCTGATCCCACAGGAAGGTTTTGCAAAATATTTTCAAACACTTTCATATCCGACCATTGCAAATCAACCAAATAATTCTGATGAGCCATTTCTGCAATGCCATCTTTATCAAGCCAGATGTTTCTGAATGTTGATATTAAAGGAGTAATATTCTCTTTCAGTTGATTCAGGAACACATCAGGTTCCAATGGAATATGATAGGTCAGACTTTGGTAAGTATCAATATGTAATTCATCCGGATCAAGATGCCAGTGATGAACAGGTTTATGTCTTCGGATAAAAGCTTTTATCTTCTTTGAGACAACCGGACCCCCAAAAGTAATCAGTAAGTCTGGTGTAAAGTCTTTCTCCTCCTCTTTTGAAATAGTTGCCAAAACTCTGTCAATGCAGGCAATAGATTGATTCAAATTTAAATTGGATGTCGATTCTGTCAGGATAATCAGCGATGGATCATCAATGAATTTTGCAAGGATTTCCTGAACAGGATTTGAGGGTGTTAAACCTCCACAAATAATCATCTTCCGTTTGCACTTATTCCATTCTTCTGCCAGCTTTTCAATCACCTCATTGCTAAGTGAGGATTGTATTTTCACGGAAGAGGGTAATTTCAATATCTGTTCTTCAGCTGATTCCTGCCTGTATAAAGGTTCGCGCAAAGGAACATTCAGATGAACAGGACCTTTGACAGGGCCCATAGCCATATCCAGTGTTTCAGAAACAATCCGTTGTAAATACCAGAAATCAGCTACATCAGTAGGTTCCTGGGGCAATGTCACCGATCGACGCACGAAGTTTTTAAACATATCCTGCTGGTTGATCGCCTGTCCATCAGCCTGACCAATCCATTCAGCCGGACGGTCTGCTGTTATTGCGACCAGTGGTATTCTTTGATAATAAGCTTCTGCCAGTGCAGGAGAATAATTGAGTGGCGCACTTCCTGAAGTACAAATAACTGCTGTCGGAAGACCCGATTGTTGTGCAATTCCCAATGCTACAAAAGCAGCACTTCGTTCATCAGGCACCACCAGACACCTAAAAGCAGCATCGCGTGTAAATTCTATCACGAGGGGAGCATTGCGTGAACCCGGTGATATTACAATGTCTTTCAACCCCTTAGCCTTACAAATAGCTACAAGAAGGCGTATCCCTTTTTTGTCAGTGTGCATTTGGTTTCTTTCCTGCTAAGTTGCATATTTTTTCTATCACATTCAACAATGTGTTTGCCTTAAAATTAGTCTCTTCCCATTCCTGTATAGGGACAGAGGCAGCAGTTATTCCGCCTCCAACAAATAATGAAGGTTTGCCTTCTATCCAACGCATACAGCGCAGGTTGACATAAAGCTCGAAGTTATCATTGTTTACAGGTCCTAAATAGCCGGCATAATATTCACGATCATGAGGTTCCAAAGAATCAATCATCCTTAAAGCATCTTCTCTCGGCAATCCACAAACAGCGGGAGTAGGATGTAATACGTCAATCAATGATAAAATATCAGTATCGGGTGATATAGAAAATTGTATATCGGTTTTAAGATGAACAAGATTACCTGCCTGCATTGGATGTGGACCCTCACACTCAATAGATTGTATTTCTTTCTCCTTGAGAATATTGAGAATATAATCTGTAACCATCTGCTGCTCTTCTCTCTCCTTTTTATTCCATTCAGAGATCTCAGGCAAGGCACCTTCAAATGTCCTTGTTGCTGCCAAAGCAGCTGTATAGGCTTTTTGCTCCTTAACCTTCAGAAATCTTTCCGGAGTAGCACCCAACCAGGTAAAACTTCCCGGGATGTGAACAAGAGAGATAAAGGCATTTGGATATCGATTACATAACTCCAGAAAAAGATCCGGGGCGAGACTTTCTTCGGGTTCATCAAAATCTATTCTTCTGGAAAGAACACACTTATGAAGTGGTCCATCCTTCATCATACCGGTTAAAAATTTTACCCTGTCACAATATATTGCTTTTTGATCAGGTAAATCCATAGGAACAAATACAGGTATCTCTAAATGCTTTGAAGCATTTTTATCTTCTTTTGGATAAAAAGCAAGAGAAGGATATTTGCCGGATTTAACAAAAGGAGAAAAAACAAAAGCCTCTTTGGCAGGAAACGATCCATCTGCTATAATTTCGATAGATGCTTTAAATCCGGTATGATTTATTTCACCGGGCATTCTCCATACAACAAAAGAGTGTCTGTTCATCCATAAAGAGAGGTCAAAAAGTGGGTCGCTAATTTCGGGGTTCATATTCATACTAAATCAAACCTTCACAATCATATTTGTCAGGCGACTAACACTTACAATCTTATCTTGTTCATTGGAGACTATGATTTCGATGACATGAGATCGGATGCCTTTATGAATGATTTTTGCTTTAGCGAATACAAATCCATTTTTTACACTCAGGATATGATTGGCATTAATCTCCATTCCTTTTGCAGTATATCCGCTATCGTCCAAAAGTACAAGACTTAATGCACTGCCTACAGATTCGATCAAAGCCATTGTTGCCCCTCCATGTAAAATCTTCATTGGTTGCCATGTAGTTTTATTTACAGGCATGCTGGCACACAAATAATCTTCACCGATTTCAGTATAAATAATATTCAAATGCTCCATCAGGGTTCCGGAGCACAATGAATTCAACTTCTCAATAGTCATCATAATATAATGAAGGCATAAAAGCCTTATTTATTTTCAAATTTCAAGCGTTTCGAACTCTTTTCATAATATCGCATTCCTGCTTCGTTGACAATACCACGAATAAAATGATCAAACATAGCATCAAAGATGATTTCAAATGAATATTGTTCCGGTGGAAAGAAATCGGGATTATGGAGATCGATCAAACGGCTGATATACAAACGGGCCAATAATTCAACACTTAAATCATCACGATAGATACCCTGACCAATTCCCTTAATAATATTAATTTTAATCTTATCGAAAATGTAAGTCATTCTTGTATCAATGTGATACTGATATAGTTTAGGGTAAGTTGATTTAAGATTAAAGGTAAGCGCCGGCGACATATCTTTAAATCGCTCACTCACTTCTCTACTCACCGTCAACAGAATATCAATAGCATTTACACCTTCAAAATTGTAGGTGTCGAAAATATTCTGAAAACTTTCCCTTTCAAAGGCAAGTACTTTTTCAACCAAATCCTTATCTGATACAAAATACTGTTTCAAATCCTCAATTGGAATATTCAGCTTTGAAGAAACTTCAACAATAGAATAAGTCGACAGTTTCTGCTCGAAAGCAGAAGTCCTGATCCCTTCAAGTATCTTGTGAAATTGTTCGTCCATTAATTCGAATTTAGAAACAAAGTAGCTCAATTCCGGCAAAGTTAACAAATTTAAAGATTAGCAATAATAATCAGCACTAAATGCGACATAAAAAAACAACAACCATTAATAGAATTAAATTATAATAAGGGTCATGAATAGAATAGGTCGAAATATTAATGAAGCTAAACACCTAAATTTCATTTATCATGAAATTATCATTTGAAATCAGTCCAGTTTCACAAATGAAAATAACTCCGAAAGATGTTAACCATTTAAAAATGTTAAGAATGATAATTCATTACAAGTTATCGCAAATGGTCTGTAATCTTATGAATTTATCACAAACATATCAGGATAATTATTGTTCTGCTTTTAAACATTGAAACAAATTTGAATACTAATTCAACTTTAATGCCTACCTTGTGAGACACTAATAAATAACTGATTTTTCCTCAAGTGGGAAAAGCTATCCGTCCAAAACAACTACTTAATTTTAATTCTGTCAACGTGAAAAAAACGCTTTACATGATAGAAGTTTATTATGAAAAAAATAGGAAAAAATTCAGATGCTGCCTTACTTCGTAAAAGAGCATTGGAGCTTTTAAAAAAAGAACCATTAAAAACTGTTTCGCATCTTTCAGAAGCTGAAACATCTATGATGATTCATGAGTTTGAAGTGCATCAGGTTGAACTTGAATTACAAAACGAAGAACTATTGCTTGCAAGGGCTGAAATACAGGACTATATTGAAAAGTATACAGAATTATATGACTTTGCTCCCTCGGGTTATTTTACGCTTTCCAGAGATGGTGAAATTATTGAACTGAATCTCAGTGGTGCAAATATGCTTTGCAGGGAACGGTTACATTTGAAGGAGAGTCAGTTTGGTTTTTTTGTATCCGAAGAGACATTGCCAATCTTCAACCTTTTCATGGATAAGATTTTCTTCACTAACAAAAAAGAGACCTCCGAGGTGACCCTATCAATTAATGGCAACTCAAACATTGATGTTTATCTTTGTGGTATAGCCACCGAAAATGGAGAACAATGTATCATCAATGCAGTTGATATCACTGAAAGGAAACATGCAGAGCATAATTTATCCAACTCTGAAATCAGATACAGAAGGGTTTTTGAAACAGCAAAAGACGGAATTCTTATTCTTGATGCTGAAACAGGAAAGATCATGGACGTGAATCCATTTTTGATTGAACTTTTAGATTATACACGAGAACAATTTATCAAAAAGGCCATTTGGGAAATCGGGTTTTTTAAGGATGTAGCTGCTAGTAGGGAAAAATTCCTGGAATTACAACAGAAGGAATATGTCCGGTATGAAAATTTACCACTGCAAACAGCAAACGGGACAAAGATCAATGTTGAATTTGTCAGCAATGTTTATCATGAGAACGAAAACAAGGTGATCCAGTGCAATATAAGAGATATTTCAAATCGCAAAATCTAGCACTTACTCGTCATTTAAGGCAGTTTATCAACATTAGGACACCCTGGAAATTTTTAAAGACGATTTGGTATAATTATGCTTGTTTAATGAGGCAAGAGTCACATAATCCGGTCGCAATCGGGTCGTAATTCGGTGAATATTCCCACCGCCTTTATACTGACTATATCTTGACAAGGTAGTGCCTTTATCCTTCCTTCGTATCATATGAGCGAAACAACTACAAAGTAGGGACGAACCAAACATAAAGGCGTTACTGAGAAGCTCCGGAGTGGATGGGAATATTCCCCCAGTTATGACCCTGATATCACCTGAATATCAATTGGTTTAATGGGGTCAGGAATCATTTCTAAGAAATGATTCCTGACCCCATTAAACCCTGACCCCATTAAATGACCCCATTAAACACAAAACAAAAGAGATTAAACCATTCTCAAAATGTATTTCCGAAAGCTTTGCAAATCGGCTTTCTTAAACCATGACCTTTTTAAAGTAAAACTATCTGTAATGATCTATAAAATTACAGTCCCCTTAATAAAATTTCAGATCGGATAATACCGTTACAATTTAAACAACTAATTTTGAAACTCACAACGAAATACTCTTATTAATATAAATATCGCATAATCAACACTACTGATGAATACCCGGTTTCTAAATTCAACTGCTGTTCTTCTCCTGCTCCTTTTTAGTGTGTTTTTGGCTTCTGGTCAAAAGCATAAGAAAAAACCATTGCCTAAAAAAAAGGCAATTATTGTTGAAGCCATAAAAGACAAACCCTGGGGTGATCAAGGCAACGGCACATTTTTGAATCCGGTTTTACCTTCAGATTACAGCGACCTGGATGCAATTCGGGTTGGAACAGACTATTATGCCATCTCCTCCACTTTTCAATTCTCACCCGGAGTCGTCATACTGCATTCTAAAGATCTTGTTAACTGGCATATCCTCAGTCATGTCACGGACAACCTTTTACAGATCGGCCCTGCTTATAACTGGGACAAGATGGACCGTTATGGAAAAGGGATATGGGCGGGTTCGATCCGCTATCATGAAGGTAAATTCTGGGTTTATTTTTGCACTCCCCAAGAAGGATTTTTTATGAGTACAGCCACGAATCCGGCTGGGCCTTGGGAGCCGCTTCACAAAATGTGGGAGGTTTCGGGATGGGACGACTGTTGCCCCTTCTGGGACGATGACGGACAAGGATATATGGTCACTACCAACTTCGCGGATAAATACAAGATCCATCTTTTCAAAATGAGCGAAGACGGGAAACAAATTATACAGGCGTCTGATTCTGTGATCCATCAGTCGAGGGGAAGTGAAGCCAATAAATTATATAAATTTTATGGCCTCTATTACCACCTCTACAGTGAGGTCAAAAAAGAAGGAAGAGTCGTGATGATTGAGCGTTCAGAAAATATCTATGGACCCTATGAATCAAAACAATTAAACCACGTCGATAAATCAACCGATAAAGAGCCCAACCAGGGCGGCATCATCCAGGTCTATTATGGGAACTGGTGGTTTTTCACCCATCAGGGAACAGGTGATTGGGAAGGTCGCGCAGCCTGTCTTTTACCCGTGACATGGATTGATGGCTGGCCAATCATCGGACAGGTGGGCAATGACACCATCGGCAACATGGTCTGGAATTCGAAAAAACCCATGAAAAGCGCAATATCATTATCTATTCAGACCGATGATGAGTTTAACCAGCCTATCCTTCCGGTACAATGGGAATGGAACTATCAACCACGAAAAGAAATGTGGTCACTTACCGAACGCAGCGGTTTTCTAAGACTTCATGCTTTTGTTCCGGTGAAGCAAAATGACCGAAAAGACAAACGTAGCCTGCTTTTCAGAGCCGGAAATACCCTCACACAACGCAGTATGCGAACCCTGCAGAATGAGGCAACTATCAGGATTGAACTCGGGGGAATGAAAAACGGGCAGACAGCAGGACTCTGTCATTTTGCAGGAACCTACAGCACCTTCGGCATCAAACAAACAAAAGGAGAACGGATTTTAATGAGTGATAACAATGGGGATGAATTTCCCGGACCCCGGATTACCAATAATGCAATCTGGTTAAGATCCTCCTGGGGTCTGGATGGAATGAGCCAATATGCTTACAGCCTTGATGGTAAATTTTTTATCCCGTTTGGAACGCCCTATCAACTCTCCTGGGGAAATTATCGAGGCGACCGGATTGGGATTTTTAATTATAACCAACTCAACGAAAGTGGATATATTGATGTTGATTGGTTTCATTATAAATATTAACTGAAATCATTTTTCATACAACTTGCATTTCTCTTTTTGTCTCCTCTGAATTTAATTCTATCTTTGGTTTTTGAAACATAAACCAAAACTATGTCAGAGCAAGAAGCTGGCCCTATCAAGGGACTACCCGAAAACGCTTATACTGAATTGAAAGAGGGCGAAGAATACAAACCCATTATGTCGCCAGACAAGGTTTACCCCGAAGTTAATTTCCGTTCAGTCTTCATGGGTTTACTCATGTCAATTATTTTTTCTGCAGCAGCAGCCTACCTGGGCCTGAAAATCGGACAGGTCTTCGAAGCCGCTATCCCCATTGCAATCATCGCTGTTGGCGCATCAAGCCTTTCAAAGCGTAAGAATGCACTGGGTGAAAACGTCATTATCCAGAGCATCGGCGCCAGCTCAGGTGTTATTGTTGCCGGCGCCATCTTTACCCTACCGGCATTGTACATCCTGAAACTCGATGTCCAGTTCTACCAGGTTTTCCTTGCCTCCCTCTTTGGCGGATGTCTCGGAATATTGTTTCTGATTCCATTCAGAAAATATTTTGTCTCCGACATGCATGGCAAGTATCCTTTCCCAGAAGCAACGGCAACAACCGAAGTATTGGTTTCCGGAGAAAAAGGTGGAAACCAGGCAAGACTATTATTGGTAGCGGGTTTGGTTGGCGGTATTTATGATTTCATCATTGCCACCTTCGGTTGGTGGAGCGAAGTCTTTACCTCACGCGTAATCCCTGCCGGTGCAGAACTTGCCGACAAAGTAAAAATCGTTTTCAAGATGAATGTTGGTGCGGCCGTGACCGGACTTGGTTACATCGTCGGACTGAAATATTCTGCCATCATCTGTGCAGGATCATTCCTGGCCTGGTATGTGCTCATCCCCGTGGCCTATCACTTTGCCGATGGCCAGACCATCCCCGTGGGAGCCAATATCATTAAACTGATGAAGGATATGTCGGCTGAAGAGATTTTCAGAAACTACATCCGCCAGATTGGTATTGGTGGTATTGCAATGGCCGGTGTCATTGGGATTATCCGCTCATCCAGCATCATCAAGACAGCCTTTACACTGGCTGTAAAAGAGATCTTTCACAAAGAGAATCTATCGGCAAAACAAAAACGCACACAACGCGACCTGCCAATGTCAATCATTGCAATTGGTATCGTTGTAACCGCGGTTATGTTGTTGATCTTCTTCCATTTTGGGCTCGTATTAAACATCAAATTAGCCCTGATCGGACTTGCAATCGTAATGGTTATCGCATTTCTCTTCACAACCGTTGCTGCAAACGCTATTGCCATTGTCGGAACAAATCCGGTAAGTGGTATGACTTTGATGACATTGATTCTTTCATCCTTGATCCTTGTTTCTGTTGGTCTAAAAGGCGAAGCAGGAATGGTTACCGCATTGGTAATCGGTGGAGTGGTCTGTACGGCTCTTTCAATGGCGGGTGGCTTTATCACCGACCTCAAGATTGGTTACTGGCTGGGTTCATCACCTTATAAACAAGAGTCCTGGAAATTCCTCGGCACCCTATTTTCAGCCGTTACTGTTGGTGGCGTGATCATTATTTTAAACAAGACTTACGGTTTTACCGGCCCAAATGCAATGGTAGCTCCCCAGGCCAATGCAATGGCAGCCGTCATCCAACCCATGATGTCGGGTCAACCCGCACCCTGGTTGCTTTATGGCGCAGGCGCTTTCCTGGCTTTGATCTTAACCATGCTTGGCGTTCCGGCACTGGCATTTGCTTTGGGAATGTTTATCCCGCTCGAATTGAATACACCTCTTTTGGCTGGTGGACTCATCGCTCATTTCGTAGGCACACGCAGCAAGGACGAAAAATTGAATACCGCCCGAAAAGAACGTGGAACGCTCATTGCTTCAGGCTTTATTGCAGGTGGCGCCCTGATGGGTGTCGTGAGTGCTGTATTGCGTTATGCCGGTCTTGACATCGTCAACAAGGAATGGTTTGAATCACATTCAGCCGAATTGGTAGCGATCATCATGTTTGCAGTGTTGTGTGCTTACTTCATCTGGGAAACATTCAGGGCTAAAAAAGAAGAATAATAAAACTAAAATACTATAATAATGAAAGACGCTATTTTAAATCGCTTTCTGAAATATATCAGCATCGACACACAAAGCGACGAGATTTCTGAAACAACTCCCAGCACCAAACATCAGTTTGACCTGGCCAAAGTTTTGCACGATGAATTGATTGAACTGGGAATGCAGAATGTATCCCTTGATGAAAATTGCTACATCATGGCTACTCTGCCATCCAATGTGGATAAAAAAGTCCCTGTCATCGGATTTGTTTCTCACATGGACACCAGTCCCGACATGCCCGGAAACGCCTCTACTGCCTGCATCATCGAGAATTATCAAGGTGAGCATGTGGTACTGAACGAAGAAGGTGTGACATTATCGCCCAAGGATTTCCCTGAAATGCTTGAATACATTGGTCAGACCCTCATCGTAACCGATGGAAAAACATTATTGGGCGCCGACGACAAAGCAGGAATTACCGAGATAATGACTGCGATGGAATACCTGATTCAGCATCCCGAAATCAAACACGGAGAGATCAAAGTTGGCTTCACCCCTGACGAAGAAGTAGGTCGTGGAGTCGATAAGTTCGATGTTCAGAAGTTTGGTGCCGAGTTTGCTTATACCATGGATGGTGGCGGAATCGGTGAGCTGGAATATGAAAACTTTAATGCTTGTTCGGCCAAGGTTTACATCCAGGGACTCAATATTCATCCGGGTTACGCAAAGAACAAGATGAAAAATGCCATTATCATGGCTGCCGAGTTCAACTCTTTGCTTCCTGTTGATGAGCGTCCTGAGTATACCCAGGATTATGAAGGGTTCTATCACGTGGTGAAGATCGAAGGCGCAGTCGAAAAAGCTTACCTACAGTATATCATTCGCGATCATGACCGCGCTAAGTTCGACAAGAAAAAAGTTTTCATCACTGAGCTAACGGATTACATGAATAAGCGTTATGGCGACAAAACCTTTACGCTCGATCTCAAGGATCAGTATTTCAATATGCGCGAGATGGTTGAACCCGTTTATCATGTGGTTGAAACAGCAAGAGAGGCGATGGAACTTCTGGATATCAAACCGAAGATCGTTCCGATCCGCGGTGGAACCGACGGTGCAAGACTTTCGTACATGGGTCTCCCCTGTCCGAATATCTTTGCAGGTGGCCATAACTTCCACGGCAAGTTTGAATACGTTCCGCTCGAATCGATTGTCAAAGCTACTCAGGTAATCGTGAAAATCATCGAGCTCTATACTGAAAGAGCGTAAATCTGAAACTAAAAACCCCTTACACCGATTATAAACTTAACCCAACCCAACATGAAAAAACTAGTACTGCTGATTTCTATGGCGATACTGTTAATGAACACAGCTATGTCACAAGACAAGACAACCTCTAATCCTTTCTTCAGCGAATACACTACGCCGTTTAAGATCCCACCTTTCGATCAGATCAAAAACGAGCATTATCTACCCTCTGTCGTCAAGGGAATTGCCGAACAACAGGCCGAAATTGACGCCATTGTCAACAACCCCGCTGCCCCAACCTTCGAAAACACCATCATGGCTTACGAAAATTCAGGTAAGCTGTTAGGCAAGGTAAACATCGTTTTTGGCAGTCTGAATGGCGCCAACACCAATCCGGAAATGCAGGCCATCGCCCGCAAAATGGCTCCATTGACAACGACACACCGGGATAATATCTCGTTGAATGACAAGTTGTTTCAACGGATTAAAACCATCTGGCTCAATCGCGATAAGAGCAATCTGGATGCAGATCAGAAGAGAGTCGTTGAGAAATATTACAGCGATTTTGTCAGAAATGGTGCCGATTTAAATGCAGCAGACAAAGACAAACTCCGTGATCTGAACCAGAAACTGTCTGTAAATGGAATCAAATTCGGAGAAAACCTCCTTGCTGAAACCAACACCAACTTCAATCTGGTGATCGATAATCCAAAAGATCTGGATGGACTTCCAAAGGATGTCATCGAAGCCGCTGCAACTACCGCCAAAGAGATGAACATGACAGGTAAATGGGTTTTCACGCTACAGAAACCGAGCATGTTACCCTTCCTGCAATATGCAAAAAACAGAAGTCTTCGCGAAAAACTTTATCGTGGCTATTTCGAACGCGGCAATAACAACAACGCTTTCGACAACAAGGAATCGATCCTTAACATCACCAACCTCAGGGCCGAGAAGGCCAGACTATTGGGATTCAAATCGCATGCCGATTATGTGATCAGCAACAACATGGCCAAGACTCCCGAAGCTGTTTATACTTTCCTTCAAAACATCATGACCCCAGCTCAAAAGGCAGCCATGAAGGATCGTGATGATATGCAGAAAATCATCGACAAAGAAGGCGGAAAATTCAAACTCGCCTCCTGGGATTGGTGGTTTTATGCCGAGAAGCTCAGAAAAGCAAAATACAACTTCGAGGAATCAGAGATCAAACCTTATTTCGCAATTGGCAATGTGAGAGACGGTATGTTTTATGTTGCCAATAAATTGTACGGTATCAGCTTTACGAAACTGACCAACGTTCCTGTTTATCATACTGAAGTAGAGGCTTATGAAGTAAAAGAAGCCAATGGATCACACCTTGGCGTGCTTTTCCTTGATTTCCATCCACGTGCCGGTAAACGCGTTGGTGCCTGGACAGGTCGTCTCAGAAGCCAGGGTTACGAAGATGGTAAAAAAATCTATCCGCTTGTAACCATCGTTTGTAATTTCACCAGACCAACTGCCGATGCTCCTGCATTGTTAACCTGGGATGAGGTAACAACTATGTTTCATGAATTCGGACATGGCCTCCATGGTCTCTTTACCGATGGCAAATATGATCGCATTGCCGGAAATATCCCCCGCGATATGATCGAATTGCCTTCACAGTTTATGGAAAACTATGCCGCAGAACCTGAAGTATTGAAGGTTTATGCTAAACATTACAAGACTGGTAAGGTGATTCCACAGGAACTGATGTCGAGACTGCAAAAGAGTCTGATCTTCAACCAGGGATTCGAAACCGTTGAATATATTGCAGCTTCTTTCCTCGATCTGGACTGGCACAATATTCCAGGACCACAGAAAGTAGATGTTCTGGATTTTGAAAAACAATCAATGAAGAAGATCAACCTGATGGATGAAATTCTTCCACGCTACAGGACAACCTATCACAATCACATGGCCGGTGGCTATTCAGCAGGATACTATGTATACCTGTGGGCTGCAGTGCTTGATTCCGATGCATTCCAGGCGTTCAAAGATTCAGGAGATATCTTTAACAAGACCATCGCTACCAGTTTCAGGAAAAACATCCTGACCGAAGGTGGTAATGACGAAGGAATGGTTCAATACAATAAATTCAGAGGCCAGGAGCCTTCACAAATTCCGCTATTGAAAAAACGCGGATTGAACTAACCATCAAATTATTCTTAAAAAGAGCATTCCATTTCGGGATGCTCTTTTTTTTATTACCCTCCCAGCTACCATTATTCAGTGCCGATAATACTGTATTACTCCCAGATCGGGTGTTAAAATAGCATATTGCATACACTATTTTAAAATACCTGGAAATTCAACTTGAAAACTCTTTAAAAATCACGACACGTCAACGTCAATATTCTGGGATGATTCAGAGATAACCTGTATATAACCTATATATAATCGGTATATATCCCAGGTATAATTTATGCTTAGGAGATAGAATATATACTGAGTATCTTCTGATGATATCCAGAGTATATTCTGGTTATTAAACAGATATCCGACCAATTTATTGAGATTATCAATTCTTTTTCAGAGAGTTATAAAACTGGATTTCATTAAGAAGCTGTTTAAATTTAGTTTCTGTTTATTCGTTGGACATGCGAAACCCTGCTAACACTGCCTATTTGCATCACGTAGAGACGCAATATTTTGCGTCTCTACAACAGAAAAAACGCTTCCGCCCGTTCTTGAACTCCAATTGGAGAAAATTTAAACAGTTTCTAATTTTTAAACAAAAAAATTCAGCCGGTGACAAATTGTCACCGGCTGAATTCCTTAATAAAAATCGTTTAAATAATGTCTGGATTACAATGATTTAGCTGTAACCTGCTTAAGAACAACATCCTTAAGATCTTTACAACGGAAGGTTGTAAAATCTGTTATATCTTTCAGAACAAATATCGGCGTTCCAGTAGCATGCTGAGCTTTGAGGTTAACAAAGTCGGCACCCTTCACATCTTTCATCCAGAAGGCAGGTCTGACATCGTCTTTCAAATAACTGACCTCCACATTGTTCATTTCAAGACCGCTCACGTGACGGATGAAGAAACCGTAACTTGGAATCTCTCCAAACATGCTTGGTTCAGGATATTTTGCTTCATTTTCAGCAGGATCAAGTGCGGCCTGTTCCTTTGTGCCACCACCCTGGTAAAAGATGCGGATATCGTGTAGTTTCACATCCTTGATATCATGACCGGGAAGACCACTGATAATAGATGCATAACGGGGATCTGCATTGTAAACCACGAAGTTTGAGATATTGATACGTCTCAGTTCGCCGATTGGTGTTCCTTCAGGACTTCTCATTCTGCTGCCTAAACGTAAAAATATAGGGCAGTTTACGATGTTGCGCATTGTGACATTGGTAATCGATACATCTTCGAGCAAACCGCCATCAACAGTCTCCAGAGCAAGACCACGACACCATTCAAATACACAATTTGAAATGGTGATATTTTTAAATCCACCACTTGATTCAGTACCAAATTTGATACGACCTGTTGGATTCTTGGCGCCATTTTTAATTTTCTGGTTGGTTCCGTCCAACATGGTACCGGTATCATAGCCACTGACAAAGCAATTTGTAATGGTTACATTTTCGGTATCTTTAAACTTACCCAAAGAGTAGCAAGCCTTCAGACAGATGCCATCATCGGTTGGTGAATTCACACTACAGTTTGAAACCTTCACATTTCGGCAGCAGTCGATATCCATCCCATCGCGGTTTGTATCGATCTTCAGGTTATCAATTGTAAAATTGTCAACACCTGTTGCAAGGATTGCAAAATGACCTCCAAACAGGATTGTGAAATCGCGTAAATCAACATTTATACAATTCTTCAGACTGATAGCTTTGTTACCTGTTCCGATAGGTTTTCTGTCACCTTCGCGAACAAGTCCCTTGCCATAAATCATTCCCTGACCAAGGATGGCAATATTCTTCAGGTTTTCACCATAGATCAGACTATTCATCCAATGGCTGTGACCAAAGTCCTGATATTTCATCCATTCATTGGGTTCAGGAGCATCGTAACCGAGTGAATCCGCAGCCAGAATTGTGGCGCCGGAGTCAATGAAAAGCGAGACATTGCTTTTCATGTGGATGGTGTAAGACAAATAAGTTCCCGCCCTAAGATAAACGGTACCTCCACCTGCTTCATTTGCAGCGGTGATAGCCTTGTCGATCGAGGGTGAATCGAGTGTCTTGCCATCGCCCTTAGCTCCGAATGTTTTGACATCGAACACGCGTCCCTGATTTTGAGCAGTTGCAAATATTCCTGCAAGGACCAAAAACAGTAATAAAGTAAATTTAGATTTCATCATTAAAATATGGATTTTTAGATTAAAAAATTCTTTGATGCTGTAAAATTAGATAATTGAATGATAAGATTGTTATCTTGTTTCTTATTAGTTTAAATTTAAATGCGCAATATGAGATTTAATATATCGTCAGATAAAAAGGGCTACGATAAAAAAGAATATTGTAAACAAATAAAAAAGAATATTTAGTAGTATCTTTGTATTCTATAGACTACATTAAATGTATTATAAATGAATTATGTAGCCTACAGTATACATTATTAACCTTTAAAACATGAAGACATTGAGCAATGCGACAAATTGGTATAGTATGAGCGATCCAGCCATTGTTGCAGCGTTAGGGTCATTTTTAAAACAGATCCGGCTTCAGCAAAATCTCACACAGGAATTACTTGCCCAAAAGGCAGGACTCTCTCGTCCTGTGATCAGTGAAATGGAAAACGGAAAGACTGGTACTTCATTCCTTACCATCATTCAGATATTAAGAGCTTTACAGCAATTTCATCTACTGGATAACTGGAAGGTTGCAAGTCAGATCAGTCCACTTCAGATGGCCAAATTATCCGGGAAAGAACGTTTGCGGGCTTCAGTGCGTACAACGAAGAAAAACAGGGAGGAAAGTGAATGGTAGTTGCTGAAATTAAAATCTGGGACAAATATGTAGGCGCTGTGCTGTGGGATGCCCGCAGCGGAATGGCAAGTTTTGAGTTTGAACCGGGCTTCAGCAGAAACAGTTGGGACATTGCGCCTCTCACAATGCCTTTATCGGATGTCTTTAATGGCAAGACATTCAGTTTCCCTGATTTGCCTGTAAACACCTATTATGGGTTGCCGGGTCTGCTGGCTGATTCATTGCCTGACAAATTCGGAAATCAGCTGATCGAAATCTGGCTTGCAACACAAGGCCGTCAACCGGGCAGTATGAATCCCATCGAACGATTGTGTTACATGGGCAAACGCGGAATGGGAGCTCTCGAATTTCATCCTGCTACACGCATTGAACGAGGAACCTCAAATAACCTTGATGTTTCTGAATTAGTTAGTCTTACACAGAGAGCAATCAACAGAAAAACAGACCTGAAAACAAATTTCTCAAATGACGAAGCACATGCCTTACTAGATATCATTCGTGTAGGCACTTCGGCTGGTGGAGCCAGGGCAAAAGCTGTTATTGCAATCAATAAACACAATACTGTAAAATCGGGTCAGGTAGATGTTCCGGAGGGATTCACACACTGGCTCATAAAATTGGATGGCGTGTCGGATGAACAATTGGGTGATCCAAAAGGATATGGCCGAATTGAGTTTGCCTATCATAAAATGGCATTGGAATGTGGAATTACAATGAGTGAAAGCAGATTGTTGGAAGAAAACGGCAGGGCACATTTTATGACCCGTCGCTTCGACAGGATCGAACACAACCGGAAACTCCATATGCAAACACTTTGTGGACTTTGCCATTTTGATTATAACAATCCGAATGCATACGCTTACGAACAGGCTTTCCAGGCAATGCGTAGTCTCAGGTTGCCTTATACCGATGCGGAACAGCTCTTCCGTAGGATGGTTTTCAATGTCATTGGCCAAAATAATGATGATCACACAAAAAATATTTCATTCCTGATGGATCAAACCGGACAATGGAGTCTCTCTCCGGCTTATGATGTCACCTACGCTTATAATCCGTCGAGTCTTTGGCTTGCCCAGCATCAGTTGTCCTTAAACAACAAACGCAGGGACATCACCCGAAATGATATTTTGGCAGTTGCGAATAAAATGAACATCAAGCGGGCGAAGGAAATTATTGAACAGGTTCTTGAAGTGATCAGCCGTTGGAAAACTTTTGCAACCGATGCAGGCATTCCTGAATTCCAGATTAAAACAATCGGGGCAATGCATTTGGGAAATATCTGAAAACGGTCTAAAACACATGAAACCAACTATTAAATAAATATTAATAGTTGGTTTCTAACTTTATTGTGACCTCGAAGGGACTCAAACCCTTGACCTTCAGAACCGGAATCTGACGTTCTATTCAACTGAACTACGAGGCCATTGAGATGCAAAGGTATAAAAATATTTCAATCAGGCCAAGCTAAAGAAGTGATAGTCGGATCAACCGGACAAAGATGTTTTCGTAAAAATGACTTCGCGATTTAAAGTTTGCAAATGTTTAAATCAAAAGTCCTGATTCAAGATAGATCGCTGTCACCAACTTCCGGGGGATGCTTTCGAAATAAATATTGACAGGGGTCGCACCTTCGGAAGGATGTTTCCATAAAAGATGTCCTTCGCGGGCTGTCTCAAGATCGGAAACATTGTTTGTTTCTTCAACCTTCCGTGAATCAGACAATACATAAAGTGGTTTATTAAAATATTGTGCTGCAAGGGCGACACTGAATGAGCCTGTCTTGTTGAGAAATGTGTCGCTGTAAATCAAATCGGCCCCCATCACTGCAAGATCGGTCTGTGCCATAAACAAAGGGATGGCAGCATCGGCAATAAAGGTGACTTTGAAACCCAACTCGGTGATTTTACGGGCCTGATTCTTTCCTTCGCCAGCAGGAAAGGAGTGACACTGGATAAATAATGGCTTTATTTTTTTCTCTGCAAGTACTTCAAAGAGTCCGTGAAGGCTGGAACTATTGCTGAAGACCATTACAGTTTTACCTTCAAAGGAAACATCTTTCAATAAATGTTCGGCTGCCTGATGAGGGGCTTTATCCCAGAGCTGACTGTAATTCTGTACAAAATGCAACAACCCTGCATGGTCTTTATCCTTATGAAGCATGTGGATAAATGTCTTGAGAAAATGCCTCAACACTGCAAAACGATCAAATACCACACTCAGAAAAGCCAATTGGTCTTCGAGCATGCTGTAATTCGGTGCAGGATTTGTGAGCAGGTATTTTGTTAACGTAGATACGATATCTTTCAGCACCGAAGCCGAACCCGAAACACGGTCAGCAGCTATCTCCCTGAAAAGATCTCTCAACGTCTCACCAGTCATCATCTTTTTCATAAGCAGGAGAATTAAAATACAAAAGTACATAAATTGCAAAGGGTAAAAAAATGTTGTAATTTTGTTACAGAAATATCGTATTCAGAAGATTAATAAAAAATACAATTATGTCAGAGAAAGTTTTTAGTAAAGTAGCTCCCGGCGTAGTAACCGGAGACAGTGTTCAGGAATTATTCCGCATTGCAAAGGCTAACGAGTTTGCTATTCCAGCAGTAAATGTAGTAGGTACTGACTCCATCAATGCCGTTATGCAGGCTGCAAGAGAAGTGAATTCTCCGGTTATCGTTCAGTTCTCCAATGGTGGAGCGCTGTTTATCGCCGGTAAGTTCTTATCAAACGAAGGAGAAAAAGCCGCCATTGCAGGTGCAATATCAGGAGCATGGCACATTCACCGCATGGCATCATTCTATGGTGTACCTGTTATTATTCATACAGATCATGCAGCCAAGAAATTACTTCCATGGATAGATGGTTTATTGGATGCCAGTGAAAAACATTTTGAAATGTTTGGAAAGCCTTTGTTTAGCTCTCATATGCTTGACCTTTCGGAAGAACCACTGCTCGAAAATATCGAAATCTGCAAGAAGTATTTAACCCGCATGAGCAAAATCGGTATCACCCTTGAACTCGAACTGGGTTGTACAGGTGGTGAAGAAGATGGCGTTGACAATTCAGGAATGGAAAGTTCAAAATTGTATACTCAACCTGCTGATGTAGCCTTGGCTTATGAAGAACTGTTGAAAATCAGTGATAAGTTTACCATTGCCGCTTCTTTCGGTAACGTTCATGGTGTTTACAAACCGGGTAATGTTAAACTGGAGCCAAAAATTTTGCACAACTCACAGGAGTATATCCAGAAAAACTACAATACCGTTGTTAAACCTGTAAACTTTGTATTCCATGGTGGTTCAGGTTCATCACGTGAAGAAATTCGTGAAGCCATCTCTTATGGTGTTATCAAGATGAATATTGACACTGATACACAATGGGCTACATGGAAGGGCGTTTTGGAGTTCTATAAGAAGAATGAAGCATATCTGCAAGGCCAGATTGGTAACCCTGATGGTGCAGATAAACCTAATAAGAAATATTATGATCCAAGAAAATGGTTAAACGAAGCACAAAAGACCATGGTGGCTCGTTTAAAAGTTGCTTTCGAAGACTTGAATTGCATCGACAGAAACTAATCCGTTTTGAATATGATTAAAAATAGGCTTCCAGGAATGGAGGCCTATTTTTTTTATTTGGTTTTAAGATATTTGATATTATGTCGCCCCTCTGGGGCTCAATAAAGAGAAGTCTCTTTGTTACAATCATGACGTCCCTCCGGGACTATAATAATTTCACCCCTTTGGGGTTCTTTTTCAATCATTTGGATTTCTATAATCATTTCACCCCTACGGGATTTTAAAAAGCTATTCAGAGTAAGTTAAAGTTCCTGAGGTCGGACTGATAAGACCGGGATGGGTGAAGTGTTCATCATTTGATGAGCAAAATCACCTATCAGGAAGTTGGCAACCTTTTTTTCCTGCTCCGTCATGATAACAATGAGATTAGCATTTACTTTCTTTGCATACTCAATGGTTGTGATCGTCAGGTTTTTAGCTTCAGTTACATCCATTTCAGTTTCAACTTCTTCCTCGCGTAAAAAATCAAAAACTTGCTGAGCATATATATCTACAGAATCTCTAACTTCAATCACATCTGTTGAGTAGAGTTTCAACACAATAACTTTTGCATGTAAGGAGTGAGCAAGTTCGGCTGTAATCGTTATTTTTTCACGTGTTTCAATCGTACTATCGATAGGGAGAATAATAGTTTTCAAATAATCACTGACGGTTACTCCTGCCCTGACAGTAAGAACCGGACATGGCGCACTACTGACTATCCGGTATACATTACTTCCCATCCACAACTTCTCCAGACCGATCCGTCCATGGGTTCCTGCAAAGATAAGCTGACTCTTGCTTTCTTCGGCCTGTAATCCAATTTCTTTATATACTTTCCCTTCACGGATTAAATAATCAACTTTTAATCCCGGATATTTTGCAAGTAGTTCATCTGCGAGATTCTTAAACTGTACATTCATTTCATTGATCAATCCCGTAGACTCTGATTCTGCAACATTGACTTTTGTCTTTTCGGGATTATTCACCCAAATCATCTCGATGCGTGAATTGGTAAGATATGCCAGTTGTGCAGCATGCATCAAGGCATTTACGGAACAATTTGAAAAATCTACGGCAACCAAAAAGCTTTTCATATGTGATCAATTTAAGTACTAAGATACAAAAACAGAAGGCTTAAAGCAATAGACAGTGGATGGAGGATTTAGATGAGCATTATTTAAATGATGTAGAAAAAAGCAAAGTTAATATTATTCTGATTTTTTATCGATCCGGATACGATCAAGTACAGTAAATGCATTTGGATATGCAGTGGCAAGTTGAAATAGAAATCCTTCAGCCTCAAGCTTGGTTCTAAAATCCCCCACCCTCACCCTGTAATACGGTGAATTAAATGTGAGATATGCACCAACTTCAGGATAGCCCTCCATAAACTTTTCTCGTGCTGTCTGAGCAGCCCTTTTGGAATTATTCCCTGAGTCAAAGAAAACCTGAACCCTAAAGCCATCCACCCCTGGATTTGCCTGATTATATTGCCGATGTTTTTCAATTAACTGATCCATACGGGGATCTCTGTTTACATAGGAAAGATTATCTACCTTTTGTGATAAAGCAATACCACTCAAAGAGAGGAACAGTAATGTCAGTATTAAATTTTTGTGATTCATTTCAATGCTTTAATTAGTTGGATATTTACACCAACTGCTTATTAATGTAAACAACAATACAATGTTTTTATTGTTTAGACCGCTTTACTTTAGAGGCTGAATACTCAGGACAGGCACTTCGCTCATACTAATGATGTGTTGAGCCTGAGGCCCCATCATAATACTGCTTTGCGATGGTTCCTGCTCAGTCATAATTGATATGAGACCAGCTTCAATCTTATCTGCACATGTAAGTATTGTTTGAGTAATGTTCGTATTTTTTATTATCTCTGTCGTAGAAGAGATTTTATGCTCTTTTAAAAGCTGTTCAACTTTGCAGACATTGTCATCTACTTTCTTCTGGAGTGAAACCAGACCCGTCCCATTCAATCCAAGAATATGAATATCAGAGCCCAATAAACCAGCCAACTCAACAACCAAAGGTACTTTTTGCATGGTAAAAGAATTAGTATCTATGGGTAGTAAAATACGACTGAAGTTAGAGAGTGATTTATAATTTGGGTGAATGGTAATCACAGGGCATGGGGCCGAAGTAACGATACGGAATGCATCATCGCCAACTGAAAACTCATTAAAATCGGTTCTTTCGTGTGTGCCGGTAATTATAAAGCTCGATTTACTAAGCTTTGCCTGCATAGTAATCTCTGAATAAACTTTCCCCTTACGGATTTTATAATGTATTTTACCGCTTTTCAATTTTGGAGCCCACTCGTCCATAATTTCAGCAATACTTTGGGAGGCTTCCTCTTTATATCCATCCAGTTCGGCAAAAACATGGTTGGGATCCGGTTCAGTTTGTTTATCAACCCATACCATAATTACATCAGATGCTGTAATATTAGCAAGGTTTATGGCATATTCCAAAGCGTGTACAGACCCTTTGGAGAAATCTATTCCAACTAGAATATTTTTCATTTTACCCTCCACTTTTATAATTGCTAATATAGATATTTTAAAAGCAGATTAACCCAAATGATGAAAATTTATTCTCGCTGAACATTTGATTGATTTTAACTAATTTTGTCCTTCTATCTTCAGAATAATAACAATTGATGAACGAGAATCTTGATGCAAAAGGAGATTGGTTAACACCAACCGATAAAGATATTGAACAGGTGCTAAGGCCATCAGCATTTGATGACTTTTCAGGACAAAAGAGCGCTGTTGATAACCTGCGCATATTTGTTCAGGCTGCCCGTTTACGGGGAGAACCGCTTGACCATGTATTACTGCATGGTCCTCCGGGATTGGGCAAAACAACTCTCTCGCATATCATTGCAAACGAACTTGGTGTGGGTATTAAAATAACATCAGGTCCTGTAATGGACAAGCCGGGGGATCTGGCTGGCTTGCTCACAAATCTCGAAACAAATGATGTCTTGTTTATCGATGAGATCCATCGCCTGAGTGCTGTGGTTGAGGAATACCTCTACTCGGCAATGGAAGATTATAAAATCGATATTATGATTGAGAGTGGTCCAAATGCACGCAGTATTCAGATTGCATTGAACCCTTTCACATTGATTGGGGCGACTACCAGGTCGGGACTGCTCACGGCACCTTTGCGTTCGCGCTTTGGAATCAACACCCGTTTATCTTATTACGACGCAGTTACATTACAACGCATTCTTTTACGCTCAGCAGGTATTCTCAGGGTTGAGATTTCAACTGAAGCTGCTCATGAAATTGCACGCAGAAGTCGTGGAACTCCACGTATTGCTAATCTTCTGCTCCGCAGGGTTCGTGATTTTGCCCAGATAAAAGGCAATGGCACCATCGATATGGATATCACTATGTATTCACTGGATGCTTTAAATGTCGATAAGAATGGTCTCGATGAAATGGACAACAGAATTCTGACGACTATTATCGATAAATTTAAAGGTGGGCCTGTTGGTTTAACGACTATTTCAACTGCAGTAGGCGAAGACTCCGGCACTATTGAAGAGGTTTATGAACCATTCCTGATCCAGGAAGGCTTTCTGGTCCGTACTCCCCGTGGACGTGAAGTTACCGATCTGGCTTACCGCCATCTGAACAGAGTTCGTTTTGCAGGCCCTCAACAAAAACTTTTCGATGAGTAATTCATCTGATCTTGATATAAACACCATCACCCAACTCATAAAAGCAAAGACCAAAGAGCTTGGGTTCGATGCCTGTGGAATTGCAAAAGCCGAAAAATTAATTGAGGAAGAACCCCGTTTGAAAAACTGGCTGGATAAGGGTTTCAATGGAGGGATGAACTACATGGCAAATAATTTTGACAAACGGCTCGACCCAACGCTACTGGTTGAAGAAAGCAGGTCGGTCATTGTTGTTCTGTTTTATTATTACCCCCCGTTACTCCAGAATGAGGCCTCCGGTTATAAAATCTCCAAATATGCTTACGGGAGAGATTATCAATCAGTGATAAGAGGTAAACTTAATTTGTTGGGTGAATATATCAACGAGATCGCTCCGGGTCACACCTGGAGGGCCTTTTCAGATTCTGCCCCGGTTCGTGAAAAAGCATGGGCTGTGAAAGCCGGATTGGGAAGTATCGGCAAGCATTCATTGTTGTTGGTCCCCGGAAAAGGATCATTTTTCTTTATTGGTGAATTGATCACTTCACTTGAACTGGAAACTGATCAACCCTTCAAAGCCAATCTTTGTGGGGCCTGTAGACGCTGTATCAATGCCTGCCCCAATGGTGCAATTGCAGAACCCGGAGTTATTGATGCCCGGAAATGTATTGCCCACCAAACTATAGAATCCAGAGAAGATCGTATTTCTGAAGGAGTTACAGATTTAAACAAAGAATGGATTTTCGGATGCGATATCTGTCAGGATGCATGCCCATGGAATAAAAAACCTGAGCCCCATATACATGAAGATTTTCAACCCAATCTGGAATTATTGGCACTTACAAAAGATGAATGGGAATCATTGACAGAGGAACGCTTTAATGCAATTTTCAAAGATTCAGGCGTTAAAAGAACAAAGTTCTCAGGCCTTAAAAGGAATATAGACTTTCTAAAAAACAAGTAGAGACGCAATATTTTGCGTCTCTACGTTATAATGGACAAATTAAGAAAGTCCTCATTTTTTAATTTTCATCTTATCCGCACTTAGAATATCCACAACTAACACAAGAAAGACATCCTTCTTTATAAGCCAGACTATTGGTATCTCCGCACTGAGGGCACTTGCTTCCTTCTTCTTTTGTGCCATCAGGGATATATTTCTTTAATGCTCTGACAACACCATTTCTCCAGGTATTGATAGATTCAATATCAAAAGTCAGATTTTCGACAAGATTGATCACATACAAAAGCGGCATTCCATGACGCAGAATACCTGAAATCAGTTTTGCATAGTTCCAGTATTCTTTATCAAATAATCTGGAAAGAGCTTCTACCGTAACTTTATAACCATCTTTATCATTAAACTGAAAGTCATAACGGGCACGTTGACCTTCTTCAGGCTTGTTTCGAATGACCCAACCCTTAGTGACCCATGGTGCTAAAAAGAAATTATCGGCTTTACCTGTGAAGATTTCATAAGGTTTTCCATCATAAAGACCTACAACAGCAATCCATTTTTCGTGATCATTATTAAAACGGACAACATCTGCTTCAAGTCTTTTAGGACGTGATGGCGCTTTGGTTTCTTTAAATTCAGGTTCTTTGACTTCCTTATCATTGCTGACCAAAACACCCGAACGTGAACCTTCACGATAGATCGTCATTCCCTTACAGCCACTTTCCCATGCAGTCTGATAAACCTGGCTTACCAAATCCTCTGTTGCATCCTTGGGCAGGTTAACCGTCACACTGATTGAATGGTCTACCCATTTTTGAATTGCTCCCTGCATACGGACTTTATTGACCCAGTCAATGTCTTCGGAAGTAGCTTTATAGTATGGCGATTTTGCTATAATCGGGTTCAGTTTGTCATCGCCATAATGGATTACATCATCTACATTATATCCACTCATCTCCAACCAGTTCAAAAACTTGGGGTGGAATACATTGTATTCTTCCCATGAGTCACCGATTTCATCGACAAAGGTGATGGTCACGTTCTTGTCGTTGGGATTAACTTTGCGGCGACGTTTATAGTTAACCATAAATACAGGCTCGATACCGGATGTAGTTTGGGTACAAATGCTTACAGATCCTGTAGGAGCAATTGTCAACATGGCGATATTGCGTCGGCCATAACGTACCATATTATTATAGACGCTCGGAGCTTCTTCTTTGAGGCGTTTTATAAACGGATTGTTCTTTTCGCGTTCTGCACTATAAAGAGGAAATGCCCCACGATCTCGTGCCAATTCAACTGAAGAACGATAAACTTCTACTGCAAGCAGTTTATGGATTTCAACTGAAAAATCAATTGCAGTATCTGAACCGTAACGGACATTTAAAGCTGCAAGCATATCTCCTTCTGCAGTTATACCAATGCCGGTTCTACGTCCTTGAATACATTTCTCGCGAATGTTTTCCCATAGTCTGCGTTCGGTTCTTTTGGTTTCCTCGTCTTCAGGATCAGCATTAATCTTATTCAGTATCCCGTCGATTTTCTCTAATTCAAGATCAATGATGTCGTCCATGATGCGTTGAGCATAATGTGCATGTCTTGAAAAGAGCTCTGTATTAAAAGAGGCTTCTGCAGTAAAGGGATTATCCACATAGCTGTAGAGATTTATAGCTATAAGTCTGCAACTGTCATAAGCGCACAAAGGAATTTCACCACAGGGATTCGTAGAAAGTGTTTTGAAACCCTGGTCTGCATATACATCAGGAATTGATTCCCGAATGATGGTATCCCAGAAAAGGACACCGGGTTCAGCTGATGACCATGCATTGTGAATAATCTTGTTCCATAAAGCCTGGGCATCAATTTCATGTGTAAATGTTGGCTCAGTTGATCCGACAGGATATTTCTGAATATATTTTTTACCCGACTTCACACAACGCATAAATTCATCATCCAATTTCACAGACACATTAGCACCTGTTACTTTCCCCTGCTCAAGTTTTGCATCAATGAAGTGCTCCGAATCGGGATGTTGTATGCTGATTGAAAGCATCAATGCACCACGACGACCATCCTGAGCAACCTCACGGGTAGAATTTGAATAACGTTCCATAAAAGGAACAATACCTGTTGAAGTCAGCGCACTATTCATAACACGACTTCCGGAAGGACGGATGTGAGAAAGGTCATGACCTACACCACCACGCCGTTTCATAAGTTGAACCTGCTCCTGATCGATGCGCAGGATTCCACCATAGGAATCCATATTATTGTCATCACCTATCACAAAACAATTTGACAATGAAGAAACCTGATAATCGTTACCAATCCCGGCCATAGGACTGCCCTGTGGAATGATATATTTAAAGTCTTTGAAAAGCTCAAATAACTCCTCTTCTTTCAAAGGATTAGGATAATTTTTTTCTATTCTTGCTATTTCACTGGCAAGACGTCGATGCATGTCATCAGGAGTTTTTTCATAAATGTTTCCATCACTGTCCTTGAGGGCATACTTATTCATCCATACATTGGCAGCCAAGGTATCCCCTTTAAAGTAAATTGTAGAAGCAGCAAACACCTCTTCGTGAGAATAGTTTTCTAATTTTGGTTTCTCACTTTTCATTTCAATCATTTTTTCTTGCATTATACTTTCTTTTTCTATTGCTTCTTCTACATGAAGCGATTCTCCGGGACGAAAATGTGGACGAATCCTTTTTTCCAACAACTGATCATAAAATTCGTATCTACTAGACTCAGATTCAGGTTTATGAGTAATTTCTGAAGGCTTAAGGTTTTCCATAATTTTTTTCCGGTTCACTCGTTAAAAAAACGTATTATATTAACTAATAACGAATTGGTCAATATTTTCTGTTCTTGTTTTGCAATGTTTAAATTACATTAAGTATGTACTACTATGCAAATACAGTTATTAACAAAATTTTCATTTTACAAATTAATTCATTGACTATGAATTGATATGGCTCTTAATAAGTTTTTTTAAAACATTTCTTTTGACCTTTAAAAAATTATTTGCAGAAGTTAGAATGCCATGAAGAGGCAACACTTACAATGCTTAACATCAATCATTTATCAGATTATTTTGTAATAATACCGGTATTGCAAAGGTCTGAATTAATAATCAAAATCTATCTTTTTAAATTCTAAATTAACAATTTTAAAACAAGTCTGTTGATAAATTATTGATAACCTCCTTCTTAAACTAACAAACGTGGCACACCAAAAACCTGACAGAAAGGTCAGTCATTTAGCAATACAAGATTAGATTAGAAAATTTAAAAATCCAGACTTAGAGAGACATAGAATTTACGCGGCTGAACAACGCCTTCTTCGATACCCCATGCCCAGTCAGCACGGATAAAATAACCCAACAACCGCGTCCTGAGGCCAAAACCCATTCCCTCAACAATAGGATTCCGTTGTTCTTTGACAACGACCCCAACTGGTGATTGGTTGACATAACGGGTAAAGAGAATATTATTCAAAAATGGATTGAGTCCTGACCATGCAGTCCCGATATCTCCAAATCCCACGACTTGAAAGTTATCGATGAAACTAATTCGTGTTGGACGGTTCAATAAATATTTTACAACCGGTAGTCGCAGTTCAGAATTGAACACCATGAAGGAATTTCCATTACGGATATTTTGATCAAAACCACGCATGTTGGTAGCCAGCGTTTGATAAGCATAATTCTGAGAGTAATCAATTGGAATACTTTGATTAAATTTCGCCCCAATCCAGTTGTCTACACCTCCCATATAATAAATGATCTTATCATGTCCGAATGAAGTTGCTGCAGCAAAACGATTGGCCCAGATAAAACAACGATCAATACGTAAATAATGACGGGCATCAAGACCCAATGATACCATATTCCCATTTTGGTTCAATTGATAATAGTATTCGCCGAAAAGCTTAAAGCGGGTTCCCTGGGGAATATTTAACTCTATATCACGGGTATTGTCATAAATAAGTTCTCCTTTCAAGGCACTCCAGGTCTTAGAACTACTTTTTTCAGTTAGAGACGGAAGGTCTTCAGCAAGTTTAATTGCATGATCATTCCTCAAAGTCAGTGTCCCTTTGACTGCTAACACATTGCTGAATGGCCATGTCCCAATAAATGAAGCTTCGTGAATCCGGTGGCGGATTGTGTATCCCATGGCATCAGTTTCATCTAAACCCGAACGATGAAATACCAACTCTTTGTCGAACCGGTGTTTCAGATTGGCAAAACTTAGCAAATATTCATTGTTCACCAGGTCTGGTTTTATGGCAACCCCACCTGAAATCCTGAAATCCTCCAATAAATCAGTAGCACCAAACATCAGGGGTACATTTATACCTGGATTCAAATAAACCGGGCCACCACCACCAGTAAATGGCTGATATGAAGCATATAGGCTTGAATAATCAATCTGACTAATGAGTTCATTTATATAATACTCTACATTGTAAGTGTGTTGCTGAATAGGCGCCGTGGAACTTGTTGTGTCTAACTGAACCAACGAATAGACTGCCGGAAACTTTTGTTTGAACAACGTGTCATGAGAAGAGATAGTTAGAATTGCTGAACGTGAAAAACTATATCGTGTTGTATCACGAATTTGTTTCTGTCCTGGACTGTATACCGTCGTATCCTTGACCTTGGGTACCTCTTTCTCAATAACATTTGTCAATCTTCGATGTGCCTTAGGTCTTCGCTCTATATTTGATTTCAACAGATCCGAAGGTATGTTTTTCAATGCAGCCATATAAGTTGTGGCTGCAGGGCTTACTACTTCGGTTTCGTTTGGTTCCAGCATCGGCTCAACATTCATCCTATAACGTCCATCCGAATAGATGATCTTTGCAACTTTACCTGAAGTAACACTGGCATCAAAATCAGTAATGCCCCGTTTTAAATTGGAACCGGGAAGTATTTTTGTAAAATATTTATAGTGTGATATGGTATCTACTGCTGTTATTGTACTATCGAATCCAGCAATATAACTATTTCTGACACCACTCTCGTCGCTTAAAAATCCTACTTGCCCTGAAGTCCATTCAACAGGATTTGTTTCATTGGCAAGTGGAGTATTTGTTAAACGGATCAGTTTATTGCTATGATTTGCATAATTATAGACGAATATATCATTTGTAGGATTAAAATCAACATCATCATATTTGGTTTTCTCTGTGGCCAGTGTATCTACCGGACGGTCAGAACTAAATACAATCTGAGTTGAGTTATTGATAAATCTTGGATTTAAATCATTGTATGGATCCTTGGTGATCTGTTCATAGGATCCTGATGCAATGTTGTATACGAAAATATCACTCCACCCCTTCTGAATAGCAGACATCACAAAATTGAGTCCATCTGAAGAATAGCTGAAGTCGAGCACTTTGTCGATATTGTAAACAATCTTATGGATGATCTGCTTTTTCCCAATCGTATAGAAATCAATATTTATAAATCCGTTTCGTTCAACAATGACTGCGAGAACTTTTCCTGTAGGATGCCAAGCCAGAAGTGGATAAGTGTCATCCACCTTTTCATCCATACGATGACCAATCGAGTAGATCCGTTGAGCTTTTTTCTTTGTATTGTCATAAATCCAGATAATTGCTTTACCGGCATCATTGGTAACATAGGCTGCTCTTTTGCCATCCGGACTCAATCTCAAGTGTTCATAGGTACGTGTAATTTTCGGATGAGGGAGTAAAAGAGTTTTGGGAACATCAACCCTAACTGAATCATCTGATTTATAGCGTTTGGTCATTGCTTCAATCCATTGTTTTTCAAGCGGACGTAATTTCATTCCCAGTTCACTTACAAAACCACCCTGTACTTTTTTACTCACGCGTGAAGAATAAACAATTGCAGGGACAACATTTTTTCCATACTTATCTGCAATGTATTTCCATAATGAGTGTCCGGCATAAACAGCATCGGTCTCTTTTAATGAATTCAGATGTTGCAATTTCTTAGTCTGCAATGCATCTTTTGTAAAATTATCAAGTGAAGTACTCCATTCTTCAGAAAGATAGGAAATCAAACCGTTCACATACCAGTCCGGATAATTGGATAATGCATTATTCTTAACCTGCGTCCCTACTGAAACACCATACATCAATTGATCAAGCAATATCTTGGCTATTCCCGCACGGATTTGTTTATTGAAATTGGTATAATCGCCATCAAAATAAAGCAATACTTTTCGACCCAGAATATGCGTTATCCCACCTATATTATATTTTTCATTAGAAAGTAATCCCAGATTGCTCTCTTTTAAATCTGTCAATGTATTAAAAATAACGAATTGAATTTTTCCATCCAGATTATTCTGCAACATTGATTCCATGTTTCGCAATTGTTCACGGGCATATTTTGCACAATGTTGAGCCAGGGGTGCACCATTAAGATAAAAATAGGTGTCAAAATCACTAAAACGATAGTAGTTCCATATGAAATTTTTATATTGAACCCTGTTTTTGCCAAAAGTTAGTTGAGATCCATTGTAAAACTGAGCAGTGGCATTTGGCAATATAGTAGTTAACATTGCCATTATTAACATGGCAGTCAAGGCAAAAGACTTGATATTGGTATACATTTTTCTTAACATCTTAACTACTTTTTTGTACTTTTCATGTACGTTGCTAAGTTAATTTTTTTTGTTTGAAAAAACGTAATTTTGTGCTGCATTCATTCAAAAACATCAATTGCCCATGCTTAAAGTAAAAACGTTTGTTTTCAATGCTTTCCAGGTCAACACCTATATAGTTTATGCTGAAAACAAAGATTGTATCATCATAGATCCTGCCTGTAGTAATGCAAACGAGGTTTCTAAACTGCTTAATTATCTCAAAACAGAGAATTTGAATGCCCTTTTGGTTGCCAATACCCATGCACATGTTGATCATATTTTAGGTAATGAAGATATAACAGACAAACTGGCTATAAAGTTGGCTGCTCACCCTGCTTCTCGTTATTTTTATTTAAATGCCATGAGTTTCTCTTCAGCGTTAGGTTTAAATCTTCAAAAAGTCATTATGCCTGATATTGAATTACAAGATAAAGATACAATTAAACTGGGGGAATCTGAACTGGAAATCTTATACACACCGGGACATGCCGATGGAAGTATCTGCTTTTACAACAGTGAGGTACAATTTTTGATATCGGGAGATCTGATTTTTTATGCCAGTATCGGTAGGACCGATTTCCCTACGGGAAACTTTGAAATACTATCCGAATCTATAAAAGAAAAAATCTACACCCTCCCCAACGATACAATCATATATCCCGGTCATGGACCATCGACAACTGTTGGTTTCGAGAAACACAATAACCCTTTTGTTACGCTCTGACAGAGTCGATTATGGTCTGTGGATCAATTTCTTTCATGCATTTAAAGTGGCCTTTTGGACATTTATTGTAACCTATTTTACTGCAAGGTCTGCAGTTAAGTCCTTTCACCTCAATCATTTTATTGATGGCGTTACTTCCAATTGGGAAATAAGGATACATCCCAAATTCAGGAATCGTATTTCCCCATACGGATGTAATATCTTTACGTAATGCAGCCGCAATATGCATCAAGCCAGTGTCATTTGTTATAACATGTAATGCACCTGCTAACAACCATGCCGATTCCATTATACTATAATTTCCACACGTGTTAAAAACATGCATGCCGGCTTCTTTCGAAATCAATTCTCCGTTTTGAGCATCATCAGGTCCTCCAAGCAACACAATATTCGCTTTCAAATTCCTGCATAATTCAATCAACTGATCAACAGGATACATTTTTGTTGCATGTTGTCCACCAATCACGATAGCGAGATATCCGTTTTGAAAATCCGCAGGCAGTGAAAGTTGTGTTTCATTCTTATCCGGATCCAGGAAAAAGTCAAGCCCCTGACCATCATTAATAATACCCAGCGGTTTTGCAGCATCGAGATAACGATCTACAATATGAACAACAGGCAAGAGGTTTATTCTGAGATTTACCCTCATCCATTTTTGAAGATTGATTTTATTGAATGCCTTAGATGGGCTATGTAATGCCATTTTGACCCGCCATGTGCGTATATTATTATGAAGGTCTACTATAAAATCATATCTCTCTCCGATTAAATCAAGCAAAGCTTCATCGACATCCTTTTTGATTGTATAGATATGATCAATGTAAGGATTGTGCTCAAGAACTTGTTTGAATTTTTCTTTGGTGAGATAGTGGATAATAGCATCAGGCATCTGTTTCCGGATACATCTGATTACCGGAGTTGTCAGAACGATATCCCCAATAGAGCTGAAACGTATGATTAATATTTTCTTCAACGGGTTTCTTTTCTGCAAAAATAACAAATAGCTATCAATGAATTTGAAAAAGTGTAATTGACATGGTTGCCTTGATTAATTTTGCACCATGATATTGATTGATACACATGCGCATCTTTATCTGGATGAATTTGACACTGACCGTGAAACTGTCATTCAGAATGCAATTCGTTCCGGCGTTAAACAAATACTGTGTCCTAATATTGACAGCGAATCGCTTTCTGCATTAGACAGTCTTTGTGAAAGTTATCCCGGATATTGTCTTCCCATGATGGGATTGCATCCAACTTCTGTGAAAGAAAACTACAAAGATGAACTTGAGATCATAAGAAAGAGATTGTTTGAGTCGCCTCAGGAACGCTATATTGCTGTTGGAGAAATCGGTATTGATTTGTATTGGGATAAAACTTTTTTATTGCAACAACAGGAGGTACTGGAACTTCAATTGCAATGGTCGTTGTCAAAAATACTCCCTGTAGCCATTCATTCCCGGGATTCTTTTGATGCAATAATGGAAGTACTGCAAAATTTTGATTCACTTACAGGTGTATTTCATTGTTTCTCAGGCAATGTGGAACAGGCTGAACAGGTCGTAAACAAAGGATTTTTATTGGGGATAGGCGGAGTCGTTACCTTTAAAAATGCAGGTTTAGACAAAGTGGTTCAGGCAATTGATTTATCCAATATTGTGCTCGAAACTGATGCTCCATATCTTGCCCCCATGCCGTTCAGAGGAAAAAGAAATGAAAGCGCATATGTATCATTGGTAGCCCAGAAGATTGCCCAGATAAAAGATGTTTCTTACGCAGAAGTGTGTGAAATTACAAGTGGAAATGCAATAAAACTGTTTAATTTAGCAGGATGATACAACACCATATTAATGGATAAGAAAAAATCAATATTAGTCATATATACCGGTGGAACGATCGGTATGATCATGGATAAAAAAACAGGTAGTCTGCGTCCATTCGATTTCGAAAATATTTATCAACTCATCCCTGTCTTAGAAAATTTTGATCTAAAGATTGATTTTATCACTTTCAACCCTCTGATTGATTCATCTAATGTTCAACCCCCTTTCTGGATAAGACTAGCCGAACTGATTGAAGAAAAATATTGTTTATATCATGGATTTGTAGTTCTGCATGGCACAGACACCATGGCATATACAGCTTCTGCATTGAGTTTCATTCTTGAGAACATCAACAAACCCGTTGTTCTGACCGGTTCTCAGTTGCCCCTTGAAATTGTAAGAACTGATGGGGTACAGAATATCATCAATGCCATCGAGATTGCTTCAGATTATAAAAATGGAGTTCCGGTAGCACCTGAAGTCACAATTTGTTTTGAGAACCAATTGCTAAGGGGTAACAGGACAAGTAAATTTAATGCAGAAAATTTCAATGCATTCTTCTCGGGCAACTATCCTCATTTGGCTAAAGTAGGGGTGCACATTAGATACGAGCATGAATTATTTTTAAAGCCCAATGAAAATCAGCCTATCTTTCACAAGAAAATGGATAGTAATGTTGGTATTTTAAAACTGTTCCCAGGTATATCCGCAAATTTAATCAGGAGTATTTTAAATGCTGAAGGCCTCAGGGCAGTAATTCTTGAGACCTATGGATCGGGTAATGCACCTACAGACAAATGGTTTATCGATTTGTTAAGAGAAGCAATAGATCGCGACCTTATCATTTACAATGTAACACAGTGTTATCAAGGCTCGGTTGAAATCGGGAAATACGAGACAAGTGCTGACCTTGGCAGAATAGGTGTTGTAGGTGGATACGATATCACAACTGAGTCTGCTTTAACTAAGTTAATGTTTCTATTAGGGTGTGATTATTCGAATGAAAAGATCATTGAATTGCTCCAAACATCAATCCGTGGAGAGCTGACAGTAGTTTAGCAACAATTTATTTCGGGGGTGAAGGTTTTTTTTGTAATTTCGCCGTCTCAAAAATTGTGTTCTTATAAAGGAGAGATGGCCGAGTTGGTCGATGGCGCACGCCTGGAAAGTGTGTAAACGCCAAAAGCGTTTCATGGGTTCGAATCCCATTCTCTCCGCATAACAACATATTTTCACGTTGACCGATTTATTCGGTATATCAATCTGAAAATATACAAGGTAACAGCTATACTCAGCACATTGAGTGCAAGACTGTCTACCGTTCCAAAATCATCCTGATCTACAGCACTCTTACCCTGGTAAAAGAAAAACGCCGCAATCACAGCCATTGAGTTGTTTAGAAAATGAGCTAATATTGGTGCCCAAAGACTTCCGGTAAAAACAAACAGATAGCCAAAACCCATTCCCAATAGAAAACGTGGAAGAAAACCATAAAACTGCAAATGAATAGCTGAGAAAAGAAAAGCCGTGATAAAAATTGTCAAGTGTTTTTTCTTTGTCCAGTCTTTAATAATTGAAAACAATGCTCCTCTGAAAAACAACTCTTCGCCCAGGGCAGGCAAAAAACAAAACATGACTAAATTTACTGCCAGATCCTTATACGACTTCATCGCCAGAAATGCATCTGTAAGCTGTTTGGCACTGTTTTCTTTATCCTGCATCCATTTTTCAGTACCACTTAACCATCCTGGGAGATGTAAGGCCTGATTCAGGGTATGGATAAAATTAATTCCGGGGAGGCATACCACCATCAGAATAACTATCAATAAATAACTTTCTTTGAATGGATTTTGATTCAATCCTAGCTTTTGAATTGGATTCTGCTCAACAAGTAGAAGATACAATGCCGGACCAACCAGAAACAATCCTGCATGCATTGAAATCTGAACGATGCGAAACGCATTCAAAGTATTGATATCAGTCAGATTGGGATTGCTTAAATTTTCAATTATATGATTATATCCTGCGAGTTTTAAAATCGCTAAAGAGGTAAATGAGGCAAGTAAATAACCAAATAGAATTAAAACAATAAACAATACAATCTTCGAACGTCCACTTGTAATGTTTAAGATTTGATATTTCATTCCATCAATTTTTTGCGAAAGTACTCATTCAAATTCAAATATAACTCATTATCCGGTTAACTTTGCACTTCTAAACAAAGAAGAATATACATTGGTTAAATTTGGCGATCTCATTCTGAACGAATTCCCGGTAATACTTGCTCCCATGGAGGATATTACTGACCCACCCTTTCGTGTAATTTGCAAAAAAATGGGTGCAGATCTCATGTTTACTGAATTTATTTCATCGGATGGGTTGATCCGTGAAGCCATTAAAAGTACACGTAAACTTGAATTTGATGAATCTGAACGACCAATTGGTATCCAGATCTTCGGCAGTGAAGTCAGTGCGATGCGTGAAGCAGCATTGGTAGCAGAGAGTGTAAATCCTGATTTAATAGATTTAAACTTTGGCTGTCCGGTCAGAAAAGTTGCCGGCAAGGGTGGTGGAGCCGGCTTGTTGAAAGATATTCCAAGAATGATTGCAATCACAGAAGCTGTAGTAAAGGCAACCAGATTGCCGGTTACAGTGAAAACAAGACTTGGTTGGGACGATGAAAGCAGATTTATTGTCGATATAGCTGAAAGACTTCAGGACACAGGAATCAAAGGGATCACAATTCATGGCAGGACCAGGGCACAGATGTATAAAGGAGAAGCCGACTGGTCACTGATCGGGGCAGTAAAAAACAATCCAAGGATGCATATTCCGATCATTGGAAATGGAGATATAGATAGTCCTGAAAAAGCCCTTGAAATGAAGAATCGCTTTGGAATAGATGGCATCATGATTGGTCGTGCTGTAATTGGAAACCCGACTATTTTCAGATCTGTTAAACATTATCTGGCAACGGGTGAACTTTTGCCCGATCCTACAGTCAAGGAACGCGTTGAACTTTGTAGATCACATTTGCAAAAATCAATAGTCTGGAAAGGAGAACATGTTGGAATGGTAGAGATGCGCAAACATTATTCAGGATACTTTAAAGGACTGAAAGATTTCAAACCAACTAAGGTTAAATTATTAACAGCTCTGGATTCAAATCAACTCTTTGATTTATTAGATCAAATAGAAATCGCTTATACCTAAAAAATGATTTTAAAATTATTTTTTTTGTTTCTAAAAAACATCTTCACTTAGAATCATTTATTGTATATTTACCCAACGTCTCATAAAATAAATCATCGCGTGGATTCATTCAAGATTTTCATAGTTGAAGATGACTTAATATATGCCAAAATATTGGCCTATCATTTATCTCTGAATCCTGAATATGAAACTGAAATATTCAGAGACGGTCAAAGTTTATTGAAAAATCTTTACAAGAACCCTTCAATCATCTCATTGGATTACAACCTGCCTGATTTGTCTGGGATGGAAATCTTAAAACGCATCAGGGAATATAATGCTGATATACCGGTAATCATTGTTTCGGGTCAGCAGGATGTGCTTACAGCTGTAGAATTACTCAAAAAGGGTGCTTACGATTATATCATTAAAGATCAGGACACAAAAGAAAGGTTGTGGAATATTGCCCGCAACATTCGTGAACACATCAATTTAAAACAACAGATTTCATTTTTACAGGAAGAGATAGGCAAAAAATACGAATTCAATAAAATCATTAAAGGCGAAAGTCCTGCCATACAACAGGTTTTCAAATTAATGGAAAAGGCAATACTGAGTAATATCACTGTTTCCATCAAAGGTGACACCGGGACCGGTAAAGAGCTGGTTGCAAAATCCATTCATTTTAATTCCGCCAGAAAAAAGGAACCATTCGTTGCTGTCAATGTGACAGCCATACCTCATGATTTGGTCGAAGCAGAATTATTTGGCCATGAGAAAGGTGCTTTTACAGGAGCTGTAGGGCGAAGGATCGGTAAATTTGAAGAAGCCAATAATGGAACCATATTCCTTGATGAAATAGGAGATATGGATTTAAATATGCAGGCAAAACTGCTAAGGGTTATTCAGGAAGAAGAAATAACCCGCATTGGCAGCAATCAACCTGTAAAACTAAATTTCAGATTAATCGTGGCAACCCATCGAAATCTGGCCGAAGAGGTTAAAAAAGGAACCTTCAGAGAGGATCTTTACTACAGGCTTTTGGGCCTACCGATTGAGCTCCCCCCCCTCCGTAACCGTGCAAATGATGTGATCCTGCTGGCACTTTCTTTTATGGAAAGTTTTTGCAAACAAAACCATTTTGGGAAAAAGACATTATCTGCCAAGGCGATTGAAAAGTTAAAAGCCTATTCTTATCCGGGGAATGTGAGGGAACTCAAGGCAATAATTGAACTGGCATGTGTTATGTCTGAAGGAACATCTATTAAGCCTGATGATATTTCATTTTCTTCGGGAAACACAGTCAATGAATTAATAAAGGAAGAAATGACCCTGGATGATTATAACAGAATAATTATCCGCCAATATCTTAAACGATACAATAACAAAGTCAGACAGGTAGCATCAATACTGGGTATTGGAAAAACAACCATCTATCGTTTATTGAAAGACGAATTGGTATAATCACTCTTTATCCAACCATCAACAAAATATTGATTTACCTCTTCATCAGGATGATGAATAATACCATGAATACCCAGTTCCCGACCTGCCAGAATATTTTCTTCAAGATCATCAATATACAGTGACTCTGAAGGATTTAGCTTTCCAGTTTCAAGCATTTTTATATAAATTTCCAGATCAGGTTTACGCATTTTCATCTGGTGCGAGTAAAAACATCCAGTGAAGAAATCATCCAAACACTTTACACCAAGATTATTAACTGCATATTGGTTAAAATAATTATAATGTATTTCATTGGTATTACTCAACAAAAAGACATTGTAATTTTCTTTCAACTGATTAAGTAATTCAAAACGTGACCTTGGAAAATTGATAATCATTGAATTCCAGGCATTGTCTATTTGCTCATCGGTAAAATTTAACCCCGATACTTCCTTCATTCCATCCCGAAACCCGGCAGGAGTTATCAGACCTTTCTCTAAATCAAGATACAATCCCCTTGAAACTGCTAACTCATGTACCTTTTCAATATTTTTTACACCCATCTCCCTGAATGACTGCCCTACACGTATTGGATCAATGTCTATGATCACACCACCAAAGTCAAAAATTAAATTCTTAATCATAAAACTCAAACTGATAAATAAACTGTATAAATAGGTGGAATTGGCATTTAGTAAGTCTTTCCACTGTGCAAAGTTACCGGTTTTTAATGCAAATCGCGATTAAAGCTTAATCAGAATAGTTTATTATTGAAAATAAAATAATACAATATCCCGTAAACCAAACAATTCTAAGAATTAAGCAGAGATAAACAATAAAATCAACACAATTGATAATAGGATTCTACGATTTTTTTGTATTTTTGCAAACACAACAGACAGAAATGTCTAGGTCCTATAGCTCAGTTGGTTAGAGCAACTGACTCATAATCAGTAGGTCCCTGGTTCAAGCCCAGGTGGGACCACCCTTTAAAAACACTAACAAATTGATTATCATTTGTTAGTGTTCTTTTTTATTATATAGGTGTCAAACATTTAGACTATATTTGTGTAAAACAATTGTTTTTTTTTATATATTTGTTTGACACTAATTTTAACCTCCTATGAAAAATATAAAAAGTGTAATCAGAAAAAATCTCAAGAAAAAAGACAACGAACACTTAATTTATATTCGCTATACTTATAATCGTAGATATATCTTATTCCGAAGCGATGCCTATGTTTTAAAAATAAACTGGAATAATGATGCTGGAAGGGTGAGAAAATCAAATCTTTATGAACTTAAAAATAAAATCTTAACAGACAAAGAAAGAGATTTAGAGACAATTGTTCTTGAATTAATATCTAAAAAAATTGAACCGACCTTATTCAATGTTAAGATTGAGTATTACAAAGCAAAAAATAAGTATCAAAGCGATGAAGTCAAACCCAAAAAACATGACGAAAAGATTTTTCTAAAAGATTTTCAAGAGTTTATAGATGATAGAGAACAAAAAAAACAAGTAGAACAGGACACAATAAAAACATATAAAGCAACACTTACCAAACTTACATTATTTCAGAAAAAGAAAAATTACTTTCTACATTATGACACCATAAATGAAAACTTTTATTTTGCTTTTGTAAATTATTTAAGGGATGAAGAAAAGCTATTAGACAATTCTTTAGATAAATACATAAAAATCGTTAAGTTGTTTATGAGTTATACTTTTGAGAAAAAGAAACACACAAATCTTTATTATCAGACATTTAAGAGAATGAAGACTGATACTGATTTTGTTGTATTAAATAGAGAGGAACTTATCAAATTAGCATATAAATATAAACCTGAACCTGGTAGCATAAAAGATAAAGTAAGAGATACTTTCATTTTTGGTTGCTCCACAGGTTTAAGATTTGGTGATTTAATTAAATTGACAAAAGGCAATTTTGTAATTGGAAGAGATAGACTTAAAAATAAAATAATTGATAATGCGAGTGAAACTTATATTAAACTTAAAATCAACAAGACACAAGATTATCTCAAATTACCAATAAATAATTTCATATTTGATTTAATCAAAAAATATGATATTGAAAATGAAGAATTTAGTTTCTTAAAACATTCCAATCAAACATTCAATATATTAATAAAAGAGGTTTGTAGAGAAGCAGGTATAACTGAATTAGTTAAAGTCTCTAAAAAAAGAGGCAGAGAAAACATTGATTATCAAGATCCTAAATACACTTTTATTTCCTCTCATACAATGAGACGAACTTTTATAACTTCAATGTCTAATTCAACTGAAATCACTAATGTTCAGGCTGTTAGTGGACACAAGGACTTAAAGATATTGATGAACTATATAAAGAGAAATGATAAAGAATTAAATAGTGTAAAAGATAATCTAAATGACATTTTTTACAAAAAGGATGAGGATCTTATTGGTGATAAGAGTTCTGGAATAGATACAAGAATAATTAGTAAAATAAGAAAGTAAAAACCTCCACATCATACAACTATGAATTTAACAAATGCGATATTTGAAAAATAATTAACTTTCCTGAAATAAAAAACCTGTGAGAATTTTCTCACAGGTTCAAACATATTAAACAGATTTTTCATTATGCGGCTTTATTATCTTCTTTAATATGTAAATGACTTTCTTCTTTTTCCAGTCTTTCAAAGAACTTTTCAAACACTAAACATTTTTTATCAATTTTTCCTTTTTGTGTTTTAGCATTTTTAAACTTTTTTATGATGAAAGTTAAAATTATTTCTTTGTGAATACTATATTTCTTATTGAAATACTTATTACAGATTGCTGGGGCTTCATCTTTTGAAAAATTCAATTCTCTTTCAGTAAATTCATTTTCTTTTTCAGCTAATTCAATTTGTAAATTTAACTTTTGAATTTCAAGTTCCATTTGCTCTTTCAATTCTTTTTTTTGTTGAACTGACATTTTATTTATTGTCATTTCTAATAACTCGTTCATAATTTTTAGTTTTTAATTGTTAAACATTAATTTATATAATTTTCTTTTTCTTATTTCAGTAGTAATTAATTTTATATTTTCAGCATCATATAAGAAATCATTCCAGAATAGTAAATCATCTTCTAATTGTTCTTGTGAAATATTTTCAAGATATGATTTATAGTCTTTTAAAATATTCATTTATTTTTTCATAAAATACATTAACAAATTGTTGAAGATGTGGAAAAAGTTCTATAACATTATCAATATACTTTTTACATCGATAAATTGTATCATAAGAAGCATTTTCAAAATATTTTTCTTTGCCAGCATCAAAAACAACATCTATAAATTGTTTATCATCAATAGTGTTATTCAGTAAAGCACATAAAAATTGTAATTGTTTTAATTTTTCCTTTTTCATAATTTAATTTTTTAAGTTTATAATTTAATTTTTAAATTCATTATCAAGTAATTTTTAATTTTTAAATTCAAATTCTAATATTGTAAGTAATTTTTCATCAATAACCTCAATATAATTTATACCATTTTGTTTAATATATTTTTCACATATCATTCCAAAATATACACAATAAGTTTTACCATTAATTACAATTAATTTTTCTGATTTTTTCATTTTGTTTTAAGTTTTTAGTTAATTATTAAATTTGCTTTACTGTTTTCCTTTGATGAGACAAAGATACTACTTGTAATTTTAATAAATTTTTATCAACCACTTATGAAAACCTGAATATCAGACATTTAAAGTTATGATTTATTGATTGTGAAAAATATTTTCTGAAGACTGAATATCAAATATTAAAAATTATAATTTATAATATTTCTTAATATAATATTCTATAATTTGATAATGCGATTAATATGAAATACTATAAATAAAAAAAGCCTGATACATTTTATATATCAGGCTTTTAGAAATAACTAATAAAACATTTATTTTTTTCTTTCTTCAATTTTACCACTTTCAATTAATTTTCTTTTGAATAAAGAAATGTATCCAGCATTATAACCAGTTTTTATAGCAATATCATTATTGCTTAAACCTTCATTCCATAAACTTACAAATTGTTCGTCAGTCAGTTTTTCTTTTTTAGTTTTAACAACTTGATTACTCAATAAATTATTAACAATAGAAAGGGCATTTGTTAATTGCGTTTGAACTTTTAATAATTCTTTTTCATACCTATCTGAATTATCACCAGTTCTTTTTTTAATTTCTACCTCCACGAGTGAATTAACTTGTTCGTCTGTTAATGTTATTTTCATTTTTCTAATTTTTATTTGTTTGTAAAAACAAAGATAGGATAATTTATTATATCTGATAAACAGAGACACACTTTAGAAAAAAAATAATTTGCTTGGATGGTGAGCAGCCATCCACGTTTATTTATTCAAAAAATAGTATATCATCAATTATATTAGTTTATATTTTAATCTTGTCTGATAATATTTCATTAAATATCAATTTATAATCATATTTTTTAATGTTTATTTAAGTGATTTCTGGTGAGTTTATATTCAAAAGATATAGTTAATCATCTAAATAGAAAGATAATTCACCAGAATTGAGAAAAATAGTATTTAATCTACAATAGTTCATTATACTTTCAATATATATTTTTGTGGAGGTTATTTTATATTTTATTTCAATAATACTGGCTTGAATTGTTTTTTAAAATAATCAGTAAGTCCTTTAAGGTCCCATACATTAATAATAACAACATTCATATCATTATTATCATTTGTTAATTCATCATTTTTTATTAACCTTCTCAATTGTTTAAGAAGTCCAAAAGTTGTTTTAAAATGTAAATGATAATAATTGTCTTTTAATTCAATTACATATTTAACTCTTGCTGAAGGATCTATTTTTTTTAATTTTCTATTTAATTGGAAAATAATATATTTCCAATACTCTCTTTCAAATCGATTTTTTGAACCGATTGTAATAAATAATTTATAATCAATAGGTTTCCTAATTCTTTGAAACTCTTTTATTAATGAATAATGAATAAACCATTTGTTAGATTTTTTATATATTAGATCCTCTCTATCTTTATATTTTCTACTTACTACTTTTATTTTTTCAATTAATTGTCTATATTTTAAATTTACAATCGGGGACAATTCTTTTAAGTGATAATACTTTTTTTCTAAATTATTCATTTCATTTTTATTATTTTTAAATATAGATTAATATCTACATAGGGAAACCAAGAGGGAACGAATATGTGATAAAATTCATTTTCTCTAATACATATATAGTATTACTTGAAAGTCATAAAATGAAAAAAATGAAAAATAATAAATAATATTTTCTTTTTACTGATTGATAGACATTTATATTATTATATGATTAAAATATTAAATGATTTTACTACACCTTCTATAAATTCGAGAATGATTTATTAATATATAGTATATCTTAAAAAGATATATATATGTCAAAAAATAAAAACATAAGATGATAGATAAATATTCAGAATTTACTTCCAAAAAAAAACAACTGAAGGACAAAAAATTGGCTCTAAAGAAACAACTGAAAGATATTCGAAACCAAACTAATCAGGTCAAATTGTCAGAATTACAAAAACGAATGAGTAATAATAATGTGAATGTTGCGGGACCATCAAACTACAATTAATCAAACATAACCATATTGACAAAAATTAATTCTTATATTTGTGTTGGTTTCAAAATCACTTAAAAATGAAAATTAAAATAATTCTAACATCAATCTTATTGTTTTGTGGAACAATACTAAATGCTCAAAATTATAAGTCTTCAGTTCAAACTGATAGAAATGCTAATGGCGTAATAAAGACTTTATTTCATCAAGCAACCCTGAAATTAAAAGAAGGAAGCATTTGGATTAAGTTTGATGAATTAAAAGAAGGGATGGAGTTATTTTTTTATAAAAAAGCAGGTGTTCGAAAAAACGAGAAATATGTAAGAACTATCTATATACTTACTGATGAAACGAGAAATAATACTGGGTATAGTTTTCTATTTGTTGATAAATATTTTCAACCTCAATTAAAAGGAAAAGTCAAATACGATATGAATTTTACAGTAGAAGCGATTAATAATGAAAAATATATGACAACCGAAAACATTGAAGTAGTGAGATTTACTAACTTTTTTTCATCTATAAATGAATAACCCTCTAATTTTTATACCACTTCGCTTAAAAATTATAATTCATATCAATCTTTTTTAATTTTAGATATTAATCTCTAGTTTGCCACAATACCAGATCAAGAATTTTTTCTTTAGTTATTTTCGCTTCTGGATATTTCTCAATAAATTGCGATGTAAGATATTTTCCATTTTCTGATTTTAAAAATTCTGATGTCTCGCTAATCAAGGTTTGGTAGACTTCATTAATTTTAGAACTCCTTTCCTTTTGGTATGAGTAAGGTAATTTTAGTTTAAGATTTTTTAGGACGATACTATCAATCACTGGCATATCTGGACTAATTGTAGCCTTAAGTTTGCTTGCAAAAGAAGCCTCCAATTTGCCTGTCTTTTTATAAAGATCACAAAGTATTTCCATAAAACTGATTTGCGTTTGTTTGCTTACTTGGAGTAAATTATAAAACTGATTTTGCCAATCTTTATTCCTGTGAGGAGTTATTTTATAAAAGTAATTAAACTTCTTTTGAAACTCTTCATCTTTACTAATGTCTCTTTTCAATAATTCACTTTGGATCCATACATACTGAATTAACCCTTTTTCTATTTTTGGAAGGGCTTTATTGATTTGTTCTTTATCTAGAGTAATCATAAAATTTGATTTTTAAAACGGGATAAAAATACTTAAAACTTTTCTTTCTTTTAAGCCCAAATAACATTCTAAATGTTATTTGGGCTTAAAGTCTAAAATTATTTACAAATTTTCATAGACTTCAAACATTTCTTTCTCTCTAATTCCTAAATAGACTTTAGTAGTTTTAATACTTGTGTGATTAAACATCTCACTTAAAAGAATTAACGCTTTTTCCGAATTATCGTTGTTCTCAAACACTCTTCTCCCGAAGCTCTTACGAAGTGAATGCGATTTTATGTTATTAGGTTGATTAGTAAGTTTATAATCAATCGCTAAAATTTTAAGTTTTCTATTTATAAATTGAACTGATATTGCGGATGTTGAAAATCTGTTTAAGAAAATAAGGCTCTCCAAATCATTATTATTATGGGGCAACATTCTATCAAAAATTTCTTTTAAGTTTTGATTAATTCTAATTCTACGAAATTTCTTTGTTTTCTTTTCTGTTATTTCAATAAATTCTTTTTCAGCAATATCTTTCCACTTCAATACGAGAATATCACTTATTCTTAAACCTGTATAAATACCAATAGAAATTAACAAAGCAAATTTCCAATCTTTATCTCTTTCAAGTTTTAGAATAGTAGTTTGTAATTTATTCCATTCAATATAATCTGATTTTGTGTTTTGTCCTGAGAGTGCCATTTTTATTGTTTTTGTTTGTATGGCTAAAGTAAGGAATGATGTTTCATTTACCTAATTATATTTATGTAATTGAAACATTATTTTATAAATAAAAGCACTACCTCCACCTTGTATCTGACTATCAGTATATTATAAATTTTCTCATGTTTCACTTATTAATAAAGTGAAACATCATTTAAACAAATTTCTATTAAACAATAAACTTTTAGACAATTACTTACTATTAATTTAATAGTTAAGTCATTTGGAAGTTCAAATAACATTTTAATCGTGAGAGTGTTTAAGATGTATTATTTATTTGATTTGTTCGTAGAAATTAAGATGAAAAACTAAAATATTTTTGTGTAAAACATTTTATAGTGAATTTTTGCTATTCTTTTTATTTTCAAAATTATATAATACTGAATATCAATTGCTTAATAAACCAATATAGTCCAGGTGGGACCACCATAATCCCTGTAAACAGCTAGTTTACAGGGAATTATTTTTTATAGGACCACTATAGGGACCACTAAAAGAAAAAATACAATAATTACTTCCAGAATTTTTATTAATATGTCCTTCCAAATCTGTTAATAAAACATTTATCAATAAGTTTATTATCTGTTATTTAAAGAAGCAAAAACATAATTGTTTCACAAAGTCGTACAGTTATCACCATTTTATATTTTCCTTTCTAATTAATATATTATTACCTAATATTTATCGATTAAAAAATAAAAAATAAGCCCCTCACCATTTCTGGGAGGGGCCATTGCATGAAAGATTATTCAAAACATTAAGGGTTTTAGACCTTTTTCAATGCAAGGACTTCTGAAAGATTATACTTCATGTGTGATGAACCTTCGACAAAGACAGGTGAGAGTTTTCCGCATACAACATAATTACTTACTGTCATTGCAGAAACGCCAAGTATCTCAGCAGCTTCCTTTCGTTCTATGGTTGCTCCTTCAAGAGCCACCATCATTCGTTTAAGGGGTGCTAACTCCCTCTTAATAGAATCATCGACCATTAGTCGAATAGAGTCAATAAGTCGTTCTCCGGTCATCTGATGAACAAGAAATGTTTCATTTGTCATGATTTTCAGTTTTGAATATCTATAAAGGTAATAGAAATTGAGTTACATCGGCTGAAATTTACAACTATATTAGCACACAAATTCTTTAAAAACATAAAACGCCCTTTAGATAACTAATAAAATGAAACTTTGATTATATTTGCTTTGATTTTACATAACACTTATCGAACACACAAATCGGACAGCTATATTTGAGGTTGTCACACTATAAAACAAAAGCAACAATTTTTTAACATTCTACCATCTCAATTTTGAATAATTTAATTAATGGTTTTAAAAACTTTAAAATATGAAAAATACACCTAATTTACTGGCTAATTGGATCAAAATGGGCAGGAAATGGCAAAGCAGTAGTATTTTTCCGAAGAGGTTTTGGAATATGGAATAAATAATGAGGGCCTACCTAACCCAGCGAAAAGGCAAGACCAAATTAAAATTGGTGATAGAATTGCATCTAAGTCTATGTACGAGAATGGAGGTATCACTAATTACAATAAAATCAATTGGTTAGTTAAGAATAACGCTGACAAAATAATTTATAGAATGGAAATTGTAATTCGCTGACTTAAATATAACTGTATTCAATCGAGATAGATTTGATACTATTTTCGGACCATATTTATGTGCAAATACTTGGACTAATAATACAAATTGTTTATAATATAAACTATTAAATAATGACTGATTGGATTTATAATATCATTGGTATTGCAACTATTATCTATGATAATGATTGCCTACGAGATAATAATGGACAAGTAATTGCTTGGGTTAATGGCATTAATGTATATTCGTTAAATGGGGATCATATTGGATGGTTTGAAAAAGGAATTTTATACGATTCTAGTAATGATATTTTAGGATTTATTAAAAATAGAACAGGAAACTTACCTTCAATACCTGGGATTGGCGGTACGCCTGGAACTCCAGGATTTGCTGGACGGCCTGGAAAATCTGGATTTAGTGGAGCCCCTGGTCGACCGGGTTATGGAGGGTGGTCTTCAAGTGATTTGAATAAATATTTTGAATAAAACGCTGTACAACAACGTCTCTTACATAATGGGGTTTTCAGAAATATTGCAAGTTCACTTCAAGCACACAAGATTTGTCAAGGCTGAAACGGACGATCTCGAAATATCCGACTAAGTATTGGTGAGAATAGTTAAGCACAAAAGAAAAAATGACGAATAATGGAAAATGGAAACAATGACTATATAATAACGGACGTTTCTGGTAAAGTCCGAAATATAAAAATCCATCCTTCAAATGGAATTAGAGCTTTATTTGAAGCTTTTATAAATTCTATTCAGTCAATTGAAGAAAAGCAGATTATACAAGAAGTTGAAAGTCCATTAATCGAGATTACTTTCATTAGAGATGAGAACGAATTATTCGACTTTGACGATACTACTGAATATGCAATTAAAGACGTCATAATTAAAGATTATGGTATTGGATTTAATGATTTAAATTATAATTCTTTTAAAACTTCTGAAAGTGTTTACAAAGAAAAACGTGGTGGAAAAGGGATTGGTCGGTTTTTCTGGTTAAAGGTTTTTGAATTTGTGAAAATTGAAAGTGTTTATGAACAAGAAGGTTCATATTATTTTCGCTCATTTGAATTTCGCAAGTCAAAACAAGGAATTCACCCGATACAAGAACCTACAAAATTAGAAAAACCAGAAGAGAGTTATACTATTGTAAATCTCTATAATTTAGACGATAAATATAAAAAGCATTTTTCAAGAAGTTTAATTGAAAATGCAGATTTACTTATTCAAAATCACATTTCATATTTTATTCAGGAAAGTTGTCCAAATGTCATTGTGTATGATAAACTAAAATCAAAGATTAATCAAATTAATCTTAATAAACGCTTTAATCGTGAATACATATTAGAATTAATTGATGATAAATTTGAATTAAGAGAAGAAAAATTTATTATAGAAATACTTAAAATTAAAACATTAACTGATAAACCGAACCATAATATATTTTATTCAGCTCATAAGAGGTCTGTAATACAACAAGATATTTCAAGTTTTATCAAAGATATCAAACATAATAGTTTAAATGATGAACGATTTAAAGAACCTTTTTATATATCAGTCATAGTTAGTGGAAAATATCTTGACGAGTATGTAGATGATGCAAGAACTGGTTTTGTTTTCCCAGAAGGAGAAGAAGAACAACAAAGTAGTTTGGTTTTAACGATGAGAGAAATCAAAAATCAAGTTAAACTATTTATTAAAAATCAATTAGAAACATATTTAGCTAAAATACATAAAGAGAAAATAACAATACTGAAAGATTTAATAGACAATCAATTGTATAGTTATAGAACTTTATTGAAACACACAGAATATCTTAACGATGTTGATACTTCAACAGAAGATATAAACAAAATTGAACTTGATTTGCATAAAGCTAAAAACAAGCTTACAACCGATATCAAAATAAAAACTAATGAAATAATAGATTTTAATAATGTTGCAGACCCAAATAAAAAAGAAGAGTATAAAAATGACTTTTTAAAACTAATACAAGAAGTAAATGATGTCGGACAGTTGTCGTTGGTTGATTATGTAGTTCATCGAAAAATAATTATTCGATTATTTGAAAAAGCATTAGGAACATCATTTAATGAAGATTATGAAAAAGAAGCAGTTCTGCATAATTTAATTGTTCCAATGAAAATCACTTCCAATGATATTGAATTTGAACAACATAATTTGTGGTTAATCGATGAAAAATTAGTATACCATAACTACTTAGCTTCTGATAGACCTTTAAATAATGAATATTTTAAAAAAGGTTCTAATCGTCCAGATATATTGATTTGCAATGACATCATTATCGATAATCCCATGTCGTTAGTAGAAGAAGACAAAGCTGTCTATGACACAGTGGTATTATTGGAATTTAAAAAACCAATGATTGATTTAGACGAGGACCCCGCAAATCAGCTAGAAAAATATGTAAAACAAATTAAAGCAGGAAATGCAGTAAAATCTGTTGGAGATAAAAAAGGCAGGCCATTAAAAACATCTCCAACGTGTGTTTTTTATTGCTATTTAATTTGTGATATTTCAGAAGATTTAGCACAAAATTTGATTGATTATAAAGGATATACATCGACACCGGACAAAGAGAAATTTTTTAAATTTGTTGGTGTAAATTCTACGGTAAAAATATTCTATCAAATAATGACTTATGATAAAATGCTTGATGAAGCGAAAGCAAGAAATAATTTTTTCTTTGATAAATTAGGATTACCAGTTGATAACAACTTGCAGAAAAAATAAATGGAAAATCTGGATAGAAGTGATATTAGCTACATTAATAAGAAGGATAATAACGATACTTCATCAAGTAGATACTACGTGAATAAATTAGTAAATTTGTTAAATGTGAAAGATGATTTACTTTCAATTTGGTTGGTTTATAAAGTCTATGTTGTTGTTTGAAAAGACGACTTAGCGCTTAAGCCCATAGAAATTGCAAAGAAAAAGGAATAATTAAGATTGAAACGAAATAAAAAAGTGAAGACAAATAGAACAATACACTACAGCAGGACAATGATGTTTGCAGAACTGGCAAAGGTTATGGATCATGCAATGCAGAATGACAATTACGAAGATTCTTTGAATCAAAATGTTATCAATAAAAACACAAAATCAGCCCTGAAAGAATCTATTAGACACCTTAAAACTTTATATAGTTTTGATATAAACGACCCTTCTTTTAAAGGGTTGAAATACTTTTGGCAAATATCCGAAGAAAAGGAAAAGCCAATATTGGCCCTTTTGTATGCAATTGGGCGTGATTATCTTTTAGCAGAAAGCATTTCTGTTATATCTAACACGAAACCTGGAGAAAAGGCCACAATTGATAAATTAGAAGAAAATGTTAGATCTTTTCACACGAGCAAATATTCTGACATTACTCATAAATCAATTAGTAAAAACATAGCCAGTTCATGGAAACAAGCTGGCTTTATTACAGGGAAAGTTAAAAATATCAGAACTCAACCTGACATTGGTTACAACATAATTGCCTTCGCCTTTCTTATGGCATATCTTAATGAATTAAGAGGTGACTTTATATTAACGAGTAAATGGGTAAAAGCACTATCTTTAAGCGATAATATCGTCAGAGAGCTTGCTGTTGAGGCTGCAAAAAGAGATTTGATGCAATACCAATTTGCTGGTAATGTTACTGCAATATCATTTAATAGTCTTTTTAAAAAACTTGAAATAAATGGCATCTAAAGTAGATCAATTATTAACGGCTTTTGAATTAGTGGTAAATGAACCCTGGTCAACTTCATTATCCGGACATGAAAGGGTCTGGTTTTTAGTTTATGATCCTGCCGAACAGCGTAAGGTTGATCTACGGATTGGTGATTTTGAAACTGCCACTTTAAAGGCAGGCAAGAGATGGATCACTATATCTCTTAAAAAATGTTTCCCTACATGGATGACAAACCATGGCTACAAAGAGGAATATTTTAATGACCCTGAAACATTGGTTGATCAACTTGAAGCCGAATTTAAACATTATGCAATTAATTTTATGATAGCGGAAATGAATAAACAAGGTACCGATGATAATACAGTTATTGCGATAAGAGATATCTCTTCATTGTTTGGGTTTAACCGAATGTCAGATGTTCTCAACGGGTGTGCAAATGTTTTTAAAGGAAGAATGCTTATCTTCTTTCCAGGTGAATATGATAAAAACCAATATCGATTATTAGATGCCCGGGATGGATGGAGCTATCTGGCAAGACCTATAACTGCTTAATACACCACAACTATGAAGAATAAAGAATTATTCACTTTGAATCCGGATGAAAATAACCTCATTAATGATGGTGTCGTTGAAATTAATACCGCAAAAGATGACCAGGGACTTAAGATTATTCGTCATGAAATTAAAACGTTCGTATGTGAAGGTGAGTACCAAAGAGGAATATATAGAATTTTAGACACTTATTTAAAACATATTGATCAACCCAAACAACCGGCAGCTTGGGTAAGTGGGTTTTTTGGAAGTGGTAAATCTCACCTCGTGAAAATTCTGGGTTATCTATGGGAGGACTTTAAATTTTCGAATGGGGATACAGCAAGAACAATAAAACCTTTACCTCAAGATATCAATGATTTATTAATAGAACTTGAAAGAAAGCAAAAAATAAATGGCAGGCTTTCGATTTCAGGCACATTAAAAGATTTCCCTTCAGCTGACATTCGTTATTCATTCCTGCAATTATTTTTAAATGAACTGGGATTACCTCAGCAATATCATCATTTTAAATTTGTGTATTGGGCTAAGCAAGAAGGAATTTATGACGGATTGAAAGCGTTGATAGAAGCCCAGGGTAAGGATTTTAAAAAGGAATATGAAAACTTATTCGTCTCCTCTGCAATCGCAAAGGCTTTATTAGAATTGAAACCGGAGTTTGCTGAAAATGAGGCTAAGGTTAAGGAAAATTTCAAGGCCAACTTCAAAAGAATCGAAAGCATAAACCGGGAGCAGCTTATAGATACAATCAAAACCGAGATATTGCCTATGTTCTTTGGCAATAAAATTCCTTTAACTGTTGTGGTTTTGGATGAGGTGCAACAATTCATAGGTTTAGATGGCGATAAGAGTATTGACCTGCAAAATCTGGCTCAGGATATATGCAGCAATTTTGACGGCAAATTTTTATTAATTGGAACCGGTCAAAATGCCCTTTCTGAAACAAACTTATTACAGCGGTTACAAGACAGATTTACGGTAAAGGTTTCTTTATCAGACACCGATGTAGAAACAGTGACCCGTAAAACGGTTTTAGAGAAAAAACCTTCAACTATAAATGTGATTGACAAGAAACTGGATGCAGCTTTAGGTGAAATTTCACGTAATCTCTCCGGTACCGATTTTGGTTATGTGACCAGCGACAAGGCCAACTTGGTAGCTGATTATCCTATCATGCCCTCAACCCGTAAATTCTGGAAAAAGATTTTACAGGTAATTGATACAGCAGGCACATCGGGCCAATTGAGAAGCCAGTTAAGAATTGTGGATGACAGTATTAAAAAGGTAGCGAACAAGGAATTAGGTTTTATTATTCCTGCTGATTTAATCTTTGAACAAAAACAACAGCAGTTGTTACAAAATGCAATCCTTTTAAATGAAACCAATAATCTGATTCAAGGTAGAAAAGCGCTCGGTGGCGATAGTGAATTAGAAGGTAGAATCTTAAGCATTGTCTTTTTAATAGATCAATTGCCAAAAGATACAACTGGCAAACGTTTAAAGTCTGATGAAAACACCATCGCAGAATTACTCATTGATAACCTCAATGAATCTTCTGATAATTTCCGTTCTAAGATCAAAGAACTCATTAAAAAAATGGCAGAAGAAAAAGTATTAATGCCGGTAAACGATGAGTTTAAACTACAAACAAAAGTAGGTGCTGAATGGGAACAGGAATACACAGCTCAGGCAGTAAAATTAAACAGTTCTGGGGATGATAAAATTCAAAGCCTTCGCAAAGAAAAGATAATTGCGTTTTTTAACGACAAAACAAAAACCATCAATATTCTTCATGGTTTTTCCAGACAAAAAAGAGATTTTGATATTTGGGATAAAGAAACCAGACCGAACACTGATATCAAACTAAACATTTGGATTCGTGATGGTTGGTTTGAAAACGAATCCATTGTATTAAATGAAATCCGTGCCGAAGGTGCTGATGCCCCATTAGCTTACGCTTTTGTAAAAAAATTCCGTGATCCTGAACTCAGGAGTGAGATTATTAAATATCTGGCTGCAGGGCTAACGCTGAATGCACAAGGATTACCTTCTAATCCTGAAGGAGAGCAAGCCAAAAAAAGTATGGAAACCCGCCAGGGACTTGCTAAGGTCGCCATTGAAGAACTGATTTTAAAAATCTGCATAGAGGGAGTCGTTTATTTGGCTGGTGGTAACAAAGTTGAAACAGGTACCATTAGAGACAATGTTGAGAGTGCCTTAAATAGTATTGCAGACAGACAATTTCCTGACTTTAAGAGCAAGGGCGATTTTAAAGATTGGGATAAGGCCTTAACAAAAGCATTGTCGGGAGATCCTGATGCACTAAAAAGGATCGGTTGGGATAAGGAACCTAAAGATCATCCTGTTGCTGTTGAAATATTACGCTTCATCGGTAACAATACCAAACAAGGTAAAGAAATCCGCAACCATTTCTTGAAAGCACCGTATGGATGGAGCCAGGATGCTATTGACGCCATTATAGTCCAACTCAAGAATACAGAGAATATTTCTACACCAGAGCCAAATATTAATCAGGCTAAAATTGGTAACGCTGTCTTTAAGAAGGAAGTGCACACACTGGCAGCTTCCGATAAAATTAAGCTTAGGAAATTATACCAGGATGCCGGTATTTCGTGTAAACCGGGAGAAGAGTTTTTACATTCAAATACCTTCCTGAATAAATTAAAAGAACTGGCAAGTATCATAAGTGGTGATGCACCTAAGCCGGAACCGGTAAATATTCAGTTTATTAAAAACATTGAAAATCTGGATGGCAATGAACGCCTGATCCGCATATTAGAGGAGCAGGAAGATTTGAAATCAAAAAATACAGAATGGAGTAAAAAGGCCATTTTAGTCAGCAAAAGAGAACCGCAATGGAAATTATTAGCAGATCTAACCAATTATGCTAATGGTGATACCGGAATGGAACAATTGAAATTAGAAATTGATGCTATTCGTGAAAACAGATTGTTATTACAGGAACCGGATCTGATTCAACCTAAATTAATTGAGCTTACAGATAAACTTAAAGAGGCATTAAACAAACTGAAGGAAAGTTATATTAGTGTATACGAACTAAAAATGACAGATCTACAGACCAATGAATATTTCATCAAACTGACTCCCGAACAAAAGCATAGCATCTTAGTACAGCATCAGTTGCTGGTGAAGCCTGAAATAAAACCTTTGGATGCCAATGCGTTACTCAATGTTTTGCAAAAATCTTCACTCTATACCTGGAATACCAAAATAGCTGCTTTACCCGGCCAGTTTCAATCTGCTTTGGAAGACGCCATTCAATTGTCGGCACCTCTTGCGAAAACTTATAGTTTGCCACGGACGACCATTACTAGTCAAACTGATATTGACACTTATGTGACGGAACTGAAAACAGAATTGGAAACACTGCTAAAAGAATCAAGTTCCATCATTCTAAAATAGTTTCCTTTAATTAATGAGTAAAATGAAATCTAACGAAGCGATTTATCATGAATTGTTGGTGGTGATCAAGCAGCAGATCCGGTCTGTCCAGGCTAAAGCTGCCTTGGCTGTTAATGCTTCTTTGATTCAGCTCTACTGGAACATAGGAAGGATGATTGCTGAAAATCAAGCCTTATTTGAAGGCCGTAACAACTATGTGAATCAATTGGTAAAGGACCTCCAATCAGAATTCCCTGGTACTAATGGATTTTCCCGTTCCAACCTCTTTTCAATCAGAAAGTTCTACCAATTCTACTTAGGATGCTCAGTCCAACAGCTTGTTGGACTGGAGGGATTTAATGGTGAAGCTGAAACATTGCAACAAGATGATGTGTTAAACAAAAATAATAAGGAGCCCAACTCAGTCCAACAACTTGTTGGACTGAAATCTCCAGCCCAGATGAACCTACTTACTCATGTACCCTGGGGACATCATGTATTGATTCTCAATAAGGTTAAAGAAGCCTCCGAAGCCTTTTTTTATCTCAGACAAACCATTGAATACAATTGGAGCAGATCTGTACTTACGCTGCAAATAGAACAAAACCTTTTTCTAAGGCAGGGAAAAGCCATAACCAATTTCAAAAGTACACTTTCTGAACAGCAGGGTTTAATGGCACAGCAAATCCTCAAAGATCCCTACAATTTTGGTTTCCTAACACTTGAACCCAAAGTGCAGGAATGGGAAATAGAAAAGCAATTAACCAACCATATCACCAAATTCCTGCTCGAATTAGGCAAAGGATTTGCTTTTATTGGCCGACAATACCCTCTTGAAGTTGGCGATAAGGATTACCGCCTCGATCTACTATTTTATCATATCCGCTTACGATGTTTCGTAGTGATTGACCTTAAAGCCGTTGAATTTGAACCAGAATTTGCAGGTAAAATGAATTTCTATCTTTCGGCGGTAGACGATTTACTAAAAACAGTCACTGATGAACCTTCCATCGGTATTATTCTTTGTAAAAGTAAAAATAAAGTGGAAGTGGAATATGCCCTCCGCAATATAGGGAAACCCATTGGGGTGAGTGAATTTATAGTTACCCAGGCTTTACCTGCTCAATTAAAAAATACAATCCCTACAGTAGAAGAGTTTGAAAAAGAACTGAATAAAGACTTAATATAATGGCTGTACTTACTTCCCAACAACGCAGTACTTTAGAAACTGCTGTAAAACTTGCACGTAAACTGGCAGAGATTGGTTCACGTAATGCGTTGCATAGCCTTGCAATTGACCATCCGGAACCTTTTGCACACATGAGTCCGGATCAAAGAGCATTGCGTAACAGGCTTCGTCACAAGGCAAGATTGTTGGGTGATGAATTACCTTCTTCCGGGTTCCAACAAATAGATCATTTGAGTTATGAGTTGGCGTATGAAAACTGGCACAAAATGTTGTTTGCCAAATTTTTGGAAAGCAATGGATTATTGATACATCCCTCCGGTGTAAATGTAACCATGGAAGAATGTGAAGAACTTGCAAAAGAAGAGGGTTTTGTCGATAAATGGGATGCTGCTGCAAGTTATGCTTCAAAAATGCTACCTGCTATTTTCAGAACCGATGATCCTTTAATGCAGATTCAGTTTGCTTCTGATGACAGGATCAAACTCGAAGAAATTATTGATGCATTAGATAACTTCATATTTACAGCAGATGATGCACTGGGCTGGGTCTATCAGTTTTGGCAAAGCGATGCTAAAGCTGCAATCAATGCCAGTGGAGATAAAATTGATGGTGCAAAACTCCCTGCCGTAACGCAGCTCTTCACTGAACCGTATATGGTTCATTTTTTAATAGACAATACAATTGGCGCCTGGTGGGTTGGGAGAAACCCCGGAATTGAACCTCCGTTTAAATTTGAGTATTTACGGTTTTGGGAAGATGGTATGCCAGCTGCTGGTAAGTTTGAAGGCTGGCCAGATAAAACAGCAGAGGTAACTTCATTAGACCCCTGCATGGGCTCAGGTCATTTTGTGGCCTCACTATTTTCGGTGTTTGCAAAATTGCGTATGTATGAGGAGGGGCTTACCAAGGAGGAAGCGACGGACAGAGTAATTACTGAAAACTTGCATGGCCTAGAGTTAGATGCCCGATGCACACAAATTGCCGCTTTTAACCTTGCCCTAACTGCTTGGAAGTTTTGCGGACACTACAAAGAGTTGCCCGAAATGAACTTGGCATGTATTGGTATTGCACCAAAAGGGAAAGTAGAAGATTGGATTAAGTTGGTAGGCAAAGTATCAAGGGATGACCAGGAAAGAATGGAAAATGGGATGCGGATGCTTTATGCCCATTTCCAATTAGCGCCTGAATTGGGTAGTTTATTAGATCCTTCAACGATACAGGCAGATGCTTTTACTGCCAGTTTTGAACAACTGCAACCTGTTTTGGTAAAAGCACTGGAAGGCGAAGCCGATGAGGACTTGATAGAACGTGGTGTTATAGCTGCCGGGATTGCTAAAGCTGGTGAAATACTAGCTCAGAAATATACACTGCAAATTACGAATGTTCCATATTTGGGGAATGGCAGACTAATAAAAAATGGAATCATTTCAAATTACTGTGAACAATTTTATTCTAAAGCAAAAGGGGATTTAGCAAATGTATTCCTTGAAAAAATGCTTAAATCAAATATTTCGGGTGGTATCTCTTGTAGTGTAATGCCTCAAAACTGGCTGTTTCTAACAACTTATAGAAAATACAGAGAGTCGTTTCTGGAAAACCAATCGTGGATTTTTGTTATTCGTTTAGGAGAACATGCTTTTGAAAATGCAGAAGCAGCTGGTGCTTTTGCAAGTATGATTGCAATTTCTAAAAAGTCACCATCTAAAGAACAATCATTCTTTGGAATTAACGTGGCAAATAACCGGGGGGAAAAGCCTATTTATGCTTCAGAAAAGAAAGAATTGCTTAAAACCGCTGAACTTAAACCGCTGAACCAGTTGGAACAGTTAAAGAATCCAGATATAAGGATAATACTTGAAGAAAGTACTAATTTAATGTTGTTAGAAAATTATGCAAGTTGTTATGCAGGTATATTAAATGGTGATTCGCCAAGATTTCAAAGAAATATTTGGGAAATTATCGAATCCTCTGATCTTTGGGTACTACAACAGACAACTGTAGATGGAAACAAATCTTTTGGTGGATTATCTTTATTAATCTATTACGATTCGGAAAATGGTAATTTAAGAGAAGAGCAATGGATTAGAAAAGAAAAACTTCATGATAGCGACCAAAGAGGAAATAAAGCATGGGGCAAATGGGGAATTGGCGTTAGTCAAATGAGCAGACTACCAATAAGCCTCTATACTGGTGCCAAATTTGATTCTAATATTGCAATTATTTGTCCAGTAAGACAAAGTTTAGTATTGCCAATTTGGCTTTATTGTCAATCTAAATCATATACGGCTGAAGTAAGAAAAATTGATCAAAAGATTAATGTCACAAATGCGACTCTAGTAAAAGTCCCTTTCGATCTTGAATATTGGCAAAAAGTAGCTGAAAAAGAATACCCAAATGGTCTACCCAAACCATATAGCAATGATCCAACCCAATGGTTGTTTCATGGTCATCCTTTAAAAGCAGAAAACCCATTACAAGTTGTCGTTGCACGCATATTGGGATATCGCTGGCCTGCAGAATGCGATAAAGAAATGGAATTGTCATACGAAGCAAGGGAATTAATTAAAGCAATAAAAGAATTCGATTACTTATCGGATGACGATGGAATATTTTGTATTCCTTCGGTCAATGCAGAAGAAGCCGGTGCTGATAGATTGCGTACATTCATACAAGAAGTGTTTGGAGATGAATGGAATAACCAGACCGTCAACCAATTATTAACCAAAGAAGGAGCTGCGTCATCAAATTTAGATGAATGGTTACGCAAAGAATTCTTTATTCAACATTGCAAAGTATTTCAAAACCGTCCTTTTATCTGGAATATATGGGATGGGCGCAACGATGGTTTTTCTGCTTTGGTGAATTACCACAAACTCACCAAAGACAATCTTTCTAAACTTATTTATACCTATCTGGGCGATTGGATTCGGATGTGCGAGGCCAAGAAAGAATCCGGTGAGAGCGGTGCTGAAGGTTTGCTCAGTGCAGCACTTAAACTCAAAGAAAAATTGGAAGCCATTCTACTAGGTGAAAAACCTTACGACATTTTTGTGCGTTGGAAACCACTTGAAGAACAACCCATAGGTTGGGAACCCGACTTAAATGATGGTGTACGTTTAAATATTCGTTCCTTTATGGAAGCAGACGTATTGCGTAAAAAGCCAAATATCAAATGGGGCATAGATCGTGGTAAGAACCCTCCGGGTAGTCATTGGGGTGAAATAAGAGATAACGATATACATCTCAATCTTGAGGAAAAGAGAACAGCACGAGAAAAACAAAAGGAGACGAATAACAATGGCAAATAGTATCTGTGATAAGGTAATACAAGCTTTAAAACAAGCAGAACAGCAACATCATGGTGAAGCCTGAGGTAATCTTGTGGCCCGATCCAGAACAACAATGGATCGATGTAATTTCTGATTTACAAGCTACATTTCCACATTTATTGATATTTGGCCAATATGATCTGCTAAAAAAGCAAGGTCCGGCAATATGGTTAAAATGTATGGTTGCCAAAACACTTCCAGAAGCCAACTGGGATGATGCTACTCCAATCATTTATCTGCCCGGCATTTCTAAAAACGACTTAAGAAATATTGAAGGAGCCGGTCTTGCATTTCAACCTTTGTTAGAATACCAGTACACCGGTACTATGTTTACCCAGGAAAATGGTAAAGAATGGACCATACTTGCTTTTGTTGAAAACCCAATCATTGGGCTTGGATTAAATGTTGTAAAAGATGCTGCTACAAAATACGCATTAAAAAAGGCATTGCCAACCCTGTTTCAAGACAATCAAGCATTGCAGGTTAAGACTTTGATTGATGCAGAATACATTAACAATCAACTTTTCCCTGATATTATACCCGCAATCCTAAAATGGATGTGCAAGGGTGATATATATTTACAAAAACTGGAGTCTGGGAAAAGAGAGATATTTATCAGTCTGTGTCAATCTCAATATGATTTCGCTCCTGATCATCGAAACATCTTAGCCATTGCCGAGAAATTAGGTTCTCAACTAAAAGCATGGAAATACGTTTGGCAGATGTATGCCAATGCCCCTAATAAATACATTGAAATTGAAAATCTTCTTCGGTTAGCTAAACCCAATGATTTAGGAAGTGGCATGTTTGCATTACCGGAGGAAAGTTGGCCACAATTTAATGAATCAAAAGAAGATGATTTACGCAAGGCTTTAATTGTTGCATCCAGGCTTCAACCTCAAGAGGCACTCAAAGCACTAAAAGATTTAGAACAAAGTCATCAAGGTCGGAGAAATTGGATTTGGTGCGAATTAGGTCAGTCACCCTTAGCCAATGCCTTAGAGTATTTATATCAAATGACGCTAAAAGCTATAGAGGCCATTCCATCTGTTACTATCAATGAGTTGAGGGATTATTATGTCTCAACTGGCTATTTAGTTGATCAGGCAATGAGAAAATCTTTGGCTGTTGTCAAAACAGAAAAAGATAAATCAATTATTAAATCTTTAATCAAAAGCATTTACCAACCATGGCTTGAAATAATAACCCATAAATTTCAAACCCTGGTTACAAGAGATGCTTCAATTTTTACAAGCCAAGCGGCAATCGCAGAAACTGAAACCTTTGTGTTATTTGTGGATGCATTTCGTTATGAATTAGCTGAGGAATTTAAAAACCGCTTGTCAAAATTCAATTATCAGGTAACGCTAGAACAAAATTGGTCGGCTATTCCTTCACTAACATCAACGGCTAAACCAAATGTTTCTCCCATTGCAACTGCTGTATCTGTAACCAGTGATATTAAAGAGTTTCGGCCTCAACTTCAATCAGGAAAAGATTTACAGACAGCTGCCTTTAGAGAGTCTTTAGCTGCCCATGATTTCAAATTAGTTACTACCGCTAACGATATTGACACTGAAATACAATGCTGGCAGGAGATTGGCGATATTGATACGAAAGGACATGAAGAACAATCAGATGTTGTTAAGCGTATCGAAGAACTTTTTGAAACAGTTCAGGAGGTTATTGAAACAGCTTTTGAAAAAGGAGTCAAAAGAATAAAAATAGTAACAGATCATGGTTGGCTTTTACTACCGGGTGGATTACCCAAAACACAATTAAATGAAGGCCTAACCGAAACCCGTTGGGGACGTTGTGCATTGATAAAAGAAGGAGCTAAAACTGAATTGTTGCATCTTCCCTGGCGTTGGAACCCTTCCATATTCATTGCCTATGCACCGGGGATTTCATTCTTTAAAGCAAATGTTGAATTTGCTCATGGAGGTATTTCTTTGCACGAATGTCTGGTTCCTACTTTAATCATTGAAAATTCATATTGCAAACAAATACCTTCTAAGATACTGGAAGTAAAATGGATAAATCTCAAATGTGCTGTGGTAACCGAAAACTCAAATGACGGCTACACCATTGACATTCGCACCAAATACAGTGATGAAAAATCATCTATTGTTGAATCAAAAAACAGAATGGTACGTGAAAATAAAGGTTCTGTAATGGTAACTGATGAAGCGGAATATCAAGCTGCAACTATCGTTTTGTTAGATGAAACCGGGAGAATTATTGATAAAAAACCAACCACTGTAGGTGAATAAACTATAACATTATGGAATTGGATAAATTGGACTTGATAGCTGCCAAAGCATTTGAAAGCTATATTGTACGGAAGGATTTGCTGGAACAATTCCGCAAGACATACCCGGTACCGACCTATGTTATTGAATTTCTTTTGGGTCGGTATTGTGCTACTACAAATGAAGAAGAGATTCAGGAAGGTTTGGAAATTGTAAAGAGGCAACTCCAGGATAGAACTATTCGTCCAGGTGAAGAAGAATATTTTAAATCTAAGGCAAAAGAAAAAGGGTCAATCAAATTAATTGACATCATTACTGCTAAACTTGATACAAGTACTGATAGTTATGTAGCAACCCTACCAAGCTTGATGTTGAACAAGGTTCGTATATCTGCTGATCTCGTTAATGCAAATGATAGAATGTTGACCGGAGGGTTTTATGCCGAGATAGAATTGGAATATGATGCAGCAATTGCTCAAGAAAACAATGGACGTCCTTTTGGTGTTGGAAATATTCGGCCCATTCAATTATCACAGAGAAATGTATTGGATATTCTCTACAAAGGACGAGAGCATTTCACATTGGATGAATGGAAAGATTTCTTAATCCGAAGTGTTGGAATGGAACCGGCAGAATTATCCGAAAAGGCAAAAAATGTCCTGTTTGTCAGAATGATTCCATTCTTAGAACGAAACTACAATATGATAGAATTGGGACCAAGAGGTACAGGTAAATCACATCTTTATCAACAAATCTCTCCCTATTCTCATTTAGTTTCTGGAGGGAAAGCAACAGTTGCAAAGATGTTTGTAAACATGGGAAGTGGAGAAAGAGGACTTGTTTGTAAATATGATGTTGTTTGTTTTGATGAGGTTTCAGGTGTTTCATTTGATCAGAAAGATGGTGTCAACATCATGAAAGGTTATATGGAAAGTGGGGAGTTCAGTCGTGGTAAAGAACCTATACGTGCAGATGGTGGAATTGTATTGGTCGGTAACTTTGAAGTTGATGTTGAACATCAACAAAGAGTGGGACACCTATTCGGTCCACTCCCACAGGAAATGAGGGATGATACTGCCTTTATGGATCGTATTCATGCTTTTGTACCAGGCTGGGATTTTCCTAAACTAAACAAAGTTTATTTCACAAATCATTTTGGGTTAGTAAGTGATTTTCTGGCAGAGTGCTGGACAAGATTACGTGATATCAGTAGACTTTCTTCTGTTTCATCCCGTATTGATTACGGTGGAGCATTAAGTGGACGAGATACTTCTGCGGTTAATAAAACGCTTAATGGATTACTGAAGTTAATGCAACCTAATCCAGAATCTCCAATTTCTGATGAGTTACTCGAATGGGCTTTAAAGGTTTCTTTAGAGTATCGAAGAAGAGTTAAAGAACAACAGAAAAGAATTGGTTCCGCTGAATTTAGAAATACACATTTCAGCTATCGTATTGGCATTGATGGCGTAGAAACATTTGTAACAACTCCTGAAATACATAGCGAAAATACAATTGGAGAAGATCCCCTACCCCCAGGTCAAATATGGGCATTAAATGCCGGAGGACAAGAAGAGACTACTGGTTTATACAGAATTGAAGTCAATATTGGGCCTGGTACTGGTGTTAAGATATTGAATAAACCGGCACCACTACAGTTCCAGGAGAGTGTGCGATATGCTGAGCAAAATTTATATAGTAAAACAAAAGAATTGGTAGGCGATAGGGACCCTCGATCACATGAATTTTCTGTTCAGTTAAGGGCATTTGATTCATCAAAAAGCGGCAATGGAATGGGTATGGCGGCTCTAATTGCCCTAAGTAGTGCATTGCTCGAAAAAGGAACAAAGGGCGGCCTAGTGATTGTTGGACAGCTTAATTTGGGTGGCTCACTTGATCTGGTATACAATGCTGTTAATCTTACAGAATTAGCAGTTGAAAAAGGTGCAACTTCTATACTTATTCCATTAAATGCAAGAAAGCAGCTAAATGAGCTATCGGATGATATGATAACGAAAATCAACATCCAGTATTATACCGATTTGAAAGATTGCTTAATTAAGGCTTTGTTGGATTAATTGAGTATTACAGCCAAACAGTCGAGTAGGCAAGGACATTTCAGCCCAAGCCTCTCCCGGAACCGGACGTGAACGTCTCCATTCATCCGGCTCTTCTTATTCAGTCTTTCTGTAAGCTAGTGTATTGGTACTAACCGACAGACGGTACAAGACCCCATTTCCAGTGAGAAAATAACGTTGGATTTTCCTTGGCTATTTTACCCAGTTTCTGATATGAACGGGTTAATTTGAATTTGTACCTTTTGAATTTTCTTCTTACCCAATAAGCTAAATGGAAATTTACCCTTTCCAGGATACGCTTTAACATTGACGGATAATACTTGCCATAATAATTTATCCAACCTTGTAGGACTGGATTTATCTTTGCTGCTATTTCCTCCAACTTCAAGAATACCCATGTTTGGGGTTTTCATTCTCTCATCCTATCTCCAATCCGCTGTTTCGCTTTGTTGCTGATAGCAGGGAGGAAGCTTGTAAAGAGTTTACCCTGGCGAGTGCTTGCGCCGCGAGGTCTAAACGTGTACCCTAAGAAATCAAAGCTGATTACTT
>Ga0209430_1000124_pt1 | contig 111973 bp, 97 predicted proteins | sample BarGraIncub1133A_FD_184504 | JGI IMG/M metagenome (GOLD analysis project Ga0209430, IMG submission 184504) | Arctic peat soil microbial communities from Barrow, Alaska - Barrow Graham LP Incubations 11-33A (SPAdes) (version 2) | ecosystem: Environmental > Terrestrial > Soil > Wetlands > Peat...
GGAGGCGGCGGAGGCCGAGGCGGCATGGGTGGCGGCGAAGGTGGTGCAAGTGCCGGTGGCGCAGACCGATCACCAATGGCAAAACCCGTTGAATTTTGGTTCAAGCTGGATTTACAGAAAGGGAACTAAATTTCTTTATTCAGCGCTTTTAGAACTGCTCGTAATATTCCACCATTTTAGTGGCCTGTCTGCTTATGTTGAAAGAGGTTTCAATCCCTTTTACTCCTGCCTTGCTTAATTTTGAGAGCAAGGCAGTGTCTGAAAGGGTATCTGCCAAAGCTTCTGTAAGAGCAGCAGGTTCATTGGGTTCATAAACAACTCCTCCACCTGAGATCTTAATGATTTCTGGAAATGCTCCCAGAGCAGGTTGTATGACCGGGACTCCGGATGCCATTGATTCCAATAAATAGATGCCAAAGGCTTCTCCATTACGGACAGGGACTGATAGCACCGAGACCTTTTCATAAAAAGCATGAAGTCCTTCTGCGGTGAAGTCTTCATGGAAGTGAACCTGTTCTGTCAGATGATTATGTTTTATTTTGGTTTTAAGTTCATCCAGATATTTGGTGTCGACACCTGTTGAGCCTCCCGTAATCCAAAGAGTCACATCTTCAAAGCCTTCTCTTTTTTTCAAACCGATGAATGCATCGACAAGGATATCCAATCCATTGTCATAACACATCCTGGAAACAAAACCGATAGCTCTTTTTTTGTTTTCAACAGGTTGAGGGAAATAATCCGCCGGATCTACACCAATATGTATACTGGTCAGTTTCTCTTCAGGAATCAACATCCTTTCTTTCATCTGTAAGGCATAATAATCGCTGACGGCAACAAATCCATCAACATATGTCACAGCCTTTTCCATGAGGCTCCAGATATGATTTCTGAACCGTGGTTCCATCACATCAATCCAGGTATCTTCATCCTGGAGTGAGCAAATCAGCACGGTCTTAAGTCTTCGTTTGATGGTAAATGCCAGCCCAAGTAATAATGCATTCGATAGATGGATGACATCGGGCTTATAATGTCCTACTATCCAATCTACCATCCGTTCAAGTTCTTCGCTCTGTTGTCCTTCTTCACCCATCAGCATCGAAACGGTCATTTCTTCCAAACCCTTTGCATTGGTGGAACCTGAATATTTTGCAGCGAGTTTTAACAGCGGTTTAGCGTTCAGCATATTATCGACCCACTCTGGCGCCTTTCTGAAAAAGGGATATAGCTGTTTCAGGTAGATACTGACCGCGCCATAAAAAACTGGCGTTTCATTTTCATCCACAGCATTTGCAAAGAGCGGGAGATACATGGGGATCTTCACTACATCATGACCAAGAGCTTTCAAAGCAGGGACATACTTGCTATCGCGCAGACAGTTGCCACAGTAAAAACTTCCTCCTGAACCCGGTATGATATGCAGTATTTTCATGGTTTTATTTTTTACCCAGACAATAGACTTTCCCGTCGTCGGCCCCGATGATGATCTTCTGATCGATTACAGCCGGACTGCCACTCATAGGGCTACCCAGCTCATAGGTCTGAAGTTGTTTGCCTTCTTTAAGCTGGATGATTTTGATGTCACCCTTCATCGTTGCAACGATTATTTTATCTCCGGCAATGACCACTGACGCATCCACTCTTCCACCCATGGACTTTTTCCAAAACAATTTTCCGGTGTTCTTATCTAAACAATACAGGAACTTATTTCGATTGCCAATCACCACATAATTTTTCAATAATGCTGGGGAACCTATAAAGGGTGAGTCATCTGTCTTTTCAACAAACTTCCAGAGAATCTTTTTTTCTTTTATGCCAATGCATGAAAACTTTCCATCGTAGTCGCCCACATAGGCCTTGTTATTGTCAACCGTAGCCGAGCTGGCTACATAGGTTCCAACGTTGATTTTTTCCTTTAATACGCCTGTTTCAACATTGACCACATGCATAAATCCATCACAACCACCAAAGATGGCGTAGTTGTCATTGATTGCAGCACACCCGTTCACATAATTATCCGTCTCATATTTCCACTTAAGCTTGCCGGTCTCTGCATCCACACAATGTAGATTGTAGTCGTAACTGCCAACCACTACATAGCTTTTCCCTCCCGACTGCCAAAGGTTGGGAGAGCCCATGATTTGGTTCTCAGCCTTGTATTTCCATTTCACCTTGCCGGTGTTCAAGTCAATGGCAAATAGTGTTCCATCCAGGTTCCCGCAATAGACGATCCCGTTCACGATCATGGCAGGAGCCTCAATGCTGTTAGTCGTATTGAACTTCCAAAGCAGGGTTCCGGTCATAGAAAGAGCATAGAGAAAACCATCTGTAGATCCGACTACAATTTTATCGTCATAAACGACAGGGGAGGACTTGATGTTATCGCCGGTCTTAAAAGACCACAATAAATTTAAGGTTTGTGGCACTTCAGCTTTCGTCACACCACTCAATTTTGAATCTCCACGGAATAATCCCCAGTTGTTTTTATCCTGTGAAAAAAGGGAGCCGGATAAGAGGAGTAGCATGCCAAATGAAAGCATTAGTTTCTTCATAGGGTTGACTTATTTTTCATCGATAGAGCTCCTGTAGGACAAGCTTCCACAACCATTGCGGCAGTTTCTGTCAGGCCCTGTTTGAGGTCTTCATTAAATGGTACCCCGATTTCGACATCGAACCCCCTGCCAATAAAGGCCAGGCCCAGTTTTTCTTTATACTTGCTGGTGAGTCTGACACAGATCCCGCATTTTATGCACTTGCCCGGTTCATAAATGACCAGGTCGTGCTGAATATGTTTCTTAATAGCTTTGCGTTCGTCGTAAGCAAAGTGTTTCTGATTGGCCTGGTACAATTCTGAGTATGTCCTCAGTTTACAGTTGTCCAGTTTGCGGCAGTCACAATGCAGACAGCGTGCAGCTTCTTTTCTGACCTCTTCATCCGTAAAGCCAATTGTTTTGGAACCTTCAGGTTCAAGACGGGTATAGCCAACCGATTCTTTCAGGTACTCGGTGTATTCGCTGTCGAAGAGTTTACCAAATTTGGAGTTAAATCGTTCCGGCTCTCCTGTAAGCGGTTGTTTACTGAGAAACTGGTCGATACTGTATGCAGCTTCCTTGCCCTGTGCAAGGCTTTGAATGGCCAGTTTAAAAGGTCTTACCGCGTTTCCGGTGGCAAATACCTTTGCTATATTGGTTTGAAATAATTTCTTATCAACTTTAATCCCCGTTGGTGTTATGTCTAGACCCCACGATGAAATGTCCTTAGAATCTTTACCACATGCAATCAATATTGTATCGTAATCTTTTAGAATACTATTGAATGTTGAAAGATCAACCGGATGATTCAGTTCAAACCTGACCCCGGTTTCTTCAATTAACCCGATCTCTTTTTTAAGTACATCTTTTGGAAGCAGTTCATCACTATAAGCCGTTAACAGTGAGCCACCGGCGGTTGCATCCTTCTCAAAAACAACACATTGATGACCTTTTAACTGTAGATAATAGGCAGCGGAAAGCCCCGAAGGTCCTGCTCCGATAACGGCAACCTTTAAACCCGATGAAGGGGCAGCTTCCGGAACATAATGAAAAGGATGATCACCCGAAGACCTCTTCAACAGGCATATAGAAACAGATCCATCGATCGACTTTCTTCTGCAAGCGCTTTCGCAAGGTGCAGGGCAGATTCTTCCCAATACAGCCGGTAAGGCGATATCGTTTTTGACAACCTTCAACGCCTCTTCAAACTTCCCGGCCTCCAGCAATCTGTTCATCAAGGGAATGTCCATGTGAGCCGGACAAGTGAATTGGCAAGGCGCTTCGCAATCGCCAACATGCTCACTCAACAGTAGGTCGAGTGCTATCCGGCGTGTTTCTATGATTTCAGTATCACTTGTAATAATGTCCATCCCCTCGACGGCATAAACCGAGCACGAAGGGAAAAGCCTGTTAGTTTTGGCATCTTTCACAAAGCAAATCATGCATGAGGTGAAGTGTTCCAACCGGTCGTCATGACACATGGTCGGAATTTCAATACCAGCCTGTCGGGCAGCCTTTAATACGAGCGTACCTTCCTCAACTTCAATCGTTTTATGATCTATTGTTATCTGAATCATCGTGTTTGGATCATTTGGTAATAACTGCGTCAACCGGACAAATTGCACGACATGCATCACACTTGATACACTTTTCAGTGTCAATGACATGTATTTCATGAGGTTGAAAAGGAATGGCATCAACCGGACAAGACTGCACACATTTCGTACAACCGATGCAATCATCGGTAATGAAATACTTGACCATGCCTTTACATTTACCAGTTGGGCATTTGCCGTTGATGTGTTCCTCGTACTCGTTTCTGAAATATTTCAAGGTAGAAAGTACCGGATTCGGTGCCGTCTTACCCAGCCCACAAAGACTGCCTTTCTTGGTCCAGTCAGCCAGTTTCTCAAGTTCATCCAAGTCTTCCGGTTTGCCTTTTCCCGAACAAATTTTGTTCAGGATATTGAGCATCCTTTTGGTTCCGACCCTGCAGAAAGTACATTTGCCGCACGATTCATTCTGTGTGAACGAAAGGAAATAGCGGGCAATGTCGACCATACAATCAGTATCGTCCAACACTACCATACCGCCCGAGCCCATCATGGCGCCAACTCCTGTGAGCGATTCATAATCGACCGGGGTATCTGCCAGCCAGGATGGAACACAACCACCCGAAGGGCCTCCGATCTGGACGGCTTTAAACTTATGTCCATTGGCCACTCCTCCACCAATTTCATCGATGATCTCGCGTACGGTGATGCCCATCGGGACTTCGATCAATCCACCTCTGGCAATCTTACCGGCCAGTGAAAACACCTTAGTGCCCTTTGATTTTTCTGTTCCGATGGCGTTGATCTTTTCCCAACCGTTGCGGATAATGTAAGAAACCTGAGCCAGTGTCTCAGTGTTATTGACCAGCGTGGGTTTTCCCCAGAGTCCTTCGACTGCCGGGAATGGGGGTCTTATTTTTGGAAATCCTCGTTTGCCTTCTATAGAAGCAATCAAAGCAGATTCTTCGCCGCATACAAATGCACCGGCACCTTGTGAGATATGACAAGTGAAATCAAATCCTGAATCCAGGATGTTGGTTCCAAGTAATTTATGTTCTTTACAAACTTCGATGGCTTTCAGGATACGGGTTACGGCCAGGGGATACTCTGCCCTGATATAAAATACGCCTTCAGAGGCTCCTGTTGCAAAAGCCGCAATGATCATGCCTTCAATGACGCGGTAAGGATACGATTCAAGCAACATCCGGTCCATAAAGGCCCCGGGATCACCTTCATCACCATTGCAGATGACATATTTTGGAGTATGCTTTTGGTCAGCAACCATCTTCCATTTAATCCCGGTCGGGAAGCCAGCGCCTCCACGACCCCTCAATCCACTCTTCCTGATTTCTTCGATCACTTCGAAAGGACTCAGCACCAATAGCGCTCTTTTAACCGCCACGAATCCACCCCTTGACATGTATTCTTCTATATCCAGAGGATTGATCATCCCACGGTATTCAGTAGCCACAGGAATCTGTCTCCCTAAAAAAGAGGAGACATGATGTTCCCTCACATCGAGCGAGTAGCGTTCAATCCCTTCCCAGTTATGATCGGTCTGAAGATTCTCAACCGCGTTGAGCAACGAATTGGTAAGACGTTTTATGGTGCTTTCAGGTTTGAAATGTTCTTCAATGATAGCTTTGACATCAGTGGGTTTCACTTTGGAATAGAGCTTTGAATCTTTTCCAACCGGTACTATTTCAACCAGCGGAACCTGATGGCACATACCGATACAACCAACACTTTTCAAAGTGACGTGCAGGTTGTTCTTTGCAACGTGCTTTTCAATGGTCTGGCGGATTTCATCGCTGCCACTTGCCACACAACACGAACCTAGTCCAATCCTAATCTCTCCGATAATTTCCTTGCCATCATTGTTTTTAAAAACCTGTTTCCCTTTAGTGTCTTTTTGTTTTTCAAAGTCTTTGATGATACCGGGGATATGGCTAGTCGAAACATGTCCATAGGTGATGTTGTCGATCTGAACAACAGGCGCCAGTGTGCAGCAACCAAGGCAGTTCACCTTCTCAATGGTGTATTTTAATGACTCGGTAGTGTCTTTGCCCTCTTCAAGGTTAAGGTCCCTGCGGAAGGCATCGTAGACCTGCACAGCGCCTTTAACGTGACACGCAGTCCCCACACATACTTTAATGATGTGTTCCCCGGCAGGTTTAAACCTGAACTGGGCATAAAAGCTGGCAACCCCTGTAATGAGTTCAGGAGTGATTTCAGTGGTTTCGCATACCCTACGCAAGGCCTCTTCCGGAAGATAATTGTATTTCTTCTGGATAGCTTGTAGAATGGGTATGACCGCACTGCCTGAATTACCGGTTGATTCAATGATGTGATCAATATCTTTTATATCGAATTGAGCTGTCATTATTATTTGTCTCCTATACAATAAAGGCTACTCACTCCGCGAATAATAATCCGTCCGTCAGTAAAAGCAGGCGTCGCGTATGATTTTTCTCCCAAAGTGGGTTCGCCCAATATTTTCTTATCTCTGCTAACCTTCATAATATGCATTTTGCCACCCATATCCATGGCATATAATTTCCCGTCGTTGACGACCATTGATGCGAAGAAACCTTTTCCAAAATCATTTTCCCATTGTTTCTTTCCTGTGAGTGCATCGTAACAAGCCAACATACCGAAACTGGTAGAAATGAACAGTAATCCGTCAGAAACTACCGGGCTGGAAACTTCAGGGAGGTACTCATCGGTTTCCCATACAATCTTTGATGGAGTACCGGGTTGAATCGCAACCAGTTTTGAGTTGTCTTCAGCAGCAAAAACCAGACCACTGCCATAACAGGCAGAAGGGGCTACTTCACCAGCCAGACAATCAACTGACCACAACTCTTTACCGGTTTCGGTATCATAACCGGCAACCAGCGGATTGGCTGTTGTCACGAGTTGTGCCTTATTGTTAGCTACCATTATAATAGGTGAAGACCATGAAATTTGTGTTTTCCTTCTTATGTCCCAAACCGTGGCTCCGGTCAGTACGTTCAATGCCATGATCCGTCCACCCTTATTTGAATCATATTGAATGAACAGTTTGTCCTTCAATGCAATCAATGAAGATGCATGGCCATAATGGTTGTCCGGGACCCCGATGTTCTTAGCCCAGACCTGTTTTCCATCCATATCCAGACAGATTATGTCACCGGTTGGAAATATAGCGAACACCCGTTGTCCATCAACCACAACAGTCGATGGCGCCAACCCGGTATCCTGAGAAACCTCTGGTTTAGTTGCAGGTGAGCCTGCCAGCTTCCCGGTGTCTTTTTGCCATAGCAATTTTCCGGTTGCAAGATCAAAACAGAACACGACCTGACTTTTTGCATCAGCTCCTGTTACGAAGACCTTATCACCCCAGATCACGGGAGAGTTATAGCCGACTTTTGGAACTTTTACTTTCCATATTACTTTCTTCCCTTTTGCACCATCCCAGCTTATGGGGACGTTTTTATGTGTGGTGACCCCGTTTCCGAATGGCCCTCTGAAGCTATTGCTCTGTTTTTTAATTTCAGCCAGACTCAATAATACCGTTGCCTGGGGACCACTGGCAGAGTCTATACCGGCTGTACTGTCCGTTGCAGCGCCAGCTACCGGCGTAATACTGATCTGTTCAATCTTCGATTTGGTTGTCTTGCCTCCTCCTGAAAGTGACACTTTATAAATTTCCAGATAATCCTTAGATAAATAAGATGCACTCAAAGCGCCAACAAATAAAATTCCAATTGTGACCAGCAACCATCGTTGTGAAAGCATCCGGGCAATGGTATCATTTTTGGCTAAATCAACCGGGAGCTCAATTTTCGACTGCATATCCCGATACATTTTCAAGGCTGTAAAGAAGACGATAGCGCCAAACAACAACAGAATGCCACCAGTAACTACCTGCCATTCACTATTGAAATAAGCTTTGCGGGCAAGCAGATCGAGGTTGCGGATATCAACTTTCATTGCATCGTTATTGGGGTCCGCGTTCAATCTATCTACCAGCGTTTTCAGGGCCACATTATCGAGTGGCTTGTTGTGTTGGATCTGCCAGAAGTTTAATAGTAAAAGAATAGTAGTAATCGTACAGAATATACCTGTAACCAATATTACCCTGTAAACGAATTTTAGCTTTATAGATTGATCTTTCATCTTTATTCCAATTTTTTCTTAACCGGAAACAACCAATAAGACTATTTCCGGGTCCAATATTTTAAACGATTTCTGCAACAGTACCATCTTTTTTAACCGGACAATATTTCAAACAGCGTCCGCAGCTGTAACAATCTCCCTTGTGTGGCTGATAATCTTTCACCTTCCTGAATACCGACTGGTTCAAAAGCATCATCCCAATGACAAACCCGATAAAGCCTCCCAGAATCCAGCCTCCGATGTAAAACTTGTGACGGATAACCTCAGATTCTTTGACCTGTTGTTCAAAAGACTTTCCTGAAGTAAGGAAGGTTTGAACATCGATATTGTTCACATCATTTTTGAGCTCAGGGTGTGCAATTAACAATTCCGTAAGATGAATTTGTGGATTTGCCTTTGAAAGAAACACATGTGATTGAGAACCAATATATCCGCCAACCAGGATCCAAACAGGTATCAGCAGTCCATAGATAATGAACCTTCTAAGGTTAGCCCCTTGTTTTTCATCAGTTTTCTGATCTTCAAGCGGATGTTCAATGGCATCGAAAGGGCAGGAAGTACTGCAAAGCTTGCACTGGATACATTGTTTAGGGGTGATCGTCAGATGCCATTTAGAGAAACGGGACATCAGATTAAGGATTACTCCGTAAGGACAGAAAATCCGGCAATAGGGCCGTGCAAAAAACAATCCCAATCCCAGGAAACAAGCCCCGATCAGGAACATGTTGAATGAAGCATTCATCCTGAAGAACCCCACAAATGGATCGTAACGGCAGATGATAAAATCAGTTCCTGTAGCAGCATATAATACAGCCAACCCCAGATATACGTAAGGGATAAAGCCCAACGTTTTCCGGACCCAGACAGGCGCCGAAAAAGGTGTAATGATTAAAAGGTCCTGAATAGCTCCCAATGGACAAGCTGCTGCACAAAATGTCCGGCCAAAGAAAAGGGTAAAAATAAGCGGTATCAGGAAGAATAGCAGGGCCGTGAGTGATATCGCGTATAAGGGGTCGACGAGTGTGAGTGTCACATTTTGAATAGCGCCGATCGAACAGATACATCCCTCTCTGTAAAACCCAAAATAGATCAGGGAGAACACTGAAAGCCATAACATCAGTCTACGTGAACGCTTTTTGATTGCAATCCATGAAGCAATCGACAGCACAATGACGAGAACAACCACATCGGTGTATTCCAATACACTGGCTCTGGGCTCAGGCGTAGTGGGGGAAGGCGTCACATACCCCGTCGAAAATTCAGGCTTTGGAAACCTTTGTTGGCCTGTTACTAAGCCTGAATAAGTAACGGCAATCAGAAACAATACGATTGTTAAATATTTTCTCATTCGTTAGTAGGTTCAGCTTTTATCTTTTTTAACAAAATCACCCTTTATCATATAGGGTGTGTTGGCAGGCACCCGCTTGATAGCGTCCGAAGGACACACCCTGGCTATTGAGCACTCGTTACAGTTCTTGCATTCGTTATGCCTGATCTGTAAAATGAAAGAGCCATTACCAAATGAGGTACATCCCTTTACACACTTGCCGCACCCAATACACAAATCTTCTTTGATATCAAATTGAAAATAAGGCTCTTCAATAAACTTTCTTTGAATGGCTGAAGTAGGACACACCAGGTTTTCGGCACCCGTATTCAAATCCTTGACCCCATTTTTGAAATAGCCGGTACACAGGTCACAATATCCACAGAGGTCGTAAGCCTGCACACATTTAACTGCAGAGGGCGACATCACACACGAAGTGGCACATCTTCCACATTGTGTGCATTTAAATGGGTCGATCTGCCATACATAGTTTCCCCTGGTCGAACGCATAAGCGTAAGACCGCCCAATCCTGCAACCGCTAACCCCAGCGTAATCCGCATGCTGTTCTGGATAAACTCGCGCCGGTTTATTCTCTTATCGTCTGTCATCTCGTTGTTGCTTTACTGCTTTTGGAAAGTTACAATTTGCGAATTTGTTACAGTTGTCACAGCGATTATTCAGGCCGCACTCCGATTGGGTTGTGATCTTGTTGTTCTTAATCCCAAACCACGTAAATGCTCCCAATAGTATCAGGATCAATCCTCTTATTAAAGTTTTTAATGCCTCTCTTCTATCCATCTCATATTATTTATGTTGAAACAGCCTGATTTCTTTTTGCTCAAAATCCAGTGCATAAATGTCACCATTAGCTCCTACAGCCAGGTCGGGAGCAATCTTACCATTTGGGAACTTCTCGTTTGGAGCCACAACACTGCCGAACTCTCCCGATGGTTTGTACACCTTAATTCTTACATTCAATTTCTCACTCGTTACAAACGACCCATCGGGTAGAAATGCAATATGTGAAGGATTGCAACATCCCCAGAATCCTTCAATCCCAACCTCATCATTGGTCCAGAAAGTCCGGTATTTACCATTATCCTGATATTGTTCCAAAGCAAGCTTGCCCGGGTTTGCAACCCAAAGTTCACCATCGGGGTTAAAGGCCAGATCAAAATAGGGACTGGGTATGATAAAACCATGCTTGTCATCCTTATTTGCTTTACCATCAAAGGCATCCAGATATGTCCCGTCTGTTGAATATCTTACCACTCTCCGGTTTCCTGCATCAGCTGCAAACAAGAGTTGTCCTTTTACAGCCAGCGAGGTCAGGATGGTTTTGGGTTCCAGAGGTTTCCAGCTGGCAGTCATTTTTCCAGTCAGTTCATAAACAGCGATAAAATTGTTGAGGCCAATATAAATATTTTTGTCTGTAACGGTTATGCAGGAGGGCGAAGAGGATAGTTTTGTCCTTATCAACTCTTTCCCATCAACTGTTATTACCTGTAGCAGACTGTCTGAAATGATGTACAGTTTTTGATTCGCGTAGGCTATCCCTCTTGGGGTTTGTGTATTGAGTCTGATGTTCCTGGCCTCTTTGTAATGAACCATGGTCGAGTCGACCGATTTAAATTTGACGATGTTGTATTCAAAGGGATTGGCTTCACGGTTCTCGGGACGGTTTGATATCAGGTCCTTCGTGATGACTATCACGATGATCCCGGCCATGAGAATAAGAAATAAGACAATCAGGTTCCTTTTCATCGCTTATTTTTTTAGGTCGACACAATACATCTTCTTCGAGTCTCTCAACACGAGGTATCCATCGGCAATGGCCATGGGCGCCCATGCATCCTGAGCATCGAAAACCTTAACCTCATCCAGCAGCTCAAACTTGCCGGCTCCCGGTTTCACAATAGTCAATACGCCTTCATCGTTGAGGATAAACATCTTATTGTCAGAAATCAGATAAGGACCCAGTCCGAAACGGGTAGTCTTTCCACTCGACCAGATCATCTTTTTGGTATCCGAAGGATCCACGCAGACTAGTTGATTCCGTAGTGTGCCACCATCTTTTGGCAAGATCCCATATAAATGACCCTGATAATAAAGCGGAGTCTGCTGTTCACAGGCAAGACCGTCTTTGGGAAGATACTCATAGAGAACTTTTACGGAGAAGCCGCTACCTTCTTCTTTTAATTGCAGCATCATCGAGCCGCCGCCATAACCCGCCGTTAAAAAGATCTTCCCGTCAGGCATACAAACAGGGGAGGGGGCTATCACGTTGTGATTCCATGCCTTGGTTTCCCACAATACTTTTCCGGCATCGGGGCCATCGGCAGCTATACCACAAGCGCCACCCACAGCGCTGTATACATACATTTTCTTACCTTTCCAGGTATAGGGCATGATGGATGAATGCGACATCTTCCATTTGTTGGGATTGGGTGTTTCCCAGATTTTCTTTCCGGTCTCGCAGTCAATGGCAATCATCAGCGCCTTGCCACCTGTGGCGATGATCGCTTTATTGTCGTCCAGCAAGGCACATTGGCCTGTGTACCACAACGGTACTTCAGTACTGTATTCTTTCTCAACATCCAGTCCCCATTTGAAATTACCGGTTTGCCGGTCCACGCACATCACGTCACAACGGGGGCCTATGCTCAATATATATTTATCAGAAATGGCAGGAATGGTTCTCGACATACCATGGTTGCGTTTGATGGCAATATCATACCATCTTCTCCACGATTCTTTTCCATCAACCAGTGAGAAACACTTCAACATGTCGGCCCGTTTGGTTTCGTCGTAGTCCAGAACATAAACCAAGCCTTTGTAAATAGCAGCGCCGGCATGGCCTTCACCAAGCTCTACCGACCAGCGGATCCGCTTTTTGATGTCTCCAAATTTATCGGTCAGCTTGATAGCTGATGTACTGATGTTATCATAATTCTCTCCCCTGAAGCGTGGCCAGGTCTCGGTCAACGTTGATTTTACAGCTTCAAAGGCAGTAAAGTGTTCACCTATTTTGACGACTTTGTTGTTTGCAGTATTGACAGCATTGCGCTTATCCATCCCCGGAACATTGGTTGCAAAGGACTGGGAAGGATCGTTCAACAACCACCAGACAAAAGCAACAGTGCAGATTATAGTAAGTGCGGTAAGCAAAATGGTGTATTTTGCTGAAGGTTTATCAAGAAAATATTGCTTCAATCTCATATATTAGAAACTTTCATGCAAAGTTATATTGAAAGGTCACAGTTAAAATTACTGAACGTTTTTTATTTTTTTATATTGTAGACCATCAGAAATGAACCATGCCGGATGAATAATTTCCCATTATCGATCATAGGATGCGACCAATACATTCCGCTTCCCTTTATGACTTTAAATGTGCTGACGATATCAAATTTAACAGGATTAGGTTTTACAAGTGCAACATTTCCCGATTTCTCTTCAGTACAGTATAATTTGTTGTCGGCCGAAATAACAGCACCTTTATTGATCCACTGATAATCATACATTGCCTGACCGGTATCCCATTTCAGGCAAGCCCATTTGCCCATGTCATTGCTGGTCCAGTTTGAGCCATAGATATAACCATCGATTAAAACCATGCCACCGATATGACAATCCAATACCTTGCTAGTCCACTTCACTGAAACAGATTTACCGTCCGCAGCCATTTGAAGCATCACTGAAGGATAATCATATCCCTTTGAAGTATAGATTTCATTGTTTTTATAGATGGGATTGTTAACCACTGTATTCCAGCCGAATTTTTTATCTGCTCTCGATTTGAAATACTTGTAAGTCCACATGATTTCACCATTGTCAGCATTCACTGCTATCAATTCTTCATCCGACTGTGTGAGGATGTACTTGAAATTTCGGTATTGATACAGAATAGGTGATGCCCATGATCTTCTACCAATCAGTTTCTTGCTTTGCCAGATAACTTTGCCAGTGTTTTTATCCAACGCCACAACCCCTGCTATAGCGCCAATGGGTGAGCTGATGACCTTATTATCAACGATGAGTGGCGCTTCTGCATTGCCGTAGACATCGTAATTACAGATAAATTTCTTGTCCACTTCCACTGCCCAGATGAGTTTACCGGTGACGGCATCAAAACAACTCATTCGGCCTGTACTACTTTGAACATAAACTTTATTGCCTTCCAATGTTGGTGTACAACGTGAGTCAGAATATCCGTTCGTCCATCGGTTTCCAAAAGGAACCTGCCAGTTTATCTTACCGCTATTGTCAATCGAAGTCAGATATTCTGTGGTGTCTTTCTTCCCGGTTACATAAATGGCTTTCCCGTTTGTTACAGGAGAAGACCAACCAACACCTAATCCATCGACAGTTAAAAGAAGGGCAGGACCAGTTAAAGGCCAGACATCAGCAAGTCCCTTTTCAGGATAAATACCATTTCTGTTTGGACCACGAAACTGATCAATTTGTGCAGAAGAAAGAAAAGGGGTTAAAAGTAAAAAGATGATAGTTACTCGTTTCAATGAGTTTAGGATAGTTCTTTTCATTGCAATTTTATTTCTTAACATTGTAAACCATCAGGAAAGCCCCGTGGCGGATGAATAATTTACCATCATTGATCATTGGGTGTGCCCAAAACATGCCGGTTCCTTTATTTATTTTAAAAGAACTGACCACTTCAAATTTCTTGGGATTTGGTTTTACCAGTCCGACTGTACCCGTTTTCTCTTCAAAACAATACAGTTTATTATCAGCCGAAATGATCGAGCCTTTATTGATCCATGGCTCATCATACATCACCTCGCCGGTATCCCATTTTATACAGGCCCAGTTGCCCATACTATTGTTGATCCAGGTCGAGCCGTAGATGTAACCATCAACCAGTACAACGCCATGGTGGTGACTGTCAAGAGTTTTATTTTTCCATTTTTCTGAAACAGATTTTCCATCAGGTGCCATTTGCAACATGATAGCGGGATAATCATATCCTTTAGTAAGAAAGATTTCGTTGTCTTTAAAGATGGGAGAGTTGGTTGAGTTTTTACCCCCAAATCCGGTTTCCCATTCTTTATGATACCATTTATAGGTCCATACGATCTCCCCATTATCAGGATTCACGGCAAACAGATCTTCTGTTGACTGACCCAGGATATAACGGAAATTTTTGTATTGATAGATAATTGCTGAAGCAAGGCCTCTCTGGGCTCCAATACTTTTGGTTTGCCAGATTAGTTTGCCGGTGGTTTTATCGAAGGCCACCATTGCTGTTTTAGGACCTACCGGAGTACAAATCACCTTGTTATCAATGATGAGTGGAGACTCGGCAACGCCATACATGCCATATTTACATTCAAATTGTTTGTCGACATCTACACCCCAGATTTCTTTACCATTGGTTGCATCAAAACAACCCAGTCTGCCAGTACCACTGAGAACATAGACCCGGTTGCCTTCCAACGTGGGTGTGCACCGTGAATCGGGATAGGTTTGCGTCCATGACCTTCCGTAAGGAACCTGCCAGATGATCTTGCCGGTAAAATCTACTGAAGAGAGATAATCCAACGTATCCTTCATCCCGGTAACAAAAATGTTTTTGCCATTTGTGACCGGTGATGATAAACCTGTGCCAATTCCTTCGATAGTCAGCAGGAGTTCAGGTCCGTTTTCAGGCCATACATCAGCCAGTCCTTTTTCAGGATAAACGCCACTGCTATTCGGGCCACGCCACTGGGCTATCTGTGCAGTGGCAAGAAATGGAACGAGTAATATAAGGACTGTCAATACTCGTTTCAGATTGGATAGGGATGTTCTTTTCATAGTTTTTATGTTTCATGAAGTAGGGACAAGTTGTGGCCTGTCCCTACTTCATGGTTTATTAAAACTAAACCTTATTTTTTGATATTATACACCATCAGGAAGTCCCCATGACGGATATAAAGTTTATTATCATGAATCATCATGTGTGACCAGTAAGTACCGGCTCCCTTATCAATTTTAAAAGTACTGACAATGTCAAACTTCGTGGGATCAGGATTAACCAGGGCTACATTTCCAGTCTTTTCTTCATAGCAATACAACTTGTTATCGGCTGTGATGATCGATCCTTTATTAAACCAATCCGTTTCATAACCAATTTTTCCGGTAGCCCAGTCCAGGCTGCACCATTTACCTTTACTATTGCTGATCCAGTTTGCACCATAAATAGTACCATTGACCACAACAACACCACCATGATGACAATCCAACACTGTATTTTTCCACTTTTCTGTGACCGATTTACCATCTTCAGCCATAGTGAGCATCACTGCAGCCACGTCATAACCCTGAGTCAGGAAAATCTCATTGCCTTTTACTAGCGGAGTATTCGGAGCGATTTCATCTCCACCATCTTTATCTCCAACAACTTTATATTCCCATGCAATTTCTCCGTTTGCAGGATTCACCGCAATCACCTTCTCCGTGTTTTGAGCCAGGATGTATCTGAAATTCTTATAAACCATCAGGTTAGGAGATACGTAAGACCGCTTGCCACCAATGCTCTTGGTCTGCCAGATCAGTTTCCCGGTGTTCTTGTCGAAAGCCACCAAAGCCGTTTTGTTACCGAAAGGAGAACAAATGACCTTGTCGTCAACGATGAGTGGAGATTCAGCAACGCCCCACATAAACCATTTACTTTCAAACTGTTTGTCGACATCAACTGCCCAGATTTGTTTTCCGGTGGTTGCATCGAAACAGGCCAGTTGCCCTGTTCCACTGATTACCCATACTTTATTTCCCTCAACAGTTGGTGTACATCTTGTATCCGGAAATGACTGTTTGAATGACCTTCCATAAGGAACCTGCCAGTTAATTTTGCCAGTCAGATCAATTGAAGTCAGATAATCAAGCGTATCTTTCATTCCTGTGATATAGATTGCTTTATCGTTGGTCACGGCTGAAGACCAACCAGCGCCAATGCCTTGTATCGTTAACAGAAGTTGAGGCCCGCCTTCAGGCCATTTATCCAGCAGGTTTTTATCGGGGAAGATTCCATTTCTTGCGGGACCTCCGAATTGTGCAATTTGTGACTGTGCAAAGAATGGTACCAGCAACAGTAAAAGAATGAGTGCGCTTTTCATCGTTATTTTTGTTTAGTTTTTTTTAGATTTAAACAGACCCACGGATTAATGAAAATCAGTGGGTCTATGCAATTGAAAATTAAAATATTTATAATACTTTTTATTTGATTTTATAGGCAACCAGTGCATTCCCATGTCTCAGGTATAGTATCCCGTTATTAATAACGAGATGTGCCCAATGATATTCTGTGCCTTGTGTAACTTTTATTTTAGATACAATTTTAAATGCAGCAGGATCAGCTTCAACCAATGCGAGGATACCTTTTGTGGTATAGCAATACAACATGCCATCTGCAAAAATCACATTTCCATTGTCGATCTCTTTGGAAGCATATTTTTGCTCGCCTGTTTTCCAGTCAACACATTGCCATGCAGGATTAGCCATGTCGCCAGAACCATAAAGAAATCCATTAACAAGAGCTGCTCCACCAATTTTGCTATCTAGAAATTTACCTTCCCACACTTTGGTCATGCTTCCATCATCAGCCAGGGCGAACTTCACACTTCCCTGTCCATAACCGCTGAAGCAGAACAATTGTTTGTCGAAATAAATAGGGGTATTGGCATGAACTTCATATTGATTGGTCCAGGCATAATTCCAGAGTTTTTTACCTGTCTCGCGATCAATTGCAACAATGTTACCGGCCATCATCTGGACCAGCAATTTGCATTTTGGAAGGTCGATTAGCAGGGGTGTGCAATAAGCTGATTTAGTGCCCATAGCTTCACAGTTCCAGATCGTGGCGCCAGTATTGCGGTTCAGTGCAACAACGCCGTTCTTTACACCACCCGGTGTAACATAGAGTTTATCCCCATCTACCACAACGTTTTCAGTGACACCCCATGTGATTTGTCTTCCGTCAAAATTAGTGAACAATTCCTTGCTCCAGATTATTTTTCCATCTACAGAACTCATACAGCAAACGTGTCCCGTTCCTGTTTCAATATATAATTTATCACCAACAACGGTAGGACATGAACGAGCTCCGGGCCATTGTTTTTTAAATTCTGTACCGTACATCTTTTTCCAGACCAGTTTACCGGCTAAGGTTAATTTGTACATGAATCCGGTATCGACCGACATGCCTGAAACGAAGATATTATCCTTGGTGAAAACAGGAGTAGAAAAGCCTTGACCTAAACCTTCGAATTGCCACAGAACCTGAGGACCATCTGCCGGCCATACTTTCAATAATCCCTTGTCGGGATAGATTCCGTTTGCCTGGGGACCTCTCCATTTCGTAGGAGTTTGTCCAAAAATTGTAACTGTCAAAAATAATAGCACAACTACGCTAATGACTGCCTTGATTTTCATGATGTTATAAATATTTGGTTTGTTAAATAGTATAATTGTAAGCGGTAATTACATTTGTACAATTTTCGGTAAATAAGGATGTACAATAATTGGTAACAACGATGTACAATTTGATTCTTTCAAAAATAGCTTATTTTTCTTCATTTTGATTAAATATTGTTTTTTGATTTTTTATTCTGTAGCTCTTGCCTGACAAGTTAATAACCTCACAATGGAACAGCAGTCGGTCCAGTAAAGCCGTTGCCAGGACCTCATCGTCGAGCATTTGTGCCCATTGGGATGGTGACTTGTTCGTAGTGATGATAAAAGCTGTTCTCTCGTAGAGTTTATTGATTAGGTTGAACAATGCCACAGCCAGTTGTTTTTCTACCGGGAACAACATGATATCATCAATAACGATCAGATTAGCGTTCATCAGTCTTTTATATTCAGCTTTTGCACTCTGGGTAAAGTCTTTCATTTTAAGCATCCCAATGATATCGTCTATCGTACGGAAATAGGCTTTATAACCTTTTTGAACTGCATCAGCACACAGGCCTGCAGCAATCATGGTCTTACCTGTTCCGGAAGGTCCCATCAGGATTATGTTGAAGATCTGATCCAGCCAGTCAAGCTCCCTGAGCTGCGTCAGGCGTGATTTAGGGAGTCCGTTTTCAAAGGTGTAATCATAGATGTTCAGATTACTTGACTTTGGCAGACGAGCTGTTTTGAGCCTTCTTTCGGCTTCTTTCTGTTCCCTGTGATGGGCTTCGGCTTGCAAAAGGGTGAGGGTATAATCCAGATAGCTCACCGTTCCACTTTCTGCTTCCCGAAGCGCTGCATCCAGACTGGCACTCATGCCACTCATCTTAAATCGGCGACAATAGGACTGAATGATTTGTTTCTTTTCCATGATTATTTACTCCCTGCCATTAAAAGTTCATAATCATTAATGGAGCTTTTCATCGGATAACAATCGGCCTGAGTTGACCTGTTCCCATTTAATGGATTCATCAAAACGGGATTACTATCCAGGGTTTCCATTTGTGCGTTCTTCTGCAAAAGGGATGTAACCACCGATTTGAAATCGTTTGCACTGAACACTTTCATATTGAGACAATATTGCAATGCCTGGTTGAGGACAAGGGTATCAGTGTTCTGGGTGGCTTGCTTTAAAACAGTAAGCTGATCTCGAATGTAACGGGGCTTTTCTCTTCGGATATTTTCCATGTAATGCAAAGCCAATACAGGACTCTCAAACAGTAAAGAAATGTCGGCAACCATTTTATCAATCTTGTCAGACTTTTGTCTTTTAAGGTCGGTATTGCCCACCAGTTTACCCTTTTCATTTGAAATTGTGTGAGTAAAAATGTGAAAATCCTGAAGGGAAGAGATGACCAGTGAGCCATTATCCTGAGCCACTTTTACCTGTGTTCCCCGTCCTTTATAAGTACCTGATGGTAACATGTAGAAACATCCTTTCCATGATATGATGTTGTCTTTTCGAACCATATACAATTTAAAAGGGGTAGGAATGGCTGTAGGGGTAAAAGGCGTTAACGATGCCCTCTCAATATGCCATTCACTGAGCGGTGATTTTTGTGTTGTGGCATGGGGCTTCACATTGGCGGTACGCCATAGCCAGGCCAGTGCTTCAGTATTTAGCAGATCAACATCACTGAAGGGTCTATTGTATAAAAAGTTCTGCTTGACATATTTTACCACATTTTCAATCTTCCCTTTGCTTTCCGGGTCTGCCTTTCTACAGAAATGCAAACGGAATGGACGATCCCTGCAATAGTCTTTAAATTCACTGGTTAAGAGTAGATCTCCTTTGTTTTCATCCGAGAGAAATACTTTATCCTGATCATAAACAATCTCCTGTGGCATCCCACCGAAAAATGCAAACGCTTTCTCATGTGCAACAATAGCGGAGTGGCTTGTAAACGGAGCATCAGAAAAGAAAACATATTTGTATCTGGAACGCGATAAGACCATGGTAAAGAACCATACCTTCATGCGCTTTCCCAATCCGTTACGCATGTTATACTCTCCGAAATCAACCTGTGCCTGTAAACCGTATTCAAGTTCTTCTACCGCATTGTATTCCCGGACAGGACTGGTTTGGGGTAGGTGATACTTTTGCCGGACCCACATGACAAAGTTGTAAACTGTCTTGGAAGTTACTCCCGGAAAGGCAGGGTAGTGTTCCATTAACCAGTCATGCATTTGGGCAGATGGTGTTTCCTGGTACAGTTCCAGTTTGTTTTTGACAAACTCCTCAAAAGGAGCCAGCTCCCTTTTCCTTTGGACTTGTGACTGGATAAACTCCTCGTACCGGCTTTCATCCATTGTCAAATAGAACTTGATGGTACGACGGTCAATACCCAGCTCCTGACTGATCTTTAAATTTGAGAACCCTTCTCGGTTCATTTTGTAAATCTGATGGTACATGATCAACTTATTAAAGTATTTGTTCATAATAACCGGGATTTTATAGTCCCGGCAAAGTTGGCTTTCTTTTCATTTTAAATGACCTAAAATGATGGAAAGTTGTACATCATTGTTACCGAATGTTGTGCATTCTTATTTACCGAAAATTGTACATTGTTATTTACCGATTACAATAATCATTCAGAGTATAAAGATAATCATAAATTGAACCCGCAAACGATTGTATTTTAGAACCCGAAGGCAAAAGTATAATTTAGAATCTTTTTTGATAAAGGAAAGTGATCCCCATTTATAACAGATGGAGCCATAGTTACAGGAGTTTATTAAGGGATAAATGAAAATAATTTTAGCATTATTTATATTATTAAAGTGCTTCCAACATTCTCTGCAAATCAATATCAAACTTATCTTCAGTTGGTCTTAAATAATTCTGGGATAAAACTTCTCCTTTATTTGTTATTACTACAAAAGTTGGATAACTGGTAACACCAAAGAATTTCAGAAGTTCGTTGTTTGAAATATTAGAGAGCAGGTATGAATTTTCCTTTACAATGTATTTGTCACATCCCTCTATCCATTTTTTAGAATCCTGATCAGAACTGATGCTGATAAATTTGATTGATTTCGAGAGCCTTCCATTTGCTTCTTTCAATTTTGGAATTTCATGAATACATGGTGCACACCAGCTCGCCCAGAAATCCAGTACTATTATTTTCTGGTCCCCTTTAAGCAGCTGATCGAATAGGGTCGTTTTACCATCATACCCGATGAGTTTAACATCTAAAGCCTCCTTCGTTATTTTCCCTTCCTTCGTCAAGGTTATGCTTTCGTCTGTGTTATCAACCATGTAGTCTTTCAGGCTGGCCAATATTTGTCTATGCTCTTTAAGTAATTTAACACCCATTAATCCGTCAAATATAAGACCATCAAGCATTTTAGTTTTATAAAACCTAGAATTCAACAATGAAATATTTTCAAAGATAGGTCTGTCTAGTTTGTTATTTAAATTGGCATAATATTGTATTAAATAGTAAAAAATTCCTCTTATTTCATTCGTATTTATTGAAAAGAGTAAGTTGTTTTTAAGATCGGTTGAGTCAAATCTCTCCATATCTGGATGTTTCCAGCCTGGAGATGCCGATTTTTCATAATTCACCGCCAATAATTGATCATAATAACCCAAATCAATATAATTCTTAAATACTTGAAGGGATTGTGAATCCAATTTGTTTTCCTTCATGTATGCTGTTAATTGATTCAGCTGATCATTCCTTAATTTTTCAAAAACCGCCTTTTTATTATCATATTCCGCTATTGTATAGGGATTACTAGTATAATGAAAAAGGTCTGTTGCTTTAAACATTTCGTTATACAATATCATTCTTTTATCATTACCGCAATATGAAAATGAACTATCTGAAACTGCAATTGAGATAGTATCCCCTTGATTAAATCCTATGTATTTGTACATCATAATCCCATTCTTCAATATGACTCCAATACTGAAAATTGTAGGTTTATCAAGATCAATATGCTTTACGATAGTAGTATCAACATTTTTATTGTTGATAAATTTAATAGTTGTACTACGATAATTCTTTCCACTATAATTAAAAAGAGCTGAACCTTGATTTTTAAAGTGAACCTTTAAATAGGAGCCTTGGCTTGTTTGTGCCGTTAATGATTTCGGGATTGAAAAGATTAAACATCCTAAAAGGACTGGAATGAATAATGTAATGTATTTCATAGGGTATAGTTTTATAATGTTGATTGAGCGTTTATGGGGTCAGGCACCATTTTTAGGAATTATTTACAATCATGTTTATACTTTTTACAACAATTTTGTAAATATCTAAATATTATTGGAATAAATGCATGTTAAGTGTAGTTATTGTATGAACACCCCCTTTTTCTGGATGAAAAGGTTTTTTTCTTAATAAATCTTAATTATTACGAATGGTAATTCGGGAAAGTTGTTGGTAAATGATTTTTTAGGCTAATTTAATGTCCCCTTTGATCTGAAAACTATACCACCCTTAATACATTTCAAGAAGCAGAATAGGTGACTATTCGATAATTTCCACTTTTGGCAAACATTTCGCAAGGCTTTTGAACACCTTTCGTGTTGATGTAGCGCGAAAGGTACACGAAAGGTGCGCTAATAGTGCTCGAATCGTATGCGAAATGGCTTCATTATTTTCTTTCCATTTACCGTAGGTTCTTTCTTCATCCGGGGCTTTAATCTTCAATTTACTTTCTCCAGGAATAGATTTGCACTTTTTAAAAACACCATTGAAAAAGTGTAAAAAGGGGCGGTTTTTTTTACGAAAAAGACACTTTTCATCAAATCAACCTAAAAATGTCCGCATTTGTCCGCATTTGTCCGCATTTGTCACCCCCATAATCCTTGATTTGTGGACAAGGGGGTAGTAACTTTATGTAATTAATAACAATAAAAATCTTAAAATTATGTCAATTTTAAATGGACCATTCGATTTAAAGGGCAGCGTCGGAAACTTCCGAATCTATAAAGACCCTGTATTGGGAATAACCGTCTTTTCAGGAAAAGGTGGACCTTCCGCAGAAAAAATGAAGACCCTGGATTCCTTGGCCGGTGCCAGAGAGTGTGCGCACGAATTGGGAGGGCGTAGCAAATGGGCTTCAAATCTCAAGACGAGCCTTTCAGATGTCAATCACCTGATGTATCAGCGCTGTTTCAACAAAATATCGACAGCAGGAAGTCACATCCAAAAGCAGGATGTGGAAAGCGCACATGGCTTCAGGACTATAGCGGTGAGCTGTTACCCCGAGATACTCTATGGAATTGACTTCAACCAGCGATTCCCTTTCAGAAACGTTTTCAAGGGCAACCCTGTGATCGACTTATCCTCCGACAAAAAGACCGTCACGGTATCTATCCCGGGATTTATTCCAACAAAAGACATCAATTGGGGCTTGAAATACGGTTACTATAGGTTTTACATGGTCGCAGCTCAAGTTTCTGATATGGCTATAAACCCAGGTAACGGGAATTATGAACCAGTTGTAGAACGCCTTGAGACACTTTCCGTGTGCACAGTCGGCGATTGGTTACCCAGAAACAGCCTGCCGGTAGATGCGCTCTTGCAAGCCTCTTTTGAACAGCCTGCACTGACTAGCACCGGGACAGTGGTGGTAGTTGCTCTGGGTGTTGAGTTGTCAACATCACTGCAACAGGGGCAGCCGCATGCTGCACCACGAAGCGGTTCGATGGGTATCATTGCATGGTTTACCGAATAAACAATTCATAGACAAAGAAGGGGGACCTTTCTTTGGCTGCAGTAATCACTTTTTTATTAAAAATTGAATAAGATGGCTTATCAAACAGGTAATATCAAATACATAGGAAGCTTCAAAAGCATCCGCAACTACCAAAACGCAAATGATCCAAAGATCTACGCCGGAGAAAAGGGCGGCGCTAGTCGTGAACTGATCATGAATAACCCAGCCTTTGCAAGGACGAGGGAAAATATGTCTGAATTCAAGGGATGCGGGATGGCTGTCAAGGCAATCCGTCAGGGACTGATCTGCATAGTCCAGGAACATACCGACACCCGTTTTACCGGGCGGCTGGTGTCCTTGGTCAAGATGATCAATCTCAAGGATACTGAAGGGGTGAGGGGCTTTAGGGCAATCACTTTCTCACGAAACAGACCCTTGTTGAAAACGGTGACCTTCCATGAAAAGAAGAAGATCGACTTTGATCTTAGAAAGTGCATCAGGACCAGTCATCCCGAATCACGCGCCGAGGCTACCATGACCGTGACAGGGCTCAATCCCAACCCACAAACTTTCCCTGGCAATGCTGATGCTTACAGGATGTTTAACCTCATCAGCATTATCTCGGATTATGGATACAATGGGGAGGGTAAAAAATACGAACCTTTGAGTTCATTGAATTCGATGAATGTTCTGGTTTATTCGGATTATACGCCGGTCAATACACCACTTACTACAGCTGTTACTGCTGCATTTCCGGAGGGGACTTTGCTGTCAGAATCTGAAACTGTGCTGCAATGTATTGGGATCGAGTTTTATTACAAGTCGGGAAAAGAGGGATATCGGCGATATCCGGGTGGAAGCATGATGATGTATGATGTGTTTTAAGTTACATTGATTAACAGCAACATCCATCACCTGCTCCACTGTCACAGAGGCATTCGAATTGCTCGTCTTCCAGTTCTGAAAGGGCGGCTTCTGAGCCATCTTCCAGTCTCAGGGCATTTCGAGCAAGGAGTTTTTTGATGCAGACGCACTCGTCGCAACAGGGCAAGGCTTTGATGATGCGATGGGTGGGTGTCGGGAAACCGGGTTGGAAAGCGACTTCATTGCTTTCGCTGACTGTCACTCCGTTGTTGGATACTGCTGTGATCGCGTTATGGATGATGGAACGGGCGGTATCGGGGGAGGTTTCAATTCGGGCATTCACCATCAATTTGATCAGATTGGAGGATACCGGGGTCAACGCTTTCTTCCAGTCGTCTTCGATGATGGAGGTGAAACTGATTTTCTGTACCTGGTCGCCATTGAATAACAGGAACTTTAAATGACCTACCGGAATCTGTTTTTGCCGGATCTCGGTAACTACATTTTCGATGAATCGGGCTGCAGTTTCCCCGGATTCATGTTTCAAAGAGGTGAAGTTGATTTCTTCGTCCAGCCAGGCCAGATCGGCTTCTCCCTTGCCATATGACTGATAGTCGATTTCGAGAGAGTCTCTTTTACGGGGTGGAAGGTTTTCGAGGGTATCGAGCCAGTTGTCAATGTTTTGAGGATTGAGGGAGTTCTGAACGAGGATGATTTTGCGACTTAGTTTGGTGTCGACCAGTTTCTTTAATTCCTTTAAATCGGTTTCAGGGACGAGGTCAATCTTATTGACGATCAATAGGTCGGCCTCTTCAATTTGTTTGCCGAAAATATAGATGATGTCGTCGCTGAACAACAATTTATCTCCTTTCAGATAGGAAAGAAGTAAACGGGCATCGACAAATATGGAAAAGGTGAGGCTTTCGAAGATGCTTTTCTTGAAAATCAGCAAGGGCTTCACGACTGTAGCTACGAGGTCGGTACATGATCCTACGCTTTCTGCAAAGATGTATTCGGGTTGAGCGACTTGGTTCAGATGTTCTATTTTTTCACTTAAACTGTCGAAGTTGCAACAGAAACATCCATTGATGACTTCCTCAGAGGGAATGTGGTTGGCATCTAAAAAGCCGGTATCGACCAGATACTTGCCCTGGTCGTTGGTGATGACGCCTGTTTTTTTGCCTCTCTCCATGAGCATTTTGGCTGCATTGGTGATGGCTGTGGTTTTGCCGCTTCCTAAAAATCCGCCTACTATGTGTAATTTCATATCTTATATTTTCTTCAATTCAATTCTACAAAATTAAACTGTATTTTCTTCTTTTTGTTAGTTCAAAAATCTTCTTAATGCTTCGATGTAATAAATTAAGGGGTACATCTGTTCATCATACCAGAGGGTGGCAAAATAAAGGCCGATAGGACTTGCCTGCAATCCTTTGGTTTTGTGTTCATTGTCAAGCCATTGAAAACCTTTCAAACAGGCCTCTTGATTTCTTTTTGTCAGGGCACAGATGGAGAGGGCGGTTTCTTCGATTGATCCTTTTATGCCTTGTTTGGCGCCCCAGCTGCCATCTGTGTTTTGTTGTAGCTGAAGATATTCGGTGGCATAGGCAGTCATCAGTTCGAGACTTTCCCTGATCTGACCATTAATGCTGCTGAAGGACAAACAATCTTCGAGATAGGTTAGTACTTTTGCAGTGCCGTAAACAGGGTTTTTCTTGTCGTCAGTATGCTGGTTTCCAAACCAAAGGGGTAGCCAGTAGCCTTTCTGTTGCTGGTGCAGTTCAAGATAGCGGATGATTTTTGAAACGCTGGTCTTCAGGCTCCTGAGTGTTTTGGTATCCAGCTGGTTTCCCAAGGTCTCTATTGACCGCATGAGGGCTAATAAGGTATGTCCGGAGAGATCGGCACAGCTGCTGTCAAATGGTAAACGACCCCAGCCTTTGCAGAAGGAGGGGATGCCGCCATCGCTGTTTTGTAAGGCTACCAGCCAGTTGCAACCATTGATGATGGCTGTATTTTCCTGAGGTGTTCTTTCATACATTTCCAAAAGGGCAAGGATGGCTCCGGGAGTATCATCGGCATCGGGAACAGAACCGGAATAATTGGTCCATCCCCAGCCACCGGGTAGGGCGCTGTTGAAGGAATGCTTTTCCTTGTACTGGATATTGAGCAGATGACTTCTTAAAACATCTACTTTTATCTCAGGTAATGTTTGGTTTAGTTTTTCACCAAGGGCCTTGATGCTTAAAGTCGTCACCCAGGTTGAAAGATCGGTATCTATTGGCCAACTGCCATCCTCGCGTTGCTGACTCTTAAGAAAAGAAATTCCTTTATGAACTACCTCGTTATCAGCCATGCCGCTTGCAATGAGACACATCGAGACAAAGCCGGTCAGGGGGATGGCTTCAAGGAAACCACCACTGGCGGGAAGCATCGCGGTTAGCTTTTTCATGGCAGGGGCAATGCATCTGTTGCGGTAATATTTTGAAAGGAGGTTGTGGCGTTTACGTTTTTTGAAGATAAAGATGCCGACAGCCACGAGGGCTGGCACGGCATAGCTGACCACCTGCAGGTTGAAGAAGCGGTATAAGGAGGCGGGCAGGAGGGTGAATTCGAAAGGGAGTTGTGGAATGTGTTGATAGACATCGTCTTTCACCACTTCGCACAGGGCAAGCATGGAGAGGATCGGGACAGAGAAGGTGAAATCCTTGCCATAATATTTCAGGACCTCTTCAGTCAGTCGCTGAGTGGTTAAAGATATGCCCTGGATTTTTAAATAGTTTTCAATGTTTGCTAATAGGGGTTGATTGTCGATGGTTTTTGTTTGGCAATAGCTGAGGGCGGCATAGCACAACAGGGAGGAGCTAACATTGCTGGAGGATTCAGGGGTGTCACCAAATCCACCGTCTTCATTGATGTTGTTGTGCAACCAGTTCAGTCCTTTATGAATTTTTGCTCCGTTGTCTTGTTTTGGATCCATTTTCAAAACAACCAGGGCAACGGCGGTGGAGAGGGCGCTGGAAGCCAGCCTACCGGTCCAGAAGCCTTCGCTGTTCTGCTCCCGAATGAGTTGGGAGGTCAGGGCAGTGAGTTGTTTTTCAAGGAGGTCCTGTTGCATGGTTTTAATTATTTAGTGCCCCCAAAGCCAGCAATCCATAGAAGGTGTATTCAATGTCGATTTCGACATCGGGTTCGGTGGAGCGGAAACCGCCATCCTGAAACAATGAATCCACGTAAGTCAGGCAATCGGGTTTGATGAGGCGGATATCGCTGTCGGTGTAATTAAGGGCATACAATGCAACTGCCGTAGAGAGCAAATCTTCAACAGGGGTGTTATGCAATGCGGTAAATCCTCCCTGACCACGATAAAACGACATCAATCTTTCCTTTGTTTGGACGATTGGTTTACGGGCTAATGAAAACAGTACAAGCTGTGCCGCAGTCACTGGACAAGGCATTTCATCAGCATGATCCGATTTCTTCGAACCCTTTATAATCCCCCAAATCCCTTTGACATCCTGCAAATAATAGTACGTCAGCAGGCTCAGGAAATTTGAATAGATCGGAAGCTTGCTGCCTGTCTGATGCAAATCATTGAACACTTTATCTTTTAATGATTTCGGGAAGGTGTCCAGCCCAAAGAGTTTGGCATATAAGATCGAAGCGCAGTGCAGGTTGATCCCGGTCAGGTTTTCGGTACGGACGATTTTGTTGACATAATGCTTCAGTGGGGCAAAGGTTGAAGTAACCTCCAAAGCCTCTGCAACAAAACATCCAAACAAGGAATAATAAATGTCACACTTTCCTACCCTGTCAGGGAATCCCCCTTCGCTGGTTTGAAGGCTGATTACATAAGAACGCATCTGATGAAGCGTCTCAGGGTCAATCATTGCCACTGCATTTTTAAGGACAGATTCAATGGACTTTACCTGAAGTTTATTGCCTGAAACCAGAGCATAGAGTTTAAATGTAGTCTTTGAAAATTTTTCCCAGAATCTCATGCAGCGCTAGTTTTAGTCCTAAATTCTGAAAGTCATCCAGACAATCTTTTGCCTTTGAAATGTATTCTCTCAGCAGATCTTCTGTCTGATCATTGATTTTATACCGGTCGATGAATACGTGAATGGTAACGAGGTCATCTGCCTCAAAAGCTTTCTGAAGGAAGTTCCTTTCTAAAGCGGGCAGCGCTTCGAGCAACAAAGAAAGCAAAATAGAGGGCTTCTTGTGTTCGATCTCGCCATGTTCACTCTTGAAATCCTGTATATCGTCCTTGATCTGGTAAGCAATGCCAATGTAATTGCTGAAACTGTCGAGCTTATCGAGCGTTTCCTTATCGGCTCCTCCGGCGGTGGCGCCAAGCAGCAAAGCAACCTTAAAAGCAGCAGCAGTCTTGTTTTCAAAAACCTGGATGATGTCTTTCAGTGACAGCACCTTGCGGTCTGTGATTGCCATGAGTTCTGTGCCCTGGCCAATAGTCAGTGTGCGGTGACCGTGAGAAATAATCCTGATGCAATCCTGAATCATCTCAGGTTGGAAATCAGATTCTGCTATCAGCCTGTAACCCTCACCAATCAAAAGATCGCCGACATTGATGGCTACAGGAACGCCGTAACGGGCATGGATGGTCTCCTTGCCATAGCGGGTTTCGTCATCATCCTCGATATCATCATGAATCAGTGATGCTTTGTGAAAACACTCGACCGAAAGGGACAGGCGGTTAATGGCAATCGGATCGGGTTGTTTGCAGAATGCCTCATAGGCCAGTACCGTGATGAGGGGACGCAAACGCTGTCCACCGGTCAGAAGTGACTCCCAGGCAATCTTTTCGGTCTGGCTTTTGGCCGGACCCAGTGTACGGGTCAGTTGTTCCTCCCCAAAGATGGAGGAGGTGATGTTTCTTAGATAATTTAGATTATGCAGTCGGATGGAAGTGTTTTCGTGGAAATGATAAAGCTCTTCCTTGATCCATTCCTCGTCGGCTTTGGTGTCGACGCATCCACAGGATAACAAGGGGATGCCGATGCTTGGGATTGAATATTTACTCACCGAGACAAACATTTTCTGCAGGACTTCCATGCAGCCAACGCCAATGACGGCATCAACTTTACCGCTTTCTATCAACCTTGTTGTGATGGTGGTTCCTTCTGTGACCAGGGCTACATAACCCAGGTTCTCTGCTTCTCTCAGAAAACCCGAGAGGTTGCAATTGCCACATTCACTGCACAAAAGACCCATATCGTCCTGGACGGCCTGACAGCTCGTACTGCTTTTCAGGCATTGGGGGAGCAAAAGGATCCTTCTGTTGTAAGGAACTGCGCCCACAACTTTTCGCCAGATGGCATTGCCACAACAAACCATCACGAAGGCACGGTAGGAGGCGTCCCATTGATTGGATTCGATGAGCCTGTTGGCATATTCCGTGAGGGCATCATAGAAAACAGGAGGCATGACGTCGTTGACGCCAAAAAAAGCTTCTGTCTTCGTTCTTATATCGAGCCTTATTTCCTTGTCGAGAGGAACAATTAAGGATAATTCCATCATTTGTCGTTCAGTTTTAAGATCAACCATAAGCCCCTAATCCAAAGAATGCCATCTTCTTTGCCATGCGATAAACCCAATGCTTTTCAGGGATGGCAGGGCATGAGCCATGACTGCAGATGGGGGGTGATGCTTTTAGCCGGTCGGGCATGTTGGGACGGTTGGAGGTGTTCAGGGCGTGATGATCCTGCGCAAACTGTTGCAGCCAGGCCGGGTCTTCCATCAGGACACATCCTTTTGTCTTATTTAAAATATTGGATTTAAAGTCTTTCAAGAAAACAGATTCTTCATAAACCTGATTCAGGTCTTCGTGATGAACCGTGTCGCAGGAGAACTGGATAATGGGACAAGGTTCGATGTTGCCGGCAGGGTTGATGTGATGACTCAGTCCTTCGGCAGCTGGGCAGAAGGGTTCCCCGTCAGCCCGCCAGTAGGAATCGATCAATACTAAGGGGTATATGGTCCGGCCATCTACCAGGAACTGTCTTAATCTCTGGATTTCCATTTCGTCCAGTGCCAGCTCGTAGCTTGGGTTTTCTCCAACGGGACGGAAGATGTAATACCACAAATAGAGGACGCCCTTGTCGTGCAAAGATTGGATGAAAGCAGGGGAGAGGGCCATTTCGATGTTTGACTTGCAGACGCTGATGGCCACTCCGGTAATGAGTTTGTTCTTGGTTGCGGTCTCGATGGACTGCATGGTCCGTTTGAATACATGATTGCCTCCGCGGCGGATATCGGCTACTTCTTCGTCTCCCTCAAAACTGAATAGGGGAGAGACGTTGCCAAACTTTCTGAGCTCGCCGGCAAGCTGATCCGTGAATAGGGTGCCGTTGGTGAAGAGTTGGAAGTAGCAATCGGGGTGTTTTCTGAATATATCGAGGAGTTGTTTGTAGACAAGGGGTTCGCCACCAAGGATGCCAAAATAATAGGAGCCTTGTTTTTTGCTCTCTTCTATGATGTGATGGATTTTGTCGATGTCGAGACTTTCTTTTTTCTCTCCGGTGCTGACCCAGCAACCCTGGCATTTTAAATTGCAGTCGTTGGTGACCGAGATAAACTGGAATGCCGGAAACATTTCTCCTTTTCGCTTCCGCTTTTCGAATTTACGGAATCCCAACCAGCCCTTGAATCCAAAATTATAGATGAATTTCCAAAGACAGCGCGGGTCGGTTCGTAAAAAATTGGATAGTATCGACATGTAGATTAGTTCTTTTTTTCTGAAAGTGCTTTCTCACGTTCAGCAAGAGCCTTTTTCATGGCATCGTTATTGATAATGGATTGACGTTTCAGTTTCCTTAGTTCGAGGGCCTTGTAAATATCGCTGCCAAGAATTGCAGAGATATCCTGTACCTGGCGTTGTTGCTCTGCGACTTCATCGATCTGATCAGAACCCCCGATGGCGCCACCCTGCTGATATTTTGGGAAGATAATGGCTGTCTGTGGGCAGATCCTGGCACAAGCCGGACAGTTGTTTTTACATCCTTTTGGATTGACGACTTTTACCTTGCCATCGATTGTCTCATAGACGCCAAATAGGCAGAAATTGGCACACTGTCCACAACTGGTGCAACGCTCTTCATCAATGATGGGATACCATGCTGGCCATTCCTCTTCACTCTTGATCTCGGTATACGTATGTTCTTCGGCATCATGTTCACTGAATGTCTCGATTTCATGGAAGATCTGCTCATCACTCATCTCCCGAATATTCAATAAATGGTATTTAGCTTCTTTTAAAGGAACACCAGAATTTTGTAAGATAAAGTTGATAGTTCTGGGATAGCACGCAAGCAGCAATACTTCATCTGTTGAAGAAAATATCCTTTTCATCGCATCTTGATCGAATGCCGATAAACCGCATAGATCAGATACTTTGATTATTTCATTGTCCGTATTATGCACAAGGTTATCCAACCCCTGCATACGCTCAACACTCGTTAATTTGCCACCACAATTACAGAATACAATTTTTTTACTCATACAATAAGTTTGCTTTAGTAACTAAAGGATGTTACCTTTTATAATAAGATCCTTAAATAGTTTAGTTTTAGGTGGCTTTCAATACGTACGGCAAATATAATACTACTTATTATTCGTTCTACAATAACAATCCATCGCGTACTGAATTCTTTAAGAAATTGGGAATATTTAATAAAAAAGGTTTACATTAGGGAGAAATCTTAATAAAGCCAACATGATCATATACATCAATGGTTATTGGAACAGAGTAACCGGTTTATTGGGCCTTTCTCCCGCTACACCGGAAGAAGCTTATTGGAACCATTTCAGCCCATTTTTTATCTCATCTTCCTGCGAATTTATGGATGCAGGGAAGGATGAAAAGACCTGGTTTATTGACGGATCATCATTGTTTGGCATCGATCAGCTTGCAGGTGAGCGATATATACATGGTTCTAAATACGCTCTGGAACATTATGTTGAATTGACAGCGCACTTAAAGCCGGGGGAAAACATTAAGTTCGTCAGCCACAGCGAGGGCTGTGCTTTTGCAGCAGGGATGGTAGCTTTCTTAATATCCTATGGCTTTAGAGTTTCGAAGACGCTTTATTTGTCACCTCGTGAAGGGAACAGTTTCATCAGTCCTCATGGAACTTTTGCCATTCAGGTCCATTTTATCAACGATCCGGTTTGCTCCCCTAAGCGGATCAGTGGTGTTAATGTCTATATCGGGTTGACTAAACTGGAAGATAAAAAGGCTGGTCTTTTATATGCGCATGGCGGTACCGTCAGAGCTTCATCAATCCGAAAAGTACAAAAGGTCCTAAGTATGTTGCCTCATGATATTGAAAATATGTTGATTGAAGGACATTGGACGGTAATGGAAACAGAAAAAGGTTTTGACTTTCAGCGTGAATATAACTTGCTGGCGTGAAAAGTGCAGCATAAATTATTGAACTATCATTGGTTTTTTAGTTAATTTTATTGATTAAAATTGTCTTGAATGATTCTAATCCGGAATATCCTATTAAATTTATTGAAAGTGAATTGAATTGACCGGATAATCTGATAAAAAGTGATTCATTTTTTATTGATCTTTGGATACAATTTTAAAATTATTAAATTTTAAACTGATGATTGTGATCTGAAGTGTAAAATGCTTTGGTTCAACAAATGCTGAATAATCATGAATAACTTTTCAAAATTTGTATTGCTGGGTCTGATGGTTTCTTTGTTGACATCCTGTAACAATAAAGCGGATGATAAACCGGCTACTGGTAAGATCCAGATCCTTTTTGAACACCGGGTAAACGGTCAGCTTTTGATTAAGGATCAGATGATTTATACAAATGCTGCAGGAAATCATTACGAGATTGCAGGTTTGAAATACTTTATTTCTGATGTGACACTTCACAATCATGACGGTTCGACGTATATGATCAAAACCGGATCACGTTCAAGGTATGTGGATATCGATATTCCGGATTCTTTGCGATGGATTGTTATAGATCAAATACCCGTTGCATCCTATGACTCGATCAGCTTTATTTTCGGACTAAATGAGGAGTTGAACAAATCGAATACTTTTGTTAATGCACCACAATCAAACATGGCCTGGCCAGAATTACTTGGAGGTGGATATCATTTCATGATGATGGACGGGTGGTCTATGAATACACAGAGTATTCGTTCACCGTTTAACTTCCATCTTGGGACGGGTCAAATCTATTCAAGTGGGATGGATACCAAGAATATCACAGGATTTGTACAAAATTATTTCCTTGTGAAATTGCCGGCATCTGCATTTGAAGTGACTGCTAGTGGGGTAATGCGAATGAAATTTGTAATGAACATTGACAGCTGGTTTACGACACCGACTAACTGGGATTTCAATCAATGGAGTATTATGATCATGCAAAATCAAACTGCAATGCAGACCATTAAATCAAATGGAAAAGATGTGTTTAGTTTTGAAACAGAATTGATACATTAATTTGCACGCAAAATAAAACTGAAGGTTAATCTAAATGACAGGAATTTATTTGAAATGAAGAATTTGTTCTAAATGTTTTAAAGTATGGTGAAAAGAATTTTACTGCTGGTTACACTGATTTCGCTTGTTATGATAGTGCAAGCTCAAAAGCAATCACTTGATTATTATATAGATAAAGCTGTTCAGAATAGCCCTTTGCTCAAAGATTATCAAAACCAGATATCTTCAACAGGTGTTGATAGTTTGTTGATCAGGGCAACCCAAAAATTTCAGACTGATTTTACTTCTCAATTGTCCTATTCTCCCGTTCTTGGTAGTTGGGGATATGATGAGGCCATTACAAATGGAGCCAATATTATTGGGCAGGTTGGTGTCAAGCAAGAAATCATGAATAAATACGTCCTTGATACAAAATTCAAGGGATTAAATATTCAAAAACAATCGGTTGGCAATGCGATCAAAATATCGGTCATCGATTTAAAGAAAGCAATCACAGCTCAGTTCCTGACAGCTTATGGCGACTTCAATGAGATAGAATTTAACCAAGGTCAGCTCAAAATGATGAACGATCAGTTGTCTTTACTGAAACGGCTGACCGAAAATGGAGTTTACAAACAATCGGATTATCTATCATTATTGGCTGAAAAATTGGCACAGGAAATGACCATCACACAATTGAACGGTCAGTATTCTTCGGATTTACAAGCATTGAACCAGTTATGTGGAATAAATGATAATACGGATGTTGAATTAGCTACACCTGCTATTACAGAGATAAAAAGGGGCAACATTAATCAAACGCCACTCTTTATGCAATTTAAGATCGACAGTATAAAAATTGAAAATGAAAAACAGCAGATAGCAGATCAGGTAAAACCAAAATTGAACTGGTTTGCAGATGCAGGAGTGATCAGTAGTACGTTTAGCAATATCTACAAACATTTTGGCGTGAGTGCGGGAGTGAATCTAACGGTTCCCATTAACGACGGGGGACAACGTAAACTGGAAACACAAAAACTGACCCTGTCTGAAAACACCCGCTCTTCTTATCAAAGCTTCTTTAAATCACAATATGATCAACATGTTTTCCAGATCTATGGAGAACTTTCAAATCTGATACTGGTTCTTGATCAGGTTAAAAAGCGACTTGCTAATTCTTTAGAACTCATCGGCATAGCTCGTTTGCAACTGAGCAATGGATCGATACCTGTTATTGACTACCTGAATGCATTGCGGAATCATGCTGTGATAAACCGGGTGATCAATCAGTCGGAAGTGAAAAGATTAGGACTCATTAATGAACTGAATTATTTGAAACAACAATAATCGATATGATCTCAAATACGATGACTACGAAAATTAAAACACGATCTACAGTGGCCCTTTACCTGATATCAGGTCTTTTGATAATGACTACCAGTTGCAAACCAAAAGCTGATGCTGCAGCTGAGGCAGTTGTTGAGGCAAAGACTCCGGTGACGGTGACCAATGTGAAAGTAGAGCCGATGGCAGAAGTACTTGAACTGAATGCGCACAGTTCATACCTGAAGAAAAACAGTGTTAAAGCCACCATTGCAGGCCATATCGAAAGTTTAGATCTGAACCCGGGTGACAGGGTTGAAAAAGGACAGGTATTGTTAACCCTGAAATCAAAAGAAGCACAAGCTCTGGAAGGATACGTTCCTTCGGATACTTCAATGCGATTCAGGGGTGTGATTAAAATTAAAGCCCCAAAATCAGGCGTCATCAGTTCGGTGCTCCATCAGATTGGAGATAACGTGATGGAAGGTGACGAGCTGGTTGTGATTGCTGAGCAGAGCAGCATGGTCTTCCTGCTTGAAGTTCCTTATGAATTAAATCAGATCGTCAGCAAAACCAAGTCATGCAAAGTATTGCTTTCTGATAATCGTGAATTTGATGGCTCCATCAGTTCCCGGTTGCCGGTCATGGATGCTCAATCACAAACTGTTAGCTATATTGTTAATTTACGCGGCAATGTGTCATTACCCGAAAACCTGATTGCGAAAGTCAGAATCGTGAAGACAGAAAAGGCAAATGCTCCCGTTTTACCCAAGGGTGCTGTATTGGCCAATGAGACGCAATCTGAGTTCTGGGTCATGAAAATGATCAATGATACGATGGCTGTCAAGGTGGATATTAAAAAGGGTCTGGAAAACAGTGACCAGGTTGAAATCACTTCACCCACTTTCCTGAAAACTGACCGCTTTTTACTGGATGGCAATTATGGTTTGCCAGATACTGCTATTGTTAAAATAAAATCACTGAAATAGATGAAACAATATTTTCATGGTTACAAGCATCCTATTTCGGTTATACTGGCTATAGTATTGGTTTTTGGAGTCTTCTTTTATAGTAAAATTCAGATTTCCTTATTTCCCGAGATTACTTTTCCAAAGATTAAGGTGATCGCGGATTATGGTGAACAACCTGTCGACAAGATGATGGTATCGGTCACACGGCCACTTGAAAATGCCATCAAACAAGTACAGGATCTCTCTATCATCAAGAGCGCAACCAGCAGGGGGACCTGCGAGATCTCCGCTTTTCTGAACTGGAATGCAGACATCAATGTCAATATGCAGATGTTGGAATCCAGAATCAACCAGATCAAAAATGACCTGCCTCCCAATGTTACGATCCAGGTTGAGAAGATGAACCCTGCCATTTTACCGGTGATGGGGTATACGCTGGAAAGCAATACCAAGACTCCGGTCGAGCTGAACCTGATTGCAAATTATGTCGTAAAGCCTTATTTATCACAGATCCCGGGAGTATCTTCAATCGGTGTGATAGGAGGGAAGACCAAAGAGTTTTGGATAGAGTTGAACACGCAGAAAATGAGCTCGTTTGGAGTTACTCCTGACATGATCAATACCTGTCTTGCGGCAACCAACTTCATTAACTCCAACGGACTTCTTGCAGATTATAAACGGATGTATCTGACCATAACAGATGCAGGGCTTTATAACATAAGCGATATCGAAAATGTCGTGATAAAGAATACCGGTAAACGTATCATTAGTCTTAAAGATGTCGCTTCAATCGACATCAGGGAACGGGTCGAATACACCCGTATCAATGCCAATGGTCGCCAGGCATTATTGATTGCCGTGCTGAAGCAACCCACTACGAACCTGATTGACCTGAACGATAACATCAAAACTAAAATAGCAGAGTTGAAACATATCCTGCCTAAAGGTGTGACGATGCATCCTTATTATAATCAGGCTGATTTTGTTACCGATGCCATCCGGAGTGTGAACGACAGTCTATGGCTTGGATTATTTCTGGCCATCATTGTTGCCGTATTATTTCTCAGGTCTCTTAAAGCGAGTTCAACCATATTGATCACCATCCCGGTTACCTTGTTATTGACAGTGATTGCGCTTTACTCTTTCGGCTATACCTTGAACATCATGACCCTGGGAGCCATTGCAGCTGCCATTGGATTGATCATCGATGATGCCGTAGTGGTGGTGGAACAGATACATCGAACGCATGAGGAGTTTCCCGAAAAGGATTCTAAAGAGCTGGTTCATCAGGCAATCCGTTATCTGTTTCCTTCCATGGTGGGATCATCTATCAGTACGATTGTAATCTTCCTGCCGTTTATGCTGATGCATGGAGTGGCCGGAGCCTATTTCAACGTGCTGACCAATACCATGATCATCACGTTGGTATGTTCTTTCTTTGTAACCTGGCTGGGGTTGCCAGTCATCTACCTTATGCTTTCAGGAATTCATGGTAAAAAGAATAAGCCAAAAGTTGTTGAGGCAAAATTGTCACACCAATATAAATGGGTTACTTTTTTTATCCGTCGCCCTATTCTAAGCATTGCTTTTATTGTAGGTCTGGTTGTTTCCATCATTTTTATTCTCCCGAATCTGGAAACGGGTTTTCTGCCTGAAATGGATGAGGGATCTATCGTTCTGGATTACACCTCTCCACCAGGTACTTCATTGGATGAAACGGACAAGATCCTGAAAGAGGTCGAAAAGATTATCGTCAAGGTTCCTGAGGTTGAAAGTTATTCACGCCGGACAGGTGCCCAGATGGGTTTTTTTATCACTGAACCCAACTCAGGAGATTATCTGATCCAGTTGAAAAAAGACCGTTCACGTACTACGGAAGAGGTGATTGATGATATCCGGAAAAGGGTAGAGGCCACGCAGCCTGCTTTGCGTATTGATTTTGGACAGGTGATCGGTGACATGATCGGTGACCTGATGGCATCAGTACAGCCCATCGAGATCAAGGTCTTTGGTGATAACCAGAAAAAGCTTCAGGATCTTTCTGTTCAGATTGCCGCTGAGATCAGCAAGGTTGAAGGAACCGCCGATGTATTTGACGGGATTACGATAGCCGGTCCAACCATAGATATCAAACCCAACGAACAAAAACTGGCTCAATATAGTCTCACACCCACCTCTTTCCAGTTCCAGCTTGAGACGCAACTACAGGGAGTCGTGGTTGGTAATATCCTGGAGAAAGAACAGCGTACTGATATCCGGATGATTTATGCCAACAGCAAAACCAATGATGTCGAAAGAGTGAAACGCCAGTCGATTTTTTTGCCGGATGGGCAATTGAAGCCCATTACCGATTTTGCTGATGTCAAAGTGAACACAGGTGTTGCCGAGATTAACCGTGAAAACCTTCAGTCTGTAGGTATTGTCACAGCCCGTTTGAATGAGCGTGATCTTGGAAGTGTCATGAAAGATATTCAGAAACGTCTGACTTCAAATATTTCATTGCCACAGGGATATTATATCAGTTATGGTGGAGCCTATGCCGACCAGAAGAAATCATTTGAGGAATTGCTGATGATCCTGATCACTTCGAGTCTGCTTGTATTTACACTGATGCTGTTCCTTTTCAGAGATATCAAGGCTGCACTCATCATCCTGCTGATAGCTGTCTTAGGTACTGCAGGTAGTCTGATAGGTTTGTTTATTACAGGCACTCCATTAAATGTAGGAAGTTATACAGGGCTGATCATGATCGTGGGTATTATAGGTGAAAATGCCATCTTTACTTTCCAGCAGTTCATGACCAATCTGAAAACAGGAGGCGTAGATGAGTCATTGGTATATGCTATTTCTACGCGTTTACGCCCCAAGCTGATGACGGCGTTGGGTGCAATCATAGCTTTGATGCCTTTGGCTGTTGGAGCCGGCACAGGCGCCCAGATGCACCAACCTTTGGCCATTGCAGTCATTGGTGGATTTGTGATTGCATTGCCTTTACTGCTGATCGTGTTCCCTACGTTGTTGAGGGTATTTTACAGAAACACAAAGATAGAAGAAGTGCAGGAATAAAACGTAATTTATATAAAAGACCGCTACCTGAATAATGCAGGTAGCGGTCTTTTTGTGTACATAGGGAATTAATATTTGTTAGAGGTTAACTAAGCTCAGTGACCACGCTATATCATAAAAAAAGAGACCATCCTGTTGAAGGACGGTCTCTTGATAAAAGGGAATCCAATAGATTTGATTATTTTTTTACTGCCCCTGCTGCTGGTTTCTTGGCAGGAGGATTCAGTGATTTCATGTTCTCAAGTGCATAGGTATTGGCAGGGTCAATAGCAAGCATTTTATTCAAAAGATCCATCAGTGGCACCCTTAACTCTGGGGCTTTTGCTTTTTCTTTTGGATCCTTAGACTTTAAAGCTGCAATATACAATAAACCAGCTTGTGAGCATTGGTATTGATAACACTCAAGAATGATGATTTTATTGTCTTCAGGTTTATCTGCTAAAGCATATTGTAATGTTTTTTCATAATATGGTTTAGCAATACCTTTTGAACCATCAGGATCAGTTAAATAAGCAAGACGGGCACGTTTATAATATCCTACATATTTGTTAGGGATTGCCTGGCAAATTTTAGAATAGGCACTATCTGCTTTTACATAATATTGTTTCTTGAGTAAAGAATCGGCAGGTGATAGAAGTTTTGCAGCACTTAAATATGCATCTGCAATTTTATTCTGTAATACAGCATCAATACCTGAACGGGTTTGTTGTGACTTTTCCATATATTGAGCACCTTCAATAAATTTCTTCTGGTTGATATAAAGAGATGATATATCGTCAAAGACTTGAGACTTCCTGGAACTATCTGCTGCAAGTCTTTTCTGATAGTAAACAATAGCTAAAGAATCTTTTCCATTATTCTTCAAAAGCTTAGCATAATATTCATAATTTAAAGGGTGAATATATTTTGCAGTATCACCTTTAAGTTGGAAAAATTTCCCTAGTGCATTAAGTCCGTCATCATCATGTTTGGTCTCAAAGGAAACCCAACCCATAATCTGGAGCATAGCCACATTGTTAGGATCCAGTTTAAGCACCTTGACAAGGACTTCGTGAGCCTTTTCATATTTCTTATCAAAGAAAAGTACATAGGCGTATCTTGTTAAAGAAGCAACGGTTTCTTCAGTCATCTGGATGTATTTATCATACCAGGTAGCTGCATCATCGAATTTATCCATATCATAATAAACATCGCCTTTTGTTTTAACAGCCGGTACATACACAGGATCAATTTCGAGAGCTGCATCCAGTTCAGTTAATGCTGCAGTATGATTTCGGGCGGCAAAATACATTTTTCCCAAAAGATAATGGGCTTGAACATTTTTAGGGTCATTCGTATATGCATACTGATATGCCGTTGAAGCAGCGCCATATTCTTTTGCATTGTACTGGATTTCTCCCCAGGCTAGATAGCTATTGGGGTTTTTCATGTCATTGGCTACTGCTTTCTTGTAAACACCATCGATAAATGGATCAACAGGATATTTACAGATCGCATACCCTTTTAGAACACTTACCAAACCATTTGGATATTTTTTACCACTCATTTTAGCTGCAGTTGCAAATGTAGCCTTGGCCTGTACATCATTCTTTTTGAAATGCTGTACAATTGCCTGTCCGGAAACATTGGCAGGATTCTTAGGATCAGCTGCTAATCCTGCATTGAATGCAATCGAAGCTGAATCAACATTTTCAAGTTGTGTGTAACAAATACCCATATAGTACCATGCATCCGCATTAGCAGGTGTTTGTTTGGTTGCTTCTTTGAAAACACTAATAGCGTTATGGAATTGATCCATATCTAGAAGACGTAATCCTTTCTCGATACTTTGAGCGTTAGCATTGGGTAAAATAAAACACAATGCTGCAATGATAGCCAGTATGGCTCTACGATAGATTGGTTCCCTTTTCATGATTGTTATATTTGTTTTATAAGCCATCTTTAATTTTTACAACTCTGATCGGCATAGTAGCCGGTATAATACCTGATTTAAGGATTAACCTCTGTCCTCTTTCACTGGATACAAATGAAAGAAATCCGGCTGCGAGACCTAAATGTGGATCAGTATTAATCATCCAAACCGATCGTGTTAGCGGATATCTGCCATCGTTAATGTAAGCCTGTAACGGAGGAAAACTGTTTTTTTCTTCGGCGACATCCTCACGAGAGATACTCATTACATTGACCTTCTTCAGAAATGACAATTCGGTAGAGTCATTTGGATCGCTGATCCAGCTAACTCCTATCAATCCGATAGAACCAGGTGTTTTTTCGACGTATTCCAAAACTTCCTTGTTATGTTGAAGAGCTGCAAGATTCGAGCCAAGGTTACCAGTATTCGTTATTGAATCAACAACGAAACGGATGGTGCTTGAATTTTTATTATCAAAAACGACTTTCAGTGGTCCAAGTTTTGATTTGGGATTAATTTGTTTCCATGTTTTGATCTCTCCCAATAATATCTTTCTCAGTTGCTCCATGGTGAGCAAGGTATCTGAATTATTTTTATGTGTGATGATCGCAACGCCATCGAGGGCTACTTTAATTTCTTTAGGCAGGAATTGTTTAGAAGCAAAGAAGTCTCTTTCCTTAAGACTCAGTGGACGTGATACTACAATCAGGCGTACACTGTCTTTGAGTAAATGGTTGAAAGCATCTACTTCTGGTTCGTAAACCGATTTAATTTTTGCTGTGGTATAAATACTCTCAAAAACAGGAATCTCCGCTTCGATGATGGGCTGAAATGTTTCATCAACCGATATTTCAATAGATCCGGTTGTAGGGGTATCCGAATGCCTGTCTTTTTTACCCGGTTTGCAGGATGATAATATCAAAGCAACCATTAAAATGAAGCCTGTAAACCTAAATGTTTTCTGAAAGATTTTATTGATCTTCATCTTTAGCTTTATAAAGTTGTATAATGCGGTAAGTACGAAAAATGCCATAAATAAATAACAGGCCACTTAATAAGTAACGGTTATTTGCTGGCATTAGTTCTTTCATCCTTTCACTTAGTAATACAAAGCAGCCTACACCAACATAGAGGATAGGCATCAGGATGCCATACAAGGGGGCTACTTTTTTAAACCAATAGCCAACCCGGCTGAAGCCTTGCCTCAACCGGGTTGAATTATTGTCATTTTCATTCACGGAATTATCCATTTTTGGATGATCGTGTTTGTTAGTTCATCTGAAGTTGGAACTTAACCGGAATCTGGAACATAACAGGAACGGCTTGTCCGTTTTGTCTTCCGGGGATCCAGTTAGGCATTTCCTTTACTACGCGTACGGCTTCTTCGTCGCAACCACCACCAATACCACGTAAGATTTTTACGTTAGAGATCTTGCCGGTTTTACTAACTACGAACTGAACGAATACAGTACCTTGAATCCCTGATTCCTGGGCTAAAGTGGGGTATTGCATCTTGTCGTGAAGGAACTTGAGCATTGCATCATATCCACCCTGAAATTCGGGGTTCTGTTCAACAACCAGGAGGGGTTTTTCATCTTCTTCGGCCACAACTTTCTTTGTGACTTCTGAGATGTCAACACCTTTATCCGTTCCATTGATATCAGCGATAGAGATAGATGCCGTGGATTCGCTAAGCTGATCCTGTGACTTCATTTCCTCTTTTACCTGATCATCGGGAGCGATAACGGGTGGAGTGAACTTGATAGATGCCTTGATTTCCTCAGGTGGTTTCTCAAGCTTTGGTGGTTCTTTCTTGTTTTGTTCGAGCTCAATATTTGTTAAGACATTGACATCGAGATTTCGTGATCTGTTTTTGGGTGCAATGATTGCAATCAAAGTAGGTAACGCGAATATAAGAAAGAAGAAAATAAAAGTGGAGACTACTGCTATTCTGTGTCTTTTATCCCTAAACTTACGTAGCACGAATGCTCCATAGGTTTGATTTTTGCCCTCAAAGACCAGATCACACCACTCTTCTGAATAAATATTAATTTTCTGAGCCATATTTCAATGTTTTTTTGGTGAAATACATCAGATCAACTTCATGGATTATTTATCCACTGGTTTAATCAGATCTTTGTGATGTTGTGATAAGTCAATAATCGCATATTTACTGACATTACAAATCTGCATTTCATCCAGGATGTTCACCAGATTATCGTATTTTGCTTCGTCAGTTGCAGCAATCATTACAACAGGAGCATCTTTATCAGCTTTGATAGGGGATGCTTCTTTTTTGAATTCTTCATCAGTCATTCGGGTTTTATCCTTCAGTTTCCGTAGTTCCTTGATTTTGTCAACGACATCTTTGTTTTTGTCAAGTAACATTTTACGAATTCCAGTTTTGGAAAAGTCGGTGACTTCTACTTTGGGTTCCAGATGTGTTTTTGGATCTGTATCACCAAAGAAGTAAAAAACCTTGTTGTTTTTGCCTAAGATGATCGTGATAGCCTTAGACATCTTGACCAAAGTCTGATCCTTTTTGTCTATTTTATCATTTCTTGGCAAATTGATTTCCATGGTCTGGGGCTTGATCAGAGTGGTTGCAAGCATAAAAAATGTGATCAGCAAGAAACCTAAATCCACCATCGGCGTGAGGTCGACTCGCGTTGATGCTTTTTTAGATCTTTTTTTGCCGCCTTTATGTCCGCCGCCACCCCCAGTATTTATTTCAGCCATTCTTTAAATTTTTAAAGGGTTGATAATTGATTAGTCCTTTGGAACTTCTTTAAGTCCGGTGATAAGATTGAAACGGACTTGCTTGAGGTCTTGTAAAGTCTTCATCACTGTTTTGATGACAGGGAAAGGAGTTTCTTTGTCACCTTTTATGGCAATGGTTATCTTAGGGTTTTCCTTTTTTGCATAGTAAACCCATTGTCTGAATTCGCTATTTACAGTGGTATCACTGGGAATCCCTGTTTGAGCAGAAGGCAGATCAATCTTTTCGTCAGGTAGATTAAGAAATGCTTTCATCTTTCCCATAGGAACTCCTGTGGTAGCTCTCAAGCTATATTTCTTCAATTCAGTCGGTGTGAAAGTGATCTTATATGCATCGCCCATCGCTTTTAAAAGATTATAGCGGTGTGTTTGTCCATCAATTCCGAAATATACTTTTCCTTTTGGATCTATCAATATTGTTTCAATATCGATTTCACCGATTTTTATTTCAGAAATTGAAGCTGGTGTTACGACCTTTACAGGCTCTTTAGCAGTAAAATTAGAAGTAAGCATAAAGAACGTAAGCAACAAGAACGCCACATCACACATCGCTGTCATGTCGACAAGCGTGCTTTTTCGAGGTATTTTAACTTTTGGCATTATCGGTTGCTTTAGATATTATTTATGATTAGCTGCGTACGACTGTACGATGCTGAAACCTGCTTCGTCGATGCTGTAAGTAAGTTTGTCGATTTTGCTTGTAAAGAAGTTATAAAAGATAACTGCTAAAACAGAAGTACCGATACCGAAAGCGGTATTTACCAATGCTTCAGAGATACCGTTTGCCAAAGCAACTGAGTCAGGTGCACCAGCGTTAGCCAAAGCTGCGAATGCACGGATCATACCAAGTACGGTTCCAAGCAATCCCATAAGAGTAGCCAATGATGTAATAGTAGCAAGGATCACTAAGTTTTCTTCAAGACTTGGAAGTTCGAGTGAAGTTGCTTCTTCAATTTCCTTCTGTAATGAAGTCAGTTTCTGATCTTTTACCATTGTTGTATCACTTTCGAGTACACGATACTTTACAACAACTGCACGGATTACATTAGCTACTGAACCTTTTTGTTTGTCACAAGCTTCAATTGCTGCTTCAACGTTATTTTCTGCAAGGTATGCTTTAACTTTATGTACGAAATCATGTACATTACCTTTACCTGCTGCACGGCTGATTGTTAACTGACGTTCTACTACAAATACAAGTACTGTAAGTAATAAGGTCATCAGAAGGGGAACGATAAATCCGCCCTTGTAAACGATACCGAAATAATCACCAGGTAAGTTAGCATTATGGTTGTCACCACCTACAAAGTGGGAGCCATCGCCCATAAGGAACAAGAATACGCATACACTTGCTGCCAGCGCTAGAGGAATAACTAATGCCGCAAATCCACTCTTTGATTTTTTAGTTTTAGCTGTTTTAGTTGCTTTCATTTTTTATTCTGTTTTTGGTTGTTAATTATTCTGTTTTTGGTTTTTGTTTGAATTTTTATGTTTTAGTTTTAATGTTTACAATTCAGTTATTACGTTATAACAAAAGTATTAAAAATGTTTCATATTAATACCTTGATGTTTTTTATGCAATCGATTTAAACGTATGGAAAATTAATTTTCTTACAAGATAATGCTTTTTATCGACATATTGAATAAAAAGCTAATTAAATTTTTAGTTCGTAATTCTTCACAATAATTTTTATCAAAAGGTTCCGCAAATTTATACCGATTTTAACAAGTTTTATAAGACTTTTGAATTTTTTTTACAAAATAACGTATTTTTTTCATGTTCGATCCTTTTTTAATTTTTCTACTTCTTGTATGAAAAAATTTAAGACTTTATTAATCAGACTGATAACCTTTCAAAATTATTGTTATAACGTGAATATTTTAAAATTAGTATTGATTATAAATTAGTTTTATTCACGTTTTCTCTTTGTAAATTCACAATATCCACGGACAAAAAACAGAGTTCCGATTGTTATTAAGTATAGTTGATTTTGTTTAAGGTGCTCTTTAACGGGTTCATTTGTCTGGCAAGTTTATGTTAGTAGAATTGGTAAATAAACAAAGCCAAAATTCTATAAAAATCTATAGAAAAACAAGATAATTTAAGTGAATTTTCTCTTTTGGATGCTTATTTAAGTTAATTTTAACTTTACGAACCTACTGTATTAATAATCAATTAATTTTTTAGTTCATCTTTCAAATAAATTCCGGTCAAACTATTCGGATTTAAGGCAATTTCTTCAGGAGTTCCTTCCGCAATGATCATTCCACCTCTTTCACCGCCCTCAGGGCCCATGTCAATGATGTAATCTGCTACTTTTATGACCTCCATATTGTGTTCAATTACCAAAACGGTATTTCCTTTTTCAACCAACTTATTCAACACATCCAATAATACTTTGACATCTTCAAAGTGTAAACCGGTAGTGGGCTCATCCAGAATGTAAAGTGTCTTGCCGGTGTCTTTCCTTGAAAGTTCAGTGGCTAATTTGACCCGTTGTGCCTCACCACCCGAGAGGGTAGTAGATTGTTGACCCAAGGTGATATATCCAAGGCCGACATCCTGTAACGTCTTTATTTTGTGAAGGATCGAGGGTACATTATCAAAAAAATCTACAGCTTGATCGATGGTAAGATCCAGTACATCGTTAATCGATTTTCCCTTGAAACGCACTTCGAGTGTTTCCCGGTTATACCGTTTCCCTCCACAGGTCTCGCAGATTACTTCGACATCAGGAAGGAAGTTCATTTCTATCGATCGTATTCCGGCTCCACGGCAGGTTTCACAGCGCCCTCCCTTTACATTAAAGGAAAATCTTCCCGGCAGATATCCCCGGATTTTGGCTTCGGGTACCTGTACAAACAATTTCCGGATATCATCGAATACCCCTACATAAGTAGCCGGGTTCGAACGTGGTGTCTTTCCAATTGGTGACTGATCAACATTGATAACTTTGTCAATATTTCTGAGTCCCTTCAGCGTCCGATAAGCCAGCGGCTGTGTCTGGGCATTATGAAACTGATGGCTTAGGGCAGGGTACAGCGTTTCATTGATCAATGATGACTTTCCACTTCCCGATACCCCTGTAATGCACAGAAACAGACCAAGCGGGACGTGTAAGGTGACTTTCTTCAGATTGTTACCTGTAGCCTGAGTCAATACCAGTTCTTTGCCATTCGATTGACGACGTACAGTTGGTATCTCGATTCGTTTTATTCCATTTAAATATTGACTGGTAATGCTTTTGCATTTTTTTAATGACAATGGTGTGCCTGCCCCAACTACTTTACCACCCAGGCGACCGGCACCCGGACCGATATCAATGACATAGTCGGCAGCCAGGATCATATCTTTATCATGTTCAACCACGATCACTGAATTGCCGATATCTCTCAGATCCTGCAATGCTTTGATCAGCCTGTGGTTATCCCTTTGATGCAAACCAATGCTGGGTTCATCAAGGATGTAAAGCACCCCTACAAGCTGTGAACCGATTTGTGTTGCAAGCCGTATGCGTTGACTTTCACCTCCTGAGAGGCTGCGTGCCGACCGGTTAAGCGACAGGTAGTCCAAGCCCACATCGAGCAGAAACTGGATTCTGGTTTTAATTTCACGGATTATTTCAATCCCTATCGTTTGTTGCCTTTCAGTCAAATCTGCTTCAACAGATGCAAACCACTCAGAAAGTTTTAGCAGGTCCATATTGGCAAGATCAGCGATACTCTTTCCGGCAATCAGGTAGTGAAGCGATTCTGTTTTCAGGCGTTGACCTTTACAATCGGGGCAGTCGACTTTATTCATGAAGCTCGCGGCCCAACGTAAAAGATTCTTTGAAGTATTATCCGTACTTTGATTTTGGATAAAGCTGACAATTCCGTCAAAATTGAGTGCATAGTTTGAAGAAACACCCAGGTATTCATTCTTTACCTTGAAAACTTCATCTGAACCATAAAGGATGATATTAATAGCATTTTCTGGGATGTCAACAATCGGGGTATCGAGTGTGAAACTATACTTTTCACCTATCGCCTCAATCTGTTTGAAAATCCATACAGGACGGTATTCTCCTAAAGGAGCCAGACCACCCTTACGAATTGTCATTTCAGGATTGGGGATAATCTTGTTATAATCAATTTCCGTAATCTGTCCTAAACCATTACAGCGTGGACATGCCCCGTAGGGTGAGTTGAAGGAAAAAGAATTGGGTTCAGGCTCATCGTATGAGATTCCCGATTCGGGATCCATCAACAGCTTACTCAAGTAACGGGTTTCTTTCTGTTCAGGTTCAAAAACCATCAAAGCCCCTTTGCCATGACGAAGAGCAGTTTGGACCGATTCGGTCAGTCGTCTTTGATTGTCAGGGTTGATTTTTATCTTGTCAACCACAAGTTCAATATCATGAATCTTGTAGCGGTCGAGGTGCATACCAAAGCTGATCTCTTTGATCTCACCATCTACCCTGACACGCAGAAATCCTTGCTTGCGGATCCACTCGAAAAGCTCACGGTAATGACCCTTGCGGCCTTTAATCTGTGGGGCAAGAACGGTAATCGTTTTATTATCATAGCGTTCGTGGATAAAATCGATGATTTGCTGTTCGGTGTACCGGATCATTCGTTGACCGGTGATATACGAATGCGCCTCTCCTGCACGGGCATAGAGTAGTCGCATGAAATCATATACCTCGGTGATGGTGCCTACTGTTGACCTGGGATTTTTATTGGTCGACTTTTGTTCGATTGAAATCACAGGGCTCAGCCCGGTGATCTTGTCAACATCCGGACGTTCCAGATTCCCCATAAACTGTCTGGCATAGGCCGAAAAGGTCTCCATATAACGGCGTTGCCCTTCGGCATAGATAGTGTCAAAAGCTAACGATGACTTTCCACTTCCACTTAAGCCGGTTATTACAACCAGTTTATTCCGTGGAATCTTGACATCGATATTCTTTAGATTATGGACACGCGTACCGAATACGCCCAGCACTTCTTCACCATCAATGGTGTCGATATTAAATTTAGTCATCTCAGAATCCTTTAAAAAATTCATCGGGATTTGATATTGAGCGCAGTTGATTTTTATACAACAAAGAACCTTGTTTCGGAACTAAAATCGTATAGGATACTTTGTCCTTATTCGACAGTTTTGTGTTCCTCAGCCAGGGATTCAATTCTTTCAACGATTTGTAAGTGATGTCATATCTTTTGGCAAAAGCAAGCAGGTCATTGATTGAGTTATCCACTTTTATCTCTTCGGTCTGAATGGGTGCATAAAGATCTTTGTTCCGCAGATAAAACCCATAGCGTTGCGGATCCTGCATGATGATTTTCAAAGCAAGGATACGGTAAATGTAGCGTGAGGTTTCATCGTTCAGATAGAGATGGTAAAAATTATGTTGATCCTGATCCGCCACGGCATTGATGATCCGGGTACGTCCTGCATTATATGCTGCGGCTGCAAGGGTCCAGCTTCCAAGACGATCGTAAGACCCTTTCATAAACTTACAGGCTGCTTCGGTTGACTCAACTAGGTTGTACCGTTCATCAACTTCTCCCGTGACCTCCAGTCCATTCTCTTGCGCTGTAGAAATAGTGAACTGCCAGAAACCGATTGCGCCGGCTGGCGACATAACATTTGCTAATTGACTTTCAATCATTGCAATATATCCCATATCATCCGGTACGCCATATTTTTTAAATATGGGCTGCATAACGGGCATGAAACGGTTTGCACGTTTCATAATCATCATGGTTGCTGAAGCCCAATAAGTGTTGACATCAATTTCACGTTCCAGATTTTCATGCACAAAACTGTACTCGAGTGGAACATCTTCACCCGCGAAGTCTAATTTGTCAGGAAGCGGAACATTATAGATTTTATATGCATTATGAAAATCTCTTTCAGTTTGTTCATCATTCTGTAATGGCAATGTTGCATTTATACAAAAAGCCAAAGCAACGGTTATAAGAATTACTCCTATTATTGTGTTCTTATTCATTTTTTTGGATTATACCTGTTCAGTAAACAAAGGACGAAATTAGAAATACAAAGAGCTAAAACGAAGTTTCAAGGTCTTTAAATAGTGGTGATATTTTATCCTTTTCTGAAAGTATCGGGTTTTCAATGCCCCAGTTAATATTTAGATCGGGATCATTCCAACGGATACTCCCTTCGGAGCCTTTATTATATACATTGGTGCATTTGTAAAAGAAGACGGTGTCGTCTTCAAGTGTAAGAAATCCATGGGCAAAACCCTCAGGAATCCAATACATATATTTATTATCACCGGTTAAGACAATCGAAACCCATTTTCCATAGGTGGGTGATTTTTTACGAATATCGATAGCTACATCGAGTACCGCTCCACGCATAACCCTGACAAGTTTGCCCTGGGCATAAGGTTGTTGTTGAAAATGGAGTCCGCGCAACACCCCTTTCATTGAACGGGACTCATTGTCCTGTATGAAGTTAAGATCGAGTGCAGATGCCAGAAATTTTTCACGGTTGTAAGATTCAAAGAAATATCCCCGGTCGTCTGCAAAGACCATAGGTTTGATGATGCAGACATCGGGAATCTCTGTTGGGATGATTTCCATTATTAGATGTGTATTACTTCGCCATAAGCGGCCGCCACAGCTTCCATCAGGGCTTCACTCATAGTTGGGTGGGGATGCATACTTTTAATTATTTCTTCTCCGGTTGTCTCTAGTTTGCGGGCTACTACAACTTCTGCAATCATCTCGGTTACATTCTCTCCGACCATCGTCGCTCCAAGAAATTCACCATATTTTGCATCGAAAACAACTTTAATGAATCCTTCCTTGTTGCCTGCCGCGCTGGCTTTACCTGAAGCGCTGAAAGGAAACTTCCCGACTTTCACCTCATACCCTTTTTCGATGGCTGCTTTTTCGGTATAACCTACTGATGCAACTTCGGGAATGGTGTATGTGCATCCGGGAATATTATTATAGTCGATGGGTTCTACATGCAGTCCTGCAATTTTTTCGACACATGTTATGCCTTCATGTGAAGCAACGTGTGCAAGAGCCGGACCATGAACGATATCGCCAAATGCATAATAACCGTCAACCGATGTTTTATAAAAGTCGTCAACGACAACTTTGCCGTTTTCAATTTTAATACCCGTCTCTTCCAGTCCAAGACCTTCCAGGTTTGTGGCTATTCCTACAGCTGAAAGAACGATTTCAGCCTCAACAACCACAACGCCTTTTTTCGTCTGTATGCTGACTTTGCAAAGTGGTCCGCTTGTATCAACTGATTCTACACTTGCTGAGGTCATTACCGTCATTCCGTTCTTTTTAAATGAACGTTCGATGGCTTTGGAAGCCTCTTCGTCTTCGATAGGGAGGACGTTTGGTAAGAATTCAACCAGGGTGACCTTGGTTCCGATTGTATTGTAGAAATAAGCGAATTCGCTTCCGATTGCTCCTGATCCTACCACCACCATGGATGCAGGAAATTTAGGCAGGTTCATGGCTTCGCGGTAACCGATTATTTTGACTCCATCCTGTGGCATATTCGGCAACTGGCGTGATCTTGCCCCGGTAGCAATGAGGATGTGGGTGGCAGTATGTTCCATTACAGTACCATCGGCAGCAGTGACATCCACCTTTTTCCCCGGCTTGACTTTCGCTGTGCCGGTAATGATTTCGATATTATTTTTCTTGAAAAGGAACTGAATTCCCTTACTCATTCCATCCGCCACGCCCCGTGAGCGTTTAACCATGGCTTCAAAATCGGGTTTTATTTCACCCGATATATTGACGCCGTAATCGGCAGCATGCCTGGCATAATTAAAGACTTGTGCACTCTTGATGAGCGCTTTTGTGGGAATACATCCCCAGTTCAGACAAATTCCACCAAGGTCGGCTTTTTCAATCACACCAACTTTAAACCCCAGCTGTGAAGCTCTAATGGCGGCTACGTAGCCACCGGGGCCACTACCAATTACTAAAATGTCCCAATTCATATTTCAGATGGTTTTAAATGCAAAGTTACCAAAATTTGATCATTTCATTAACATAACCTTACTGCAAATGTTCAGGTTTGTCTTTTTAGTGTGGTAGGATATAAAACAATTCATATAAGTTGATAAGTAATTAATGAAATTCATTATGGATATGGTATATTTGTACAGTTCTGTTCAGAAGAAAAATAGGAACACAAAAAAAATATCTCATGAATAAAGATGCTGTCAATAATTTATACGATCTGTTGCAATTTGGAGAGTTTGGTGATGTAAATCCATCTGTTACTGATTCGGCCACTTTTACTTTTTTACAAGCCAAGACCATGGCCGATTGTTTTACAGGAGATGCCCCCGGTTGTTATCTCTATTCGCGTCATTGGAATCCTTCGAACAAGTATCTCGCCGATGCCATGGCGGCATTGGAAGGTACTGAATCGGCCTGGGTTACCGGTTCGGGAATGGGAGCCATCACTACTGCCATCCTGCAGTTGTGCAGTACAGGCGATCACATTGTTTCGAGCGTGACTTGTTATGGAGGGACCTATGCATTCCTGAAGAACTATCTCCCGAAGTTTAAAATAGACGTAACCTTTGTTGATATCACCGATCTGGCAGCCGTAAAAGCTGTAATGCGTCCCAATACGAAAATGATCTATACAGAGACCATGACCAACCCGATGTTACAGATTTCGGATATTCCTGCCCTGGCAGAGATTGCAAATGCTCATCATGCCAAACTCATGGTTGATAATACATTTACACCACTGATAGTAGCACCTGCCAAATTGGGAGCACATATCGTAGTCGACAGTATGACAAAGTTCATCAACGGCAAGAATGATTGTGTAGCCGGCGCCATTTGTGCCGATAATGATTTCATCAATGAACTGATCGATGTGAATGTAGGATCAGCCATGTTGTTAGGTCCGGTTCTGGATCCTTATCGCTCATCATCGATATTGAAAAACATGCATTCATTGCATATCCGCATGCAACAACACAGTCGGAATGCATTTTACCTGGCCACCAAGTTTAAAGAACATGGTTTGAACGTTGTTTATCCGGGATTGGAAGAACATCCTGGACATGCTACGCTTAAAAAGATGATGAATCCCGATTTTGGTTGGGGTGGTCTGATTGGACTTGATGTTAAGAAAGCCGATGTGGCCAGTGATCTCATGGAGAAGATGGAGATGGCCGGTGTAGGGTACCTTGCAGTAAGTCTGGGCTATTTCAAAACCCTCTTTAGCAATTCAGGGAAAAGTACTTCGAGTGAAATTCCCGAAGATGTACAACGAAATATGGGTTTATCTGAAGGCTTTGTAAGGTTTTCGATAGGATTGGATCACGATATTGAACGTACCTGGGGGAAAATAGAAGGTTGTCTGAAAGAGATGAAAATGATCTAGTTTCTATTGACATTGATGCCCTACGGGCAAATAAAAAGTTACTCATTGTAAATCTTTTCCCCGTAGGGGATTAATATCAATAGAAAGATCCGTTATTTAATATTTCTTTCTTTCGAATACTCCAACCATTTCGTCTTGATATAAAGATAAAGCGAGTAATCATTGACGGAGGACAGGAATGACAATGTTATGTTGCAGTAATCCATAAAATCCTTGATGAGGTTTGGATCATCTTGTCCGATGACAAGCGCCACGACATCACGATTATAACGTTTCGCAATCTGCATGTTGAGATTATCCTGAGCTATTAATTTATCGTACTTGCGTTTTTCTTTAGCTTCTCTGCTGAAAAGATCCCAAAGTAGGGTTGCGGGTCCTGGTAATGTTAATCCTGATTGAGGAACACCACCGATTTCTTCTTTCCGGTTAATATTCAGTTTGGATAGTGCAATTTCCCGTTTGTCTTTATCAGGCAGTGGCATGTTAACAAAATATCTTCTCATGCCTTCCCTGGTGCGAAAAGGTAAAATGGTGACAGAAGGTAACATATATATTTTGGGGATAAGGCGTATCCTAACATTGTTGGCAGTTTTACTTGGATCGAGGGCGCCGGTTATAAACAAATAGGTCTCAAATCCAATGGCGCTGATCTGGAGGGTGTCGCCACGGTTGCATGAAAATGTAAAGTTTCCGATTTCATCACTGATGGTGCCATAAGGATGGCTCAGGTTTAAAATGTGGGCATAGGATATTCCTAAGGTATCGCGTACCGCAACAACACGTCCTGAAATTTTGACCATTGTTTTCTGTTCCTGAGCATTAACATGAAACAGTGTAGTTAAAACTAAGACGATACCAAGTAATATTCGCATGTGTTGTGGCGTTTAGTGAGTAAAATTAAACAATCTATCGATTTCAATGCAATTATTAAGCATGTTTAACAAAAATTAAGATTGATTTGTTGTGGAATAGTTGGTTTACCCTTGAGAATATTAACTTCGCAGTTGCAAATGAGACGATATGAGTGAACCGCTGAACATTTTGAAGAAGTATTGGAACTTTAATTCCTTCCGACCCCGGCAGGAAGAGATCATTCAATCGGTTCTCGATGGGAAAGACACCCTGGCCTTGTTACCTACCGGTGGCGGAAAATCACTTTGCTTTCAGGTCCCGGTAATGATGATGGATGGTTTGTGCCTTGTGATCACTCCTCTGATTGCACTCATGAAGGATCAGGTTCAGGCACTCAGGCAGAAAGATATTCCTGCTGCCGCGGTGTATTCAGGAATGTCACGTTTTCAGATCGAAGTAACCCTCGATAATGCCATTGCCGGCAGCCTTAAATTCCTTTATGTCTCTCCCGAACGGCTTGCCACTGATGTTTTTCGCTTCAGATTACAACGCATGAATATATGTCTGCTTGCTGTCGATGAGGCACATTGTATATCGCAATGGGGCTACGACTTCAGACCACCCTATTTGCTGATCTCTGAAGTGAGGAATATTCTGCCCGGTATACCCGTCCTTGCATTGACAGCCACCGCAACTCCTGCAGTGGTGGATGATATTCAGACCAAATTGTTCTTCAAAAAACACAATGTCATCAAGGTGAGTTTCCTGCGAGCAAATCTGGCCTATATGGTTTTTAAGGAAGAAAACAAATTGGGCCGGCTATTGCGCATCGTCAGTAAAATAAAAGGAAGTGGCATCGTGTACGTGAGGAGTCGTAAACGGGCAGGAGAGATCGCTCAGTTTTTAGTGCGCAATGGCTATTCCGCTGATTATTATCATGCAGGGCTTGAACCGGCAGTCCGTGAGAAGAAACAGGATGCCTGGATGCAGAATGAATCGAAAATAATGGTGGCTACCAATGCTTTCGGTATGGGGATCGATAAACCCGATGTCAGGTTTGTCATTCACATGAGCCTACCCGACAGCCCTGAGTCTTATTTTCAGGAAGCTGGACGTGCAGGGCGGGATGAGAAACAATCGTGGGCAGTGCAGCTTTATGAACAATCTGATCTCATTGATCTGCAACAGAACTTTGAGCTTTCGTATCCTGAAATAGGCGTAATCCGCAACGTTTACCATGCACTGGGTAATTACCTTCAATTGCCTGTGGGCAGTGGAAAAGATGCTTCCTTCGACTTCGATATCGCTGATTTCAGCACGCAGTATAACATGCGTCCGGTCACTGTTTACAATTGCCTTAAGTTTATGGAACGCGAGGGGTATATTTTATACTACGAAGAAATGGACTCCCAATCGAAACTGCATATCGCAGTCGATAAAGGCACCCTATATTGTTTTCAGGTTGAGAACAAGACCTACGATCCTTTCATTAAAATGGTTTTGCGCACTTATGGTGGCGGCATTTTCAGCGAATTCATGGCTTTCAGTGAGGACGATATGGCCCGGAAACTGAACCTGAATGGCGAAAAAGTCTTACAGTATCTTAAATACATGCAAAGTATCGGACTGATTCATTATGAGCCACGCAAGACCAAACCTCAGATCATCTTTACGATGGAACGGTTAAATCCGGTTGATCTTTCTTTCTCACCGGCCAGCCTGCGTGATCTGAAGAAAAGGGCAGCCGACAGACTCGAGGCCATGATTGGCTACGTATCGTCCTCGCTGATCTGCAGGAGTCAGATGTTGCTTTCCTATTTCGGAGAAGAAAATAGTAAAAGGTGTGGAAAGTGTGATTCATGTATCAGCCTGAAGAAGCTCAAGATGGACACTACTGATGCCGAGGCAGTCATCAACCGGTTAAAACCCCGCCTGCAACAAGGCTGGTGTTCATTGACTGAATTGGCAGAAGATGCCGGAATCCTGCACGAAGAAGATGTCATGCACATGGTTGACTGGCTTTTGGATAATGAATTGATCGAACGTGATGATAGATTATGTGTGCGTTGGAAACCCGATCAATATGAATAAAGAAGTCCCGACTTCATTTTACCGGCAGGCAGACGTTGTCCAAATTGCCCGTGACCTGTTGGGAAAATCCCTCTATACATCTTATATGGGAGTCATTACAGGAGGAATTATCAACGAGACAGAAGCATATGCCGGTGTGATCGATAAGGCCTCACACGCTTACGGAGGCCGATTTACGGACCGGACCAAAATCATGTATAGCGAAGGGGGATGCGCTTACGTTTATCTCTGTTATGGCATTCATTCTCTGTTTAATATCGTCACAAACATAGAAGGGGTTCCACATGCCGTGCTGATTCGTGGTCTGTTTCCAACTATCGGTATAGATGTAATGCTTGAACGGCGGGGAGTGAAGAAAATGAATGTGGATTTCTGTAAGGGACCGGGGAAGGTTTCCAAATCACTGGGAATCCATTATTCTCATTCCGGTCTTTTGCTGACGACCTCGGTTGCCGATGATGAGGGAATGAATATCTGGATTGAAGAAGGCGATAGATTGATTATAGACAGTGACATTATCTCCTCACCCCGCGTGGGAGTTGACTATGCCAAAGAAGACGCATTGCTCCCATACCGGTTTGAATTAAAAAGAAAAACCTTTTGACTTGCAGGAGGGCTACAATTCAAAAGGTTTTTTAATCAGAGAAGCCGAATGTTATTTAACTGTAGATGACAGTTCGTTTCCGGCTTTAAATTTAACAACTTTTTTGGCTTCGATTTTGATTTCATTTCCTGTCTGAGGATTCCTTCCCTTGCGGGCGGCGCGATCAGAAACCGAAAATGTTCCAAAACCAACCAGAGCTACTCTTTCACCACCTTTCAGTGCGTTAGCTGTTGCTGACATAAAGGAATCAAGAGATTTTTTGGCATCGGCTTTTGTCATTCCTGACCCTGCTGCCATGGCGTCGATTAATTCTGCTTTGTTCATTTGTTTAGGTTTTAAATAATAAAAAAAATATTACTCACTTTGTTCTTTACAAATATAATATTTTTTGAGGTTAAAGCAAGATAAAAACGCTGAAACCCTTGAAAATGTTCATAAGTTATCGCTATTGTTCATAACTAAAATTTCAAATTATTAACAATCAGAATATTGTATAAATGTTAATTTATCATTATCTGGCTTTCAGATCACTACAAATTGCCAATCCACGCAGATAATCGCCCACCAACATGCGTTTTCTGCCCTGTTGTTGCACTTCTTTTACGTAAATCCACCCATCTGTTGTCGCGATGCGCATTGATTTGCGATCTTCAATCACTATGGTTCCAGGCTCCAAACTCTTCAAAGCTGCCTCTTTATCGACCCCGATGGGTTCAAAAGTGCTGCTGAATATTTTAAGTTGATAGGGCTCGGTGTCCTTTCCACGGATTTCAGTAAAGGCTGTCGGGTAGGGGCTCAATCCGCGGATCTGGTTATAAATATTCAACCCGGGATGATGCCAGTTGATGCTGCAATCTTCCTTAAAGATTTTGGGTGCATGTTTCAATTCGCTTTCTGAATTTGTTTCCTCTGACTGTGGAATGGCCTTATAACTATTCGTCATGATCTGTTCAACGGTCGTGGCGAGCAGGTCAGCCCCTGCCAGCATCATTCGGTCATGGACGTCACCGGCATTCTCTGTGAAGCCGATTGGAAGTCTATGTTGGGCAATGATATTTCCGGTATCAATTTCATGGGTTAGGAAAAAGGTGGTGAGGCCGGTTTCGGTTTCACCGTTCATCACCGCCCTATTGATGGGAGCGGCGCCACGATATTGGGGCAGGAGGGAGGCATGTAGATTGATGGTTCCTTTTGGGGGCATGTTCCATACTACTTCAGGCAACATTCTGAAGGCAACGACTACAAACAGATCGGCTTTCAGGGATGCCAGTTCAGAAAGGAATTCCTCCGATTTCAACTTCTCGGGTTGCAAAACATTGAGTCCATTGGCTTCGGCATATAGTTTTATGGCTGAAGAAGTGAGTTTCTTCCCCCTCCCTGCCGGTTTATCGGGAGCTGTGACTATAGCAGGAATGGTGTATCCTTCATGCATCAGCTTGTCCAGCGATGCAACAGCAAACTCGGGTGTCCCCATGAAAACGATGCGAAAATCTTTCTTATTCATAATGGCCTGTAATTCTCATAGCGAATGTATTAAATTTATCGGGATATCAGCACAAGTTGGTGCAGAATTTAAATCAAGCTGGTGCAGATTTAAAATCTGCACCAGCTTGATTCTAAAGAAAAGAGGCAACCCCGTAACCCGGAACTGCCTCTTTTTAAAATCATACAGCAATAAGCCGATTATTTGTTCTGAATCGTCTTTATTTTTGAAATGTATTTGTCAATATCCTGTGCTTCAATGCTGTTAGGGTACTTTGTCTTAATCGTAGTGTAAAGTTCTAGCGCCTTGTCAAGATTTTTCATCTCTTCATAAGCAAAAGCAGCTTTCAACAAAAATATTGAAGACGTGAATTTGTTGTCACGCAGGTTTGCAGCCTTTTCATATTCTGTAGCAGCTTTTTCAGGCTGGTTCAGTTCCATGTAAGCATCACCGGTAGCGCCAATTGCCATGGGGGCAACCAATTCATCTTTACCACTAAAGCTTTTCAGCTGGTCTATGGCATCCTGAAACTTACCTTGTTTCAAAAGACATACACCTGCATAATAATGTGCAAGATTTGAAGCGGCAGTCCACTTGTACTCATCAATGATCGAAAGGAAGCCGGGATAATTACCGTCACCATTCAAAGCCAGTTTTAAAGAATCCTTTTCGAAATATCTTTGTGCCATGAACATTTGCGATGTGGCATCTGCTTCGCGTGGAAGGATATAATAGTTACGAATAGCGTAAAAACCCAGTACAATTACAACGAGTGCAATGCCAATGTTGACGAGTAACTTTTGGTTCTTCTCAATAAAATGTTCAGTCTTACTCAGCGTTTCTTCAACAGTGTGGATTCTTTCTTCAGTTTTATCAATCTTTTGTGCCATGTTTATGGATTATTTTTATGATGCAAAAGTAATTTTTTTATGTTAATCTAAAAACAAGATAGTTAAATTTCCATCTTATTTATCAACAAAAGGTTAACATTTCTTGATTTTACCCCTTAAACGTTTAAGACCTATCTGTTTTGCTAATTGATAAACAGGGCAATCCCATTCAATTTTTCACGAAAAACACGCTTTAAAGTGATTAATATTTATGCTCTGGGACTGAAATAATATAAAACCGACACTATTTTCTTATTTTTGTGATGCTATTTATGCATATGATAAATGAAATGTAATGAGCCAACTATCTTCACCGGAATATAAAAAAGCCTTTTTAACCTATCTCGAAGAATTTATTACAGAGAGCAAACTGAAGAAATTTGACCGCATAGCCCGTAATCGCACGCGCTTTGTCACCATCGTTCTGGAGGATATTTACCAGGCGCACAACGCCAGCGCCGTTGTCCGTTCCTGCGAGTGTTTCGGCATACAAGACGTTTATTTCATCGAGAATCAATACGAATATCAGATAAGTCCCGATGTTGCAATGGGAGCGCCAAAATGGCTGAACATCAGTCACTATAAAGAACCGGGTGTTGACAATACCACTGCCTGTATCCTGGACCTGAAAGCAAAAGGCTATAAAATCTACGCCACAACACCCCATACCGAGGATTGTCTGATTCATGACCTCCCGTTGGAGGAGAAGACTGCACTCCTGTTTGGAACAGAACTCGATGGGCTCAGCCAGACGGCTCTAAGTCTGTGCGATGGCTTTGTAAGGATTCCAATGTACGGTTTCACAGAAAGTTACAATATTTCTGTTTCTGCCGCCCTCTGCATGTTCAGCGTGAGGGAGACCTTGAAATCCAAAAACAGACCCTGGCAGTTTACAGAAGCTGAAATCACAGACCTGAAAATCGAATGGGCCCAAAAGACCATCAAAACCCCCGAACTCTACGAAGAACGTTTCGCGAAAACCTATCTTCAAAGTCTCCAGGATCAGATCTCTTTATGATTTTACATTTTATTCTCTATTCTGTGACCATTCTTTGAATAGGTTTTTTTTAGCATTTGTTGAGGAACAATTGAGGAATGGTTGAAGCAGGGTTAAGCTATACTCTATGAGTATATATCAAGTATGGCTCAAGTATGCCTTAACTATGCCTCAACTATGGCTAAACCTATAATTATCCGGGAGTTGTAAATGAGTGGTCAAAGAGTCAAAAGGTGGTTAAATTTTTAGCTTTTTTTCAATATTTTTATTGTAATTGAATGCAATATTAGTAAATAAAGTTTATAAAAGCAAATAAATAATGCAGAAACCCTTTTCGTTTGTTGATCGAAAAGGGTTTCTGCATTTATTTAAACTGGATGATGTCTATTCCTCTTTCAATACTTCTACGGGGTTGGTGGCAGAGGCTTTGATGATCTGGTAGCTGATCGTGATGATGGCAACGGTGAGGATAATGGCTGTGGCCAGCAGGAACTCGGCTACACTGATGGGGTAGGGGTGAGCCCCGGGCAGAATTTTGTACACATAGTATGCAGCAGGCCAGGCAATAATGATCGAGACGAGGAACAGCTTGATAAATCCTTTAGCCATTGTGTAGTAGAGACTTCCGAATGAGAAGCCAAAGACTTTCCGGATGCCGATTTCCTTCATCTTTTGTTTTGTGAAGAACATCACCAGTCCAAACAGTCCAATCGAGGAGATGATGACCGACAACAGTGCAAGGAAGATACTGGTATTTCGGAATACCATCCAATACTTCAGAGCATTTTCATTGAGAACAAGATTGTCGAAATCCTGGAACTCAAAGGCATCCTGCGGAAAAGCCTGTTCAAATTCAGATTTTACGATTTGCTGGGCTTTCCTTTCATTTCCGGGGGTAAAACGAACCGTATATATTCCCATCAAACTGGCGGTATCTTTGATCAACCGGTACAAATGCGGTTCCTGTGGGTTATGAAAAGATTGGAAAATGTAATCCTTTACCACTCCAACAATCTCATAATCTTTTTTATTTACTCTTAAATGTCTCCCTAAGGGCTTGTTCCATTTGAAAACCTTTGCTGCGGTTTCATTGATCATGCATTTGTCAGCATCGGCAGGGAAATCTCTTGAAAAAGCACGGCCTTCCTTTATTTTAATTTCGAAAGTTGAAAAGAAATCGTAACTCACGTTATAATATCTTACAAAGACTTTATCATTGGGGCCAGCGTCTTCCCAGCCCATGTCATCGCCACCAGGGAGTACATAAGGAATGTAATCTGAAAAACAGGCATCCTTGATCTCGGGATGGTTGATCAGTCTTTGGCGGATCTGATTGAAAGAACCTTTGGAATCGGTGGTTATGTTAGTATAGAGCAAGTTCTTATCATTGAAGCCCAGGTCAGAATGCATCATAAAATCAGTCTGTTTGAAGATGATGAAACTGACAATCAACAAGAACAACGATATACTAAACTGGATGGTGACCAGGATGTTTTTCAGGCTGATGCCATTTGACTCATTCTGCATGTATCGCTGTTTCAGCGCTTTGATAGGGTTAAAGGCAGAGATGACAAAAGCAGGATAGAGTCCGGATAAGATCCCGGTTATAATAGATACCGATAGAACAAGTGTCACCATTCTCCAGTTGGATAAAACACCCGGAATAAAGTGGGTGCCGAGTATATTGTTATAAACCGGAAGGAAAAGCTGTGCGACCAATAATGCCATGACACCTGCAACTACTGTGATGAAAACGGATTCCAGAATGAATTGAATGAGGAGTCTTTTTTTTGTGAACCCAACCGCTTTTTTAATCCCGATCTCTCTGATGCGGGTCGAGGCATTGGCAGTTTGTAGATTGATGTAATTGATCGCTGCAAGGGTCAGAATCAACAGTGCGATAAATGAAAACAAACCCAGGACTACATACAATGCGTTGTCATAAAATGGATCAATATGTAAAAGAGACAGGGGCCGAAGATAAGGATGATGTTCCTTACGATAGTTTTTCAACACATCATGGATCTTTGCATCAACTGCTGCAGGGTTAGCATTGGGTTTCAGTAGAACATAAGTGGAAAAGGAATAGTAATAATAGTTTTGCTCAAAATCAGGAGAATTTGTGACCTGTCCAAAGATATTCATTGGAATCAGGTAGGTGGGTATCCAACTTGACTGCAATGGGAAGTCATCGTAAACTCCTGTCACGGTGAATACTACTTTATTCTCACCATAGACCTGTTTGCCAATTGCTTTGCCTGTAGAAAATAATTTTTCGGCTAAAGTTTTAGACAGGACAATTGAGTAGGGTTGGATTAAAGCGTTTTTGGAGTTACCTTCGAGGAAATTGAAGGTGAAAATATCAAATATAGTCTGGTCGGCATAATAACCGTAACGCGTTAATACCTGATTCTTCTTGTCTTTAGATAAGAAAATGCCGTCTTTGTTGTTGTCGCCTGCATCATGCAACACGGCTATTTTTTCAATTTCCGGGATACTGGGAAGGATATTTCTGGCAATGGCTGCGGTGATGCTCCAGGTGTGTTTTTGCGCATTGGCTTCCTGATCCATAAAGAGTTGGACACGGTAGATGCGATCAAATTTTGTGTTTTGCTTATCCCAGTTAAACTGCTCAACGATGAAAAGCGCTAACAGGATGAATGTAGCTAAACCGACAACCAGATTAGTAAGGTTGATGAAAGAGAAGATCTTGTCTTTTAAGATATTCCTTATCGTGAGGGTGAAAAATTGCTTGATCATGGCTCGTGGTTTTGGCAGGTTAAACGTTGAGTAAATTGGGGTGACCGATGGTAAAGATTTTCCGTTCGATCCGTTCGTTGATGATGTGACCGTCGAACAGGTTCACGATCCTATGAGCCCTTTCGGCATGGTCCTGCGAGTGGGTGACCATTACAATGGTGGTCTTCTCTTCGTTGAGTTTTTCAAGCAACTGGATGACCTGTTCTCCATTGGCTGAATCCAGGTTACCGGTTGGCTCATCGGCCAGGATCAGTCCGGGGTTGGAAATTACAGCCCGCGCTATGGCAACACGTTGTTGCTGACCACCTGAGAGCTGTCCGGGGAAATGTTTGCTGCGATGACCGATGCTCATCTTCTCCAGGATCTCAAACACCCTTTCTTTGCGCTCAGATCCTTTTACCTTCAGTGCCAGAAGTGGGAGTTCAACGTTTTCGAAGACACTGAGCTCATCGATGAGGTTGAAGTTCTGAAATACGAAGCCAATGTTGCCTTTTCTCAATTCGGTACGCTGTCTTTCATTGAAGCCTGAAATCTCAGTTCCATCGAAGTAATATTCTCCACCGTTTGGATTATCGAGCAATCCGATAATATTGAGCAGGGTTGACTTCCCGCATCCAGAGGGGCCCATTATCGCTACAAACTCTCCTTTTTTGACTTCAAAGTTGATGTTTTCAAGTGCTGTGGTCTCAATTTCATCAGCACGAAAGATTTTCGAAAGATTGACTGTCCTGATCATCGCTTTATTTTTTAATAGTGTAAATTTATTTAAAAATTATCTTTTTATTCTCACCAAATACTTCATATCCTGAAGTGATTACTTTTTCTCCCGGAGCCAGGCCGGATAAGACCTCATAGAACTCCTGATTTTGTTTTCCTATCGAAATAGTGCGTTTAACGGCATACTTTTCGGTTTTATCGAGTACAAATATGGATTGACCGCCTGTGGATTGATAAAAACCACCTCTTGCAATCTGCATGGCTTCGGTCGATTGACCCAGCTCGAGTTTGAAATAATAGGTCTGGCCGATGCGGATGTTATCGGGCAGAGTGCCTACAAAGACCATATCGACTTTGAATTTGCCGTTTCTGACTTCAGGATAGACTTTTTTAACGATGAGTTTTGAGTCTGAGCCAACTTTTTCAAGCATTGCTGGTAACCCGATCTTTACCCGATCGATAAAGTGTTCGTCCACTTCAACTTCTACTTTGAACGAGGTCAGCATGTTGATCTGTCCTATGCGTTGATTCCGGTTGATGGTCTGGCCTATTTCGGCGTCAAGGAGTCCAAGTTGACCATCTACGGGGGCTTTTACGTTCAGGTAGTCGAGTTGTTGGTTGACCAGTGCCATGTTGCGGCGCATATTTTCGAGGTTGGTTGTTAACTCATCGATCTGAATTCTGCGGTAGACAGAGTCCTGCTGCCTGCTTTTGTTGAGCATGGCCAAAAGTTTGAGAGCCAGATTATAGTTTTCTTCAGAGCGTTGAAAATCTTCATCGGCAATGAGTTTATTCTTATATAGTGATTTGTTAGCCTCATAAGCTCGTTTTTTTGCCATAAGATCATACTGTTGACTCAGGATTTCACGTTCGGTGGTAAGTTTATCACGTTCCATGCTCAGCCTGACTTCTCTTAAAAAGTTGGACTTCTCGGCAAGTTGTGCCTCACTATTTAAAATATTAAGGTGCAAATCATTGTTGCTTAGTTTCAGGATGGTTTCGCCTTTTTTGACCATGCTGCCTTCTTCGATCAGGATGTCTTCTACGCGGCCACCTTCTACGGCATCCAGGAAAACGGTTCTGATGGGGGCAGCCTGACCACTCAGCTGGATATAATCATTGAACCGGCCGTTGAACAACTTTTCGATGGTCACCTTATCTTTTTCAATGGTCATGCTCTTGGTATGATCTGAAAGGAGCAGGAACATGACGCCTGTTAAGACCACCACTGCGATCAGGAGAATGCCGCGGTATTTAGGATTGATAAAATGTTTGTTTTCAACTATCCGGTCCATTGTCGTGGGTTTTAAGGTATTGGTTTTTAATTTATTCTTTGTTTGATATTGTCTTTGCCAAGGATGTGCCATAAATGGTAATATATTGATATGTTGGTAGATGCGTTGATGTGTTGTTGTTCGAGTGTAATTTTATTTTACAGTTGGGCGTTTAATAATTTTATGGACTGTGGGACTTAAAAATACCCATTCGGGATTTTTCAAAAAATACTATTAAATGAACAGGATAAAAGAAACGAAACAGACTTAATCGGGCTGATTTTGATGGCATTCACAAAGTCAACAAAGGCACTCAACCGATTCTTTTGTTGCATGCACAACATCCCCCTATTCAGGTAGGCCTGAAAATGATTTGGACTCAGTTTTAAAGTCCGGGTATAGTCTTTTATGGCTTCATTATTTTTATTCAGTTGCGTATTGATCTGAGCCCTCAGGTAATAACCCGTTGCATCTATTGAATCAATCGAGATTGCTTTGTTACAGGCCACTAAGGCTGAATCCGGATTACCGGAATTCTTAAATGTCAATGCTTCATTGAACAGCGGATTCGTTACTTCTTTATTCTCGGTTTTCAAGTTGTGATCCGGTGAATAAAAAACGACATCGAATAAGATCATCAGCGCGATGGTTAATCCAAGCAGCAGTAAATCGACCATCATATATTTATTCCTTTTCATTGCGTTTAGATTTGTGATAACAGATGCCAACAATGTGCCATAGCGTCTAACCGGTTGACAGCCTTATTTGTAATCAATATTATTAATTTAAATGTGTAATTTTATTTTACAATTGTGTGTTTAATAATTTTAAATTTGTTTATAAAATTGAATAGGAGATGAAGCAGGGTAAATTGTTAATTGCCGACGATAATAAAAAGATCTTAACTGCACTTAACTTATTTCTTCAATTTGAATTTGAAGAAGTCCAGATTATATCCAATCCTAACCGGTTAATCGGTGAACTGCGATCGGCCAATTATGACGTGGTGCTGCTCGACATGAATTTCACGGCCGGAGTGAATAGCGGGAATGAAGGATTATATTGGCTTAAAGAGATCAAATCACAGTTCCCACAGGTTGAGGTCGTGATGTTTACGGCTTATGGCGATGTGGAACTTGCCGTGAAAGCCCTGAAAGAAGGCGCTGCAGATTTTATCCTGAAACCCTGGGAAAATGAAAAGCTGAAGGCAACGTTGAAGGCAGCTTACCGATTACATAAATCGAGTGCCGAGATCTCAGATCTGAAATCAAGGGAACAATCGTTAAAGCATGAGCTCAACCAGGGAACGGGATTGATCGTCGGGAAGAGTCCCGCTATGCAAAGCATCATGCAACTGGTCAATAAAGTAGCCAAAACTGATGCCAATATCCTGATCACCGGCGAGAACGGGACCGGTAAAGAGTTGATCGCAAAGGAAATTCACCGGCTGTCAGCCCGCAATAATGAGCTGTTTGTGCTGGTTGATCTCTCTTCGTTAACGGAAACCCTTTTCGAGAGCGAACTTTTTGGCCATAAGAAAGGAGCCTTCACCAATGCAATGGAAGACCGGATTGGTAAGTTTGTCCTGGCAACCAAGGGGACCCTCTTTCTGGATGAAATCGGCAATATCCCCATGCATCTGCAGTCGAAGCTGTTGACCATATTGCAAACCCGGATCGTGACCCCTGTTGGATCGAACAAGGAACAGCCTTTCGATATCCGATTGATTTGTGCCACGAATAAAAATATCCAGCAGATGGTGACAGAGGGGCTGTTCAGGCAGGACCTGCTTTACCGGATCAATACCATCACCATTCAGCTTCCCGGATTACGTGAAAGGATTGAGGACATCGAAAGCATCGCCAATTTCTACCTGGGGGTTTATGGAAAGAAATACAACAAGTCATCACTGCAACTTGCCCCTTCGGCCCTAGAAAAATTGAAAGCCAATCCCTGGCCGGGAAACATCAGGGAGCTGCAACACACCATCGAAAAGGCCGTGATTCTTTGTGATGAGCCTTTTTTAACCGAAAATGACTTTATATTTGGTTACGATCCCAACGTCTTTACTGATCATGCCGAGACACTGGATGACATGGAAAAGAAGATGATTGTCAGCGCCCTAAACCGGCATGGCCAGAATATGACTGCCGTTGCTAATCAATTGGGTATTACCCGCCCCACACTCTATAATAAAGTCAAGAAATATGGTATCTAAAGGATCAGTTTCCAGGATCGTATTGATCGTCCTGATTGTTGTTTTGCTTTCATTTGGGGCCGGTTATTTCTTTTTGAAAGAACGCTATCTCTATACTTCATTGTTACTGGTGGTTGACATCATCTATTTGTTCCGGCTTATTGCCATATATACCCAGACCAATAAGACTATTGCGCTTTTCTTTGATGCCGTGAGGAACAATGATTCTACCCTGACATTTCATACCTCCGAAAACAAGTCGTTGCAGGTTTTATATAACGGGATGAACAGCCTGAATAAACAGATCCAGGAAATCAAGCTACGCAATGAATATAAGGAGAAATATTACAAGGCGCTGATTCAACAATCAGCAACGGGGTTGGTGGTACTCAACAAGGAAAATGAAATTGAACTTATCAATGAAATCACCTGTCAGTATGCGGGGATCTCTTCGTCTTCGACAAATATGAAACTATTGAAGATCAAGAATGAGCCTTTTTATACCACACTGTGTAATGTAGTACCCGACCAGGCTATTACCTTTAAAAATATACTGAACGACACAGCACAACTGCTGCTCTTCAGGGCAACGGAGATCAAAAATGATGATCAGCTGCTAAAGCTCATTTCTATCCAGGATATCCGGCAGGAACTGGACGAGAAGGAACTGGAGTCATACCAGAAGTTAATCAGTATCCTGACCCATGAGATCATGAACTCCGTGGCACCACTGACTTCGATTTCAAAGACCCTCTATGATTTCTTTATTAAAGACGGGGAACCGGTTAAGCCGCATGAGGTCAATGAGGTGATGGTCAATACAACGGTCCAGGGGTTGAAGGCGATAGAAGAGCAGGGTGATGGGCTGATGAATTTCGTGAACAGCTACCGGCGCCTGACCAAGATACCGACACCTGCACTGAAACTTTTTCCGATCACTGAATGGATTGAGCAACTACAGATCCTGTTTACAGAAAAGATTGTGGCTAACAATATTCTGTTTGAGATCGACATTGAGCCTCACCTTCAGTTTATTACTGCAGATAAGAATCTGATTAACAAGGTGATTGTCAATCTGGTCAACAATGCCATCGACTCTTTATTGTTGATTGAGTCTGATCGGAGAATCAAATTGACCATTTCCAAAAACAAGGGCAACCGGATCATCATCAAGGTTGCAAATAATGGGTTATTGATTCCGGCAGAGTTGCAGGAAAAGATTTTCATTCCATTTTTTACCACCAAAGAAAATGGTTCCGGGATTGGTTTAAGCCTCTCCCGCCAGATCATGAAGCAACACAAGGGGACGATCAGCGTGATTTCGAATGCTGATGACGGTACGGTATTTACTTTGGAGTTGTGATTTAAAATAATTTGATTGGTGTTATAAATTCAAATTACATTACTCTTCAAGAGCTTATTGCATCTTCTTAATCTCCTTCAACAGATAGTCTTTGCTCTTAAATCCTACAAAACGGTTGATTTCCTCGCCGTTTTTAAAGAGTAATAGTGTCGGGATACTCCTGACCCCATATTTTAAAGAGATAGATTGTTGTTGATCAACATTTAATTTCCCAACAGAAGCATTGCCTGTCAGCTCTTCAGCAAGGGTATTCAATACCGGAGCCATCATCTTACAAGGCATGCACCATGGCGCCCAAAAGTCAACCAGAACTATTCCACGTTTAATCTGATGGTCAAAGTTGTGTTCATTGAGGGTTTTTATTTTGTCGCTGTCAGCAACAACAGGTGTGTCTTTTGCTTTTTTGAAATTGAAAACGAAATAAGCACAAAGGGCTGCAAACAGGAAAAAGATAATATAAGATGTGGGGTTCATAGTATTGGTGTTTGATGTAAATGAAGTCGTTTGGTTATTATTCAATCCAGATCATAGCAATACTGATGATCATTAATGCAAACAAAGTATAGCCCAGAATGTGGTTGGCCTTCTCTGATTTTATCAACTTTGAAATCAGATCTCCGAAAAGAATCCACACAAACATGCAGGGGACCCCCACCAGATTAAACGTAAAGGCCAAAATAAAGACATTCCAGTGGATATTACCCAGATGAGGCATAAATGCCCCGGCACTGGTTATGGCCATCACCCAAGCCTTTGGATTGATAAACTGCATGAGGTAGGCTTGTGGAAAGCTTAACTTTATGGGGTTTTCTGCTTTGATCTCAGAATTTAATTTGCTCAGTACAAATGCCAGATAGAGTAACCATGCAGACCCTACTATTTTCAGGATCAGTCCAATGGTGCTGTTATGGGTAACAATTTCTGCAATACCATAACCGGCAATATAGACCATGGTAAAGAACCCGGCAAAGATTCCAAACATCAGCTTTCTGGAATCATTTAATCCAAACGCTTTACCGTGTGAAAAGAGTAAATAATTATTCGGCCCCGGGGTAATTGACGTTACAAAAGCAAAGATCAGGTAACCGACTATATTAAATCCAACCATAATTATCTATTGTTTTCAAGATTTAAATCTTCCATTAAGAGCATTAATTTTCGAAACCAGATTAATTGTTTTATCAATCTTTATGTTTGAGAATTTTTTTACCTTGCGGCCTACAAATATAAGCCTAACTTTTCAACCACCATTGTATCACAAATCCTAAATTTTAAATGAAAGCTAACCAGTTTATGAAGCACTTCTTTACGCTATCAGGCGTCCTCTGCCTATTATTATTCACTCCTTTGGCCTATGCTCAAAACAAAAATGTAGCACAGCGTATCATTGAGATCGGTAAGACGGATAACCAGACCATGACCCATCTTGATGTATTGTGTAACCGTTTTGGCGGTCGACTCCTTGGTTCCAATGCCTACGATAATGCAGTGGAATGGTGCGCATCCCAATTCACGAAATGGGGTTTGAAAGTAGAAACTCCCGAAGCCGGCATGCTACCAGTAGGATTTAACCGAGGCCCATGGTTTGGCAGAATGTTGAGTGATAATGGGATGATTCTGCATTTCGCAACTCCTGACTACACTGCAGGAACCCATGGTATCCAGAAAGGGATTGTGATGATTGAACCCAAATCTCAGGGAGATTTTGACCGGATGAAGGGAAAACTGAAAGGCGCCTGGGTCCTGATTACCGGAGATAACACCGGATGGCCAATTGATTATTCAAAAGCTGCCGATCACAGAAGAGATTCTCTCATTGCTGCAAACCTTGATATCGCGAAACAAAATGCAGAGATCAGGGCTACGAATATAAAGAATGGAGAAAAGGCTGAACAGCTGAAATATCTGGTTCCCAATGATGAGCCTGCACTGTTCTATAAGCAAATGAAAGCAGCAGGAATTTTAGGCATTATCCAGTCATCCCCTAATCCAATCAGGGTGCTGTATGACAGGAAAAACGTTGACAGCATGACCTTTGAAACATTGCCTGACCTGCCTGACATTAAACTTGATGAACACCAGTATACAATAATTGAACAGATGGCCAAGGAGCGTCAACGCTTTGAGCTTGAATTCGACATCCGTAATTATTTCAGGATGGGCCCTATTAAATATCATTCTGTGATTGGCATTATTCCCGGAACTGAATTCCCGAATGAATATGTAGTGGTGAGTGGACATCTTGATTCATTTGATGTTGCTACAGGTGGTGTGGATGATGGAAACGGTGCTACACCTACTCTGGAGGCAGCACGGTTAATCATGAAAGCAGGGGGTAAACCTAAGCGGACCATGCTGTTCTGTCTGTGGGCCGGTGAGGAATTCGGACTATTGGGTTCAACGGATTGGATCAAGAAGAATCCTGAGAAGTTAGCTCATATCGCCAATATGTTTAATCGTGATGGTGGACCTTTAGTCCCTAATGGGTTAAGTGTATCCGACGCTATGTGGAATGACATGTCCAAAATATGTGAGCCGTTAAACAGCATAAATCCTGATTTCCCTTTTACTTTGACAAAAAGAGTGCCTGCGCCACGTCCTGTTGGTCGTGGAAGTACCGATAGCAGTCCATTTGGTAAGGCAGGGGTTCCGATTATGACTTTTAATCTTGTCGATTCAAAAGGTTATGATTTCAACTATCAGGAGATCTGGCACACAGAAAGAGATGTTTATAATAAGAGTATTCCTGAATATCAGAATCATTCTTCTATTGTTACGGCTGTGGTTGCTTATGGTGTTGCTGATCTGAATCACCTTCTTTCACGCGAGGGATACTATGCTCCGGATGCACCGGTGACGACAAAGTAATTTTGTTCTTTTATGTAGTGATGGCCACAAGGGCCATCCCTACATTTTCAACAATCCTCTATAACTGCCTGACTTTTTCTTTAAAGACTTTTCCTCTTTCCTCGAAATTCTTGAACATATCATAACTGGCTGCGGCAGGGGAGAGTAAACAAATGGTTCCGGGCATCGTATGTTCACGTGCCAGATGGACAACCTCCTCATAGTTTATAGCATTAAAGAATTGCTTGCCTTTTATTTCTGCCTCTGTCAGCATTGCCGAGATCCTTTTCCCGGCATCACCAATAAAGATAAGATTATGAATGGAAGATGCGGCCAAATATTCAATGAGTATGGTATAATCAATCCCCCGGTCGAAACCTCCCAATATCAAGGTGTCCACATCTTTTAAAGTCTCGATGGCTGCAATAGATGCCTGAGGAATGGTGGAAATGGAATCGTTGTAATACCTGACGCCATGATAATCACCTACATATTCAATGCGGTGTTCCAAACCCTCGAAATCGCCAATGCCTTCAAGAATATCCTTTATCGGAATGTTGTTCAGCGTACAAGCTAAGACTGCAGCCATGATATTGGCTACATTGTGAGTTCCTGGTAGATAGCGGGGTGTATTAAGATCATAATAAAACCGTTCTTTATTAAGTGTGAGATGAATCCAGTCTTCGTCGGTCCATGCTCCGTTTTCAACTGCTGCTGATATACTGAATGGATGGTGAATACCGGGAAGGTCATACTGACTCATCAAGCTCTTTAGCCTTGCATCATCCTGATTGTAAATAAAATGATCTCCTGAATGCTGATACTTCGCGATATTTAATTTTGCAAGCTGGTATTCCAGATACGATTTGTAATGATCCAGGTGTTCTTCGAAAATATTGAGTAATATGCTGATATTTGGAGCAACCGAAATATACTGTAACTGATGTGAGGAGAGTTCACAGATGATGATGGTTTGTTCATCGATCTGATGCAACATATCAAACGGAGGCAATCCAATATTACCAACAAGAATATTATTCTTTGTATGCTTAGCGATAATGTGACGGATCAGGCTACTGGTAGTGCTTTTCCCTTTTGTGCCTGTGATCCCTGTGATCTGCTTGCTATACATGCGTAAAAAGAGATCGGTCTGTGATGAGATCTTTTCTCTGGAAGGTAGTATACTCATATCCTTGAAACTGACACCGGGGGTCTTGATGATCAGGTCAAAGTCATTGAGCCCTGATAAATAGGCTGCACCAAGGATAAAGGAAAGATAAGCATCATTTTTAAATTCAGGAAACTTATCCTGAAGTTGCAGATCCTGATCTGCAATCGTCAAAGGTTGTTCAGGCAGCAGACTACGGATGAATCGGTATGTAGAGATACCTTCACGACCACATCCCACCAGTATAATGCTTTTCCCTTTCAGAAATGACTTTACATCGAAATCCATGATAAGGCTTTTTTAAGCATCAATTCAAATCGGGGTTCAAGATTATGTTCAGAGATAAACGCTGACAACATATTCTTAAACTGACCTGGAACCGGTGGATGAAAAGCACCGGAGTGTTTGTAGTAGTCAAGTAAAGATGGCAGTTCTTTGCCATCCAGTGACACAATGGTTTCTTGTAATGAAGCATTTACTTCATCCACAGTCCCCACACATTCAAATGGTTTTACGCTTTCTATCCCTGTCAGTTCCCTGAGATAATGTGTCAAAGCCTGGTCTGAAAACATGTTTTTACCAAATATCTCGGTCAGGCGTTCCTGATCTATAAAAGGGGAGAGGATAGAATAGGTGAAAAGGCACTTAGGGCAGTTTCCGCACCAGCTATCGGTCTTGCTGCCTGCATTGCAACTCCGGAATACATCGTGATAGTTTTCGTAATGGCTAAACAGGTCAGCAATCTGAAGTTCTGAAAGCGGTCGGAGAAAACTGAAATAATTGGGTTTGGGAGAGATGAAGCGACTGACATAATGGCGAAAGTCCTGCTCAAACTCGAACGACTTGGAGTATTGATGATTGATAGAGCTGCCTTCTACTGTAGATTCATTAGCGCTGGACTCATTCGAAAGTGCAATGTGTTTACGTCCCGATAAAACAGAAGCCAGGATCGTATTAAAACCCAGCAATGCTGAGAAGGGTGTATGTCCGTTCAGGAAGCCCTGATCATTCAACTCAAGCAGTTGTGGATGAATGGTTCGTTTTATAAGGAAAATATCGGCAGGTGTGAACCCAGCTGCCTTTATGCAATCCAGGGTAGCTCCCCGGGGATTAAGGATCAGGGGTAAGATATTAATCTGATTGGTGCGCAGCAGTTCAAGGGTGACCACAGAGTCTTTTCCACCACCAATGGGAACAAGCGCAGCAGTCTCGTCCAGGTCAAATTCAGGACATGTAACCGGCAAGCCTTCAGGAATGATTTCCATGAATGTATCCTCATCGGGGTTGTCAATGCCATTCAGGAAAAAGAATTCACCCAGTCCATGAAAATAAATCTTCTTCCACCAGCTAATTTGTTCAGCATCGAGCATATGGGGTTTGACAATGACGCTGGGAGAACAGGCAGCCTTCCAATAGCTTATCAGTTCAATCATTCCAATATTGAAAGCAAAAATATTCAAATCCGAAAGACAACCGCCCTTTTTAAAGAAGACATCAGATATACCGGGTCTTATTGCTATACGGGTTTCAGGATAAAACCGATAACGGTTGTTCATATTAAATGAAAATCTAATAAATATTTCATTGTCAATCAGCTCTATGCTGTAGCTTTCATAAACGAAGACAGGATAATCGGTACGAAGTTGAATATATTTTTTAAAATTATCGGCTCGATTCATAGTTTTGGAATAATATTTGAACTATCATGCAAAGGTAATGATAATGATTACAAACAAATTGTTTTATAACCTGTTTAAACTCTAAAATAACAAACCTATGTCAACGAATCCAACCACCGGAAGAGTATTATTGGCAGAGCCCGGCTTACAGGATTTCTATTTCAAACAATCAGCAATATTGTTGGGTGAAATGGACGGTGAAGGTGCATTTGGTATAATTGTCAACAAACGTACGAATATAAGGTTTGGCGACGTAATCAATGATCATCATGGTCTGAATCCATATATATACCTGGGAGGGCCTGTCAGAAGCCAGAACCTTTTTTTTATTCATCGTTTATCCGACCTACCCGGTTGCAGTCTGATTACTGAGGGCGTGTATTGGGGAGGCGACAGCGAGTTGATGTATCAGATGATACAAAATAATTTAGTCACAGAAAATGAAGTACGTTTCTTCTTAGGCTATTCAGGATGGACACCTAATCAGCTTGAAAATGAAATCAATGAAAAGTCATGGCGTGTCACCGATATGTCCGCAAACCAGATTTTCAGTCCTGAACAACATCGGTTGTGGGAAGAAGAAATGGTAAGGATCAATCCTTCATACAAGGTATGGTTCAATATGCCGGCTGACATCATGAACAATTAAGATAATCTGAGAAGCACTATACCACTTAAGATGTGACCCGATTAATTGAAAACACCTCTGATTTGTTCAACAAAGCGGATACCAGTGTCAAAATTGAGGATTAGCGTAATAATAACCCCATACATAGCACCCCAAAAATGAGCATCATGACCAATATTGTCTGATGCTTTTTTTGCCGAATAGGCCTCATAGGCAAGATATAGAATTCCAAACACAAAAGCAGGAATAGGAATAGGGATAAACATCAGGTATATTCCCGAGAGGGGCGCAAATAATATACTTGAAAACAAGACTGCTGAAACAGCGCCAGAGGCACCCACAGAATTGTAAGTGTGATCATGCTGATGTTTCCAGTAGGAAGGCAGGGTCGAAAACAAAATCCCACCCAGGTAAAGAATGATAAAATATACAGCTGCCTTGCCCTCAAAAACCATTGCAAAATAAGCCTCCACGACCCTCCCAAAAGAGTACAATACAAACATGTTGATCAACAGGTGAGGCCAGTCTGCATGTATGAAAGCATGTGTTAAGAACCGGTAAGACTGGTTTTTGTTCCTCACCAGCCAGGGCGAGAAACGCAGTTTCATGAACAAATCCTGATTCTGAAAGCATAAGATAGATACACCGGCAGTTATGACAATGATGATGATAGTGATCATGAAGATGAGTTAAGCAAAATTAAATTTTAGGCACTTTGGTATGATCGATTTCAGAACCCAGCACACTGTGAGGAATCAGGTAAACCACCAACATCATGATAGATGCCAGAATAGGCCATAAACGGTTTTCAGGGTGTTTTCTCAGTACAAAGAAAGTAATGACCCAGAAGATTAAGGCTACAAATGTTTTATTGTCAGTCAGGTCACCCCCGAAAGGCCACCCTGTCCAGTAAGCGCCAAATGCATATTTTTGAACAATAGGTCCCAGTATTAGTCCACCGATAAAAAGCAATACAATCGTCCTGATCGTATATCGGTAAGTATTTGCTCCTTTAATAATCGCCTCTATGCCAGTACGGGTGCTGAACAACATGGCAAGAAACATGATAATGATATGGGGGATGAGAACAAAGAGGGGGACTGAACCTGTAAACCGAATTATAACTGGTTCAGGAGTTAGAGTGACGTGTTCTGTGTTATTTCCAAGGCAGATAGTGTATTCAATTTTCCCTGCGGGTGGCTGATGTGGTAAAAGGAAGATCAGGCTCTCACCCTTACGGGTCATATCTACAGTTGTCCATTGGTCTAGACTTTTATATCGTCTGTAAGTAACCGTACCCTTGATATCTTTGTCAGGAACCGCTAATTTTATTTCTGCATCTCCATCACTATGTGATCTTATGAGTTTGAACTTAAGTTCGTTGTTATTCAGCGTGACAGTAGCATCTTTAGGATAGGTAGGTCCCGTTATGCGTTGATACATTGCAATGATAATTGTAAATATGACTGCAAAAATCCACCATAACAATGATTTAAATTGTCTCATGCTTTATTCGGTTCGTTGGTTTTGTTAATATTACAAAATTCGACAATATTTTGTTTTGTCTTACAGGCATAGTTAAAATTCATTTGACTATGTTTGTATCTTTAGGCACTAAATGATTTTCAATGAGAAATAGTTTTATAACTCTTTTATTATTAGTGTGTTGTTTTTTTAATGGATATTCTCAGGATATGTTGGGTACATGGGGAAGCAATTATGGTGGGGTTTCTTCAGCTATTCAAAATCCGGCATTTATTGCCAATTCAAAACTTTATGCAGACATTAATTTAGTAGGTTTTGCTTTTGGGTATAATTATAATGATTCCTATTTAGAGGAACCTAACTCTTATGTCTATGATGGTTTGCATTTACATAAAACCCATTTGCCGGTTCAGTCTTCGATCACTAATTATTCTATGGCAAACAGACCAGATTTCGACAGGGCATTTATGGGGGGCCGCGAACTTGGTCCGGCATTTATGATTAATGTTGGAAGGAATGCTTTTGCACTGAGTTTTTCGTTAAGGGAGGCCGTTTCATTTACCGGTATTCCTGATGTCGTTGCTAAATTCACAAAGCAAGGTTTTGCTGACTCATCTATGATCGCGAATGCGCCATATAATGTAAATCAACCTATGAGGGTAGCAGGATTAGCCTGGACCGAAACATCCTTAACCTGGGCAAGAGTCTTAAAAAGTGATGATCAGAATGTCATTACTTTGGGTGCAACTGTTAAATACTTAGCTGCATTTGGTGGGGGCTATGCATCAATTGATAATATTAATTTTACAATACAAAACCGTGATCAACTAACCATCAATAATTCCAATGTTTCAACCGGACTGTCATTGCCCTATCGCTACAATAATTCTTTAAGCAGAGTTGCATATGATCCCAATTATAAATGGGGGAAAGGGTTCGGGACCGATATCGGTTTTACAATCCAGCACAATACCGGTCAGCATTATACCCAACGTTTTTCCAGGTTATGCGAACAGGAATTCGAACAGTATGAGTACAGGTATTCTGTTTCACTGCTCGATCTTGGATGGGTTGCCTTCAAAGACAATGTGATATCGGGAACATTGGTCAACACCTCACCCATTAATTTTGATCTGAGAAATTTTGTTTTTACTACAACGCAGGATGCTATTGATTCCCTTAATCTTCATTACCATCCCAATCCAAAGGATTCGTCTCTCCTGAAACAGAAGTTCACTATCGTGACACCAACAGCCCTTTCGTTCCAATATGATAAAAGGTATACTGATCATATCTATGTAACAGCAGCTGGAGTAATTGGAATACCGGTTAGTAAAAATGCAATTAGACGTCCTTCTGAACTTGCAATCATTCCCCGGTATGAATCGGATATATTCGAAGTCAGCCTCCCCTTGTCACTATATGATTTTGCAAAACCACGTGTGGGATTGTCGGCCCGCATCTTTTTTCTTACCATGGGCACCGACCGGTTAATCAGTCTCAGTGGTAAGCATGATTACTATGGCTATGACTTTTATGCCAGTATCAGGTTGAATTTCCTGAAGCTTTTCAGAATGAATTATATCAAAGGAGATTGTCGGGAGTCGGCATCACATCCTTGTTTCTAATTGAAAACTTCGTCTTATTACATATACATACAATAAATACCCATAAAATTCAACAATATTGATAAAATTTGTTAAGTTTATACAATTATTAATATCCCCTATGTTGTAGCTAGCATAATTGTTCTACTTTTGTGTCATCAATCTGATCCCAATGAACAACTTATTTGTCATTAATTTTATTCATATTATTCTTCTCGTGGTGCAAACTAATAGGAGCTGGGAATAAAGTGGCAAATTGAAAAATATCATAAGCGACCTTCCCGGCAAACGGGAGGGTCTTTTTTTTTAAAGTAAAAAACAAACAAACGAACGAATGAATACTCTTTTTATCAACCATTTTCTCATTGTGATTATTCTCCTTACTTAGAAACGGTGAGACTGGTTCATATTTTTTATAAAGCCTGTCTCACACAAAATGAGAGAGGCTTTTTTGTTAAAGGAAATAAAAGATTTTAGTGAAAATATTATAAAAATATAAATGGAAAACATGAAGAAACACAGTTGGTGCGTGAGTCAGGATGATACACATCCCTCGGCACAAGCTATGCTCTTTGGAGCAGGACTGAAAGAAGAAGATTTTGCAAAACCATTTGTTGGGATCGCAAGTACCGGTTTCGAAGGAAATCCTTGTAACATGCACCTGAATGGTCTTGCTGCAGAAGTCAGGGACAGCCTGAAAGAAGAAGGGTCGGTAGGATTTGTTTTTCATACCATCGGGGTCAGTGACGGCATCTCAATGGGTACACCCGGAATGCGCTCATCCTTGCCTTCACGTGAAATCATTGCAGATTCAATTGAGTTAATGGTGAACGCCCATGCTTATGATGGCCTGGTAACCGTAGTAGGGTGCGATAAGAACATGCCAGGGGCATTGATGGCCATGATCAGACTTAACCGTCCTGCTATGATGTTATACGGGGGCACAATTGCACCGGGATGGCACAATGGCAAGCAGCTGAATATTGTTTCAACCTTCGAAGCCTGGGGCGAAAAGATTGCAGGCAAGATGGATGATGCCGAATACAAACAGATTATCCGTAAAGCATGTCCCGGTCCGGGCGCATGTGGCGGGATGTACACAGCCAATACCATGGCCTCTGCCATCGAAGCAATGGGCATGATGCTTCCTTACAGTTCTTCCAACCCTGCAGTTTCTGATAATAAAATGGTTGAAACCCGTCAGGTAGCTGCTACCATACAGAATCTGATCCGTAAAGACCTCAAACCAATGGATATTCTTTCTAAGAAATCATTGGAGAATGCTTTTACACTGATCATTGCTTTGGGTGGTTCCACCAATGCGGTATTGCATCTTTTGGCTATTGCCAAGACCGCTGACATCGATTTTACAATGAATGATATGGAAACCATCAGTGATCGGACACCTTATCTGGCCGACCTGAAACCAAGTGGAAAATATCTGATGGAAGACCTTCATAATATTGGTGGTATTCCTGCAGTGATGAAATACCTGCTCGACAATGGAATGCTATATGGTGACTGTATGACCATTACCGGCAAAACCATTGCAGAGAACCTTAAAGATGTAAAGACCTTACCTGCTGACCAACACCTGATCAACCCATTGGATAATCCACTCAAGACCAGTGGTCATATCCGGATCCTTTATGGCAATCTTGCCGAGAAGGGTGCAGTAGCTAAGATCACGGGCAAAGAAGGATTATTATTCAAGGGTCCTGCCAAAGTCTACGACAGTGAATACGCCACCAACGACGCCATAGGCAGAGGAGAAGTTGTAAAAGGAGATGTAGTCGTCATTCGTTATGAAGGTCCGACAGGAGGCCCCGGAATGGCTGAAATGCTGAAGCCAACCGCTGCCATCATGGGAGCAGGTCTTGGAAAAGACGTTGCCTTGATTACAGATGGTCGTTTCTCAGGAGGTACCCATGGATTCGTTGTCGGACACATCACACCCGAAGCCCAGACAGGCGGAATGATTGCTTTTCTCCGGAATGGAGATATCATCACCATTGATGCCATCAGTAATACCCTGAGTGTAGATTTATCAAAAGAAGAAATCGAAGAGCGCAGAAAGAACTGGATTAAGCCTCCACTTAAAGTAACACGTGGCGCTCTTTATAAATATGCAATGACAGTTTCCGATGCTTCACATGGTTGCATCACAGATTCCCCAAAATAAACATTCTAAATTCTAATTCATGACACCAGTAACCCAGGAAAAAGTTAACGGAGCCGATGCAATTTTAAAGGTTCTGATTAAAGAAGGCGTAGAGACCGTTTTTGGTTATCCGGGTGGAGCGGTTCTTCCGCTTTACGATGCCGTAATGAAATATCATCAACATGTGCATCATGTTCTTGTGCGCCATGAACAGGGAGCTATTCATGCAGCACAAGGTTATGCAAGAGCAACAGGAAAAGTGGGTGTCTGCATTGCTACATCAGGTCCGGGAGCAACAAACCTGATTACAGGTATTGCCGATGCCATGATGGATTCAACACCGGTAGTTTGTATCATTGGACAAGTGATCGCACCGCTATTGGGAACTGATGCTTTCCAGGAAGCCGACGTAATGGGTCTCACGATGCCAGTCACCAAATGGAATTACCAGATCACCTCAGCCGATGAGATTCCGGAAGCTATGGCAAAAGCCTTTTATATTGCACGCTCAGGCAGACCGGGTCCTGTTGTCCTTGATATTTCAAAGACTGCTCAGGTTCAGATGTTTAATTTTAAATACGAGAAATGTACAAAGATCAGGAGTTATGTCCCTTTCTATCATATCGATACAGAAAAAGTAAAACAAGCTGCAGCGCTCATTAACAATGCAAAGAAACCATTTATATTGTTTGGTAATGGTGTCATCATTTCAGGCGCTGAGAAAGAGTTACAGGCTTTTGTTGAAAAGACCGGTATCCCTGCAGCATGGACCTTGTTGGGCCTTTCAGCCATGAATAGCGACCACCCTTTGAATGTAGGGATGCTGGGTATGCATGGTAATTATGGACCCAACATCAAGACCAATGAGTGTGATGTTTTGATCGCCATAGGGATGCGTTTTGATGACCGCGTAACTGGTGATGTCAACACCTATGCCAAACAGGCAAAGGTGATCCACATCGAAGCCGATCCTGCCGAGATCAATAAGATCATCAAAGCCGACATCGCTATATTGGGTGATGCAAAGAAAGCACTGTTAAAGCTGATGGAATATGTTACACCCAACACGCATGATGCATGGGTTGACGAATTCAAGGCTTGCTATAAAATTGAAGACCAGAAAGTCATCAAGAAAGACCTTTACCCGACTAAAGAAGTGCTGACCATGGGTGAAGTCGTCCGTATTATCTCCGAAAAGGTATCAAGCAACGCAATCATTGTTACCGATGTTGGTCAACAACAGATGATCGCATCACGTTATTCCAAATTCAAACAGAGCCGCAGTTTCATTACTTCCGGTGGACTTGGAACGATGGGATTTGGTTTACCCGCTTCAATGGGAGCCAAACTGGGCTGTCCTGATCGCGAAGTCGTTTTACTGGTTGGTGATGGCGGTTTCCAGATGACCATGCAGGAACTGGGTACTATTTCGCAATACCAAATTGGTGTCAAGATTATCATCCTGAATAACAACTATCTGGGTATGGTAAGGCAATGGCAACAATTGTTCTTCGACAAACGTTATTCATTTACCAAGTTACAGAATCCAGATTTTGTAAAGCTTGCGGGCGCATTCTCAATTCCTGCCCGTAAAGTAACCATTCGCGGAGAACTGACTGCCGCTATCAGTGAGATGATCGATCACGAAGGACCTTATCTGCTCGAAGTGGTAGTTGAAAAAGAAGATAATGTATTCCCGATGGTACCGGCTGGTGCCTCAGTTGCAAAAATAATTCTGGAACCTTAAAACACTTACCGATGAATCAGGAATTTATAATATCAGCATTCACAGAGAATCATATAGGTTTATTGAACCGAATCACCATCATCTTTACACGACGGAAAATCAATATCGAGAGCCTTACCGTTTCAGAATCTGCTTTGGCAGGGATCAGTAAGTTTACTATCGTTGTCGATACAACTGAAGACAAGGTCAGTAAAGTGGTTAAGCAAATCGATAAATTGGTGGAGGTACTCAAGGCTTATTATCACACCAATGATCAAATGATCTATCAGGAAATCGCTCTTTATAAGGTGCCTACAGAGGCGCTTACGAACAGCAACCAGATCGAATCACTTGTCCGGCAGTATAATGCACGTATCCTGGAGGTAACCCCCGATTATACCGTAATCGAAAAGACCGGTCATAAGGATGAAACGCAGGCATTGTTCGAAGGATTGAACCAATTTGGCGTTTTACAGTTTATACGATCCGGAAGGGTTGCGATAACCCGTTCACCCATCGAACGGCTTTCCGAGTTCCTCAAAGATCGTGATGCATTGCTTGAAAGCATTAAATAATAATTCATTCATATAAAAAGAAGAGAAATGGCAAAATTAAATTTTGGCGGAGTAGAAGAAAATGTTGTTACCCGTGAAGAATTCCCACTGAGTAAAGCGAAGGAAGTTTTAAAAGACGAAGTAATTGCAGTACTGGGCTATGGTGTTCAGGGACCCGGACAGTCACTCAACCTGAGAGACAACGGATTTAATGTAATAGTCGGACAACGTAAAAATTCCAAGACATGGGACAAGGCAGTTAAAGATGGCTGGGTTCCGGGCGAAACACTTTTTGAAATTGAAGAAGCCTGCCAAAAGGCTACCATTATTCAGTTTTTGCTATCAGATGCTGGTCAGATCACACTGTGGGATACTGTTAAAAGGAATCTTACCCCCGGTAAGGCGCTTTATTTCTCACATGGTTTTGGTATCACCTACAAAGAACGCACAGGTATCATCCCACCAGCTGATGTTGATGTTATCCTGATTGCTCCCAAGGGATCGGGCACCAGCCTTCGCAGAATGTTTCTGGAAGGACGCGGACTGAACTCAAGTTATGCCATCTTCCAGGATGCTACGGGGCGTGCTAAAGAACGCGTTGTAGCTCTCGGTATTGGCGTTGGTTCAGGCTATTTGTTCGAGACTACCTTCAAGAGAGAAGTATTTTCAGATCTTACAGGTGAGCGTGGAACATTGATGGGCGCTATCCAGGGTATCTTTGCAGCGCAATACCAGGTATTGAGAAACAACGGACACACTCCTTCAGAAGCTTTCAACGAAACCGTTGAAGAACTGACCCAGAGTCTGATGCCACTTGTGGCTGAGAATGGGATGGACTGGATGTATGCCAACTGTTCAACAACAGCACAACGCGGCGCTTTGGATTGGTGGAAGAAGTTCCGTGATGCAACATTACCTGTTTTCAGTGAACTCTATACCGAGGTAGCTGCAGGCCGTGAAGCACAACGTTCGATCGATTCAAACAGCCGTCCCGACTACCGTGAGAAACTGGAAGTTGAATTGAAAGAATTACGCGACAGTGAAATGTGGCAGGCCGGTGCAGTAGTGCGCAAGCTCAGACCAGAAAACGCAAAATAACGGACAAATAATGTAAATAATGTAGGGATGGCCCTTGTGGCCATCCTTTTCATCAATTGGATGGCCACAAGGCCATCTCTACAATAAAATAAAAATGGAAGCTAAAACGCTATTTGATAAAGTTTGGGATGCTCATGTTGTTAAAAAGATCGTGGGTGGCCCCAGCGTGCTATACATCGACCGTCATTTTATCCATGAAGTCACAAGTCCTGTTGCTTTTGTAGGTCTTGAAAAAAGAGGACTTAAAGTCTTTCACCCCGAACTGACTATCGCGACTCCCGATCATAATATCCCTACTATTAATCAGGACATGCCGATCAAGGATGAACTATCCCGCAACCAGGTCAATAAACTGACCGCCAACTGCGAGAAACATGGCATCACCCTCTATGGTCTGATGCATAAATGGGCTGGAATTGTGCACGTGATCGGACCAGAACTGGGCTTCACCCAACCTGGGATGACCATTGTCTGTGGTGATAGTCACACTTCAACCCATGGAGCATTTGGTGCTTTAGCCTTTGGAATAGGCACCAGCGAAGTCGAAATGGTTCTGGCCAGCCAATGCGTGCTGCAGCCTAAACCCAAGAAGATGCGAATCACCGTTAATGGCTTATTGCGTAATGGCGTTATCTCAAAAGACATCGCCCTCTACGTCATCTCGCAGATCTCTGCCAGTGGTGGGACAGGCTATTTCATCGAGTTTGCCGGCTCAGCCATTGAAGCCCTTTCTATGGAAGCCCGCATGACATTGTGCAACATGAGTATTGAATGTGGAGCCCGTGGAGGTATCATTGCCCCCGATGAGAAGACCTTCGCTTATGTAAAAGGACGTGAATATGCACCTAAGGGAGCAGCTTGGGACAAGGCATTGAACTATTGGAAAACGCTGAAATCAGATGATGATGCAGTTTTCGACAGTGAATATGTCTTCGAAGCCAACGATATTGACCCCATGATCACATACGGAACCAATCCCGGTATGGGCATGAGCATAAAAGCCAACATCCCAGATGGCACAGATATGAAGGGAAGCGACAAGATAACTTTCCTTAAATCACTCGCCTACATGGGATTCAATGCAGGCGAAAAGCTTGAAGGTAAAACCATAGATTATGTCTTTGTTGGCAGTTGTACCAATGGCAGGATCGAAGACCTGAGGATCTTCACAGAATTCGTCAAGGGAAAACAAAAGGCAGAAAATGTGACTGCATGGATCGTTCCGGGATCTAAGCAAGTTGAGAAACAAGCCGAAGAAGAAGGACTGACAGCTATCCTCAAAGCAGCAGGATTCCAGTTCCGTCAACCCGGATGCTCAGCCTGTCTGGCTATGAATGACGATAAGGTTCCTGCTGGAAAATATGCCGTTTCCACCTCTAACCGAAACTTTGAAGGCCGCCAGGGACCCAATTCCCGTACCATGCTGGCCAGTCCGTTAGTCGCAGCAGCAGCAGCAATTACAGGCAAGATCACAGATCCACGCGATCTGATGTAAATCACATGGTTAAACTATTTCTAATACTGTTTTATGGCTATTGATAAATTTATTTCGTTAACATCTTCCGCTGTTCCTCTCCCTATAGAGAACGTGGATACCGACCAGATCATTCCTGCCCGATTCCTGAAGGCAGTCGAACGCAAAGGGTTTGGAGATAATTTATTCCGTGACTGGCGTTACGATAAAAACAACCAACCGGTTCCTGAATTCATCCTGAACAAATCAACCTATTCCGGAAACATACTGGTAGCCGGCAAAAACTTTGGCAGTGGCTCAAGTCGTGAACATGCAGCATGGGCTATTTATGATTTCGGTTTTAAAGTCGTAGTCTCCAGTTTTTTTGCAGACATCTTCAAGAACAATGCATTGAATAACGGATTGTTACCTGTTCAGGTTGATGAGGTTTTTCTGGAGAAAATATTTACCTTGATCGAGGACGATCCCAATGTTGAATTCAATGTCGATCTCCAAACACAACGGTTTACCATTGTCAAGACCGGGGAGTATGCATCCTTCGACATCAATCCTTATAAAAAAGAGTGCCTGTTAAACGGTTACGACGACATCGATTACCTTGTAAATTGCAGGGATGAGATCAAGTCATTCGAAATCAGCAGGAATTAAAGCAAGATGATTTAATGTAATGGAACAACTGCATGGCTACAACAATAAAGATAATGGATACGACCCTACGGGATGGTGAACAAACCACGGGCGTATCCTTTACCGAAACGGAAAAACTAAGTGTTGCAAAAGTATTGCTGGAGGAAGTCAAAGTCGACCGCGTCGAAATAGCCTCAGCCCGTGTTTCCAAAGGAGAGTTCAAAACTGCCCGTGCTATCATGGAATGGGCAACACGTAAAGGCTTCCAGGATAAGATCGAAATACTGGGCTTTATCGATGGCAAGGTTTCCCTCGACTGGATCAATGAAGTAGGCTGCAAGGTTGTCAATCTCCTTTGCAAAGGCTCCTACAAACACGTCACCGAACAACTCAAAAAGACCCCCGAGGAACACATTGCAGACATCCGCAAATCGATAGCCTATGCTCACGAAAAAGGAATCAAGGTGAACGTTTACCTCGAGGACTGGTCCAACGGCATGCGCAACTCGAAGGACTATGTCTTTTTCATGATCGACAACCTCAGGAATGAAGACATCGACCGGCTGATGTTGCCCGATACTTTAGGCATCCTCAGTCCCGATGAGACCTTTGCCTTTTGCAATGAACTGGTAACCCGTTATCCGGAATGTCGTTTTGATTTCCATGCCCACAATGACTACGACCTGGCTGTTGCCAATGTCTTTCAGGCCATCAAGGCCGGCATCGACACTGTTCACACCACCGTGAACGGTTTAGGTGAGCGGGCCGGAAATGCCACCCTCTCAAGTATAGTCGCATTGGTTGTAGACCATCTGAAACTCACCACCTCAGTCAACGAGTCTAAGCTCAACAAGATCAGCAAGATCGTAGAGACATTTTCTGGTATCCGCATTCCTGCCAACAAACCATTGGTGGGCGAATACGTCTTTACTCAGGTCAGCGGCATTCATGCAGATGGCGATAACAAAAACAACCTTTACTTCAACGACCTGATTCCTGAGCGTTTTGGGCGTAAGCGGGTCTATGCACTGGGAAAGACCTCCGGCAAGGCCAGCATCGCCAAGAACCTAGAAGAACTCGGACTAAGTCTTGACGCTGAATCACTAAAAAAAGTCACGGAGAAGATTATCGAACTGGGCGACCTGAAAGAGACCGTCACCATCGACGATCTGCCTTACATCGTTTCAGATGTGCTCAAAAGTGAAGCCATTGAAATGAAAATCAAGATCGAGAACTTCATCATCTCTCACGCCAAGGGCATGTATCCTTCGGCAACCGTGAGTGTACGTATTGATGGAGAGCGTTATGAACATACCTCTTCCGGTGACGGACAGTACGATGCCTTCATGAACGCCATCAAGAAGATCTATTTCGATCTGAATAAACCTTTACCGATACTGGTCGACTACGTGGTCTCAATTCCTCCGGGAGGGCGAACCGATGCGCTCGTCGAAACAGTGATCACCTGGAAGTTCAACCATGAATTCAAGACCCGTGGACTGGAAACCGACCAGACCCACGCGGCCATTATTGCAACCGAGAAAATGCTGAATGTAATTGAAAACGGATTTGATAATTGATAATAGAATAAAGTATGAAATTGAATATTGCAGTACTTCCCGGTGACGGAATAGGCCCGGAGATCACCGAACAAGCGTTGAACGTTACAAAAGCTATCGTTGAGAAATTTGGACATCAGTTAACTTACGAGCACGCCCTGGTAGGCGCCTGTGCCATCGATGCGGTTGGAAACCCCTATCCCGATGAAACCCATGATCTGTGTATGAAATCAGATGCAGTGCTTTTTGGCGCCATAGGTCATCCACGTTTTGATAATGACCCCAAGGCAAAAGTCCGTCCTGAGCAAGGTTTACTGGCCATGCGTAAGAAACTGGGCCTTTATGCCAACCTGCGTCCGGTTACCATCTTTAAATCCCTGCTTGGAAAGTCTCCATTACGTACCGAATTAGTTGATGGTGCAGACTTTATGTGTATTCGTGAACTGACCGGCGGCCTTTACTTCGGACGTCCCCAGGGTCGCTCTGAAGATGGAAATACGGCCTACGATACTTGTATTTATACCCGTGAAGAGATCGAACGCATTCTGAAGCTCGCCTTTGACTTTGCAGGCAAGCGTAGAAAAAAACTCACTGTAGTAGATAAAGCCAACGTGTTGGCCACATCCCGTCTGTGGAGAGAGATTGCTCAGGAAATGGCACCCTCTTATCCCGACATCGAACTCGAATACATGTTCGTCGATAATGCGGCAATGCGCATCATTCAATGGCCCAAGAGCTTCGATGTACTGGTGACTGAAAACCTGTTTGGAGATATCCTGACCGATGAGGCCAGCGTAATCAGTGGTTCTATGGGATTATTGCCATCAGCCTCTATTGGTTTGCATACCTCTGTGTTCGAACCGATCCACGGATCTTATCCTCAGGCTGCCGGTAAAAATATTGCCAACCCTGCAGCAACTATTCTTTCTGCTGCCATGATGTTTGAATATGCATTCGGACTGATGCAAGAAGGTGCACTGATCCGTGAAGCCATCGATCATTCTATCGAACAAGGCATTGTGACCGTTGATCTTTCCGGTGATGCCAAATCCTATTCCACCAGCGAAGTAGGGGAGTGGGTAGTCAACTACATCAAAGACAAATAATAAAGCATTGTGTATAATGTAGGGATTGCCTTTGGGCCATCCTTTTTCATTTTATTCCCGAAGGACGTCCATTGCCTTTTTTAGGAGTATAAATGTAAGGCCGACTCTGGTACAGGATGTAAAAAATCATGCAAGTAATACGGTAAAGAAAGAGAAGAGAATTGAAATACGAACCGAACATAAAGAGATAAGAAAACTTACTGAGAACAACGTAAACAATTTCAGTCTTAAAGGCTTTAACGACGATTTTGTTACAAATACTCATATGATATGGAACGAGTTGAACCTTTCAAAATTGATATACCACAAAGCCTTTTGGATGATTTAGAGCAAAGGCTAAGAAACACTCGGTGGACCTATCTCGAGAATGCAAGAGTAAGCTATAGCTCGTTAGGACGAAAACCCATTCAACGTGTCGAAGTGACTACCCCAATTAGACGTAGGTCACTTCGACAGGTTCAGTTACCACGCTTTTTGTGTTAACCGATGTAGAAGTAAACTCTTATTTCATCAGACTCATCACCACCCGGTCCATAGCATGATCTGTTAAGATCTTAGTCAGAAACATAATGGGTTTAGCTCCCCCGCCCACTGAATAACGGGTAGCCGGTCTTTTTGCCTGGATGGCTTTATAAATAGTCCTGGCAATCACGATGGGAGGCGACGACATTTTACCGTCAGCTTTGGCCATCATCCTGGCATGTTTGATTGCAAGTACTTTGTAAGCCGTGTTTCCCGATATTTTAAGCAGGTTCTCCCGTGCAATGGTATTCCACTCTGTCAGAATAGCACCCGGTTTGATAATGATAACATCAATCCCAAACTGTTTGACTTCCATTCTCAGGCTATCACTCAGCCCTTCCACTGCGAACTTGGAAGCATGATACCAGGCGCCATGGGGCTCGCCAAAACTACCCGCGATAGAGGAAATATTAATAATTCGGCCTGAATGCTGCTCCCGCATGTGGGGAAGTACGAGTTGACAAAGTCGGGCCATTCCAAAGATATTGACTTCAAACTGGTATTTGGCTTCTGACATGGGCACGTCTTCCAAGGCGCCGTAAGAACCATATCCGGCATTGTTGACCAGGACATCGATTCTCTTCTCGGCCCGGATAATCTCCTCAACACCCGAAACCATGCTATCTTCATCCGTGACATCCATTTCCAGTAAACGAACACCGGCAACCCTTAGCTCCTCCATCTTATCCATCCGACGGGCTGCTCCATATACGATGAAACCATTAGAAGCCAGTAGTTTTGCAGTCTCTTTTCCTATTCCGGATGAGGCTCCTGTTATCAATGCTACTCTACTCATGTTACAAAATTAGTTAGAAAAAGGGGCTCTTCAAAAAAACTTTCAACGGTTCCTTAATTATTTCTCAGTATGCAGCGGTTTGATATACAAATTGTGTTTCCGCATTTCCCACAAATCCAGAAGTGAATCCTGTGCTTCTTTGGTCAGATGAGCCATATCGTGAGTTTCGATGAAGTTAAGAAAGAGTAATTCATTGTAGATTTCAATAGCTACTTTATGAATACAAATAAGTTCCCTTCTGTTTTTATTGTTTAGATCATCTATAATGTTTCGTTTTATTAAGTCTATAAATCAAATACTCTCTATTAAAATGACGTAATTCAAAATGGTTTGTTTTAAGACATTACCCTTTAAAAATGAAAGGGTAACTGGCCTAATAAAATCTAAAGGGGACTTTCAGTAAGCAGACCTAACTGTGCTATTCAAATCTAAAGGGTGAAATATTGACCAATACCTCTATGAGGTTTTTCAAACAAAAAAGGTCAGAAACCATTTATTTAGGTTTCCAACCTTTTGTCTTTAACTTAGTGAAATAATCTGGCTCTCACAGGTTTATTATTTAATTCCCCCCGTTATTTCTTCCAATTTATTGAAGAACATTTTTTTGCGAACAGAGCTGATTCCCCAATTGACAGGCACGGATTGGTAGCCTTCATCAAAACCTTCTGCTTTTGTTAGCCTGTAATCGAAATAACCCCAGGATGCATAAGCCTTAACTGCAGCCACAAAATTGTTGGATGGTTGTTCAAAGTCAAAATGATCGTCTTCGTTGAAGAGGATAGGCATAGGTTTAAATCCATTTACAGCTTTAATCTGTTTCACCATTTCGGTGATTCGGGCCGGATCTTTAACGCCATTGCCATGAACAAGAATAAAATCAGATGACTTTACCACATTTTCATTGGGGATGCTTCCACCACCAAAACTTGTACCAGCAAGAAAACGATATCCGTTTTTTTTCTTTGCCTTAATCCGATCGATCAGTTCGTGAATACGTTGTGGTTTTAAAATATCGTGATCATACGCCTTCACATCACACTCATTGTCTGCTTCGATGAGTACATTGCGGAATTTTCTTGCGAATAACCATTCCATTGTATTGTCAACACCTTTAATGATTGCTGTCTCATTCTCCATAAACTCATCCTGACCAAAATAGTAGATCCCGAGAATAACAACCATCCCTTTTTCGTTGGCACGGTTTAGGATTCTTTCCAGACGTGCCATATATTCGGGACGAAGTTCACCTTTCGGGTCTATGGCTGAATTGATCCAGCCATTGTTTCCGTAACCAAGAGGGCTTCCTCCCTGAAGGTTGATGGTGAAAGCCAGCAGCCCTTTAGAATACCATTCGTCCATGGCCTTAATAAACTCGTTTGTATTTCTGTTGGCATCCCATTTTTGCGTGTCAGGGTACTTCCATTGATCGGCTGTTTTTGGATTCAGATCATCAAATATACCCTGGACCATTCTTGAATTCATCAATAGTCCTTCAATTGGATAACCTTGCCAACTCCGACCTTTGTAAGTTGGCTGACCATTAATCAGAAATTTTTCACCCTTGATACTGACAACTGTCTGGGGTGCTTTCTTTGATTGCGCTTCAGAAATTCCGGAATAAAGCAGACAGCAGAATAGTAAAAGGGATAAATATAAGGTAGTTAATTTCATAGAGGGTTGTTGATTAAGAAACAATTTTAATGCTTTCAATTTTTGATTCATCCAGTTCAATGCCAAACCCAGGGCGTTCGGATAAGGTGACCATACCATTTTGCGGAGAGATTGGGTTTTTGTCGAAATAGTAATAATCTCCTGACATCTTCTCAATCAGGAATTCTACCAAAGGACAGACCAATTCAGGTTGGCTGGCAACCACATGCATGGCGGCAAGCATGCTGTGGCCGTGAGGGATTACCTGCACCCCGTAAACAGAAGCAATGTTGCAGATTTTTGTTAATTCGCTCACGCCACCACCCCATTCCGGATCAGCCTGAACGATACGGATGGCCTTTTGGCTCAGAAATTCCTGAACGTCCCAACGGCCGTAAAAGTGTTCACCGGCGGCAAGTGCAATAGATGTCTCTTTCGCCAATTCGGTAAAATTCTCGATACGGGCCGATTGAAAAGGTTCTTCCAGCCAGTAAGGAGAATATTTTTCTACCTGCTTGGCCCATGAAATGGCATACGATAAATCCCATGAATAGGAAGCATCAAACATAAGAGCGATATTGTCGCCAACGGCTTCCCTCAACAACCTTACAACTTCCACGTTGTTTTCCAACGATTTAGGATTCATGTTTGTCGGGCCTCCATTTAGGAACCACTTCTGCTGTGTATAACCTTGTGTTACAATCTGCCGTGCTTTTTCCTGCAGAGCTTTCGGTTCCTGCGAAAATCCCAGACAGCTTGCGTAAGCCCTGAGCTTTGTTCTGGCTCCTCCACCCAATAACCGGAAAACAGGCATTCCGAGGTACTTTCCTTTTAAGTCCCACAAGACATTATCGATGGTACTAAGCCCAATTGAGTAATAGCTACCACGCGAATGACGGTTGTTGGTATAAACACGTTGCCAGAAATCTTCGATAGCAAGCGGATCTTGTCCAATCAACTGCTTTTTGAAAACCGAATTGACCATCAATACCGCCTCCGGGTCGATGGGACCGTACAAGCCTTCCAGCCCGCTGTCGGTTATAACTTTTATATAATAGGCACGGTACTTGTTTTTTCCGAGTATATCGAGAACCTGAACATCCTTGACTTTCATCGAAACCTTTTTTTCAACCTGAAATGATTTTCCCTTATTAATTGCCTTCAGCGGAGTTATAGCCGGCAATGCAGACAATGCACCCAGACTGAGAAGAAATTTACGACGTTCCATTTTATGAGATTTATTTTTAACTGAATCAAACCAAGGAGAATTATTTATAGGCAATAAAGCAATTGGTAACCAAAGGGTATCAATAATATTTAGAAGTGATTTTCCAGAGCTTATTGTCATTTTTTTGAATAACGGGCTCTCCCATTTTTGCATTTCTTGCCATTTCCAGATCCTTTTCTACATTGGGAGTTAAAGCATTCCAGTCTAAAACCTTATTCGTCCTGCTAAACAATTGTGGTTTGTATTTTTGGGAAGATATGGCCGCGTAGTTTTTCCAATCGGCAATAGCACGGGTAAGGGCTGCAATAGCTTTATCACGATACTCCTCTTTTCCGGTCTTACGCAACAGGGCTGTCCAGGTGGCGCCCCTGAATTTAGCAGCATAATACCTGCTCAAATAAGCCCAGGCAGTAAAATCACCAAGGGTTTCAGCGAGTTCTGTATTGTTTGCAGAAGGAATAGCGGCTGCCCCTTTCAATAATATATCAGCGGCGGCATCCAGTTTATCTGCAACATCAAATGGGGATAGCTCTTTAGTGACACCACCGGCATTGACAAAATCGGCTATGGAAACGACATGTTGCCCCGGTAACGCCCCGGTACTTATGATGTCGTTGATGCTCAAAAAGCCTTTACTGTCAAAGCAGCCTTCAGGGTCAAATTCAAAATCATTCGGTTTGAAGATCAACTTATCGATCCAGGAAATGATCTCTGAGGTTGCCCGCCAGGTCGTGTACAGCTGCTCGACAGCAGTGCCCGGGAAACGGAGCTTCAACTGATCCTTATAAAAAATTGCCGGCAAATCAGGATTGTAGGCAGCCCTGCCCCAAATCATAAAATTATACCAGTTTTTGTCCATATCCAGCTTCCCATAGGACTCAGGGTTTAAACTAGCGAAATCTTTGCCGAAAACGTACCCGTCCGATCCAATTACAAATCCTGCGGTAACATCAAGGGGTATGTTTTTAATAAACTGAGCGGCGTACATAGGATCTCCCCAGCGGTAAATGTAATAATCGTCGTTGCGGATGTTCTGCCAACATTTGACCTTGTATTTCATCACATCCGCTTTATAGATGCTGTCGAACCAGGGAGGGCTAACGGTAGAATACATCCGTGCACGTGAGTATTTGAATTCGGTTTCAAAAGGACCGGTAAAATCTTTGAAGGCTTCTTTTATAATATCCAGTCTGGTGTAATGTTGTCTGAATATTAAGCTAACATTTTTTAAAGCCGGGTTAGCTTTTTGGGCATCCATCATCCCCTTGCCGTAACTCATAGCCAACCAGTTTTCAATGCTGAATTTGCCGGTCTGTTTGGTGTCCAGGTGTTCGCCGGCTGTAACGCCTATTGCCGAAACATTGGGATAAGTCAATAAAAATTGTTTGACGCTTTTACGGGTGTAGTCGATGGCTACAGTGTCATCCTGTGTCCCTTTTATTCCGTCTTTTCCCTCGGCCCCGCCAAAGTAAACACTCCAATTAAACCACTGTATGTCAATCCCCCGGTCGTTGGCATACTTGAAGACCTTTTTCCAATAGGCTATTTTTTCATCGATGCTGATCTTTTTCACAATATGCATTTTGCTGCCGGAATGGACATCATCTTTAACATATACATCGTTTAACGCCACATCCGGATACTCCGGAACTTTAACCATCGATGGGAACTGGTGCAGGTTCCACAAAGAGAGCACGTTGTACCGATAGCGGGCCATGTTGTCCAAAAAGCTCTTCCAAAAGCTGAAGTCCCACATCGTGGCAATATTGTTTTGTGCCGCAAAGCCATTATCCGCATAACTAGGGGTTCGGGCATCCAAAGGGATATTAAACTTAAGGCCCCGTTTTTCTATATAGGGCTTACCCTCAAAAGATTTCATGTTTTGAAGCGATCTGCCCAAGGCAACCTGTTCTGCCAGTTCTGTCAAACCATACATTACTCCTAACTCATCCCCACCGCTTAACACAAAACCAGCCCCCTGTCTGTTAAATGAATAAGCTTGCTTTTTTAAAGAGGATGTTACTCTGGTTTTAATAATCAGGCCACCTTTATCTACTTCAGAAACAGGAATCTGCTGAGCGACAAATGCCTTTTTTAATTCGTCCACACCAAATGTCTCGGCTGGAATATTTTTATTATATTGAATATAAATGGTTTGCTTTTGCTGAGCAGAAACTTGCAGGATATTGAGCATACAAACCGTTACAAATATTAGGATATTCTTCATTAAATCATAATTTTTATTCATAAAACCTCCATATGCACAGTTGATAAATACGCTAATCTCCAAACCTTTGACCACTAAATGGGTTTCTTCATTTCAATTTTTAAATTTAATAATAAATTTGATTTAATAGAGTCAGGAACCATTTATTTAATTAAATGGTTCCTGATACCATTATTCTCCCGACTTTTACCCCAAAAATGAATAAGATGGAGCTTAAATTACTGCCCATTCTTCGTAGGATCTTCGTAGGATCTTCGTGGGTGGTCGGTAGGAACTTCGTAGTAGTCTCGTATCCTGGATACGAAGAAAGGACGAAAGTGATACCTAAGTCCCTGTTAGTCTGCATGAGGCATACCAAAGTTTTATCACATTTGTCTAGTTGCTCTGTAATCTTCAATTTTGTGTTGAAATAAACAATCAAGTGATTTATCAAATAATCGCTTTACTTCGGGAAAACTTGAGGGAAATCCAGGTCATCTTCGCAGGATCTCCGCAGGATCTTCGCAGGATCTCCGTAGCAGTTTCGCATATAGGGTGCGGAAGAAGTGCGGAGTAATACCGAAGATGCCTTATAGATCCAACGAAGGTTATCTCTGTTATATCACTGTCATGTGATGGTTAATGAGTATTTTAGCTACAAGAATGATAATAGGTTGGTCGCAATTCTACCTTTTCAAAAAAAAGAGTTTTACTGAAAAGTTTGGTTCAGGAATTTTATACTCAGGCTTTTCCTCGAAATCGTCTTTGTAAATAACATATACATAACCGTTTAACAATTTATGTCCAACCATTTATAGGGCTAAGAAATTTGAATACACTCAAAAAAATCTATATAAGTTCACAATCAATCGTAATTTTGTGCCCTTTAATGCAATTTTAAATAAGAGTTAAATATGTCGACAGCAAAAGTAGAAGACAAACGCAAGGTTACCACGCATCGTCTTAAAGAAATGAAAATCCGTGGTGAGAAAATCTCAATGCTAACAGCTTATGATTTTTCTATGGCTACAATTATCGACCAGGCGGGGATGGATGTTATTTTGGTTGGAGATTCAGCATCAAATGTAATGGCAGGAAATATCACTACGCTTCCAATGACGCTTGACCAGATTATTTATCATGGTAGTTCAGTGATGAAAGCTGTTCAAAGATCACTTGTAGTGGTTGATATGCCTTTTGGTACCTGTTCGGGGAATCCTTATCTTTCATTGGAAGCAGCTATCAGGATTATGAAAGAAACGGGTGCAGATACACTGAAAATAGAAGGAGGAGAAGAAATAATAGAAGATATAAAAAAGATTGTGGGCGCTGGTATTCCGGTAATGGGACATTTAGGATTAATGCCTCAATCAATCAACAAATACGGCACTTACACTGTACGCGCTAAAGAAAAAGAAGAAGCCGAGAAATTAATGAGTGACGCATTACTCCTGGAAAAAGTTGGGTGTTATGCTATTACGTTAGAAAAAATACCTGCAAAATTAGCAGGAGAAATAACTTCTAAACTATCAATTCCAACCATCGGAATTGGTGCAGGTCCCTATGTTGACGGACAAGTATTGGTGATGCACGACATGTTAGGAATCAATAAAGATTTCTCGCCTAAATTCTTGAGACGATATGAAGATTTACATTCGGTTATAACGAAGGCTGTTCAGAATTATATTAAAGATGTAAAAGATAGAGACTTCCCTAATGAACAAGAATCATATTAAGGACTGAAATAACATAGCAGTAAAGACTGGAACGTTAGATGAGTTTTCCTGCTTCTGGTTGTTGAGTGTAATTGATATTCTTTCGGATTTGAATAGTTGGTATGAAACTCATTGATGCAGATAACATCTTCCGTTTGGATTAGTGGCCCTGTTTTTACAACGCGTTCCTTTCTTCGTAATCCCTCTGCATTGAACCGAATTGGATGACTTAGCTTTTGGTGAAGTTAACTTAACGTTAGCCCAGGTCCATGCGTTAATATTCAGGGTGGCTTCAATCGTTTTTTCCTGGGGATCCGGTAAAGCAGAAAAAAAATCTATGCCGGTGACTTTTTCGACCCTATCAATCGTTACGGCATACCGTTGTAATGGTTCCTGTGAGGCGGCATTTGGAATGATAAAACCGATACCCTTTACTCTGGGGGCATGATAATCAAGAATGACCTTGTAAAAATATTTCGGAACAGAAACATGATCGTGACCTATCGACTTAAGGCCACTTGTCAAAACAGGACCAGTGACAACATAAACCGATTTGTATTCATTCGCCCATGACCTTACAAGCTCCTCAAAACGCTTCCATACCCCTCTGTTGAACGAAGGAACCTGGGGTGACATATTGCTGTAGTAAAAAGATTCCTTCATTGAGGTGGCCGACCAGCCCATATCTCCGGCAGGCGCCAAATGGCCCTTATCGTATCCATTACCTGCATAATCCTGATCGTCTGCAGTTCCGGTTGTTATTAATGGATCCTGAATGAATTTGTTGGATCTTTTGAAAATTGAAATTGTCTCATCACTCGTCAGTTCGTAGGCTACCCAGTTTGCCTGTTCATTGGGCTCATTATAAGAAAGGGAATAGGCATAATGTTTTACTACAACTTCGTTAGGTTTCAATTTAGGGATTTCAAGATTTGGGATTGGTCCTTTTTGCTGGGAGAAACCTGAAATACTTGTGGATATGAATAAAATGAAGAGAAGGAGGAAGTTTTTCATTAGATCATTTAGTTTTTTGAGGTCAAAATCTGGATATTACTTCATCATTACTTTTATAACTTTTCATTTCATTGGCAGTCATGCAGGAATGCACCGGTAAGATGTACAGTAAATCCCCGATTTTATAGTTGGATATAAGTAATTCGGGTACAATTATAATTCCATGTTCCTGGGATAAACTTTTCAAAACCATTCCCGGAATAGGTTCGCCCCAACCTTCTTCAAGCTGTTCAACTACTATTCCATATATCGTCACTTGATTGTCAATTTCCATTCTTTCTTTAGAAAAATGAACTCCTCCTCCATAGATGACCATTTCGTTTCTTCCGGTATGAATTGAGACGATGGGACAGGCCATTGCAACTGCAATCTGGTCTATCGTACATGATCCGATTTGATGTTGTGTGAGATCATAAAACACAAAATTACCCGGGCGGATTTCATCTATTCCTGAAAAGTCATCGGCAACACTGCAACTAGGGGTGTCGCCAATTGAAATGATTAAACCCGGATAACGATCGATATACTTAGCTTTTAAACCGGTCAGTATCGCCTTGCTTGTATTGTGAATAGTGAGGATATCTTCCTTTGTTTTGCATGCATAGGTGTGGCCGGCATGCGTTAAAAACCCTTTAAAACTCAGTGTTGTACTGGCGCTTATTATTGATAGGATTTCATCAATTTGTTGGGTTGAAGCAGGGGGGAGTCCGGTCCTGCCATAACCAACATCAATCTTTATAAATATCCCTATCTTGTTAATTGTATTTTGCGCTAAATACTTGATTGCATCTACGGATTCAACTAAAAGATGAAGCGTGATTGTTTTTGAAAGTTGGTTGATCGTTTCAATTTCCAGGATATTCACCGGAAAGGCAACCGTAATATCATTCCATTCGGATGAGAAATATTGACCCATCTCCAGTGATGAAACGGTTATTCTATCAACGCCCAACTCTTTAAACCATCTCCCGATTTCAAGTGATTGATGTGTTTTAAAATGAGGGCGAAAGGAGACATGATTAGTTGCAGCTTTCGAAACCATCATTGCAATGTTCCGCTTACATTTTTGCTTGTCGATTAATAAGGTCGGTTTTGTTATCATCGTTGGAATTCTTGTTGTTTTAGAATAAATGGGGGCTGATCCCATTTATTTATTAGAGCCATTTTTTACGCTTGAAATAAAAGATCAGAATACCGACAATCCCAACCTCTACCAATGCAAGATACAAAAATGAATTTGGATTATCCTGAAATGGGAGGCGGATATTCATTCCATAAAGACTTGCAACTAATGTCAGGGGTAACAAAACTGTCGAAAAGAAGGTCAGTAACCTCATGATCTCATTGGTTTTATTGGTCTGCAGTGAATCGAAAGTTTTCGACAGCCCCTCAATCATCTCCTGGTAGTCTTCGATCATGTCCCACATTTTCTGGTAATAATCCAGTATATGTCCCCAATATCCTTCCATATTACTGGCAAATCCAGGGATTTCTCCTGTCTCGATGTTTTGGAAGATTCGGAGTTGGGGTTTAAATGTGGTGTTTAATGAAATGATATTTCTCCTGGTCATTGATATACGTTCTATAGTATTCTCTGCTTTTTTATTGAATAATTCACGGTTAATCAAATCAACTTCCACACCCAGTTTCTGGATCATGGTTAAAGTCGAGATCATTAAATGCTCCAGGATTTTATACAAGAGTACATCACTCGAAACGATCTTTTTAAAGTCGTTTAGATCTTCCGGAGCTTTAACGCTATTAAAGAGGTCAGTGATAATCCAGCTCGTTTTCCCAATGGTGATGAGATATTTCCTGCTCCAGAACACCTTAACTTCATGAATTTTAAGAAAATGATTCCATCGATCAAATACAGGAAAATGAAAAATAAGAAAGTAATAATCATCATAAATATCGATCTTGGGACGTTGATTTGTACTCCTGCAACCCTCGATATCCAAAGGGTGAAACTTAAAGTTGTCTTCGAGAAATTTCAGATCCTCTTTCCTGGGGTCAACGATATGATACCAGATTATCTTGCTCAGTTCAAGGGTTTCAATCATAGTATATTAAGAAATAAATGTATTTTTGGTTTCACACAAAGATACGATTACATTGTCTATTACATATGTATAAATAAACCAAGCCAAAGGGTGCCGCTTGTTATTCATCGACCGATTTGTATAATTAGAAAAATGAGGGTGTTGTCTTTGAGAAAAACACTATCCAGAATTTTGAACGTCCTAAAGTCATTTATGACGAGAAAAATAGAAAATATGTCATGTGGTTTCATTATGACGGTGGCCGTCCATCATCGCAATATGTTTTTCTGCCTATTACCATCACAGCTGGCGGCAAAATGGAAATCCATTATCTGAAAGAGTGGGATTTAAGTTTGTTCACACCTCAAAGGCCGGCGAGACCTGCAGGACCGAGACCTGTTATGCCGGGAGCTACAGCACCTGGAGCTGTTGCACCGGTCACTGTTGCAAAGTAAAATGTAAAAAACCCTTCTGGTGTAGATTAAAAATCTGCACCAGAAGGGCCAATTTTTATAAATACATCATTTTATCTGTTATCCCATTGCGTCTTCTGCCACCCGCTGATAGTTCCTTCGTTTTGACATTCAGAACATTCCCAATGGATTTCATCGGTTTCCTTTAATATCGCACTTTGAATCTTTCCCTCACAGTGCATACGAAAGCACTTGATATCTGTAGAAATCATATTTGATGAAAATTCCTTTGTCGTCTCATCTATGACCAGTCCGTAGAAACTGGTTAATTCCCTGTGTTCTTTGGGCGCCTTTTTATGAAGATCACCCTCTTCTTCTATACTCGGACTCATATTGGATCTGTACATACCTGAAGTTATTTAATCTTGAAATAGAATATTTTGCAAAGTAAGTAAAATTTTTAACATTAACACCATCTGTTTCATTGATTGTACCTTTATTAAATCCGGATTGATATGATCAACAATTAAAATTCTGCTATTCACAATCAAAAAAAATCAGATTCAATGGTGTTTATAACTACCTTTGTTTTGTGATGAATAGTCAGACGAAAATATTTATATTTTTAATTTTCAGCCTGTTTATTTTTAATATGGCTGAACAGAATGTCGCTCTTTCTGACAATCTACATAGGTATGCCATGCAATTACCGCTGAACAATCAAGGAGATTCCAATAACCTAATCTCTGACGATACTGAATATACATGTGAAGAGGCGATAATAGAATCAACAAATCCTTTTTTTTGTGATATCCATCCCATTGAGATCTCTGTAGTACGAAAAAACAAATTGTTAATTCCTGTCATTTTTAAACACTGGGAACCACCTAAATAAATCTTCTTTTCTCCTCATTGAATCAGACTTACCCTTGGTTTTGCCTGGTATTCAATTCCTGTATTTTTGATCTCAATGAAGGATCACGAAAAGAGACCCAGTCTTATTTCATTTGGTTTTGCTGTATTTTAACATACAGTAATTTGATTGTTGAATTATCCAAAAAATCAAACTATTAATCCTTGATAAATAATACTATGAACTGTCCGGTATGTAATGAAACCCTCCTGCTAACCAACAGGCAGGAAGTTGAAATTGACTATTGCCCAGAATGTAGAGGCATTTGGTTGGATCGCGGAGAACTGGATAAAATTATCGAGCGTGCTAATCCACAGATTGCCGATAAACCTTTAGCGATGAACGCTTTTGCCAATAGTCATGATGATGACCATTATAAACAGGGTAATCTAAAAGGTTATGAATACCCGGGATACAACAAATATAATCCACATAAAAAAAGAAAAGGTTTTCTGGGAGAACTTTTTGACTTTTAACAATAATAGGTTCTAAATAAATTGAGGGTGTCTGAAAAGGCATCCTCTTTTTTTATCCTGACAGCAGATTTTAAAAGTGCTTATTAATGCTCTGTAGTCACAGCCTTTACATCAAGCGCATCGCGTAAGGCATTGCCAAGGAGCATGAAGGCCAGTACCATCAACATGATGGCGACACCGGGGAGAATGGCAAGATAGGCATAATCGAGGATGATATAGCCATAGTTCTCTTTGATCATACTGCCCCAGGAAGGAGTGGGGGGCTGGACGCCTATGCCGAGGAAGCTGAGTCCGGCTTCGAGCAGTATTGCAGATGCAAAGTTTGCGGCTGAAATAACGATTACAGGGCCCATGACGTTAGGAAGAATGTGGCGGAATATAATGCGCCGGTTTCGGTATCCAAGGGCTCTGGCGGCTTCTATAAACTCTTTTTCGCGGATGCTCAGGACCTGACCTCGGACTACACGGGCTACTTCGACCCACATGGTGAGACCCACTGCGATGAAGACCTGCCAGAAACCTTTTCCCAGTACAAAAGTGATGGCTATGACGAGCAGCAGGGTCGGCACAGACCAGACTACATTGATCAACCAGACAATGAGTTGATCGATCCATCCTCCAAAGTATCCTGCAATGGCGCCCAGGGTGATGCCGATGAGGAGGGAGATGGCGATGGCAATGAATCCAACAGAAAGACTGACACGGGTGCCGATCATGAGCTGGCTCAGCATGTCGCGGCCATAACGATCGGTCCCCAGTGGGAAGTGGCGGATGGTGAGGTTTTCAGCGATTACTTTTTGTTGGAGTTCTTTTAGCCTGATCGATTTCACGGTGCCATCATAGTCCTTATAAGTGACCCAGTCTCCTTTAAGTGTTATGGGGAGTTTACCGGTCGAGTCCATCGCCAGGGCAAAGGCGATATCGGCAAGGGGGTAGGTTTTCTGAACGGGGATATCGTTTTTGATTTCGGTGTATTCGGTGATGGTAAGGTTGGCGCCTTCTATCTTATAGGAGGAATAGGGGATTTCTTCGAAGTTGGAAGGGGAGCCAAACAGCATTCTTGCAAAGAGGTTGGTTTCTATGGGTGGTGCATTGTTGCGAAGACAGAGCATGTTGACCTTGAAGCCGGGCTTCTTGGTGGCCAGCTCCAGAAACTGGAGATTGACGTCGGGGGTGGGGTCGGGGGTGATAAGGTAACCTAACAGGGCAACGAGTGAGGCAAATACGATGACGGACATGGAGGCCAACGCTGATTTATTGCGCAGGAGACGTTTTATGGCCAAACGGGATAATGGCGATCCGGAGTATTCTTTTCGTTGTTTACGAAAGAGCATAGGGTTGAGAAGTCAAGGGTTATTAATCACCTGATGGATTATATTTTCAAAAGTACAACGATTTTCAATGCCAAGGGGTGATCAATCATGACTAAAATAATTGTAAGTTTATTTGGGTGTTTTCAAATTTTATCCTACTTTTGCAGCAACAAATACGGTGAGAGTAGCTCAGTCGGTTAGAGCGCCAGATTGTGGTTCTGGAGGTCGCGGGTTCGAGACCCGTTTTTCACCCTAAATGATGAACGGTTAGCATTTATTTGCTAACCGTTTTTTTATGCCATATAGTTTCCAGTTAAAATTGACTTCTTTGCCTTTTAGTCTCCATTTGGTGGGTTGGAGGGTTTCAAACCAATCGAGGGGTTCGGCGAGGGGTTGTTTTTGGGAGGCATTGTATAGCGCGGTTTTGATTTCCAATTCTTGTTCCGGGGTTACAGATCCTTTCTTAAAAGAGATAAATAAAGGGGCCATTTTAGTCTGACTCCGGCCAACAAGCGATAATAATATGGGAAAAACTATCAGGAATAATTTTATTTTCATGGTGGGATGTGGTTTTGAGAAAATAAAAGTAGCTATTATTGATTGATTTTAAACAATTCTGACCTATTTGGGGTTTAATCATTATAAATAAGCCCTTTTCTATCAAATATTTTAAAAAAATAAATAAAATTTAGAAAAGGTTGCATTATTGATAATTAAATGTATATCTTTGCACGAATTAATAATCACATTATGAACAACGGAATCGTAAAATTCTTTAATGACACGAAGGGATTCGGCTTTATTAAAGACAAAAAATCAGAAAAAGAATATTTTGTACATGTTTCAGGACTTATTGACGAAGTAAGAGAAAATGACGAAGTAACTTTTGATCTTCAAGAAGGAAAAAAAGGCCTTAATGCTGTAAACGTTAGAAGAGTATAATTCCTAACTTTGCACAGATATTTATGATTTTGAGCTCCGCGTTATACGCGGAGCTTTTTTATTGTGCCTGTTTTTTTGATTAGGGTGGATGGTCACAAGGGCCATCCCTACATTTAAAACAAAACGTTTAAAAATAGAGTGGGTGCGCAATGACTTTGCCCTGGCTGAACTCGAGTGTTGGGAAAGGAATCTTTATAATGCTCAAAGCGTTCAGAATCAAGTGCAAGGTCTTGGAACGGGTCTTGATCCTGCCTAAATCGATATCACCTGAAAGATAGAATTGACGGTGACGGCTGAAAGGGGGGATGACATTTCCATTATAAGTCAGGGCATTATAAGGACCGCCCGTCATCCCTTCGGCACCATAGCCCACTGCCAGATTTAACCAGGCAGGAAACTTGTTTTCTTTCTTTAAAAATGATTTGATGTTGGCCGACAGCCAGTAGGTCTGGCCGTTGTAGTCTTTTAGCCATTGTTCGCTGAGGTTCTTGCCAAAGAGGTCGGGACGGTATTTGGAATATTGGGTTTGATGAAAAGACCATTTAAGCTGGATGCGTTGTTCTTTCCAGGCTAGTTGTTGTCCAACAAACAGTCCTGCACCCAAGGTGTTGGCAGTCATATCACCGGGAGAAAAGCCCCATTCTGAGGAGAAGCCGTCGAGGATTTCGATGACAGTGAGATACATGATGCCCATGCCTCCGCCATATAGAACTGATTTATTTTCGGATAATCCGGTCCAACGCAGAGTGTTGTAACTTAATTTGCTTAGATAATAGGAGGTCGTAAAATGACCCATCTTGTCCATCTGAAGGTATTCAGAGTTGTCGTTGAAAAAATGGAAATGGGTCTGGGGGTAATTCTTGTACCAGAAATTATAGAGGACTGACATGCTGCCGGCATAGAGGACGGAACCAGAGATAATGACCGGGGTCAGGCGTTTGTGGTTGATGGAATCGGGGGGGTGAACATTTTCTTTTCTAATGGTATCGGTGACCTGGGCCGATAGGAGGGTCGGAGTCAGTAGTGACAGGATTAGAAACAAGAAAATGGTACGAATTTGCATTTAGTTTGTTTTGAATTAATGGGTGGCCACAGGGGCCACCCCTACATTTTCAACATTACCGGTCATTGAATATTTCCGGTTATCATACATTTATATATCCAGGAACCGGGCAATGATGCTTTGGGTCTTGGCTAGTTTTTCGTCCAGTAGTTCCTGATTGGCGGCTTCGGCAATGAAACGGAGATAGGGTTCGGTGTTGGAGGGTCGGATATTGAACCACCAATTTGGGAAATCTACCCTATAACCATCAAAGTCGAAATTGCTGTCAGGGGTCTCTTCTTTTAGAAAGAAATCACGGACAGCGTCCATGGCTTCCTGCTTCTGAGTGATCTTCCAGTTGATCTCGCCTGTATTGGCCCATTTTCCTGCAATCCGTTCGATGAGCATGCTGACTGTAACATTTTGTTCTTTAAAACGGGCAAAGACATCCAACAGTATCATGGACGCAATAAATCCTGAATCAGAGAAAAAGAAATGGCTGAAGTAATAATGTCCGGCCAGTTCTCCACCATATAGCCCGTTGATCTCACGCAGTTTAACAGCGGCATAGGCCCTGCCAACACGCCACATATAAGTGCGATAGTTCATCTTTTCGAGATATTCCTTGACGGCTCTCGAGGTGCGGATATCGTGCAGGACAATTCGATCTTCTCCGGGGCCGAAATAATGGGCGATGGCTGCAATCAGCAGATCGGGAGAGATAAACTTTCCGTTTTCATCTGTGAACATGACGCGGTCTGCATCACCATCAAAAATGACACCGATATCCAGTTTCTCACGCAATACCAATTCCTGAAGCTGAACAATGTTTTCGGGTTCAAGCGGGTTGGGCTCATGGTTGGGGAAAGTGCCATCGGGCTGATCATTGATGTAATGGGGGATATCGCCCAACACCTGGCGGATGAAATAGCCCGAACAACCATTGGAACAGTCGACACCTATTTTGAGGTTAGAGAAATCGTACTTAAAGGAATTCAGATAAGGAAAATAGGCATGCTGTAACTCTCTGGAATAGGGAATCACGGTGCCACGTTCTTCTTTAACGATTATCTGGTTGTCGTTGACCATCTTTTCGAGCAGGTCTAAACCATCGTCGAAACCTACCGGGAGGGCATTGGTCTTGGTTATTTTAAGGCCGTTATATTTTCCGGGGTTATGAGAGGCGGTGATCATCACCGAAGCATCAAAACCGAAATGGGCGGTGCCATAATAGACCATGGGGGTTGTGCAAAGACCGGCGTTGTAAACCGTGGCGCCGGCATCGTTGATGCCCTGGCATAACGCTTTGAAAAGGGCAGGGGAAGAGACACGCATATCGCGACCTACCAGCACTTTGTTGGTTTTTAAGAGTGTGGGGATGAAGTAGCCGATCTTGTAGGCTATGTTGTCGGTTAGATCTTTGTTGTAGATACCGCGGATATCGTATGCTTTGAAAATGGTCATGGTATAATACTTTATTTCTTAATATTACGTGCATCAAGGGCATGCTGGTATTTCATGGCATTGATATGATGCGCTTCGGGGGTCACGGCAAAGTTATGATAACCGGAGAAATCTTCCTTGGCACAAAAATAGATGTAGTTGTGATGGGTGTAATTCAACACGGCATCGATTGATTTGCTGTCGGGCAGGTAGATGGGTCCGGGAGGTAATCCCTTGAATTTATATGTGTTGTATGGTGAGTTGATGTTCTTGTGTACATTGAGCACGCGATGAATGGTGAAGTCGTTCCATGCAAAGACCAGCGTGGGATCTGCCTGCAGGAGCATCCCTTTCTTTAACCGGTTCAGATAGACGCCGGCCACGACGGGTTTCTCATCATTTTTATTGGTTTCTTTTTCGACGATGGATGCTAAAATGACAACCTGACTGGGTTTCAGATTTATGGCTGCAGCTTTATCGAGCCTTTCTTTATCCCAGAAGTGGCGACTCTCCATGGCCATCCGTTTGAAGAAATCATCGGTGGTGGTATTCCACCATAGTTGATAAGTATTTGGGACGAAGAGGGTCAGGGCGTCTTCTGAATTCAGACCAAAAGTCCGCATAAAGATATTGTCATTCAAATGTGACAATATTGAGACTGAATCGGCTTCGAGTTGTTTTGAAATGCGGCTGGCAAATTCCTGCTTGGTGCGGATGTTGTTAAATACCAGAATAACAGGCTCCTGTTTTCCGGACCTTAACATCTGGAGGAGTTTATAATTGCCCATTCCTGACTGAAGCAGATACTTACCCGGTTTAACATGTTTTGCATAATTCATGCGACCGGCAACAAATCTGAAGGTGAACATCGATTTGAGCAATCCTTCGGTCTCGAGCGTTTTAAGCACGTCATCGTAGGTTGAGCCTGTATGGATATACAGGGCCGATTTGCGAGCAACGGAAGTATTGGGAGCATAAAAAACGAGGTAAAAAGCAAGCGCAGCCAGTACACCACAGGTGAGTATAAATAGAAAGATGTTGCGTACCCAGTTTGATTTTTTAGTCTTTGCCATAGTTGAAGATGGTTTATTAAATATTGCTGAAATATTATTGGTAATCCTGATTGATTAATTGAAGAAAATGAGCATCCAGCCAACGGTCTCCTCTGCGAACCCATTCTTTGCGGATCCCGGTGACTTGAAATCCCTTGTCTGTAAAGAGCGCCAGGCTGATTAAATTGTCGTCGGCAACTTCGCAGAAGAGCTGTTTAAAATGCATGAATCCGAAAGCATAATCAAGCAATAGTATTAATGCCTGTTTGGCATAACCTTTTTGTCTGAAGCTTTTGTGAATCATGATGCCGACACCTGCCCGCATGTGGAAAGGTTCGAAACCATACAGGTCAATCATTCCGACGGTAACCGGTGTTTTTGATTCAGTCTCGATCATAAATCGCAACTGACCATTAGTATAGATATCAAGATGTGAACTTTCAATGTATTGTTCAAGGACATAACGGGAAAAGGGACCGGTGGTACAGCTGATGTTCCAGAGTTCCTGATCGTTCTCCCATTGATAAAGGGTGTCAATATCTTTTTTCTCCAATGCCCTGAGCCTGACTTTCATGTTATCTGGTTTTGATGGATTGAAGATCAAACTGACCGGAATATACCAAACGGGCCGGACCGGTTAATACGACGTTGGTGAAAGTATGCTCTTGTTTATCGAAGCTCACATGGAGGTTGCCTCCACGGGCTTTTACATCGAACGCAGTTAAACCGGTCCTTAATGAGGCGGCCATTGCTGATGCCGTTACGCCTGTACCACAGGCCAGGGTTTCTTCTTCAACACCCTTTTCATAGGTGCGGACAAGAATCTCTGTGGGAGTGAGTTGTACAAAGTTTACGTTGGTGCCTGCTGGAGCGAACTGGGGATTGTAGCGAATCTTTCTTCCGGTGTTCACTACATCTGCAGTTTCAATATCATCTACAAAGAGGACGTAGTGTGGAGTTCCGGTGTTGATGAAAATATGTTGTGCCGATACTTCCTGGGGTGTCGCATCTTTCATGCTAAGGGCCACTTGGGTTACTGTATCTTCTATCCATTCAATTTCTGCATTATGCGGGCCATCATCGGCTATGAAATTACCCTTCTCGCCCATAGCATTCATTTTGTGTGCAAAAGCTGAAAGACAACGTCCACCGTTGCCACACATGGTTGCGCGACTGCCATCCGCATTGAAATAGACCATCTTAAAATCATACCCGGCCTGATTCCCAAGTAGCAATAAACCATCGGCACCAATACCAAACCGGCGGTCACAGATCGCTGCTATTTGCGATTCGGTGAGTTGCAGTCCACCGAAACGCTCATCAATGATTACGAAATCATTTCCGCATCCTTCGTATTTATAGAACTCTATTAACATGGGACTTTAAATTAAAATGCGACAAAATAACTATCGTTTTGTTATTCTACCATCAAATTTATGACAAAAGTAACGATTTTTACTTGACATTATATCGATATTTAATCTTAACCTTTTTTAACATAAGTGTCTAAAACACTGTAATTCGCTATACGTTTTATAGTTAAATCACAAAAAAAAATATTGCCGGATCTGCCATATTTTAATCAGGCATAATTCTTGCAAATAGTGAAACAAATAATTAATTTGATTGTTAAACTAAAAACTCTAAGAAAATGAAACGGTTACTGGGAACAATTGCAGTAGCGTTTGTCGGTGGAATGCTGGCTTTGGGAGCACATTCAATACTGACTAATGGACATCAGGATATTTATAATCCGGGTTATCAACTTCCTGCAAGATTTGCATCTTATAGTGAGGGAATGCCACAGGTCGTAGGTCCTGATTTAACGGCTGCTGCTCAAAAAGGTGTACGTGCTGTTGTACATATTAATACTACTTATCAGCAGAAACCAAGCTACTATGACTACTTTAATGACTTAAGAGACTTCTTTGGAGATCGGCAGCAAGGTACTCAGGCTTTGATGGGTTCAGGTTCCGGTGTTATTGTAGATCCGGATGGCTACATTATTACCAACAATCATGTTGTGGATGAAGCTACTTCTATTAAAGTTACTCTGGACAATAAACGCAGTTATGATGCAAAGGTAATTGGTACTGACCCCAAGACTGATCTGGCACTGATCAGGATTGACGTGAAAAATCTTCCTACTATCGCTTTTGGCAACTCAGATCAGTTGAGACTGGGTGAATGGGTGCTGGCAGTTGGAAATCCATTTAACCTGAATTCGACGGTAACAGCCGGAATTGTAAGCGCGATGGCACGTAATTTAAATATTATCAATGATGCAGACGGAACAGGGATTGAGTCATTTATTCAGACCGATGCCGTTGTAAACAAGGGTAATAGCGGTGGTGCTCTGGTTAACCAAAATGGTGAACTTATAGGTATCACTGCTGCTATTGCTTCACCATCGGGATTGTATGCAGGATATTCATTTGCAATACCGGTTAACCTGGTTAAGAAAGTTTACAAAGACTTGAAAGTATCGGGTCAGGTTCATAGAGGATATATTGGAGTTGATTTCCAGAATATTGATAATGAATTTGCAGTGAGCAACAATTTAAAGGAAACTGACGGCGTTTATGTGAAACAGGTTTTTTCGGGCAGTTCTGCTGAAAAGGCCGGAGTAAAATCAAAAGATATTATTGTTGCTATCGATAATATTGCTATTGATGGTCCTTCACAGGCACAAGAAATTGTTGCAACAAAAAATCCGGGAGATAAAATTAAAATTTCTTTGGTTCGAGACAATAAACCGGTTGAGTTAAACGTTGTGCTGATGGATAAACAAAGTGCTCCGGAATTAGCCAATACCAATAATTCTGCAGCTTTAGATCAATTCGGGGCTTCATTTAAGCCGGTTCCTGAAAACCTAAAGGCCAAGTTAGGTCTGAGGAGTGGAATTCAAGTTGATGAGCTCAAGGAAGATGGACTATTGTCCAGTGCAGGAATAAAGAAAGGTTTTATCATTACTCGTGTAGATAAAAAGCCCGTAAGTAGTGTGAATGATCTGATGAACATGTTGCAAAACAAAGATAGCGGCATTATGGTTGAAGGGATATACCCCAACGGAATGCGTGCTTACTATGCTTTTGCAAATTAAATAGAATATTTTTTTTACATCTTACCGATGAACTTGAGACATTGAGAAATGTTTCTCTGCCTCCGGAAGTAGGATGACACTGATAAATTGAAAGGAAAAAATGAGGCAACTAAAAATTTCTAAGTCGATCACGAATCGTGAAACGGCATCGCTCGACAAGTACCTCCAGGATATTGGTAAGGAGGAAATGATCAATGCTGAGGAAGAAGTACAACTTGCTCAACGCATAAAAGCTGGTGATCAGGCGGCGTTGGAAAAACTCGTGAGAGCAAATCTTCGTTTTGTGGTTTCGGTTGCTAAACAGTATCAGAATCAGGGTTTGAGTCTGCCCGATTTGATCAACGAGGGAAACCTTGGATTGATTAAAGCAGCTCAAAGGTTTGATGAAACAAGGGGATTTAAATTTATCTCTTATGCTGTATGGTGGATTCGTCAATCAATTCTGCAGGCTTTAGCTGAACAATCACGTATTGTTCGCCTACCGCTTAACCAGGTTGGTTCGCTTAACAAAATCAAAAAGGAGTCTTCACGTTTGGAACAAAAGTTTGAACGCCCTCCTTCACCACAGGAAATAGCTGAAGCACTCGAAATACCTGAACATAAAATTGATGCAGCTCTGAAGATTTCGACGCGTTACGTTTCGATGGACGCCCCGATCTCTGAAGATGACGACACAAAGTTTATTGATGTATTCGTCAATGACGATACCTCAAACACTGACGAAGGTCTGATGCGTGAATCGCTTGCTAAGGAAATTGAGCGCTCATTGGCTACCCTTACGGAAAAAGAACGTGATGTCATCAACCTCTATTATGGAATAGGGATGCCACACGGGCTTACACTTGAAGAAATCGGATCGAAATTTGACCTTACCCGCGAAAGAGTTCGCCAGATCAAGGAAAAAGCGATCAGAAGACTGAAACACACGTCCCGTAGCAAATTATTGAAGGCTTATTTGGGACAATAATAAAAATGAATATTTAAATATGAAAGAATGCCGGACATCCGGCATTCTTTTTTTATTTATCTTTGCTTCCCAGTGTATAAAGGCATTATATACTGGAATCACGCTTTTTTAAAGCTCTTTCCTTTTCCGGTTCATCCGGAGAATGCCCTGAAACCTTCAGTTTGTATTGATTTTGATCATTATAATTCGGGATAAAGAAATTTATCACGGCAAATTTTATTTTATGAATAACACTAGATACATTTTCGTATTAGGAGGAGTTGCTTCTTCTCTTGGAAAAGGAATTATTTCTGCCTCACTTGCAAAACTGCTTCAGGCTCGTGGTTTTACGGTGACCATTCAAAAACTGGATCCCTATATCAATGTTGATCCGGGTACGCTGAATCCTTACGAGCATGGCGAGTGTTATGTTACGGAAGATGGAGCCGAAACTGATCTTGACCTGGGTCATTATGAGCGGTTTTTAAATGTCCCTACTTCACAGGCTAACAATGTTACGACCGGCCGAATCTATCAGTCGGTTATCCAAAAAGAAAGACGCGGAGATTATCTGGGAGAGACCGTACAAGTCATTCCGCATATCACTGATGAGATAAAGTATTGCGTTCAGCTTTTGGGAAATGATGGCAATTATGACTTTGTAATTACTGAAGTCGGCGGAACAGTTGGTGACATCGAGTCACTGCCCTATATCGAGGCTTTACGACAG
>Ga0209430_1000135_pt1 | contig 100860 bp, 95 predicted proteins | sample BarGraIncub1133A_FD_184504 | JGI IMG/M metagenome (GOLD analysis project Ga0209430, IMG submission 184504) | Arctic peat soil microbial communities from Barrow, Alaska - Barrow Graham LP Incubations 11-33A (SPAdes) (version 2) | ecosystem: Environmental > Terrestrial > Soil > Wetlands > Peat...
TTCCAGATACTTATCCGACCAAAGTATGATCATAAATATTTTGTTATTTATGTGTTTACGTAAATAATCATATATATTTTCATCCAACGGTATTTTATGCAATGGGTGTGAAGTATAAATCAGTTGATTATTTTTTACACCTAATCCCATAACAAGTTTTTCTAATGCATCCCCATATTGTTTATCATCTGATTTATGGCTAATCAAAATAATCTGTTCTTCATGAAATTGGTTGTCTGTCTTTATATCAACAATCGGTGATTCATAAGTTTTCAAGCCTGATTCAATTTCCTCAATCAATTTTTTATTATGCTCATGCTCTTCTGGATTAGATACGTATTCATTGTTATATATTTCTGCTATATTATTCCGATACCATTCCACTAATTCCCGGATGCAATATCTAATAGCAACTAAATCATTTTCATTTAGGGCAATTTCCAATTTTTTAAGATGATTGGTTACACTGTTATTTGATGAGTAATTATCGATTGTATTTCTAATACCTTCGTATTCAAGCTTGAGGCGTTTTAATATATCCACAATTTGTATCCTCCATTTTTTTTTCTAAAGACCTTATTTGCTGCACTAATTCAAACTTCCTTTTCGGTTGCTTTTCAACTCTTGCCTGTTTTTCAAGGGCGGCAATCTGCTTTTCCAGCTTTTGTCGGACTTCATCAATAACCAATTGCTCATCCAGGGTGTTGCCGTTTTCAATTTCGATGCCGCCGATCTCAATCAGCAGGTTTTCCCAGATGGTATCCAGATTGAGACCACTCAGTTTTATTTCAAGGGTCTGGATGGGCTGCCAATGGCTCTGGTGGAGTCGCTTTTGGTAAACGGCCAGACTGGCCTGGTCTTCGTATTCCAATACAAAAATCATATGCTGTTCAATGAGTTTTGAAATCAGCAAAATATTTATTTCGTCAAAATCTTTGTTTTTTAGAGATACCCGCAGCACAAAAAAATTACTGATCTCTTTGCCTTTTTCAACATTCACTGTCAATGGGGATATTTCATTGATAATGGAAAGTTTTTTAATATCCCCGTCAAATTTTTCTTTAGCTGCTGTATTCATCTTGAATTTCTCATAGATGACTTTTTTTGGCAGCTGTTTATTCATTTCCGTTTTTTTCGGTAAACCAAGCATTGTCATCACCATCTTATTTCACAACTAAAAAACAGATTAATTCAAAATCATCCAGCCCTTTAATTTCATTGGATAAAAAGCTGATGGCTTCCCCATTTAGAAAACTGTCCAGATCGCTTTGGTCTTTTACGTCGATAATGGAATTAATGGCGTCACCCAGCATTTCAGAAAATTTAGACATATCCCGTCCATCCCGGGTTTCTCCATTGAAAGCTCGATAAAGTTCGGAAATGGGCTCTGTTTTATTTTTACAAAGATAACGCATTTTGTCCAGCATATTCTTGGGGGAAAGGTGATCGCAGGCTATTTTGCCGTCATCACCAATATAAACCATATAGAAGGGATGCAGGCGGTTCTGATTATCTACATTGACACTTCCGTTTATATTTTTCAGCACATAAATCACCCCTGGGGGTGCATCTGCCTGGCTTTTCACCACGGCGTTGAGGCCTAAGGGAAATTTATCCAGATCCGGATTCTTTTTAATGTAATCCAGCAGATCCAGACGAAATTCATTAAGGCCCAGATCCATAATAGAGATACCGGTTGTCATATCCTCAATATCCACCACCTCTTCCTGGAGGCGTTTCAATTGCTGTTTTCGATATTCCAGATCGGTTTTTTCTTCATCACTGAGAATATTTTCATCCCCGGTGGCTGTCATGTTCACAATTTTCATTCGGGTTTCCACTTTTGCTTTGAGATTGATGTATTCATCTAGTGAGATATCCGGCCAGAAGTTGACCAGTTGAATTTGGTTGTTTTTACTGCCAATACGATCGATTCGCCCAAAGCGCTGAATAATCCGCACCGGATTCCAATGAATATCGTAATTAATGAGGTAATCGCAATCCTGAAGATTCTGACCTTCGGATATACAGTCGGTGGCAATTAAAAGGTCGATTTCAATGGGGCTGTTGGGCATAAGGAGTGCCTTATCCTTTGATATTGGTGAGAAACAGGTCAGCACCGTATTCAGATCCCCATGCAATTTATGAATGGTTGTTCGGCCCTCTACCGAACCGGTTACCATTGCGGTTTCCAGCCCGAAATACTTTTTTATGTGCTTACTGACATGGTTATAAAGGTATTCTGCGGTATCGGCAAATGCGGTGAAAATAATTACTTTTTTATTGCCGGGATTGATGGGGTTTTCCATTTTATTTTTCAGCACCTGGAATAATTCCTGGAGTTTGCTGTCATGTTCCGGGGTGATATCACTGACCATCAATGCCAGTAATTCCAGAACTTCGCTGTCCTTTGCCAGATTAGTTCTCCATGATTTGTAATCCATATCAGCCAAATCGATTTTAATTTTCTTACCAATTGAAAAAAGTTCATCGCTATTCTGATCATCATCGTCATACTCCTGAACGTTCTCAATATCGGTTAAGTTGAGTATGGTCGTATTTTGTTTTTTAAAATGATCGATTTTGTGAATGGTGCCGTTGATTAATTCTTCCATCCGTTTGAGGGTTAAATTAAAGGAATATACCGAACTTTCCATTCGTTTCATAAGGTTAATAGCCGTTAAACGGCGAATCCCCTGCTCTCGATTTGCCTGGGTAAACCCGATGTTCACTTTATTGTCCTCATATAATTCAGCATATTTATTCATTTTGCTTGGCAGAATGAATTGGGAGGGGGTATAGATACTTAAATTCAGGTGCATCAACTGTTCAAAAATTTCATTATAGTTGATGGCCTTTTTCAAATCTGTCAATTGAGGACTTAATGACATGGGTTTTAATCGTATTGGAAATTTGCCGATCTCTGTCGTATCATAATATTTTTCGATGTGTTTTCTTGAACGGGCGATGGTCACGCTGTCCAGCACTTCAAAAAAGTCAAAGTCCAGCATTCTCAGCAGACTATCGGTTGTTCGATTCTCCGGCTCAAATTTGCTCCATTGATTAAAAGACTTTTGAGCATTTTTGAAAATATCATCGATGGAGCCCTTTGTATCCAGCTTTTCGTCAATTAAACAGCAGTCGCCTTCATAGGCAAGCTGGAGCTGGTTCTTAAGATCGTTAAACCGGTTATTGACAGGGGTTGCCGAAAGCATGAGCACTTTTGTCTTAACCCCTTTGCGAATCACTCTGTTGAGAAGCCTTAAATAGCGGTTCTCTTTTTCATTTTCTTCCCCATTTAATTTTCCGCCATTTCTGAAATTATGGGATTCATCAATGACCACCAGATCATAATTCCCCCAATTCAGGCGGTCTAAATCCAAACCATTTGATTTTCCCCGTATACGGCTGAGGTCAGTATGAAAAAGCACATCATACCGCAGTCTGTCGGCCGCTATGGGGTTATTCAGATAATTGTCTTTATAGGTATTCCAATTGTTTGAAAGCTTTTTCGGACAGAGAACTAAAACCGATTTGTTTCGGTTTTCATAGTATTTAACCACTGAAAGTGCGGTGAAGGTTTTACCCAATCCGACACTATCTGCCAGGATACAGCCATTGTATTTTTCAAGCTTATTAATGATTGCCAAAGCCGCATCTTTTTGAAAATTATAAAGCATGTTCCAAATCTTGCTTTCCTTGAAACCCGTGGCTTCATTAGGCAGAACATCTTCGGAAATGTCTTCGAGAAACTCATTGAAAATATTATAAAGTGTGAAAAAATAAATAAAATCCGGTGCGTTTTCGTTATAAGCAGCTGTAATATTCTCAATCACTTCCTCGGTGACTTCCTGTAATTTTGACTGATCGTTCCAAAGATTGTTAAATAAATCAATATAGGCCATCGAAAAAGGTTTTTCTGTTTTCTGAACCATATTATAAGCATTATTACCGCGTTCGCAGCCTAGATCAACGGTTGTAAACCCATTAATGGGCATATAGTTCTTATCATCAACATTGATGAAACCCATCATGGTTTCGTTTGTCTTATTTGATTTGAAAACAACTTTCTTTCGTATCCATTCGGCACATTCTTTTGCAATGGCTTTTTGGGACAGCTCATTACGGAGTTTTACTTCAAATTCTGTTCCGTAAAGGCTGCGTTCCCGGGATAGACGGGGAATGTAAAACTCCCGTTTTTCTTTTCTGGCTTTTTCGGTCGTAAATGTGGGTGACGTAAAGATAAAGCGCAGCTCATCTATGCTTTTCAACTTTGTTTTCAGTTCCTGAAAAGCGTAAATCGAAAAGCAGGCAGCCGCAATTGACAGCTTGCTGTCTTTATTTATTTCAACAACCAGATCATCTTTTAAAGTTTTGCTTACATTATCAATCAGTTCCATGTCATTTTCTCCCCATTTTCTATTGGCTTAACTAGACAGACCCTTTATCTTAAACATTGCATTCTCGATTTTACATAACATACGTTACTATTATACGCTTTCGATGATGAAATGACTATTTCTAATTACACTTTTTCCCCCACGGTTATTCCTTTTATTTAATTTCATGGAACTGATGAATTGATCTCATTCTTTTTTGTTTTAAACCCGTACACGACCCTGCCTGGTATGGTTGGATTTGATAAATAACAGTTATGTGCCAACGATTTTAAACATCTCAGTATGGAACATGTGGGAATAGTCGGCAGAGCAACGCCGGCGTTCTCACACTCTCGATGTCATCCACGAACTAAAAAGTATTCAGCCGCTCGCTCTGCCAGGACCTGGCAGGATAAAGGCTAAGGCGCTACTACCCTTTGCAGCGCCTTAGCCGAAGCGACAGTGGAGGCCAGGACGCAAGACATGTAGGCAGTAATGATAAATACGAAAAAAGCCTCGGGCGTTAGCCGGAGGCGCGGATGAAGACGGTTTTTTAGTGCATTAATTTAAAATAATTTTGGGTCAAAATATAAAAAAGAGAATTGACAGAGAATTCGATTCGTGATATCATTAAGGTGCGTAAATTTAATGTTTTATAAAATCGAACCTTTTTGAAGGTCCTTTTTTATGCCCCGTCGCCCAAAGAGGCGATTTTTTTATGCCCATGGCCACCTTATTTTGGTGGCTTTTTTTATGCAAAAAATTTGAAAGGAGATATTTATGCCCAAAAGAGCGAGGGCTCCACCATATTATGAAATGTTGTTTGTCTTGTATATAAATGTTGCCGAGCATTCTTGCGCGGCTTTTTTTATGCGAAATATTTGAGAGGAATATAAAAATGAAAAAAATAATTAATGCTGCTAATGGTTGCATACAAGTCAAAATTCTGCCTTGTGTAGAATTTTGGATTTCTTTGCTGGGCGAAGATCCGTGTGATTTTCGAAAATTTATAAATTTATCCGGAAATTACTACGGATTAGGCACAATAGTTGAATTTGACACAGCTAATTGGAATTATTTGTGTGCTTTTCGAGAGGCCCATAATATTCTTAGGGAATCTACAGGCATAAAATTTGATTTTTTTGATAATAAAGATATCAAAAAAGATTTTGTTTCTAAATTAATTGAGGTTTCAACTTTTTGGGACCTCACTTAATAATTAGCAGAATTGTAGTCACTGATTCTTGTATGTAAGGGGCATTACCTCTTACTCTTACTTTTATTTTAGAACCTACCCTCATAGGATTATTGGTTGCCTTTATTAATCAAAATTTTATACACACTGGAGAAAAAATGAACAATTTGAAAAGTTTCCACGGCGAGGATCAAATTCGGGGTTTATGTCTAAAACACCTAAGTTTAGGTGTTACAATCGCAAATATATTTGCCGATAGTGGCACAAGATTACCCTTTAAGGCAAAGCAAAACAATGTGTTGCCCTTATTAAAATTCTGTTTAAAGGAACATCCAGTAAAATCAAATGAATTGAATTTAAGCCCAGACGAACTAAACTATCTATCCATAAAAATTGATTCAATGGTAACTAAGTTGGTATCTTGCGGTCGCCAAAATGAAGCATTACAAGTTCAAAAATTATTTGAAATGTTGCATTTAAGCAACAGCCTATTTCATATCTTTAATCTTTACAAATTTATTGCAGAAAATTGGACTTATCTTAAGTCTACTCAGTCACCCTATTATTTTATAGCTTATTGTGCTAGAAAAACGAGTTATCTAGAAAATAACAAAACACGTCTAGAGTTACTCTCCATTTTAGCGGCTATTTTAGAAGAAAACGCTGATTAAGAAGAACACCGTGGGGATAGCCATAGTAGCCTTTGGCTGCTATGGCGCAGGGGGCGACAGCCCCCTATTTTTATGCCCTCTGGCGGTATAAAAATGGGAGTCCAGAGGGCGTGCCCTTTGGCAAGATAAGCTCCGCAGGAGCGTTGGAAGAATTGAAAATTCTGCCATATCTTGTATGGCAGAATGAAATTTCAGAAAAGAAAGGATATATCCAAATGGCAAGCGTAAAAAAATTTGCTGAAACTGCGGTCGTAAATATATTACGCCACAATGATCGCACAATCCGAGAACCTTCGAACAAAGACATTGATCCGAAGCTGACAAAACTAAATTATTCACTCACTCCAGATCGAAACATTTCATCCTATGACTACTACAAGCGTCGAAAATCAAAGCTCTATTGCTACAACCGTAAGGATGTGAAAGTCCTTGCTGGATGGGTTGTTACCACTCCAAAAGATTTAAATTCGGCTGACCGGTTAGATTTTTTTAAAGAAACATATAATTTCTTGGCTGATCGCTACGGAGAAAATAATGTAATTCAGGCGATTGTTCATCGCGATGAAAGTGGTCAAGATCATCTCCACTTCAATTTTATTCCAGCTGTTCCTGATACTAATCCTAAGCATCAACAATCAGAGAAAATTTGTGCTAATAACTTAATAAACAAGCGCGAACTCTGTAAATTTCATCCTGATTTGCAAAAGCACCTCAAAGAAAAAGGGATTACAACAAATATTATGTCGGGCGTAACAAAATCACAAGGAGGCAATCGAAACGTAAAAGAACTCAAACATGAAAGAGACGTTGCAAAAAAAGAAAGAGTTTTCGGTTCTAAGGATCGAGAAAAAGAAAGGATATTTTAAATATGATGACCAACACAATCAAGAAAGATATGCTCATAGGGATTCTTTTAGTAGTAGTTTACGCTATTATCAGAAGCCAATTACCTGTTAATGGCACAGATCTAATAAATACACTGGTTAATCAGTCCAATAGAATGCTTTTATTCGTGTTGTTGACCCTTGGGTATGTATATCATCTTACTGCCCAATTTTATTTCTCCAAAACTAAAGATCGACTAATCTTCAAGCTGATAAGTCAACATCACGAAAAAAATATTATTCACTTACTCATTGAGGCTATCAATACAGTTCCTCCAAAATATCAAGCGCATATACCCGGAAAAAGCGAAAAAAATATTTCAGGAATTGTTTTCGGACGTGATGATCACAATTTACTAGTAGCATCCCCCGAAACTGAAGAAGATCATGTCCTTTGTATTGGTGGTACTAAAACCGGAAAAACCACGGCACTCCTGATACCCACACTCCGGGCATTTAAAGGGAATGCTTTTGTCGTTGATATTTCTGGCGATATCTCAAAAAACGTACACCGTCAAAATACTTTGACATTTGCGCCCTTATCTGATGATTCCCTGCCTTACAATGTATTCTATGCGATTGACAATGAATCAAATCCAACCAAGCAATTGGAATTACTCAGTCAATTGGCTTACCTGCTCATGCCTGATGAGCCAGAATCAAACGACGATGGACGTTTTTTCCTTACAAATGGTCGAAAAATGTTGAATGCCTGCCTGATTCACTACTATGAAAAAAATATGGATTTCTGCGAAATTTGCCGGGAAATTGTTTTGACAGATTTGGATGATTTGCTCAACGATATTTGGGAGAGCGCAGATGAAGATACGCGTGTCTACATCTCTTCCTTTCGTAAAACCAGCGAAAAAAATAATGCTGGATGCAAGCAGTCAATGGATGAGTCCATTACCCTCTTTGCAAGCAATCACAATGTAAGAAGGAATCTTCGCAGGCCTAAACCAAATGAACGGTTTATCAACCCTGGGATGATGGAAGACTATGATATCTTTGTTCAGATTCCACAAGAGACTTTAAATATAATTGGGCCTCTTTTTGCGCTCATTCTGGGTCAGATGTTCGATTTTTTCTATCATCGTCCCTTGTCCGTAACAAAACCAATATTATTCTGTCTCGACGAATTTGCCTGCCTGGGCAGAATTGATATTCTCAATGCCCTGCGAACCCTGCGAAAGAGACATGTCCGGATCATGTTACTAACGCAGTCTTTTGCCGATTTAGATGATATTTACGGCCCCAACAAACGAAAAATAATGTCCGATAACTGTGGCTACAAGGTTATTCTAAAAGCAACCGATCCGGATACTCAGGAATATATATCCCGGCTAATCGGCGAACATGAAGTAGAAAAGGTAACTCATAGTTGGGATGGAACCCATGATAGCTACACTAAATCAATGCAGAAAGAACGCATCATCGAGCCTGCCGCACTTGCATATTTGAAAGATGAGTTAATACTAATTGGTCCAACCGGATATATGCGCCTTCATAAAAACTTTTATTACAAGAATTATCGATAACTCTCAAATTTTTGAAGCCACTATTTAAAAAATTAAATAGTGGCTTTTTTATACCCAAAATTATCAGAAAGGAGAAAAATCATTGAATAATAATGATAACTTAAATCTCATCAACGTTTCAGAAACCGCTGAATTGCTAGGTCTCAGTCACAACAGTCTGTATTCACTTTTAAACGGAGACCCCACTTTCCCCGCTATCCGCATCGGTAAAAAATGGATTATTCAAAAAAACCGCATTCCCGCATGGCTTAACCAGCAAATGCTCAAAAAGCGCCTTGACAAAGAATAACATTTAAAGGAAACTGTGACTAAGAGATTGGTCTAAATTGAAAGGAGTAGACCTCATGGCAAAATATAAAAGAAAAACAACCACCGACAAAATGACCGGAAAGCGTTATACCTATTATTTCTGGCAGTATAAGGACACTCTCGGAACGTGGAAGTATGAACAGGCATCGACCATTGAAGCATTAGATGAAAAAGTGGCCAAACGAAAGAGCTTGCTTTCCGCCGGTATCAATTCACTAACCATACACCTGGAAGACTATGTGGAAAATTATCTGCGCACGGTCCATTTTAACCGGGTGAAAGAAAAGACAAAGGAACGGTATCTGTCCATTCTGAACTGCCACCTCAAAGGTACCGTTCTAGGGCGTAAGAAAATCCGGGATTTGACTTTGGCGCTGATTCAATCTTACTACAACACACTGACCGCCATTGAAGCAAAAAATCTGCATAAGATCATCAATCCGGCACTGCGCTACGCCGGCGTTAACCGGGATATTAATTTTTTTATCATCCCGAAGATATTTACCCTGCCTCAGAAAACTCCTCAGGAACAGCAAAAGAAGGCCACCCGGAATGCCGTCCGGGCATTTACGAAAGCCGAACATATCCGCTTTATCGAGGGTATTATTGGCCATTCAATGGAACCGCTTTATCGAACGGCAATCGATACCGGCATGCGTCAGGGCGAGCTTTTCGCCCTGACGTGGGCTGACATCGATTTCGAGCGCGTACGGCTGAGTATCAGCAAAACAGGGGGCTATACAAAAGGGGCCGGTGATCACTATCAGTGGTTGATCGGACTTCCAAAAAATAAGAAAACCCGGATTAACAAGCTGCCCAAAGTATTAATCCCTCTTCTCAAAAACCATCAGGCCCAGCAGCGAAAAGAGCTTGCCCGAGTGGACATCATTCAAAATCCGGAAACGCTGGTTTTCTGCACCCCGTTAGGTACCCATCTTGACCCTTCGAATACTCTGGCAGAATTAAAAAAAATATATGTTTTGCTTGGAATATCCAATGAAAGAGTTTTCCACGACCTTCGCCACACCTATGCGACCAGGCAATTTGAGGCCGGAATGGAACCTTTGGTCGTCAGCAAACTGCTGGGCCACAGTGATATTAATACCACCCTGCGGACTTATATCCATGTTTTGCAGGACTTGCAGGATGCCACCGCCGATACCACTGATGCTTTCTATTCGCAGCTTGAAGCCACCTATAATCAGGGTTTTACTTCAAATTTATGTCAAAATATTTCTGTATGACATAAAAAAAACGCCGCAAACGGCGTTAATAACATAAAAGTGGTGATCCCGACTGGACTTGAACCAGCGACCCCTACCATGTCAAGGTAGTGCTCTTCCAGCTGAGCTACGAGATCACTTTTACTGCTTGCTTATATTACAATAATAAAGACAAAAAGTAAAGTCTTTTTTATAAGGTGGTTTCTGCAGTTAATGTGAAAAAGTTCTTTTTAATATAAAACTCATTATAACTAATGGGCATATTGTCTTCAAGAGAGATTATATTCTGGGCAACTAAAAAGCAACTTTCGTCACTATCAATTTTCAAACTCTCCCGAACTTCCAGGGGCGGGTGCACCAAATCAATATTAATGATCTTTTTTAATTGGAATTGCATTTTTCCTGTTTCCATAACCACATGAAAATTCGCAAAATTAATTACGTCCTCAACAATGGGGTTTCCCTTTTGATAAGGCAAAAAAATGGTAGAGTACTGAATGACCTCATTTTTAATCCACACTGCCTTCTGAATTTTAATCACTTTTTCAAAAGATCCTATTTTAAGCTCCCGCATAAGCTTCCGACCAGGGGTAATGACCCCAACACTTACGAGTTTAACCTCTTCCACCTCGCCTTTAAGACTGTCAATTTCATCAAAATAAAACTGATATTGATTGGAGGTAGGTTCACACACATAGTTACCTTTACCGGCAATGGTATAAATATACTTTTCATTGACTAATAACGCCAAACTTTTTCGCAAAGTTGTTCGACTAACATCAAATTGCTCTGACATATCATTTTCTGAAGGCAAAAGATCTCCTGGTTTCAACAGTCCCTTTTCAATTTTTCCTTTAATATCATTGACAATGTCAAGATATAATATCTTTCTCATTTTCCATCACCTGTCATTCTGCAAGCCACCCTTTGCATATATTAACTCCTTCAATGGCGTCCCTGGAATAATCGTCGGCTCCGACATATTTGGCATATTCTGTTCCTGCCAATGCTCCGCCCAAAATAATTTTTAAATCATCCCGCAAGCCCTGAGCTGTAATCTCGTCGATGACTTCCTTAATATTTTCAACCACCGATGTTAAAATACCGCTAATACCAAGAATGGCAGGCTTTTCTTTTTTAATCATCTCAATGAATCTTTCAATTGACACATCCGTGCCTAGGTCTACTACCTGGAAACCTTCAGAACGCAACATACAGATAAAAATATTTTTGCCCACATCATGGATGTCGTCAAAAACAGTTCCGACCACAATTTTTCCCAGTGTACGTCCATGCAAAACTTGATCACTTTCCATCCCCATCATTTTAAAAAGATTTGATACGAGTTCCCCGGCCATAATAAGATCTGCAATATAATATTCACCTTCTTCATAACGAATGGCAACCCGCTGAAGAGCATAATTTAATTGGTTCGCGATTCCACTCTTATTTTTTCCCGATTCAACGTCTGCGGCAACCAAAGCCATTGCCCGTTTTTCGTCAATGGCTTCTACGGCTGAAATTATTTTTGACTCCATTCCTATCACCTGTTTATCTACATTCTATGTATTTATTTAACGCGTACCTCAAAATCCATCGTTTCAGAAAGATCCTTTTCAAAGCTGCCATTTTTAGGTCAATTGCTTTTCGATAGTATTTTTCCATTTTATCATGGAATACCCTATTTGTCTTTAATATCACTGGTTATTTTTAATGGCTTTTTAATCCTTTCAAGTGTATAATCATCTTGAAAAGGTTTGCTGTTATTTGATTTATCCTAAGAAAATGAGGACTTTAAATGAATACTTTTACGAAAATTGAACTTCAAGAAAATAAAAAATATTTGGAACTCCTTTCCAAAAGTTTCCCCAACATTACCAATGCTGTAGGTGAGGTGGTTAACCTAAAAGCCATTCTTAACCTCCCTAAGGGAACCGAACACTTTTTAACCGATATTCACGGCGAGCATGAAGCCTTTAATCACGTAATGCAAAATGCCTCTGGTGCTATAAAGCGAAAAGTCCATGATGAATTGGACAACACCATTTCTTTTGATGAACTGGAAGAACTTTCAACGCTCATTTATTATCCTGAAGAAAAAATTGATTTAATCAAACGCGTGAAAACCCAGGAATCTTTGGATAACTGGTATAAACTGACGATTTATCGTTTGGTCAAGGTTTGTCGGGCTGCTGCATCCAAATATACCCGGTCAAAAGTAAGAAAAGCCCTACCGAAAGACTTTGCCTATATAATGGAAGAACTTCTTCAAGAAGACGAACACCGATTCAATAAAAAAGAATATTATAATGAGATTATTGAAAGCCTGGTGGAACTCGAACGTGCCCAACACTTTATTGTTGAGATTTCTTATGTCATCAAACGACTCACTATTGATCACCTTCATATCATTGGAGATATTTATGATCGTGGTGCTGGGCCTGATGTGGTAATGGATACACTGATGCGCCACCATTCCCTGGATATGCAATGGGGCAACCATGATATTCTCTGGATGGGAGCTGCTGCCGGAAACGCCGCCTGTATTGCCAATGTGGTACGAATTGCGCTTCGTTATGCTAACATGGACGTGTTGGAAAATGGCTATGGCATTAATCTTTTACCTTTAGCCTCCTTTGCAAACCGTACCTACCCCGATGATTCTTGTCACCAATTTCTGCCCAAGCTTGCTGATAATGACTGTGTTTCCGACCAGGAATTCACATTAATGGCAAAAATGCATAAGGCTATATCCATTATCCAATTTAAACTGGAAGAAGCCCTTATTGACAATCACCCAGAATACCAAATGGAAAACCGCCAGCTTTTACGTAACATTGATTTTGAAAATGGCACAGTGACTGTTGACAAAGTTGTTTATCCCTTAAATGATACCTTTTTTCCTACCTTGGACCCTGAAAATCCCGGTGCCTTAAGTGAAGAGGAAACCTTGGTTGTGGATCGTTTGGTTTACACATTCCTTCACAGTGAAAAGCTTCAAAAGCATATTCGTTTTATGTATGCCAAAGGCAGCATGTATAAAGTTTATAATGATAATTTACTTTTCCATGCCTGTGTTCTTCTTGAGAAGGATGGCAACTTTAAGATGAAGCAATTAGGTGAACATTACTTCTCAGGTAAGAGCCTTATGGATAAATATGACCAAATGGCCCGAGAAGCATTTTTCGGAAATTCTGATAAGGATTTGAGCCATACTGCCACCGACTTCCTCTGGTTTTTGTGGTGCCATATGGATTCTCCTCTTTTCGGAAAAAGTAAAATGGCAACCTTTGAACGCTATTTCATTGATGATAAAACACCCCATAAGGAATATTACTCGCCTTTTTACAGTCTTATTGACGAGGATGATACCTTAGCCAAAAAAATCCTGATTGAGTTTGGCGTTGACCCTGAAGAAGGTCATCTGATCAACGGACATATTCCGGTAAAAACCACCTCTGGGGAGAGTCCGATTCGTGCCAATGGCAAACAATTGGTTATTGATGGCGGATTTGCAAGGGCCTACCAAAAAACAACCGGTATTGCCGGTTACACCCTTACCTACAATTCCTATGGTCTGATTCTCATCAGCCATGACCCCTTTGAATCTGTGGAAAAAGCCATTGCCGAAGGTGTGGATATTCACTCCACCCTGATGGTGGTTGAAAAAACCCTGGAACGAAAACGGGTCCGGGATACGGATAATGGCAAAGAGCTTATGAATCAGGTTGCCGACTTGGAAATGCTCATTGCCGCCTATCGCAAGGGAATTATCAAAGAAAAATTATTTTAACTACAAAAAAAACAATCAGAAACCCCCTTCGATTTTCGACGAGGGTTTCTGATTGCTGACAAATTAATTAAACTTATTCTAAAAAAGTATTTTTTAGAATAAACCGGAAATAACGCCGTTTTCATCAACATCAATTTTTTCTGCTGCTGGAACTTTTGGAAGTCCTGGCATTTTCATGATATCGCCTGTTAATGCTATGATAAATCCAGCACCGGCTGATATATTACATGAACGAACAGTGATTTTAAAGCCAGTTGGTTGACCAAATACTTTGCTGTCATCTGTTAAAGAATATTGAGTTTTAGCCATACAAATTGGCACCTTATCAAAACCAAGTTTTGTTAAGTTTATAATTTGTTTTTCTGCTTCAGCAGTATAGTTTACGCCGTCTGCTCCATAAACTTTTGTTGCAATAGCTTCGATCTTTTCTTTGATTGTTGCATCAAGTTCGTAAGCATATTGGAATTTTCCGTCATTTGTTTCAGTTAAACGAATAACTTCTTCTGCCAGTTCTTTTCCGCCTTCGCCGCCTTTTGCCCATACTTGGGAAAGTGCAACATTAACGCCTAATTTCTTACATTCTTCTTTAACTAAGGCTAACTCTGCTGGAGTATCCAATGGGAATTCATTGATCGCAACAACTGTTGGCAATTTATATACCTGAGTCATGTTTTCAACATGTTTCAACAAGTTTGGTAAACCTGCTTTCAAAGCGACAAGGTTTTCTTCGTTTAAATCAGCTTTTGCTACGCCACCGTTGTGTTTTAAAGCACGAACAGTAGCTACAATAATAACGCAATCTGGTTTCAAATTAGCCATTCTGCATTTAATATCCAAGAATTTTTCAGCTCCAAGGTCAGCACCGAAGCCAGCTTCTGTAACAACATAGTCAGCAAAATGCATTGCCATTTGAGTAGCAATAACAGAGTTACAGCCATGAGCAATATTTGCAAAAGGTCCGCCATGAATAAATGCTGGTGTTCCTTCTAATGTTTGTACCAAGTTAGGTTTCAAAGCATCTTTAAGTAAAGCTGCCATTGCACCTTGTGCTTTTAATTCTGCAGCAGTAACAGGATCTCCGGCAAAATTATATCCAACGATAATTCGTCCGCATCGTTGTTTTAAATCAACGATATCAGAAGCTAAACAAAATGCTGCCATTACTTCAGATGCAACAGTAATGTCGAATCCATCTTCACGACAAAAGCCATCTCCTGATCCGCCTAAACCATCAACGATATTTCTTAATTGACGGTCATTCATGTCAACGCAACGTCTCCATGTGATTTTTTAGGATCTATTTTTAATTCATTACCTTGTTTGATATGATTATCCATCATTGCTGCTAATAAATTGTTAGCTGCTCCGATAGCATGGAAATCTCCGGTGAAATGAAGGTTGATATCTTCCATTGGTATAACCTGAGCGTATCCGCCGCCGGCAGCTCCGCCTTTAACACCAAATACTGGTCCAAGAGATGGTTCTCTTAAAGCAACAAGTGTATTTTTTCCTAATTTTGCCAAACCATCTGCAACACCAATCGTTGTTGTGGTTTTTCCTTCACCAGCTGGTGTAGGATTAATAGCTGTTGTAAGAATTAATTTTGCTGGTTTTTTGCCTGTATTCTTTTTTAACAGGTTATAGTCAACCTTTGCTTTATACTTACCGTATAAATCCAAATCGTCTTCAGTAAGACCTAACTTAGCTGCTATCTCACGAATATCCTAAGGTATAGCCTCTTGTGCAATTTCAATGTCTGATTTAAAACCCATAAAATTTCCTCCATTAGTTTGATAAATTTTTAACAACTAAGCTAATGTTAAATGATTCCATGGTAAAATCAATTGTTTAATATAGCAAAAATTTACTATTTTTATTACTATTTTTATTACTATTTTTATTACTATTTTTTGCTATTCCATAGTTATTTTTTAATATTTTGTGAATTATTTGTTATTCTAGAGTAATTTAACGCAAAATAGCTCAGTAAATACAATCTTTTTCTTCACTATATATTAAATTAATTCATCTTTTATTGCGGAATTATTGTTTTAAAATGCATCTCATGGTATTTTATTAAATTTGTTAAAATCGCTGTCTTTTGCTTTGCGTTTTAATCAACGCTAATTATTCGTTCTTAGTCAGAATAAATGGGTTATGCTTATTATATATTTCTTTATGCAATATATACTTGACATTTTATATTGTATACTGTACTATATTCACGAGGGAGTGATCATCAGATGAAAAACATAAAATTAAAAGTCGCCCGGGCAGAGAAGGATCTCTCCCAGGAAGAGCTGGCCAAACGGGTGGGCGTCACCAGACAAACCATCGGTATGATTGAAGCCGGAAAATTTAACCCATCTTTACAATTGTGCATCGCCATCTGCAAAGCTCTGGGAAAAACATTAAACGATTTATTTTGGGAGGAAAATGACAATGAAAAAGTTTAAAAAAGTGGTAGATGAGCGCCAGGAAATGGAGCTGTATAAAATTGAGCATGTGTGCTTCTGGATTGTTTTCTGGCTGCTTCTGGGCAGTATTATTATCCAGTCCATGTTCCTCAATGCCCCATTTACACAGTGGGCTTTTGAATGGACAATCTTTATAATCTGCTGCGGCGGGATCATTGTGGGCTGCTATAAAAGAGGACAATGGGATTTTTACAGCAAACCCACAACCAAAAGCTATCTGATATACAGTCTCATCGGCTCCGGTGTCTTTACTGTTATTTACGCCATTACCATGTTTATGAATAATGATTATTTAAAAGAGTATCTGCTGGGTTTCGGGTTTCTCACAGCCTTTATCTTTGCTCTGATGTTTACCCTGATGTTTGCGGCTCTATTTATCACTGGCACCCTGGTAAAAAGAAGGCAAAAAAAACTGGAAGATAAATTTAACGATGAAGATCATGAATAAATCCATCATTTCCTTTGTCGATAGGTAAAAATTATATTAAAACAAAGAAAAAGAACACCTTCACAGGTATTCTTCCGACTGCATACAAAATAGAAAAGTAAGTCCTGAGGACAATTGTAACATCAGTTGGCTGCATCAAGGCGAACAGCCTCTAGTCTGTACGATCTTGCAGCAGACAACGATTTACCATTGTCGCCGGGACGATTATCTCACCAAACTCAAGAATACCTTCACAGGTATTCTTTTTTATTCCAATTGATCTTAATCTAACAATAATTCCAGCTGGCAAAGCATATTGTTCTCCTGGTTTACAATATCCACCCGATAATGGCATTCTCCGATCATTTCGCCCATGGCTTTAACCTGGTCGCCATAAAAACACTGGGCTTTATAGGTGATTTTAACTTCCCTTAAAGCCATTGTTTTAACCACTTCTAGCGGCAAAACCTCAATGGCCCAGGCTACATATTTAACATGGTTAACATGTTTATTGAAATCAATGTCCAAATAACGCACATTAAAGGTCTTTTCTAAATCACACTTAGAAATTTTTGCAAGCTTTTTAAACAAAGGCGTTCCTTTTTCAAAGCAACCATAGGCATCAAAATCAGAGTAGTTATTAATCCGCTCCATTTTATCAGTGGCACGGTTCATGAGTAGCCATTGGGTATCTGCAATGACTGCTTTCTCTCCCTGAGAATCCACTATGGTAAAACGCCTGGTGGCACAAAATTTATCCATTCCTGTCGCCTCAGTGGTTACCGTAACATTATCTTTGTACTGCGGATAGGATTTAAAGCGAATAACATATTTTACCAAAAACCAGGCGATCTGATTTTCCTTCAAAAAATCCCCACCAATGCCAAGAGAATCTCCTTGATTGGTTGAAAGTTCCTGGAAATAGTTCATGGCCGCCGTTGGCAGCATCTTCCCCATGACATCTGATTCATAACAAGCAATCCGTTTGTTTTCCTTTGTAATAATCGCCATAATTTTATCCTCTATTCAAAACTTCTGCGATAGAGACTAATCCCATCAAGACTCCAGTTGGGTTCGGTGAAGTTTCCGGGTTCCACTCGGTCCAAAGCTTTTTCCATGGTAAACATTCGGGCATCAATCATATCGATATGGTGTAATAATTCTGCCTCAGGAATCATTGGCTTTTTGGGGCTTCCATACTCTGGTTGATAATGATGGGATAGAATCATATGTTTCAGCAGCAACATACACTCAGAATCCGTTCCCAATTCACGACCGACGATTTCAAGCTCCACAATTTCCTGGGTGATATGCCCCAAAAGCTTGCCTTCCGGAGTATAATCTGATACCGAGCCATTTTCGTCTGATACCATTTCGTTGATTTTTCCGATATCATGAAGGATAATCCCTGCAAAAAGCAAATCCCGGTTAATAAAGGGATAGATATTGACCAGACTTTTTCCAATTCTCAGCATGGAATACAAATGGTAAAGCAAGCCGCCTTTAATGGCATGATGATGCTTTTTAGCTGCGGGAAAATAGATTAAATCCGCTGTTTTGTCATTGAAAATCCTACGGGTAATGGCAAGAATATCTTCGTTTTTAAAATCATCAATGGTATCATTAATAAATCCCATCATTTCATTAATATCCACTGGCACTGTTTCCACATAATCGTCCACTCTTACGTCGTCACTTTCATCCACAACCCGCATTTTTTCTACGATGAGCTGGAGACGATTGTTGAATTCCTGAACTTTTCCCTTGATTTTCACCAACTTTCCATTGATAAACAGGGTTTCATCTTCTGGCTTGACGTCCCATTTTTTCCCTTCAATTTCGTCAAAATTTGTGTCATTTAAAACCATATTAAAATAACGATTCCCATTAGTGGCTGTTTTTGTTATTTGTGACTTAATGAATAAATAGCCCAAATATTCCTGACCCTTTTTTACTGTCTTAATTTCCAAATTATTCTCCTTTTATTTGCATCTTTCTGGAAAGGCATGCCCATAGGCTTCCAATCCACGTTTTAATATTTCCATGGCAAGGCGTAACTCCTCACCCTTAAGTACATAGGCAATGCGAACCTCATCGGCGCCATCAGCAGGATTTAAATAAAAATCATTGGCCGGTGACAAAAGTACCGTTTCGCCGTGATATTCAAAATCGGTGATCATCCATTCAATAAAATGGCCGGCATCTTTGATAGGAAGCTTTGCCATAAAATAAAAAGCACCCTTGGGTTCTTTACAGATTACTCCAGGAATTTCCTGTAAAGCCTGAAACACAATTTCCCGGCGGAGGGCATATTCTTCTAAGATATCATCAAAAAAGTGCTGATCCAGGTCAAATAATGCAACCGCACCAATTTGATCCACCGTGGATACTGCCAACCGCATTTGGCAAAGCTTCTTCAATTGTTTCATTAATTCTTTATTTTTTGAAATAATAAAACCGATCCGAACCCCGCAGGCACTATAACGTTTAGAAATGCTGTCGATGAGAATAAAGTTTTGATTCAGCTCAGAATACTGAGCTGGGCTGATATAACCTTGTTTGTCATAAACAAATTCCCGATAAACTTCGTCAGAAATAAGGTATAAATCATATTTTAATGCCAGATCTTTAAAAACCTCAATTTCTTTTGCTGTAAAAACCTTTCCCGTTGGATTACCTGGGTTCGTCATAAGAATAGCTTTGGTTTTAGGAGTAATGGCGGCTTCAACCACCGAAATATCAGGAAGGGCAAAGCCATCCTCGGCATAGGTTTTAATGCCTACCAATGTCACATTGGTTGCAGCAGCCATTTCTTTGTAAATACTGTAAAGCGGCTCCGCTGTAATGATTTCATCACCAGGATTGCAAATACCGATAAAAGTAAAAAGCAGGGCTTCACTTCCGCCATTGGTGACTAATAAATCCTTAAAGCCATAATGAAGTCCCAATCGTTTATAATATCCACAGGCAGCTTCTCGAAGTGGTGTGATTCCCTCTGGAGCCTGATAGGATAAAACCTTTTCATCTAAACAATTCACGCGTTCCAAAAAACCCTTTGGGGTATGGATATCCGGTTGGCCAATGTTTAGAAAATAAACTTTTTTCCCTTTCTCTTGAACAGCGTTCACCAGAGAATAATATTTAAGCAGAGCTGGTTCGCTCATTTTTTGAATTCGCTTGGATGTTTCCATAATTTTCTCCTGTTTTTCTTTGAATATTGTTCTTTTATTTCATCTAAAATTATATGCTTAATTCGAATAAAATGCAAATTTCATAGGCATTTCAGGAAAATATTTTTCTAAATATGACGTACTGATGTCATCATAATATAGTATAATAATGTTAGAGGTGATGTTATGAATACTGATTTATTAACGATCCCCGGGATAGGCAAAAACATGAAACAACATCTAATAAATATCGGGATTAATGTTGTGGAGGATTTGAAAGGACAGGATCCTGAAGTACTGTATGCCAGGGATTGTTTGTTTAAAGGTTTTAAAGAGGATGGATGTGTTCTATACGTCTATCGTTTGGCCGTATATTTTGCAGAAAACGAAATCCATGAGCCTGAAAAGCTGAAATGGTGGAATTGGAAGGATAAATCATGATTAAGCACGAATGGAGAAAGCAAGAAAAAGAATTTTATTTACCAAAAAATAAACCTGAGTTAATCACCATCCCCAGTTATCAATTCTTTACCTTAGAAGGAAAAGGCAATCCCAACGACGAAGCTTTTTCAGAGGCCATTGGTGTTTTGTACTCTCTATCTTTTGGGATTAAAATGATGCCCAAACATGGCATCACACCATCGGGATATTTTGAGTATACGGTTTATCCCTTAGAGGGAATCTGGGATATAAGTAACGAAGGAAAAGCCAAGCTGAACTTTGACAAAAATGGCCTTGTTTACAAAGTCATGATACGCCAGCCTGATTTTGCGAACGCTGCTCTTGCCCGTGAAACCATTGAATCTGTTCAAATTAAAAAGCCCCATCCGCTTTTGGACCAGGTTAAATTTGAATCCATTGAAGACGGCTTGACTGTACAAATGCTTCACCTGGGCTCATATGATGACGAACCCCAATCTTTTGCGCTGATGAATGCATTCTGCGAAGCCAATGGGCTGGTAAGAACCACCTTTAAACACCGAGAGATTTACCTTTCCGATCCCAGAAAAACCGCGACCGAAAAGTTAAAAACAACCCTTCGATATTTTGTTGAAGAAGGCAGCCAATGAAAATTACAAAGCCCAATATCTCAAGAGATCTTGTCATTTCAGATGATTTCATCCCGTTTTTTGAGCATGCTCAAAGTGAAGAATCTGATATTGAGGAAATCCATTTTAAAGGCCTGGAATTTAAAGAACTTGATTTGTCCAGGCTTTCCTTTAGAGACATTATTTTTGAAAATTGTGAATTTATCCACTGCTCGTTTTATAAAATTGATTTTCGGGATGTTCACTTTAAATCCTGCAATCTTTCCAACAGTGATTTTAGCGATGGCTATTTTAGCCGCTGTGCCTTTACCTCATGCAAGGTCATTGGTGCTGATTTTCAAAATGCTGAATTCCAAAACATCTCTCTGGTCAACAGTAATTTTCAGTACGCAAACTTCGGGAAATCGAAAATGAAGGATTTCGAAGTTTCCGAGTGCGATATGAGCCACTCCAGTATTACGGAGTGCAAGCTTAAAAACATGGCTTTCAACGATGTCCGATTTATTGAAACCAGTTTTTTTAAAACCCCCTTAAAAGGCATCGACTTTACCCAATGCCAAATTGATGGTTTGGTTGTCTCTGGCGACGAATTAAAAGGAGCCAGTGTCACGATGTATCAGGCAGCCGAACTTGCGAAATTATTGGGATTAATTGTAAAATAATAGCTTAATAAAATTTATAAAGAGGCCGATCTAATGGAATTTATACCTGCGAAAAATATCGTAACCCGGACAAAAGGCAATGGCTGGTTCGGCACAGACTATAACATGAATATCTATAAAGGCTGCTGTCATGGCTGTATTTATTGTGACAGCCGCAGTGAGTGTTACAGAATTGAAGATTTTGATCGGGTAAGAGCCAAGGAAAATGCTTTAGAAATCATTCGTGATAATCTCAGCAGAAAAGTAAAAAAAGGGGTAATTGGTACCGGTGCCATGAGTGATCCTTACAATCCCTTTGAAAAGGAATTACAATTGACACAACAGGCCCTGGCAATCATTAAAGCCTATGGCTTTGGGGTTGCGATTGCCACCAAAAGCCCACTGATTACACGAGATATTGATATCCTAAAGGAAATTCAGAAACGCTCCCCAATAATCGTTAAAATGACCATTACAACAGCTGATGATGATCTAGGTAAAATAATCGAACCACACGCAGCGGTCAGCAGTGAGCGATTTCGAGCCATTAAAGAGTTGTCTGATAACGGCATTTATTGCGGCATTCTATTAATGCCCATTCTCCCTTTTATCAATGATACAAAAGAGAATATTTTAGAAATTGTCCGGCTGGGAAAAGAAAACGGCGCAAATTTTATTTATCCGGCTTTTGGCGTGACCCTTCGTGACAAGCAACGGGACTATTTTTATGATCAGTTAGATGCCCATTTCCCTAATATAAAAAAGAAATACATGTTGGAATTTGGCAACCAGTACAGCTGTGGCAGCCCAAAAGCAAAGACGCTTTATGCAAGCTTCACAAAGGAATGCAATCGCCTTTCAATGCTCTACAGAATGTCTGATATCGTATCCAGTTATAAGCTCAACCATGGAAATACCCAGCTTTCCTTTATCTAATTAAAGTTTCTTTCAAATTTTGACAACCTTTTTTGAGGTTGTCTTTTCTTTTTTTGAATTTATTTTCAATATAATTGTAAATATTAAAATAGTGAGTGATTTGCTCTATTATTTAATAATGTTAAACCTTTTCACGGAAAACATCTGACAGATTTTAAAATAAAAAAGATACACCTCTAATTTTTATATGCTATACTACCAATATTATTTTATTCTGAAAAATTTGAAATACTCCTAGAGGTGATAAAATGAAAAAAGAAAACTATGATTTAATGGCCGTTTTTTTTAATGATATGGATCAGGTATCCAATTTTGATGAAATGACTCATTGGGTTTTATATGCCAAAGAAAAAGAAAGCTGGCAAAAATCAAAGGACTTTCCATGTAAACCAATGCTTACTGGGGAACTAATGATGATTCGTGATAATATCAAAAATATAATCAATCAGCTTGACCCTTGTCGCATTATTATTACCAAATCCATGACAGGTATCCCTTATCATACGTTTGATAAAGCAGGATTCATAATCTGTGAGGTTGAGAGTTTTGATTTAGTACTTTTGGATGCAATTCAGGAAGATTTAATCGCCACTCCTTTGGAATCCGCAAAACACATGCAGCCAGAGGCCCCAGTAGAAACTGATTCTCCCGGTGACTTCTTTTTCGATCTTAACCAACTTCAGAAAAATTCACCTGAAATCAGTTCCAAAATGGCACTGTTGCCATTCTTTAAAAACATGCCCTTTCTTTCCCTTGATCTTGTGTGCGAACATGTTCCACCATGGTTTGAAAAAAACTTTGACTCCATGAACCTGACTTATGAAATTGTAAAAAAGAATGATGGCACGATCCATGCGATTGTTACTCATACTGAATGTAAAATATAGGAGGCTAATATGTCTGAATTAATCTTACCAAAATACGGCAAACTCAAGGGGATCACTTATTTCGAAAACTATGATAATGGGACTCTCAAAGCTTGCGCTCTGGATGAAAAAAATGTCATCTCTACCCCTGTCGGAAATTTAATCCCCCGTTACGGTGCAGCCAGTGCCAGGAAACGCGAAGGTATATCACTGGAATTTTTTCAAAACGGAAATCTAAAAAGTATAAGTCTTGAAGAGTCAGTCGAAGCTAATACCCCTCTCGGCCTTTTATCAGTTGAAAGAATCAGCTTTTATGAAAATGGTCATATTCATCGATTCTTTCCCCTTAATGGCCAGATCAATGGCTATTGGACTGAGGAAGAGGAATATAAGCTGGCAAAACCCATTGATTTTGATCTAGCCATTGGAACTTTTTCCGTTAAGGTTATTGGCATCTGTTTTTATGAAAGCGGTGCTTTAAAGAGCCTGACCTTGTGGCCAGGAGAATCCATTGAACTTTTAACGCCTGATGGTTTAGTCTTTATTCGCTTTGGTTTGTCTCTGTACGAAGATGGCAGCTTGAAAAGTTTTGAACCCTCTCGTCCTGAACCCATTAACACACCCATTGGGATTATCATCGCCTATGACAGCAATGCTCATGGCGTAAATGGTGATGAAAACTCTGTTAATTATGATAGAAAAGGAAATCTCATATCCCTTGTGACTTTAAACAGTGGGATTAGTATTACGACCGGGTGCCAAAAAAGAATCATTAAACCCCAAATGAAACGCGGGAAAATCGATCCTGAACGATTTTTCCCCGAACCCATGAAACTAGCATTTTCTGAGGATCAGGTAATCATTACTCAGGATACTGACCTCGTTATAGATTTGAAAAAATCTGAAGTTAAGGCAATTATCATTGATGATCCGGCCAGCAATGCCTGCGGTAATTGTTCTGAATGTTCCCATTGCGGCTGATATTAGCTGATTTATTAAGAAACTCTTAAGAAACCAATGACAACAAATATGCTCATTGATGTGAAATTATTGAAACTGTTTTCATTGCTTGTATCACTCAAATAATTGTACTTTGTATACAATGCAAAACAGTCTTTATTTTGAAAATTAAATATAAAAATCCTGAACTTACATCATAATCATTTTTTATGAAAAGGGTTTACAAAAGACTTTGCTTGACAATGGGCGCTCAAACTAGGATAATTAGCCCATAGAAAACAATGAAATACGGATTTAACCTTTAGACGATGAGGTCTTGGTGAGTTGCAAGTGTTGCGGCTGACTGAGACCTCTTTTTGTTTATCCACTTAAATCCACCCCCCTTTAGACAAAGAAGTCTTAGTTCGCTGCAATTGTGTGGCTAGCTGAGACTTCTTTTTGTTTAAACAATTGAATACTAATCCTAAGACAACGAGGTCTTACTATTCCGATTTTCTAAGAATAGTAAGACCTCATTTCGTTTTTTTGGATGACGAACACATTGAATTCTATAAAACAATATTTGGAGGAGAAATTATGAGACAGATCGCAATTTACGGTAAGGGCGGCATTGGTAAGTCTACAACCACACAGAACTTAACCGCAGGCCTTGGCTTAATGGGAAAGAAAATATTAGTTGTTGGTTGTGACCCGAAAGCAGATTCAACCCGTTTACTACTCGGTGGATTAGCACAAAAAACGGTATTGGATACGCTTCGTGAAGAGGGTGAAGAAATTGAACTTGACGCAATTTTAAAACCAGGATTCTCTGGCATTAAATGTGTAGAATCCGGCGGTCCTGAACCAGGCGTTGGCTGCGCAGGTCGAGGTATTATTACTTCCATCGGTATGCTTGAACAATTAGGTGCCTATGAAGATGATCTTGATTATGTTTTCTATGATGTTTTAGGCGATGTTGTCTGCGGTGGTTTCGCAATGCCAATGCGTGAAGGAAAAGCTCAGGAAATCTACATCGTAGCTTCAGGGGAAATGATGGCTCTGTATGCTGCAAATAATATTGCCAAAGGCGTTAAAAAATATGCCACAACCGGTGGTATTCGCCTTGGTGGGATCATCTGCAACAGTCGTAATGTTGACGGTGAAAAAGAATTGGTTGAAGCCTTTGCAAAAGAACTTGGAAGCCAAATGATTTACTTTGTGCCTCGTGACAATATGGTACAGCGTGCTGAAATCCATAAACAAACAGTTTTGGAATTTGATCAGGAAGCTGGCCAGGCTCAAGAATACAGAAATTTAGCTACTGCTATTGATAACAATAAAATGTTTGTTGTTCCTACACCCATGGCCCAGGATAGACTCGAAGAAATCCTGATGGAACATGGACTGATGGATATTTAATTTATAAATTGAAAGGAAGTAAAAATTTATGTTAATGGTACGCGCAATTATTAGACCCGAAAAAGCCGGAGTTGTATTATCGGAGATGTTATCCGGTGGATTTTCAGCCGTCACTAAATTAGATGTTTATGGACGTGGTAAGCAAAAGGGAATTAAAGTTGGAGAAGTTTATTACGATGAGCTCCCCAAGGTGATGCTAATTTGCATCGTTAATGATGAAGATAAAGATGATGTTGTAAGAATTGTCATGAAAAACGCAAAAACCGGTGAAAAAGGTGCTTTTGGAGATGGACGTATTTTCATTTCACCTGTTGAAGAAGCATATACAATCAGTACAGGAAAACCTGGCCTGTAAAAGGAGGCACCAAAATGAAAGAAGTTATGGCGATTATTCGACAGAATAAAGTAAACCAAACCAAAGAAGCTCTTATCAAAGAAGGCTTTCCAGCCTTCACTTGTGTGAAAGTTCTTGGCCGAGGTAAAAAGACAGTTGATTTATCAATCATTCAAGATATTGTTGACTCCGGTGAAATGCCTGTATCTAATATTGGCGAAGCGCTGACTGAACCTACTCGATTGATTTCAAAAAGATTTTTCACGCTCATCGTAGAAGATAGTGATGTTGATAAAGTCGTTTCCATTATTATTGATACGAACACAATGGGCAATGCTGGCGATGGAAAAATATTCATTCTGCCTATTGTGGAATCCATTCGTGTACGTAGCGGAGAAAAAAATGCCGACGCATTTTAGAAAGAGGTGATTCAATTGAATTCAAGAGAAAAAGTACTCGATAAATATAGTTCAAAGATATACAAAAACAGAAAAGATCATGTCATTCAATTCGAAGATGGCGAACCCAATCTCATTGCCGCGGATACCCGAGCAATCCCAGGAATATTAACAAACCGTGGTTGCTGTTACGCTGGATGTAAAGGGGTTGTCATTGGACCTTTAAAGGATGTGGCTACCATAGTTCATGGCCCCATTGGATGCAGCTACTACACCTGGGGCACAAGACGCAGTAAATCCAAAGGTGATGAAAATACCAAGGACTTTTCAGATTATTGTTTTTCAACGGATATGCAGGAAACAGATATTGTCTTTGGCGGTGAGAAAAAATTAAAAAAGGCCATTAAAGAAGTGGTTGAAATTTTTAAACCTGCCTGTATTATGATTTGCTCAACCTGTCCGGTTGGCCTGATCGGTGATGATATTCATGCCGTGGCTGCTGAAGCAGAGGAAATGTACGGCATTAAGGTCTTAGCCTTTAGCTGTGAGGGTTACAAAGGCGTCAGTCAATCCGGCGGACATCATATTGCCAACAATGGTTTAATGAAACATATTATTGGTTCCGGTGATGCAAAACCCGTGAAATATTCGATTAACCTTTTAGGTGAATACAATATTGGCGGCGATGGTTGGGAAATTGAACGCTTTCTAAAACGCATCGGCTATAACATAGTATCCGTAATGACCGGTGATGGCAGTGTTGAAGAATTGAAAAATGCCCACATTGCTGACCTGAACTTAGTGCAATGTCATCGTTCCATTAACTATATTGCCGAAATGCTAAAAACAAAATATGGTACCGCATGGTTGAAAGTTAATTTTATTGGACTTGATGGCATTAAAAAATCTCTCAGAGATGTTGCTGCATTTTTCAATGATCCTGATCTGACTGCCAAAACTGAAGCCGTAATTGCTGATGAAGAAGATGAAATCAAGGAAGCTATGGCCGCTTTTAAAACAAAACTTGAAGGCAAAACAGCTGCTGTTTATGTTGGCGGTTCACGAACACATCATTTTATCAATTTATTAAAAAGTCTTGGTGTCGAAGTTGTTTTGGCGGGATATGAATTCGCACATCGCGATGATTATGAAGGTCGTCAAGTACTTCCTCTTAAAATGGACGCTGATTCTAAAAACATTGAGAGTATTGTTGTTGAAAAAGATCCTGCTAAATTCAGAAACTTTCATACCGATGAACGACTCGAGGAATTAAAAGAAGCAGGTTTACCGATAGAATCCTATGACGGTTTATGGGCAGACATTAGTCCGGATGCAACTGTCACTGATGATTTTAACCATTTTGAAACCGAAGAATTTATAAAATTATTGAAACCAGATATCTTCTTTTCCGGAATCAAGGATAAATACGTTGTTCAAAAAGCAGGAATCCCTTCAAGACAGATTCATTCCTACGATTACGGCGGTCCGTATGCTGGCTTTAAGGGTGCCCTTAACTTTGCCAGAGATGTGACATTAGCAGTTAACACGCCAGCATGGGACTTAGTACAAGCGCCCTGGAAAATCGAGCCTACATTAGAAGGCAGTATAGGAGGTAGGGAATAATGTTAGATTTAACCCCAAAAGAATTATCCGAACGATCGGCATTACGGATCAATCCATTAAAGACGTGTCAACCGGTTGGGGCAATGTATGCAGCACTAGGTGTTCATAATTGCATGCCTCATAGTCATGGATCACAGGGATGTTGTTCTTTTCATCGAATGTTCTTAACCCGACATTTTAAAGACCCTGCCATTGCAGCATCAAGTTCATTTACAGAAGGAGCTTCTGTTTTTGGAGGCGGTGCTAATATAAAAACCGCCATTAAAAATATTTTTGATATTTATGACCCTGACATTATTGCTGTACACACTACCTGTCTGAGTGAAACCATTGGTGATGACCTTGTTGGATACATTAATGATGCTAAAATTCCCGAAGGAAAAGTAGTAGTTCATACCAATACGCCAAGCTATGTGGGTTCTCACATTACCGGCTATTCCAACATGATTACCGGTTTGATTAAATACCTCTCAGAAAACACAGGAGTGAAAAATGGCAAACTTGGCATTTTCCCTGGTTTTGTAAATCCTGGTGATATGCGTGAAATGAAAAAAATCATGACGCTTATGGGAGTCGACTATATTATGCTTCCAGATACCAGCGGTGTGATGGATGCTCCAATGACTGGTACATACACCATGTTCCCCAAAGGCGGTACAAAAATTGAAGATATCAGAGATCTGGGAAACTGTGACCTGTCCCTGGGATTGGGTGAAATGACATCCGAACAACCAGCCGATTTTTTAGAAAATAAATGCAAAGTTCCCTTTCAAGTACTTCCCTTACCTATTGGGGTTGATCTAACCGATCAATATGTCATGGCTCTGAATCATTTTTCAAAAAATGAAGTACCCTACGCCATTGAGGAAGAACGTGGACAACTGGTGGATATTTTACTGGATTCTCATCAGTATACTCAAAATAAAAAAGTTGCCATTTACGGCGATCCCGATACGGTTATTGCTTTGGCACAATTTGCCCTGGAAATGGGTATGATTCCAAAATATCTGGCAACCGGAACTCCTGGTAAAATTTTCGAACAGAAAGTCACCGAACTTTTTGAAAAATTCGGAGTTGAAGGCTGTATTGGCAAAGGCAACGTCGATTTATTTGAACTCCATCAATGGATTAAAAACGATGGTGTGGATCTGCTTATTGGCGGTACCCATGGCAAGTACGTTGCTAAAGCAGAGGATATTCCTTTGGTTCGAGTTGGCTTCCCCATAGTTGATCGCTATGTTCATTCTTACCTTCCAATTGTTGGATATAAAGGTGGCATGCGTTTAGCAGAAATGATATTAAACGCACTCATGGATCGTCAGGATCGTGACTGTGCCGATGAAGATATGGAAATGATTATGTAACAAAATTTATTTACACCATTGGGGAGGTTTTCCTCCCCTTTATTTGAAAGGAGGCTGTAATATGAGAAATGAACTAGATATTTTACCAGAAAGAGCCAAATCGATTCGTTTTTCGGAATGCAGCGGCGATGGCAGTGGTATTAAATGTGAAGCTGAAAGTATTTCAGGATCTGTAAGCCAACGTGCCTGTGTGTATTGCGGTGCAAGAGTGGTATTAAACCCTATCACCGATGCTTTTCATATTGTCCACGGACCCATTGGTTGTTCCAGCTATACCTGGGATATCCGGGGAAGCCTTTCAAGTGGACAAGATATATATAGAAACAGCTATTCCACTGATTTAAGAGAAAAAGATGTTATCTTCGGCGGAGAAAAGAAACTCATTGCCGCCATTGACGAAGTCATGGCCATGCACTCCCCCAAATTAATTTTTATATACGCCACTTGTATTGTCGGTGTTATCGGAGACGATATTGTTGCCGTGTGTAATGCCGCAGAAGAAAAATATGGAATACGCGTCATACCTGTTAAATCTCCAGGATTTTCCGGGACTAAGAAAACCGGTTATAAAGCCGCATGCAACGCTATTATGAGTCTCATTACACCAAAAGTACTTCCGCCAAAGGAAGTCGGCGTCAATATTTTAGGTGATTTTAATCTTGCCGGTGAAATGTGGATTATTAAAAGGTATCTTCGCATGCTTGGGGTAACAGCCATTTCCAATATTACCGGAGATGCAACCAGTGAATCTTTAAAAAAAGCGCCAACCGCTCAACTCAACCTCGTGCAATGCGCAGGTTCAATGACTTATCTCGCTAAACAAATGGAAGAAGATTTTGGAATTCCATTCATTAAAGTTAGCTTCTTTGGAGTTAACGATACATCCGATTCACTACTACGCATTGCCTATGCAATGGGTGATGAAGAAATGGTCCGTAAAGCTAAGGCTTTCATTGAAAATGAAAAAAATAGAGTGTTACCTCTTTTAGATAAATACAAACAAAACCTTGAAGGAAAAAAAGCTGCCATTTATGTTGGTGGCGGTTTTAAAGCCATATCATTGATCCGTCAGTTTAAAGAGTTCGGTATGAAAACAGTCATGGTTGGTACTCAAACAGGGAGTAAAGAGGATTATGAATTGATCCAAAACCTGGTTGATGACGATGCTATTATCCTTGATGATGCAAACCCAGCTGAACTGGAAGCTTTTATGAAAGAAATGGGTGCCGATATTTTGGTCGGTGGGGTCAAAGAAAGACCTCTGGCCTATAAACTTGGGATTGCCTTTTGTGATCATAACCATGAGCGCAAGCATCCGCTAGCCGGTTATGAAGGGACGATTAATTTTGCATCTGAAATTAATCTATCGATAAACAGTCCTGTTTGGGAAACAATATCCCCTGGAGGTAAAAAATATGTCTAAAAATTTAGTCAACTTAAATGTTAATCCCTGTAAGATGTGTATGCCCATGGGCACTGCCAATGCCTTTTACGGCATCCAGAAATCCATGAGTATCCTCCATGGCTCACAAGGTTGCAGTACCTATATAAGACGGCACATGGCCACCCATTATAATGAACCGATAGACATTGCCTCTTCTTCTCTCACCGAAGAAGGCACCGTCTACGGTGGTGAACGAAACCTGATCCTCGGACTTGAAAATCTCATAAAATTATACAATCCCGAAGTGATTGGCGTTTCCACCACATGTTTGGCTGAAACCATTGGCGAAGATGTTGCTTATATTATCCATAAATTCTATGAGCAGCATCCTGAAGAAACCGTTAAAATTATTCCGGTTAAGTCTGCTGGCTACAGTGGCACTCAATTTGAAGGTTTTAATCGGGCTTTAAAGGCTATTGTTGCCAATGTTGAAATGGAAACCGTAAAAAATGATAAAATCAATATCATCACCACCATGCTTAGCCCTGCGGATACCCGTTATCTTAAAGAGTTATTGTTAGATTTTGAAATAGATTATGTATTATTACCCGATCTTTCTGAAAACCTGGATGGTGTCCACCAGGATAGTTATGATCGACTGCCGATGCATGGCACTCCCATTTCAGAAATTGCTCTAATGGGCGGTGCAAAAGCCACCATTGAAATATCAAGCACCATGAAACCCGAAGACTCCCCCGGCATGTTCCTCAATGAGAAGTACAATGTGCCCTATCAGCGGTTAAATCTTCCCATGGGGTTAAGAGATACCGATGCCCTTATTGATGTTTTAGTGGATCTGTCCGGTAAACCAGTTCCAGTGAAGATTGAAAAACAGCGTGGCCGTTATATTGATGGGATGATTGATTCCCATAAATATAATGCGGAAGGCCGAATTGCCATTTTTGGTGAACCGGATTTTGTTGTTTCCGCAGTCCGTCTTTGTTGTGAAAATGGTATTATGCCAGTGATTGTCGCTACCGGCTCTAATTATCCGCAATTAAAAGAAGGTGTTGAAACAGAACTTGCTAAACTGGGAGCCGCCCTTTTCGTCGATGACTATGTCATTTTAAACGATGTTGATTTTGAGACCATTGAACTTGAAGCTCTGCGGTTGGGAGCTAATATGATGCTTGGCAACTCCGATGGTCGACGCATTGAGGAAAAGCACCATATTCCCCTTATAAGATGCGCTTTTCCAATTCATGACCGCATTGGCGGACAACGTGTTCGGACCCTTGGCTATGAAGGATCCCTGATGCTGTTAGATCAAATGACCAACACCTTACTAAAAGCTTTAGAAGGCGGATTCAGAGAAGCCCTTTACAATACTTACTATGACGAAGGCCCAAAAACCAAATATGGATTAGAATCTGCTGAGGAGGTAATTCCCATGAAAATAACAACCACTGAAATAAAATCCGCACAAACCATGGAAGAAAAAACTGCCAATCACCCCTGTTACAGTTGTGGCGCTTCCCAAAAAAATGCTCGGATGCACCTTCCCATCGCTCCTAAATGCAATATACAGTGCAACTATTGTGTTCGAAAGTTTGACTGTATGAACGAAAGCCGTCCCGGTGTGACCTCGGGAATACTGACACCGGAAGAAGCATTTGAAAAATATAAAGCCGTAAAAGAAAAAGTCCCTAATCTTACTGTCGTTGGCATTGCCGGCCCAGGCGATGCCCTGGCAAATTTTGACGAAACTAAAAAAGCCCTGACGCTGATCCGGGAATATGATCCAGATGTCACCTTTTGCGTCTCTACCAACGGTTTAATGTTACCCTATTATGCCAAGGAACTGGCAAAATTAAATGTATCCCATGTTACTGTCACGGTTAACGCAGTGGATCCTGCCATTGGTGCCAAAATATACAAACATGTTCATTTTATGGGCAAGTATTATATCGGCGAAGCCGCCGCGGCCCTATTATTAGCCAATCAAATGGCTGGCATTAAAATGCTCATTGATGAAGGTATTATTGTCAAAATCAATACCGTGACTTTAATGGGAATCAATGATAAGCACATCGAGGAAGTTGTCAAAACTGTCAAGGATCTTGGTTGCTTTATTTCAAATATCATGCCCCTTATTCCAGTGAAAGGCAGTGCCTTCGAAGGATTAACCATTGCCACCAACCAACAAATCAACGAAATCCGAGACCAATGCGGAACCCACTTAAAACAAATGTATCACTGCAAGCAATGCCGAGCCGATGCTATTGGTAAACTTGATGAAGATGTTTCTATCGATTTCAGAGAAACAAAAACAGGAGAAGATGACGTTGAGTTAGCCCCAGCCAAGGGACTTCGGTTTGCAACGGTATCCAAAGGTGGCATGCTGGTAGATCAGCATTTTGGACATGCCACAGATTTATACATCTATGATTACCTCAACAACGAAGTCCAATTTAAAGAAAAGCGCAAAATCGGACAATATTGTACAGATGCTGAAGATTGCGGCGAAAATGAAGATAAAATCGGACAAATTCTTCGTGAACTGGATGATTGCGATGGCGTCATCACCATGCGTATCGGCCAAGGACCATCCCAAAGATTAGAAAAGAAAGGTATTAAAGTCTTTTCCACCTACAATCGGATTGAAGACGCTGTGAAAATAGCGGCTCAGGAATTATTAAAAGTATCAGGAGGATTATAAGAATGGAAACACCAAAACACCACATTTTAATTTGCACCAGCTGTCGCATTAACGGCACCCAAAAAGGTTATTGTTTTCAGCAGGACTCGGTTAAAGTCCTGCAAACTTTTTTAGAAGAAATTGATGAACGTGATTTATCCGGTGAGATCATAGTAAATAATACCGGCTGCTTTGGTATTTGTGAAAAAGGTCCCATTGTTGTGGTTTACCCAGAGGGCATCTGGTATGGCAATGTGACCGTGGATGATGTTGAACGCATTATGGACGAACACATTGAAGGAGGCAATGTCGTAGAAGACCTCCTGATTTAGTAATAAGCAATTGCGAAAGGGCCATGAGCTTTGCTAGTTGTTTACATGAAACAATTTAGTATTGTATTTTTGAATTTCGCAATTAAAGGAGGATCTTTTATGGCAGTTATTATTGATAGAACCCTTGCAAAAATAGATAGTGACACTATGGTTCCCCGTGACTTAATCCATTTTTGTGAGCTTCTTTTTACCTGTGGTGTTACTAAAATAGAAGCAACACCACAGGTATTATATAAAATCCAGGAATTCATTTCAGTTGGATCACCTTTGCTGTTCAATCAAACAAAAACATGTTTTCTGACAATTGAACATGGCACCTGGAAGATTGAATCCAATAAGCTTATTGAAAAGAATTTAGAATTCATTCAAATCCAAAATCTACAATCAGAAAAAGTTCGACTCATTGGTTTAGAAAATCTTTTAACCCAGGATTATGAAACTATTTTTCACGATCTTATCAACTCTGGAGCCCAATATTTAGATTTGTGTCCCAGTAATCACAAACATTGTGCCACTGCTATTGCTTTAGAATGGCTGCTCATGGGCGGACAAAGCATTAGTTGCAGCTTTGCCTCCTGTAATGATGATGCCAATTTAGAAGAAATATTAATGGCCTTAAAAATCAACGGAAAAAGCGGTCTTGTTGGTGATTTATCTGTTTTAAGAGAATTGAAAAACATCTATGAAAAAATAACCGGCGAACAGATCCCCGAAAAAAAAGCGGTTATAGGTGCCGGAATCTTCAAGGTGGAATCCGGCATTCATGTGGATGGTGTTTTAAAAAACCCCCTTATTTATGAACCCTTCAGTCCTGAATCAGTGGGCAATAAAAGAGAAATTGTTCTGGGAAAACATTCTGGGCAACAAAGTGTCATCTATAAAATGCGCGAACTGAATCTATCCGAAAGCGGCGTTAGTACCATCCTATTTCAATTAAAGGAGCATTGTTCCAAGGTCGGAAAAAGCTTTTCCGATTTGGATTTATTGACCCTGGTGAGTGAGGTTAATAATGGCTATTGAAAAAAAATATATTGTTGATACAACCCTTCGGGATGGGGAACAAAGCCCTGGAATCAATTTTACCCTTAGGGAGAAAATTGCCATTGCCAAGACTTTGGACAGTCTTGGCGTCAGTCGGATCGAAGCAGGTGTTCCGGCAATGGGCAAGGAAGAATGTCACGCCTTTGAAAAAATTAAGCTCTCCTGTAAAAAATCAGAAATTGTTGCCTGGAATCGAATGAATCTAAACGATATTCAGGCATCACTTGACTGTGGAGCCGATATTATTCATGTATGTGTTCCAGCTTCTGCTTTGATGATTAAGGAAAAACTTCACAAAAGCAATGAGGCTATTTTGGAAATGATTGAGGTCTGCGCTGAACATATACAAAAGTTCAATAAAATGTTTTCAATTGGATTGGAAGATGCTTCCCGGGCTGATTGGACCTTTGTTGAACAAATTATAAAAAAAGCAAGTTCTCTTAAGGCAAGCACCATACGCTTTGCTGATACCGTTGGAATTTTAACCCCACGAACCTGCAATCAAACTATTAATCGAATAGACACAGCAATGGATCTTGAAATCCACATGCACAATGATCTTGGCATGGCTGTGGCCAATTCCGTTTCGGGCACCATTGCCGGGGCAAAATACATTGACTGTACCCTATTCGGTATTGGGGAACGAGCTGGAAATTGTAATCTCGAACACTTTTTAGAGGTATTGGATGGACACTACGATTTTGGTATTTCTTTGGAAGATCTTCGCCAACATCAAAATAAATTAAAAAATATTATCTTTAAAAACCAGAAAAACCAGCCAGTATTTTAAAATACTGGCTGGTTTTAGGTTTATAGTTCTTCTTTGACGACTCGTTGTCCATAGGATTTGTTGAATTTGTAAATCATTTTTGTCATTTCTGCTTCATCTAAAATAACAGGTTCACCGATGGCTCTGGCTTTTACATAAACTTCGGCACAATGCTCGATTTGTTCAGCAATGTTAAAAGCATTAAGAATATCTTTCCCCCCGGTAAGCAAACCATGATTCGCCATAAATACCGCATAACGGTTGCTCATGGCTTCAAAGGTAAGCTCTGCAAGTTCCATGCTCCCAAATGAAGCATAGTCTGCACAGCGGACATCTAAACCTGAAAATGCAACCAGATAACTGGAGGCAGGTAAGGGTTGCCGCAAAGTGGCCAGAACAGTGGAGTAAATGGAATGGGTATGGACCACTGCGTCAATATCATCACGTTTTAAATAGAAAATGCGATGCATTTCATGCTCACTGGAAGGTTTTCTTTTTCCATCCACGATTTTACCATTAATATCGATGACGACAATATCTTCCGGTTCAGTTTCAAAATAGTCAATACCACTGGGGCTAATGGCCATTAATTGTTGTTCGCGATTGTAAATACTGATATTCCCACCAGTACCTTTAGTTAATCCTGCGGTAATTAACTTCTGACAATACTTGACCACGTCTTTTCTTTCTTTTTCTAAAATCATTTTCTTCTCCTTTAATAGTATCTTAAAATTATTTTTATTCTTAAATTCTATCCAACAGTCCTTGCCTAACGATATTCGTAAAGCAGTTTTTCACCATTAATAAAACGTCTCACATCAGAAACAAGTTGTTTGGTGTGGTTGACCAGAACATCATCGGTTGCACCGGCAATATGAGGGGTAATCACAACATTGTCCAGTTCTCCAATATAGGGATGATTAATGGCCAAAGGTTCTGAGGCGTAGACGTCAAAGGCTGCTCCGGTAATGCGTTTTTCACGTAAAGCATCAATCAATGCTGCTTCATCAAGAATCGCACCCCGGGAGCTGTTAATAAAATAGGCTGTGGGTTTCATTAACTCAATCATTTCTCGACTGATAATCCCTTTGGTTTCTGGGGATACTTTCATATGGCAGGTGATAAAGTCAGCATTTTTCATTAATTCTTCCAACGAATTGGCTTTTTGAATGCCGATTTCTTCAATATCAATTTCACATAGAAAGGGATCATAAATTAAGAGTCCCATGCCGAAGGCTCTGGCGATTTTTCCGACACGGCGGCCAATACTGCCATAGCCAACAATTCCCAATGTTTTTCCCTTTAATTGAGTTCCCTTAAAAATCATATAAGGCGAATTTTCATCCATGTCCCAAATCATATCCACAACTAGGCCATCTTTGACGATCTTTTTGTCTTCTGCCGCACCGGTAAATTTTCCTTCTTTTAATGCTTTGTGTGACATCGGAATATTACGGGCGATGGATAACATCAGGCCAATGGTAAATTCTGCAGCCGAGTCTGAATTTCGTCCGGGGGTATAAATCACCGGAATGCCTTTTTCTCGGGCTGCCTTTATATCCACATTAACCGGGGTTGCCCGGGTACAGGCAATGAGTTTTAAGTTTTTGGCATTTTCAATGACATTACGGGTCACCTCATCATAGCTGACAATGAGCATGTCCGAATCTTTTGTTTTTTCCATAAGTTCTGCTTCGGGCATTTTCGGAAGACCGGTTGCCCAGCCATCCAAAGTAACATCTCCCATTTCATATAAAGGCTTTAATTGTTCCTGGTTATATTCTGCGGTGAAAAATATTTTCATGATCTTTCCTTCTTTTCATTTATTTCAATCCTTCTTTTGGGAACTTTATTGGTTAATTTCTTTCAATTTTTTCAGTATATCCGCACGTTTATACCACAGGGCTTCGTTGGCAATACGAATCTCCCGGTATAATTCATACAAAGCGTCATAAATTTCAACATGTTTGGGCACGGGCTTGAAATTACGTTCAAATCTGCAGGTCTTTTCCGCGGCATCTTCATAGCTTTCATAAATACCTGTGGCCACCCCTAACATCATGGCTGCACCTTTAGCCCCAAATTCATTTCCGGCAGAAACCACGACTTCCATTCCGGTAACATCTGAAATCATTTGAGCCCAAATAGAACTCTTGGCACCGCCACCGGCAATAAATATTTTACTGGTACGATCGGCTTCCTGTAGACAATCCTTAATGGACATGGTCACCCCTTCATAGACTGCTCTTACCATGGTGGCACGGGTGGTTCCGGCATTGATTCCAAAAAAATTCGCTTTAGCAAAGGGATGATAGAAAGGCGCTCGTTCTCCGGCGGCACTGATGTAAGGGTGAAAAACAACCCCACCGCATCCCGCCGGTACTTCATTGATCATATGATCAATTTCAGTAAAATCCCTGGTCATTGCTATGTTTTCCAATACCCAGTCAATGTTAGGTGTCCCATTCATGGTTGGTAATAAATTCACATATAAATCTCCAACCGCATGTTTTTCAAAGCGTGTACCTGGTTCCCCGAAATGGCAATCTGCTTTTTTCTTGAAAATTTCATTGGCACAGGTCGTTCCCAAAATAACGCATATGTCTTTATCCTCAACGGCGCCAATTCCTACCGCCGCAGCGATAACATCAATGGCTCCGGCGATGACCGGGGTATTGCTATTCAACCCAAGGGCATAGGCTACTTCAGGTTTTACGGTTCCGACAATGGTATCTGAGATGACCTGCTCCGGTATATAGGAGGCATAATCCCCAAGTCCCAAAGTATCAAGAAGCTCTACCGCAATTTTCCCGGCACTGACATTTATTAAGGATGTGCTGGTATCAGTGTAATCTCCGTTTATTTTTCCGGTTAGTTTGTAACGCACCCAGTCTTTGCAGAAAAAAACCGTACTGGCTTTATCCAAAACTTCTTTCCGATTTTCCTTCATCCATTTTAGTAACATTAACTGGGTTCCTGTCAGAGGCGGTGTTCCAGTGGTTTTAAAAATAAGTTCTCCCAGTTCAGGATGTGCCACGGTAACCTTGGCGACCTCATCGCTGGCTCTGCCATCACACCAAAGCAGTGCATCTTGAACCGGTTCCCCCTCGGCATCCATCAGCCAACAGCCTTCGCCCTGTCCGGTAATACCAATCCCCTGAATGTCATCTGCCATTGCCGGGCTATTTTCCAGGAGCATTCGAATACATAAGGCAACCTTTTCCCAGAGAATGTTCATATTTTGTTCAACAAAGGTATCGCCAATATAAATGGGCTCATTACCAAGAACTTCAACCAGTATTTCTTTTCCCATAAGGTCAAATAAGACAGCTTTCACATTTGATGTCCCCGCATCAATGCCAATAATGTACTTCATTTTTTCTCCTCTATTGTTTTTTTAAAATTAGGATCATCACATACAATCCTATATTATTTAAACGGGATTTCCCCAATTAAACCAAATTCAAGGTTACAATCAGTCGTTTTGCAGTAGCATCGTCAATAATGAGAGTGTTTACACATTTGGATTTTAGGCAGCTTATAATCGCTTCGGTTTTATCTTCCCCTCCGGCAATGGCAACAACATTGGGTATTTCTTTGAGTACCTCCATATCGACGGTGATCACCCGGTCTTTGATAAAGCAATGATCCCAAGTGCCATCCAAGCGAATAGGATTCACACAAAGATCCCCACGGAATCCTTCTTCCCTCAGTTTTTGGATATCCTTTTCTTTCAGAAGACCACGTTTACACATGGTTGAATCCGGAGTAAGTTGCCCGATACCAAAAACAGCTAAATTACAGCGTTTCATGTATTCAAATGACTTTTGAATGAATTTTTCTCCCATGAGCATGATCTTTGTTTCAGCATGATCCACTACCACAGGGGCATAGAGCATATAACAGGCACAATCCAATTTTTCAGCCAGGGCCCTTGCAATCTCATCGGATTTTAAAATATCCTTATCGATGTTCTGGGCGCCAACCATTTGGACCACCATGCAATCATTTTTTTTGCTGAATGAAAGCCGCCCAATGGTTTCTGCCAGAGTAATTCCCCAGGAAACGCCAATGGTCATCTTCGGCTGAATATAATCATCTAAATATTGAGCGGCCACACTGGCCAGTGAAGGTAGATAGTTATCGCTTTCCCCATAACTCTCGGCCACAATAACCTGCTTTAGTCCAAAATATTCTTCTATAAGTGTTTCATATCTCACATTTCCCAATTCATAGCCATTCACTTTAATGGTAACAATCCCCATATCTGCCAGTGAGTTAATGATGCGATTTACCCGCTGGCGGGTAAATGATAAGCGTTTGGCAATTTCATCCTGAGTCAACCCCAAATTGTAATACCAATGGGCAATTTTGATATACAGTGATTTTCTTTCCATAAGATTCCCCTTGCTCTGTGTTTCTAAGAAACCTGATTTTATTCATATGTATTTTAATATTACATATGTAACTACCTCTAATTTATACGATTTCAATATAAATGTCAATGCTTTTATAAAAATATCCTGTCTCTTCTATTCTGAATATTTTGTCCAATAAAAAAATGCCCTGCTTTCAGCACGACATTTTCTAATCTTTAAACTTCTCCAAACCCGCTTTGCACAAGAGCTATAAGGGTTTCTACCGCTGCAATTTCATCTTCTCCCTCACCGCATAATTGAATCATCATGCCTTGTTCCAAACCCATGGCCATAACATTAATCACCGATTTGGCATTACCTTTTTTTTGTTCATCATCCAATTTTATGACTGTGATGGCCGCACTAAACTCATTCGCTTTCTTCGAAAATTCTGCTGCGGGTCGAGCATGAAGACCAATGGCATTAATAATTTTAACTTCATTACAATACATTCTTTCACCTTTTGTATGAGAAACTCATTCCTTTCAAATTATTTTAGATTAAGTAAATCAGACATTTATTAATTTTATCCCGTGACTAAATAACTGAACATCACTGGGTCCAAATCTTTCATAATATATACCCAATTTCTGATTTTCTAATCTAAATAATAGAAGAGGATTCATAAAAAGTCTCCCACTACCCAGTTAAAAAAATGCCTTGCTCTTTAGCAAGACATTGTTGTTTAAACTAGGCTTCACCAAAACCCGATTGTATCAGAGCTGCCAGTGTTTCTACCGCGATAATCTCATCTTCACCATCAGCACAAATTTCGATATTTGTTCCCCTACCCAAACACAAGGTCATCACATTGATCACTGATTTGCCATTGCCTTGCTTTGGAGCATCCCCCAGTTTTTTTATGGTGATATCGGCAATAAACTGACTGGCTCTTTTACAGAACTCTGCTGCAGGCCTCGCGTGAAGACCTGTTGCATTAACTATTTCCACTTCTTTAGAATGCATTTTTTTACCTTTGCGATGAATATCTCATCCCTTTCTTTTCGTTTATGTTGAATAAATATGAAAATCAAAGCCGACCTCAACAAAAGGTACGCCTTCTCCCATCAATTCAATTTGTCCTGGAATTTGGGCCATATCACTTCCGTTGAAACAGAAGGTACAATGTCCCATGGTTTCCAAGGTTTCATTGGCTTCGTGCCCTACCGCGGTTACCAAATATTCCTTTTCTCCAAACACAACAATATCGTCAACCTTTACTTGATGGTTTAAAACTTCAATGGTATGGAGGATTGACATTTCCCTTAGGGCCAAGGGTGCATTATCATTAAAGACAATGAGCATACCCTCAGTAATAAGTTCATTGGCCAAGGATCCAATTTCAGTGATTTTTGATTTGTACATTTTTATATTCTCCCTTTGAGACTGTGACAATTATTTTTATTTAAACAGCATACATTGCCATAGCAAAAAAGTATGCGATAACAACGGCAATGGGTCCGGTAATTAAACGGGATAAGAGGATTGAAGGCACTCCGATATCAATGGTTTCATTTTCAGCATCACCCATGGATAAACCGACCGGAATAAAATCACAACCGACCTGAGCATCCACTGCGAAAAAAGCGGGCAGTGCTAGAATAACCGGAAAAGCCCCTAAAGCAATACCAAGACCAACCAAAACACTGAGAACCTGACCGATGAGAGCTCCAGAACCAACCAGTGGAGAAATCATGGGCATTCCGCAAATCACGACTAATATTAATAACCCGGGTAATGTTCCTAAATAAGGATAAACATATTGGGCCATTAATCCTCCCAAGCCAGTATACATAATGATTCCCAGAAGCAAAGCATAAAATGCCATAAATGGAAGGATATCTTTAATGGTAATATCAATGGCTTCTTTTCCGCCTTGGACGCATTTTGTTGCAAAACCGGCCAGAGCTTTTCCTCCTCGTGCTACCCAGTTATCTTCATTAACATCATCTGCTTCTGCTACTACCACTTCTTCTATACTCGGTTCACTTGACTCCTGGACTTCAAAACCATCTGCCAATGTAATGCCCTTATCTACCACACCGGAAACATAAATATCTTCTTTAATATACTGAGCCAAGGGCCCTGATTGGCCAACTGGTGTAAGATTAACGGTCATAATTCCTTTTTTAGGATAAACACCACAGCGAAGGGTTCCCCCACAATTGATAACAACACAGGCTATTTCATCATCGGATACCCCATTGCTAAAGCCATCAATGGCTTTTCCCCCGGTGAGTTTAGCGATTTTTTTACTTAATGGATCAATGCCGCCACCGGTAATGGAAACAATTTTATTTTTCTTTTCTGTGGGTTGAATAACTAATGGGCCACCCCATCCGCCATGACCTTTTTCAATTTTTACTGCATGATACATACTTATGCCTCCTTCTTTTCCATTGAGCCATATTTTTTCTTGAACTTGGCATTGTAAATGAGTTGGGTCACAAAGCCACGGATAAACACAACTAATATCCCTACCAGAAAATAAGAAATTGCCAGAAATCCTAAATCATACCCGGCCACAAATACGCCGGTGGCAATTCCTAAATATACAAAAAGTTCTCCCGGATTCGCATGAGGGAACAGCCCGGTAACCGGATGACAGTAGGAGATTGCTGCGTCAAAAAATGCAACTTTCTGATTTTCAGGCAAAAACCGTGCATAGGGATAGGTCATGGGATTTCCTGAAAACATCATACAAACCATGGGCATGAGAGACCAACGGGTAATGGGATTCTTCCCCAATACATTGGCAATTTTTTCGATGCGTTCAAGTCCAATGAGTTTAAACAGGATATGCATAAAAGTGATCATAATAATAATCCAGGGAATAAAGTTGACAATGTAAATCATGAAGAATTGTCCTCCGGATTGGAATAACCCATAAAAATGGTTGCCGGCATTCGCTAATATTTCCATAATAATTGACTCCTTAAAATAATTATTTCGTTGTGATGAATGGCATTGGCTTCTTGAAGCCAAACGTTTACATTACTTTAACCTTGAAATTTTTCTTCCTTTCTTTTGCTCTACTCTGGATTAACCCTTAGAGCTTCATTCCTTTTCGCCATTTTTTGTTCTTCTGTTTTTCTTCGTTTCCCAGTTTGTTGATTTTGATACAGGATCTCCGCAGCTTCTTTTGTAAGTCGTATATCCAAAGCTTCCACCGCTTGAATCAAAGCGCCCTTTTTTCTTTTTTTATCTAAAGTGTCTGAAGAATAGGATTCCTTTTCCCGATGACGACGATTAATTTCAAGGTCTTCAGCAATGCCCAGTTCTCGGATTTCATTGAGAGATAACCCATCATATAGGCTGATTGCTTCAAATCGTTTCCACATAGCAATCCCCTCAAGTTTTTTACAACCGACAATGCGATTGGAAACACGTTCCAGTGCAAGAATAACAATGGCTCCCCCTTTAATGTTAAAGCCACCCTTCCTTAATCCAATACCAAGCAGGGCACCTTTTTTACGCACACTATCAACTGCTTTCTGGTAGTTTTTGTATTGAAGGTAGGTAAGGGCACTTTGAAGAATCATCATAGTAAAGGCCGCAAGTGCTAAATAAATCATCTATGTTCCTCTTTCTTATAGGTAATTTGCCATTTCCTGTAAAGAATCAAAAATACAATCCGGAACCACATCCGAAACTGCCACGTCTTCCATGGTGGCTTCCCCGGTAAGCACCAAAAATCCCTTACCGCCGTTTTCAACACCAGTCGCTACATCTGTATACAGTCGATCCCCTACAAAAGCTACCTCTTCCCTTTTATAACCGGTAATAGCAAGAACCATATCCATGGTTTCCGGGAAAGGTTTCCCAAGATATTTAGGTTCTACACCCGTTGACTTTGTAATCAGGGCACACATGGAGCCACAATCAGGCATAAAGCCATCAGCCGTTGGACAAACTAAATCTAAGTGGGTGGATAAAAAGGTCGCACCTTTTGCAATAAAAGTACACATTTTATCCAGTTTTTCATAGGTTAAGGTAGTATCAAAGCTTGCAACAACTACTTCAGGATTGTCCTGAACCAGACGGATGCCACCTTTAATAAAACTTTCTTCCAGTAATGGTGTTCCCATTAAATAAACAGGTTTTTCCGGGTAAAAGGTTTTAATGTATTCAATGGTCACATCGCCTGAAGTAATAATCTGATCTTCTTCCACAAAACATCCCATTTTAGCTAATTTTTCTTTGTAGAAACTGGGAACCCTTGATGAATTATTTGTAAAGAAAATAAATTTTCTGCCGGTATCTTCCACCTGGTGAATAAAGTCCAGTGCGCCTTCGATAAGGCCGTTGCCTAAGTATACCGTCCCGTCCATATCCAGGGCAAATAACCGAACATCCTTAAATGCTTCTTTTTTTGTTAAAGTCATGCCCCGTAAATCCTTTCGGTAATCTTTTGTGCAACCTCTTCCAAACGGCCTTTTTCCTTGGCATATTGAAGAACACTGTACCGTTTGCGCACCGTATAGGCTTCCAGTAAGCTTCGGTGAAAGAGTTCCCGTTCAATGCCCACTTCTTTAGGCGATACCATGGCTCCGGCACTATTGAGAAGGGCTTCGACAAATTCCCTTTTAGGCATGAGGTCACGGGTAGCTTCCGGTATATCATCCCCTAAAATTTCAAAAACCTCTGCAATAATCGGCGTTGCAATACCAACCTTGACACCATGGAGCTCAGGAAATTTATGACGGGTAATGAAATCCATTTCCCAGTAATGAGAGAGCATATGCTCTGCTCCCGAAGCCGGGCGGGAAACCCCAACAATGGACATGGTCACTCCGGTAAGCGTTAATGCTTCAATGAGATATAGAATGGCATCTTCGTTTCTTTCTTTAAGTGCTGCAGCATTATCGATACAACGTTTTAGCCCTGCTTCAACCAGCTTCACACAGGTATCGCAACGGTATTCATTGTTTATTTCCACTGCCAGAGACCAATCGGTTAATGCCGTTAATTTTCCCAAAACGTCCCCAAAACCCGCATGGATCATGTGCATGGGAGCATCCTTCATAACATCCGTATCGCCAACCACGCCATAGGCTAACGTGGCTACAAAGGAAATCTTTCGTCCGCCACAAATAAGTGGTGCGCCATTAGCCACATACCCATCCATTGACGGAGCTGTGCAAACAATGATATAAGGGATCCCGGTTCTTGAAGACAGGAATTTTCCCATGTCATTCAGAGTTCCTGACCCTACTGAAATAATCAGTGCAGTATCAAGTGGCATTTCCATCAGCACCCGCCCCATAACAGCCTCGTCGGGAATAAGAATTTCTTTTCCGGTTTCAAACATATAGCTTTTAATTTTAAATCCGTGATTAACCAATAATTCATGGGCATTTCTTCCTGCTGCCTTCCAGGTGTTATTGTCACTGATCATATAGACTTGTTTGCCTTTAAATTCAGCGGCAACCTCTGGAAGCTGTTGAAGAACACCTTTGCCTATGGCAATTTTTTTAATGGGCAGGCTGTGATGTCTCCCGCATGAGCAATCAAAATCAGCTTCGGCCATTTCATTCATTGACATGTTTAAAATTTCATTCATTTGTTTGTCTCTACTTTCGTGCTCTTATTGTCTTCGATTTTATTTGATAGTTTTTATTTAAGCCAGTGTTTCCGACATTTCCAAAAGTCTTCTTCCGCATTCGGCATCTGTGACCAAGACGTTAATGTAACCACCTTTTATGGCCCCGGCAATAGCCTCCGCTTTTTCTATGCCACAAGCCACACCAATGGAATGAGGTACCTTTCGAAGTTTAGTAATATCAGTACCAATCACGATATTATCCATTTCAAAGGGTTCGGTATTTCCTGAAATATCAAAGAACTGCATACACACGTCCCCAACAACATTTTTGCTGCGCATGATTTCCATGTCTTTTTCATCGTAATAGCCCGTGGCCATAATGGCTGAACCTCGGTTTGGCACCCCAATTCCTACCACTGCAATATCAAGTCCATCTGACATTTTTATGATTCGATTAATCCCTGCCTCTTTCATGAGGACTTTCTTAATTTGAATCCCTGATACTTTTGCCGGCGCATGAAGAAGATAGTAGTTACCCCCAAAGGCCTTGGCAAGAGCCTCAACAATGGTATTGGAATGAAGCTCCATGCCCAAATGCCCAATGCCGCCAATGAGTGGAATAAAGGTTGCCCTTTTAGAAAGCCCTTTGGATACAAAGCGATGAATCTGGCCAATGGACGAACCCATTGAAACACCAACAATGCTGTCATCTTTCACTAAACGTTCCAGATAACTGGCCGTCGCTTTTGCTAATTCATCCTTCTGATCCCGATTATCAGCCTTCACATCCACAATGAAAACTTCCTTTAACCCGTAACGGATTTCCAGCTTTTTCTCAAGATCCACATAATTATTTCCAAAGAGAGGATCAATGATTATTTTAACAATCCCCTGTTCCTTTGCATTTTGCAGAATCCGTGAAATTGTCGGACGGGAAAGACCCAGTTCTGTGGCAATGAGCTTTTGATTAAGCTCCTGGTTATAATACATCTCACAAATTTTAACCATTAGTCGTTCATCATCAACAACTTTTTTCATACATTGGCCACCACCTTTTCGCATTTTTACATCTGAAATAAAAGTGTCACTTTTATTTAAGTTCTAATTAGAAATTTTGTTAGTATTGCTTACTATTATACTGTTTTCTGAAATAATGTCAATTGTTTTATTGATTTTGTAAAAATTATCTAAATAAAAACCCCGTTATATTTACATAAGTAAATATAACGGGGTTTCATATATTATCAATGGTTTAATCCACTCTCTTACAGAGCAGTATCGTCTCGTTCTCCGGTTCTTATTCTGATACATTCCTCTACTGGTTTAATAAATATTTTACCATCACCAATTTCGCCTGTTCGGACGGTATCCATAATAAGTTTCACTGTATCTTCAACCTTGCTGTCCGGTACTACAATTTTAACTTCTATTTTTGGAATCATATTCATCATTACAGAGGTTCCTCGATTATGAGCGATCCAACCATGCTGATTACCGCAACCCAAAACCTGGCGAAAATTCATTCCGTTGATTTTGGACTTTAATAATGCATCCTTCAAGGGCTCCAGCTTTTCCGGACGAATAATAGCTTCGATTTGTTTCATAACATTTTCCTTTCTTGGCTTATTTAAAAGTCTATAAGGACATTCCGATTAGACCCTTTAACAGTATTTTAAACCAAAATATGCTATTGGTCAATTCCTGAAAATGCCGGATAACCTTCTTCACTGTGTTCACTGATATCAAGACCCAATGCTTCCGCTTCCGGAGAAACACGAATTTTCATAATCTTCTTGAGCACCAGCATAATGACCGCTGTCATTGCCCCTGAATAAATCACTGCAATACAGAGTGCCATCATTTGAGCTGTAAATAATTGAGTAGCACCAAAGAATAATCCGTTCCACTGCGCAACCGGATTGATGGCCGTTTGGGCAAATAAACCAGTCGCAATAACGCCCCACATTCCGCTGATACCGTGACATCCAAAAGCATCCAATGAATCATCATATCCAAATTTTTGTTTTACTGTAGTTAAAAAGAAGAAGCAAATCGGACTGACAATTCCCCCAATGATTAAGGCTGCGCCAAATGGAACAAAACCTGCTCCGGGTGTTATTGAAACCAACCCTACAATTGACCCGGTAACTGCGCCCATAATGGTAACCTTTTTATAGAGAACCATGTCGATCAACATCCAGCTTAGCATTGCTGCAGCCGATGCAATCATTGTGGTAACAACTGCATGAATGGCCAACCCATTGGCTGCCAATGCAGACCCGCCATTAAACGCAAACCAGCCCACCCATAGAATCCCTCCGCCTAAAACAAATAGCGGAATATTATGGGGATGATAGGACTTTATCCCATATCCTTTTCGAGAGCCCAGAATAATACAGGCAACCAAGCCTGAAATCCCTGAGCTGATTTCAATAACATAACCTCCGGCGAAATCCACTGCTCCTAATCCGGCAATTAAACCACCTTGCCCCCAAACCATATGTGCCATTGGATAGTAAACAAGAATCAACCAAAAAGTAATAAAAACAAATAATGCTGAGAATTTCATTCGTCCAGACAGAGAACCTACCACAATCGCCGGTGTCACCATACAAAACACCAGTTGAAAAACCGCGAACAAAACTCCGGGTATAGTGCTGGCATAGGGACCGGCTTGTGTCTCGCTGACGCCTCTGAAAAATGCGTGGCTTAAATCTCCAACAATCCCAAAACCACCCATATCTGGACCAAACGAAAGAGAATACCCAAACGCAAACCACATCACCGTTGTCAACCCACAACAAAACATAACCGACATTAACGTATTAAGTACATTTTTTCTACGAACCATACCGGCATAGAATAATCCAAGCCCCGGAGTCATAAAAAAAACAAGCATGGTACAGATGAGAATAAATGCCACATCTCCAGAATTAATCATTTTTTCCTCCTAGATTTTTATAATAAAATTTATTTTCTGTTGAAATATTTTCACTTTTAACAAACACAATGCTAGTGATATTATCAATAGCTGAAGCTTCACGCAAAAAAAGGCGACAACAAAAAAACTGCTATCGCCTTTGATAAATCTTAATTTGGCTCCAAGGGTCATTTTTACGACGATCATCCTCATTGACAATCGCCGGAATCTTTTCGCACTTACGTTAAGATTGATTTGTTTATTCACTTATTAACACGCTGATTTGACTCAACTCGATAGATTATAGCATTCTCTTTAATATGAGTCAATCCCTGAATTTATTTCCGAAACGATACATTTTTGTCTTTTTGCAAATAACAAAAAATAAAAAGGCAATTATACTTACTTAAGTAAACATAATTGCCTTTATGCATGAATCAATTAAATATTTTCAATTAAAGTGCAAGATCGCCTCTTTCACCAGTTCGGATTCGGATACATTCATCTACTGCTTTAATAAATATTTTACCATCACCAATTTCCCCTGTTCGAACAGTATCCATAATAAGTTTAACTGTTTCTTCAACCTTATCATCGGCTACCACAATTTTAATTTCTATTTTTGGAATCATATTCATCATTACTTCTGATCCTCGATTATGGGCTATCCAACCGTATTGATTGCCACACCCCAAAACCTGACGGACGTTCATTCCATTGACCTTAGCCAGTAAGAACGCATCCTTCAAAGGCTCCAATTTTTCTGGTCGAATTATCGCTTCAATTAGTTTCATATCATTTTCCTTTCATTGATCATTTAAAAATCAAACCATTTGACTTTTAAATATTATTTTAGTCCGCAAGAGTCTATTGGTCAATTCCTGAAAATGCTGGGTAACCTTCTTCAGCGTGTTCGCTAATATCCAGACCAAGTGCTTCAGCTTCAGGTGATACACGAATTACCATGACCTTCTTGAGTACTAACATGATGATCGCTGTCATCACTGCAGAATATATGACTGAAATAGCAACTGCCATAAGCTGTGCTACAAATAATTCTGTTTGACCAAAGAATAATCCATTCCATTGCGCCACTGGATTGATAGCAGATTGGGCAAATAAGCCGGTTGCAATACCACCCCAAATTCCGCCAATACCGTGACATCCAAAAGCATCCAGTGCATCATCATAGCCGAATTTTTGCTTAACTTTTGTCATAAAGAAGAAACAGATAGGACTGACCATGGCTCCTATGAATAAAGCCGCACCAAAAGGTACATAACCTGAGCCTGGTGTAATGGCTACCAAACCAATAATTGCGCCGGTCATTGCTCCCATTACAGTCACTTTTTTATAAATAATTGTTTCTATCAGCATCCAGCTCATCATCGCAGCTGCTGAAGCAATCATGGTATTTCCAAAGGCTTGAACGGCCAGGCCATTAGCTGCCAAAGCAGAAGCGCCATTGAATGCAAACCAACCAACCCACAACATTGCCCCACCTACGAAAAATAATGGAATGTTATGTGGATGATAGGCTTTAATCCCATACCCTTTTCTGGCACCAAGGATTATACAGGCGACCAGACCGGATACCCCAGAACTGATATGAATTACATTTCCTCCTGCGAAATCCACAGCTCCTAATCCTGCTATAAAACCGCCTACGCCCCAAACCATATGAGCCAGTGGATAATAAACTAGAATTAACCAGATAGTGATAAAAATAAACATTGCCGAAAATTTCATTCTTCCGGTTAAAGATCCCACCAGAATCGCTGGAGTAATAATACAGAACATTAACTGGAACATTGCAAACAGTGCTCCAGGTATAGTGGGGGCGTAAGGACCAGGATCGGTAGCACTAACACCGTTAAAAAATGCATTGCTTAAATTTCCAACGACTCCGAATCCCCCTGCATCTACACCAAATGACATTGAATAGCCAAAGGCAAACCACATGACCGTAGCCAATCCACAACAAAACAAAACTGACATTAATGTATTAATTGCATTTTTTCTACGAACCATCCCGGCATAGAACAAGCCCAGGCCTGGAGTCATGAAAAATACGAGCATTGAACCGATTATAACAAATGCGACATCACCAGAATTAATCATTTTAAATTCCTCTTTTCTTAATTATTTTGACCCCATCATTTATTATAGATAAGGTGTTTGTCAACTACGCGACTATTTTCTTTCATACCCAGTTTAACTTCTTTTATACCTCTGCGGATTCTTTTTGTTATGGGTTCTTCCCGCCTTATCAAGTCTCAATGGTTTTCTTAAATAAATCTTTTTCCATTCTCTACCTCCATATTCATCTTTGAATGTGATAATTATTCAATTCATGTAACACTTCAACTTAAACAAGCGAATTATCAAAACAATTAAATAAAAAAAGGCGATCACAGTTATTACTGTCATCGCCTTTGATAAATTTAATCTATTTAATTTTGAAAAAAAAATGGTGATAACAGAAGTCTCTGTTATCACCATTGATAAATTTGCTTATTTTCTTGAAATCAAGGAACAACATAACCATCCTCATTGATAGTTTAATGAAACGTTACTTGAACTAATTTTGATTATAGCATCCAAGGAAGCACCTGTCAATAAGGTTTTTGAGGTTTTTTCAAAATCGTTGTTATGCAAACGATTTTCTTTTTACGCCCCTGCCGAAACCACTACATCTGCTGTTTGAGTTTGTCCATTACGTTCATAGGTTACCTTCACCGTATCCCCAGGATTCTTACTATAAAGGATTTCTTTCATTTTCAGCATGGTATTGGTTTCAGTGCCATCAATTTCCAGAATAATATCACTGGCAACTAATCCGGCATTTGCCGCACCACCACCTGGCTGGGTAGATGCGATATAAATTCCTTTGGTAAAATTCGCATTCGCATCAGTAATGTAATAATTTGCAATGGCTCGGTCATATCCTGTAATCCCCATAAAGGTTGCATCAAATTTTCCGGTAGCCACGATTTCATTAAGAACTGGTTTTAGAATATTAATTGGAATCGCAAAGCCAAGTCCCTCTCCGGAACTTAGTTTATAGGAATTAATACCGATGACCAAACCCTCTTTATCCACTAATGGGCCCCCGCTATTTCCCGGGTTAATTGAAGCATCGGTTTGGATTAAATCTTCTGCCAATCCATTATTTTCTAAGGGTATACTCCGATTAAGTGCGGATACAATCCCGGCGGTGACGGTTCGTTCAAAATTGAGTCCCAGAGGATTGCCTACTGCTACAGCAAGTTGACCTACTTTGATCTTATCCGAATCCCCAAGATCAATGACTGGTAAATCTTTTGCATCAATTTTAATAATTGCCATATCCAACCCTAGGTCAGACCAAATGACTTTAGCATCAGAGGTCTTGCCGTCAGCTAAAGAAACCGAAATGGAGGTTGGATTTTCAGTGACCACATGCTCATTGGTGGCAATGTAACCATCGCTGGTCAAAATAAAGCCTGAACCGACGCCAGTTGCTTGTTGAGCTCCCTGGTTTGTTGCAGTAACCGCCGTTGTTTCAATTCCCACCACTGATGGCGGTACTACCTGAGCAATGGCCTCAACGACAGTATCCGCGCTCGTGTCATTGACTACAATTTGCTGTTTTGATCCCTGGACAACCGTTGTATTGTTGCTGAAAAAGTTTATTCCCAGGAAAATACAGCCCACAATGAGACCACCAATAATGGCACCAATAATGCCAATGAGTAAGGAAGAACGTATTTTTTTTTGTTTTTCTGTTGTTTGTGGTTTTAAATCCTCGTTCATTGATTTACCTCAATTTCCGTTGAAGTTCTCTACAGTTCAATTATCTCGCTGACACCACTTCTTTTTGCTACGGTAAGGATCACATCTTTTTCCAGGATCACCCCTGCTCCAGTGAGAATACGGGCGGTGGTTTCATAGGCAAGCAGAGGATAATTGTTCTCCTGACTCAGATGGGCTAAAACCAACTGCTCTGTCCCTGCTTCTACCAATGCTAACGCCATATTTCCAGCAATTTCGTTGGATAAATGGCCAAAATCACTTTTTATCCTTTGTTTAAGATAAAAAGGATACCTTCCTGCTTCAAGCATGGAAGGATCATGGTTGGATTCAAGAACCACCAAATCACATCCAGGTAAGGATTCCATCATTTTTGCTGTAATGATGCCAGAATCCGTAGCGATACCCAGACTTTTTTTTCCATTATTAATGCAAAACCCTGCTGAGGCCACGGCATCATGGGAGGTCATAAATGCTTTAATTTCAAAATCTTCAATTACTAAGTTATGGTCAAAATCGAAGGTTTTAATATTATGTGGTGCAATTTTCCCTAAATCCCCGATCATAGCGTCCCAGGTATCCTCATTGGCATAAATGGGAATATCAAAACGTCTTGACAAAACTCCGAGGCCATGAATATGGTCAGAATGCTCGTGGGTGACTAAGATCCCAGAGATTTCATTAGGATTTTCTTCAATGGCTTTCAAAGCACTTTGTATTCTAACGCCACTAAGACCTGCATCAATGAGTAACTTTGAATTATTATTTGAGATAAATAAGCTATTTCCTGAACTTCCACTGTATAAACTACAAAATTTCAATCCTGACTCCCTTTGTTCATTACATCACTATTGGGTAAAACACCGGTTTTCTAATGCCCTGGGGCTAAGATTGTTGGGTTTATTTTAGCGAATCTTACTTAAAACTAACTTAACTTATTTTACACTAATTAAGGCCAATTTAACCCAACGAATAAAGAGGATTTTCTTCAAAATCCCTTGAATTAAGGCTATTCCGAAACCCTGCGAATGATGGCGCCCAGACCCTGGAAATTTTCCTGAAGGTTTTCATAACCGCGATCAATATGAATAATATCAGTAATTTTTGTTTCACCATCAGCAATGAGACCTGCTAATACCATGGCTGCTCCGGCCCGAAGATCGGTGGCCCTAATCTTTGTGCCTGACAGAGTTTTAACCCCGGTAATACTGGCTGTTCGGCTATTAATAGAAACAATTGCTCCCATTCTTCTCAGCTCATCCACATATTTAAAACGACTTTCAAAAATACTTTCGGTAATGGTACTCGTTCCCCGAGCAATGGCCATAAGCACTGCCATGGGCTGTTGTAAATCTGTTGGGAAACCTGGGTAAGGCATGGTCTTTACGTTTATGGCCTTTAGAGGACGCTTCCCAATAACTCGGATCCCGTCATCCTCTTCCCGAACTTCCACGCCCATTTCTGTAAGCTTTGCAGTAATAGCTTCCATATGCTTGGGAATAACATTTTTTATTAAAACATTTCCACGGGTCACCGCTGCTGCCATCATATAGGTCCCTGTGGTAATCTGGTCTGGAATAACCGAGTACTCGCAACCGTGCATTTCATCCACACCACGGATTTTAATCACATCCGTACCTGCACCTTTTATGTTAGCGCCCATGAGATTTAAAAAGTTCGCTACGTCAACAATATGGGGTTCCTTTGCAGCATTTTCAAGGACGGTCAGACCATCCGCTCGAACGGCTGCCAGCATCACATTAATGGTTGCCCCCACACTGACCACATCAAAAAAGATATGTGCTCCCTTAAGCTTTGGCGCCTCCATCTTTACCTGGCCGTGTTCAATCACAACCTTAGCGCCTAGGGCCTGAAACCCTTTAATGTGTTGATCAATGGGACGATCCCCAATATTACAACCCCCGGGAAGTGGCACAATGGCTTTGCGGTAACGCCCTAATAACGCTCCTAAAAGATAGTATGAAGCACGCATTTGTCCAGTTTCCTCATCATACTCTGAAACATCATAGGAAATGGGTTTTTCCGTATTAATAATCAAAGTGTCTTTTTCACGATATATTTCAGCCCCGAGTTTTTCAAGAATATCAACCATTTTGTTGACATCCTTAATATCAGGCACATTTTCAATTTTACTTGTACAGGCGCAGAGTACTGCTGCTGGAATAATTCCCAACACTGCATTTTTAGCCCCGGAGATTGTAACCTCACCGCGAAGTGGGTTGCCTCCTTCTATAATAAAAGCTTCCATTTAACTTTCCTTTCAGTACATACAAATATGCAATATCCAATTGATGATTATATCACATTTTTTGATTTTATCAAGGAATCTCTTTGCACATCAGCATATTTTTACTGTAACCTTCATTTCACTAAAGAATTGGAGGAATTTTTACAGATTTTATCCAATGTGTTATAATAGTTTTACGTAATACTTTAGAAAAAAACTCAATTTATTTGATTAGCACACGAGGTGAAAAATGAATCGTTTTGAATTAATTTTTGGCCATGATGATTTAGGGGTCACTCCCCTTGAAAATATTTTTATTAATCACTATATGCCTGTTGCCCAGGGGGATTATGTGAAAGTCTATCTCTACGGCTTAAAACGTTGTTATAACCAGGGGCTTGCACCCATTAACAATGCTGATATTGCCAAAGATCTGAACTTGTTGGAAACCGATGTGAAAAAAGCCTGGGACTACTGGATTTCGGAAGGAATTCTTTCCATGGAATATACCGGAACCCGAGATGCCCTTGTAAAATTTTATAACATTACCGGCACCATTCTTTATAAAAATGATACCCCTAAAGAAGCCATTGCCCCTCGCCGAGAAAGCCCTTCCAATTCGATAGAAGATCGGATCCGACGGATGTACGAAACGGTACAGGATATGTATGAAAGTCGAACCATTTCTAAAAAAGAAACTCTGTTATTTAAACGCTGGATGAGTGACTATAATTTTACACCAGAGGCAGTGATTCTGATTGTTGAATATTCTTTGAATATGATCAATAAAAAAGATCGTATTTTTACCCCGGCTCAGGTCACCAGTTACCTTGAAACCGTGGCTAAGGGCTTTTACGATGCAGGTGTGAGAGACCATACCGAAGCTGAAGCCCATATAAAAAAATCTGCAGATGAAAGCCAGTCTTACTACCAGATTTTTAAATACCTGGGCATTCATCGGAACCCCATGGTTTCCGAACGCCAATTGATGGATACCTGGTTTAAAGACTATGGGTTTTCAATGGAAATCATTACCCAGGCACTTTCAAGAACCAGCAAACCAAATATGAAATATATTGACGGTATTTTGAAAAATTGGCATGAACAGGGTTTCAAAACCCTGGAAGACATCCAAAATGATAAGCCCAAGCCTCGATGGGAGCCTAAGAACAAAGAGGAACCCATCAGCGATTCCCGTAAACAGGCGTATCTGGATATGGAAGTCGAATTTGCTGAGGATTTATGGCCAGATTTGGAGGCAAGTGATGAAGACCTATAAGGACGCATATGCACTGCTTTTAGAAAAGCAAAGTGCTCATAAATTTAAACAGCGACAAAAAAAAGAAGCCTTGTATAAAAAAATACCCGAGCTTTTTACCATTGATCATGAAATGAATCTTCTCGGCATTGCCCTTACCCGGGCAACCATTAACCAGGATGTAACTAAGATGGAGTGTCTCAGAAAAGAAATGGATAATCTGGTAGCACAAAAGCTAAAACTAGGTGCCGGCTACGAAACCCTCCTCTCTCCACCATATTATTGTCCACTTTGCAAAGATCAGGGGATGGTCGATAATGAAATCTGTCAATGCCTTGGGCAATGTCTCGCTGAAACAAGTTTCTCAGACTATGATTTAAAATCTAAAGCACGAAGAGAAACTTTTCACAGTTTTGACCCCCAATATTATTCAGATGTTGCCATCGGTGAAGGCGAACCTAGTCCTCGTGGGAATGCCAAGAAAATTAAACAGACCATGTTAAAATATTGCAAAAATTATGAGTCTATTTCGGATCAACTGCTTTTTACCGGATCTCCCGGGGTTGGTAAAACTTTTATGTCCAATTGTATTGTTAATAACCTCACCCAAAAAGGTTATGGAATTATTTATGTGACAGCTGCCCACCTGGTTTCAAGTATTCAGGATCAGCTTTTTCGCCTTGGTAAAACCTCAACCCAGGTTTTTGAACCCCTGCTTCTCTGTGATCTCCTCATCATTGATGATCTTGGTGCTGAGTTCTCATCAGAGTATAGTCAGAAACAGCTTTATGAGGTCATTGATTCTCGCTTGAATTCCGAAAAAAAAATGATTATTTCCACCAATCTCACAGTTTTAAAAATCCAGGAAAGCTATGATGAACGTCTTTCTTCCAGAATCCGAGGGAATTTCAAAACAATTCCTTTTTATGGCGAGGATATCCGGCTCATCAAAGCACGAAAAGGTCGGAGCTAAACTTTCATTCGGGTTTTTTCATTCCGTAAATATCATATATCTGATTTGTATATTGGCCCTCTTCATTGTAAACAATGAGGGGGGCTTCAGTTTTCAAGCCCGGCCGCCCACCTTTTCGTCCTTCAATTAATAGAAGATTTGCCTGCTTGGTAATGGAGGGATATACAAATTGAAGATTCTTGACTTCAATTTTATACTCACGCATGAGAGAAATAATATCGCCAAGACGTTCAGGTCGGTGGACAAGGAAAAGACGTCCCCGATCTTTAAGCATTCGCTTACTAAAAACAAGAATATCCTCAATGCTACATAATATTTCATGGCGTGAAATAGTTTTGGTAGCTTCGGCATTTTTCAGCCCGGCATCAACTCTCATATAGGGAGGATTACTCACAACCACATCATAGTGATTCGGTAAAACCTCTTCTCCCGGAGCTTTAATATCCTCATGAAGGATTTTTATTTTGGAGCTTAGTCCATTAATTGCCATGCTGCGCCGAGCCATTTCAACCAATGGCTCTTGAATTTCAAGACCAGTAATGGATTTTGCTTTGGTTTTCCCATAAAGTAAAAGTGGAATAATGCCTGTGCCTGTTCCTAAATCAATAATATCAGGGCTCCCTTTTGAATGTTTTGCTGCAAACCATGATAATAATATTGCATCCATGCCAAAACAAAAATAGTCGGGATTCTGAATAATCTTCAATTGTTTTAACCCCAGATCTTCAATTCGCTCTCCAATTCTTAAAAAGTTATCCACATTTCAAGTCCCCATTCCGTTTTTTTTTTTTAATTTCCATGATTTTTTCGTTATTTTGTCCACATATTAATGATTTTTGTCCACTAAATGTGGATAAGTCGTTGATATCTTTAAATACATCCCCAAATATCCACTTACAAAGGGATTTCTTAACTCACCAGTATTTATTTCACTTGTTGATTATTTTTTCCGATTTTATCCACATATTCACACAAAAAGTTAACACATTAAATCGTATTTTTATGTTTCGCTCTATTAAGCCAATTTTATTCATTTTTCAAGACTTAAAAAAAATAAAGCCCTGTTGATAAATATAAAAAAAAACATGGTTTAAACCAACCTTTTTTCGTTTTCCCCTTTAATGTACCATCATTCTTTGCTATAATACATACTTAGAGCGGTTAAGCATTACCTAAATGTTTAGGTTGCCTCAATTTAATTTTAATAACTCCTTTATCATCCGTGATTCTGATGATAAAGTCAATAATGAAATTTATATGAACAATAATATAATGAGCGAAAGCGATGGATAAATAATATGAATAATGAAAAAATCCTGACCAGTAAATTGGATATTATTCTTGAAAAAAAGCAAGGGTTGGATGCGATCATCCAAGATTACGAAACACGTATTGATGAAAAACTTGCATCCCTTGCTAAAGATGAGATAATATCCAAAGAAATAAATCCTGAACTGTTTGAAACAAGCATTCATGATACTAGCCTCCCTGATGATCATTTTCTATCAGGTGTGGATATATCTGATGACGATGCTTTGGACCAGGCTGTTCTCAATTCCCGACTCATTCCAAGCGGTGGCAATCAACTTGCTTTTAATCGGGATGAATTAATTGACGAAAAAATAACTGTTGATGACAATATTAAAGAGGAGCCATTATTTTTTGAGGAAGACGATGACGAGGAACTTCCAACTCTATCGAAAATTCTTGGTCGTGACCCCGCCATTCAAAATGAAATTGAAACTATGCCTGTTGAAACTCCAGAAAGCTTAACTAGCACCCCTATTTCGATTTCTCCATTGGATCCCAGTAACCTGCCTACCAATAAACCACCTGACCTATCAGATTTACTGGCTGAGGTTTCAACCTCCAATGAAGATCATTTCCAGAAAAGCCCTCCTTCGGAACCAACGTCAGAAAAAATAAATGAAGCTAAGGCTGAAGCACCGCCACATCAAACAGTTGATCAACCCCTTTATCCTAAAGAAATACCGTCTAAACCTCTTAAGTCGCAAACACCAGCTCCAAAACTGAATTTGGCAGATATGGTTTTGCCTTTAGTCTTTTTTATTACCGGCCTTATTGCCTTTGGAGTTTTTTTGATTTTATTTTCCCAGAACTTTAGCTTTGTGGACTACAGTGTATTGTTTATCCTGTTTACTTGTTTAATTTTCACAATCGCAATGCCCTATGGTGCAAGCATCTTTTTTATGGCACTCCTGTTTTGCAGTTATATCGCTTTAACCCTTATTTCTATTTTCTATCTCGAAGTTCCCTTTGAATTCTACCAAGTCGGTTGGGTGATTGTTATTCCTCTTATCTTGTGGAGCAGTGCCCTTCTTATAAGAAAAGTTCGTGAGCTTTTCAAGACTAAGAAGTTATTAGAAGTTCAAATTGCTTCCTATGATCAATTGGATGAAGGTCCAGGTTTAACCATTGAAAAAGCCTATTATAAAGATTTAAAGTATGCCATGGATCGAGCCGCTAAAGGGGAGACCATTCTTGTTCTTGAAATGATGTTCATTTCTCATTTGGAAACTCTAAAATCCATTACCGGTCCACGTTTATGGGATGAAATTCTATATAAAACCCTGAATATCATTAAGCAGAACTGCTTTAGTACCCATCTTATTTATGTTTTAGAGGGAAATATTTTTAGTATCATTATGGAAAACACTTCCATGAAGAACCAGCTTATGATTAATCAGGGAATTAGCGAGGCTTTTAATGCTATGATTTTAGAATATAATGCCATTGATGTCCATGTTGAACTCAATATAATAGCCGTTCCTTATTCTCGTGAAATTACAAATCCCTTTGAATATCGGGCTTTGGGTTTGCGTCAATTAAAAAACTAGAACCCTTTAAAAGAAACAAAAAAAGAATGCCTTTCAGCATTCTTTTTTTGTTTCTTTTTTCTAATAACTGATATAAGCTTCTAAATTCTGTCGTCCAAACTGAATGCACTGATCATAGGTATCCATATAAATATCAATAATACCTTCTGTCACTGCACCACCACGATCTTCAACAGTAAAGGTTGTTCCCAGGGTTGGTACATACACTTTGGTTCCAAAGGGAAGTCCGTTCCATGCTGCAATGGTATGGTTAGCCTCTGGCATAACCCCAGAAGCGGTAGCATTTCCTGTGGCTGTGTATGCTGTAAAATTCAAAATCTTCTTAACAGCACCTAATGGGGCAGCATCTGCGACCGCTACTGTTGGAGCCACTGAGGTTTCCACAATCCCTGGTGTTTCCACAACTACTGGTGTTTCCACAACTACTGGTGTTTCCACAACTACTGGTGTTTCCTCAACAACCGGTGTTTCCTCAATTATTGGTGTTTTTTCAACCACTGGTGACTCATCCTCTGGCTCATTCATTGCAATTTCAATAATTTCTGATATTGGAGGTGTTACTACTTCTTCTGAAATGGTTTCTCTTTTTACTGCAACATTATTTTCATAAAGAATATGTTCGACCACATAAGAAACACCATTTTTCCCAGGTTGTATAATTTGTTTCTTTCCAATTTCCAATTTAGGATTATCTTTAGTTTCGCTTGGAAATGGAACCTCTTTCCTGGTTGAGTTAACTTCCATTTCAACACGAACAATCCTTATTTGATTGGTTTCTGATAATGCAGTTGTTTTAGAAGGCTCTACACGGTCAAGGTCTCCCAATTTAATATTATTTTCAAGAAGCAGCTCTTCAACCGTTTGTGCATCTGTATCATAAGGAATGATTTCTCCATCAACTTCCAGATTTCCTATGGCTTTCTCATTGATAGCAACTGCACTGACACCAACGATTTTTGTCTCTGTTTCAATATTTGCAACGTCGTCATCACTAATTACAATCCCATTATTTTCAAGGATCTCCTGAACATTTTGAAAAATTCTTCCTCGAACGGTTGTTTCCGTTCCATCAACCATAAGGGTTACTTCCTTTGCAAAAGCAAAGGTGCCTGTTATGCCTGTCATGAAAGCAACAATTATACTAACAAGACATATTCGTAAAAATATTTTTTTTCTCTTCAAAGGATTTTTGCTTTGTCTTTTTTCCATAACCCTCCTTTTCTTATGTAAATAGAAATTAACTTTTATTTTGATTGTACCTTTCTTTTAAATAATTGTCAAGAAGGATAATTGAGTTCAAATCAACAAAAAAAAGGACACCTTACGGCATCCTTTTTTGCTCTAATCTTATTTCTAGTAAATAATATAAGCTTCTAAATTCTGGCGACCAAATTGAATGCAATCATTATAGGTATTCATATAGATATCAATAATACCTTCGCTGACAGCACCACCACGATCTTCAACTGTAAAGGTTGTTCCTAATGCGGGAATATACACTTTGGTCCCAAAGGGAAGTCCGTTCCAAGATGCAATGGTATGATTAGCTTGTGGCATAACCCCAACTGCAGTAGCATTCCCAGTTGCAGTATAAGCGGTACAGTTTAATGTTGTTTTCACAGCACCTTCAGGAATAGCATTTGATTCCTCAACGGCTGGTGCAACAGGTGTTTCTTCAACCACTGGCGTTGCTTCAACCACTGGCGTTGTTTCAACTGCTGGTGTTTCCACAACTGCTGGTGTTTCCACAACCGCTGCTGGTTCCACAACCACTGGTGTTTCCACAACTGCTGGTGTTTCTTCAACCACTGGTGTTTCCACAACTGCTGGTGTTTCCACAACTGCTGGTGTTTCTTCAACCACTGGTGTTTCCACAACTGTTGGTGTTTCTTCAACTGCTGGTGTTTCTATAACCGTTGGTGCTTCCACAACCGCTGGCGCTTCCACAACCGCCGGTGTTTTAACAGGCTCAACAGTTTTGACATTCGTTTGATAAGCATTGGCTTTTCCATTATTCTGAACCTCTGCTTCTCTTGCGAATGCAAAGGTACCCGTGGTTACAATGACGCTTGTGACAATCAAACTAACCACACTCATTTTAAAAATTGATTTTTTACCTTTCAAAGGGCTTTTCCTTTGTTGTTCTTGCATAAATCCTCCATTCTTAACGCAAAATTTACATTAAGTTCTATTCTGTTACAAATCTTTTACAAAGAGATTGTAACATTTTTGGAAATACATGTCAAGAAGAAAGACTTTTCCTTAAAAGAACGAAAACCTCACCATTTCAAATAGCCTGACAACAAAAAAGAGGACACCTTTCGGTGTCCTCTTTTATTATTGTGGTGAATTTTAGTAAATAATATAAGCTTCTAAATTCTGACGTCCAAATTGAATACAATCGTCATTGCTATTCATGTAGATATCAATAATTCCTTCGCTAACCGCACCACCACGATCTTCAACTGTAAAAGTTGTTCCTAATGCCGGGATATAAACTTTAGTCCCAATAGGAAGTCCATTCCATGATGCAATCGTATGATCCGATTGTGGCATAACTCCAGAAGCAGTGGCATTTCCTGTTGCTGTGTAAGCGGTACAATTTAAGGTTGTTTTTTCTGCACCTTCAGGAATAGCATCTGATGCTTCAACCACTGGGGCTGCTTCAACCGCTGGGGCTGCTTCAACCACTGGGGTTGCGTCAACTACTGGGGTTGCGTCAACTACTGGGGTTGCGTCAACTACTGGGGTTTTGTCAACCACTGGGGTTGCGTCAACTACTGGGGTTTTGTCAACCACTGGGGTTTTGTCAACCACTGGGGTTTTGTCAACCACTGGGGTTGCGTCAACTACTGGGCTTGCGTCAACTACTGGGGTTGCGTCAACTACTGGGGTTGCGTCAACCACTGGGGTTGCGTCAACCACTGGGGTTGCGTCAACCACTGGGGTTGCTTCAACTACTGGGGTTGCGTCAACCACTGGGGTTGCGTCAACTACTGGGGTTGCGTCAACTACTGGGGTTGCGTCAACCACTGGGGTTGCGTCAACCACTGGTGTTTCTTCAACCACTGGGGTCGCATCAACTACTGGTGTTTCTTCAACTACCGGTCTATTAAAACGCGCATGTTCATCAGCATGGGCAGCACGCTCAAAATATCCTCTATTAGAATTTTCATTGATGGGATCTTGCATACGCGTTTCAGAATTAACAGCATTACCATTATCCTGACCCTTAACTTCCTTTGCAAAAGCAAAGGTGCCACTCGTCCCAAGAACACAGGTAACGATCAAACTAACCATACCAATTTTTAAAATTGATCTCTTTCCCTTTAAGGGAACTCCGTTTTGTTCATGTCTCATAAATCCTCGTTTCCGAACGCAACTTTTACAAAAAGTTCTGTTCTGTTACAAATTTTTTACAACCCGATTGTATCTCCTTTGCAAATACTTGTCAAGGAAGCTATATTATATTAAAGAAACCACTTTTTATTGACAAATCCCCATACTTGATTTATAATTTATACCAATCAAATAAAACCATTAAAACCGTTGATGTGGAGATAACGGTGGAAAATGCACTTACAGAGAGTGGGAAATGCTGAGAGCCCCGCAGAATGCAAACCATCAAATGGACCGCTGAGGGCATGGTCAAAGGGATTTACCTGAGTACTCCATGACGTAACAACCACGTAAGTGTTGAAGAATATGATTGTATTCTGCAAAGGCAGGGGCTTTTCCTGCGAATAAAGGTGGCACCACGAGTTTATACACTCGTCCTTTACTTTTGTAAAGGGCGAGTTTTTATTTTACCCATAAACATATTTTGTTTATATAAATTGATTATAATTAAGAAAGGAAGTAACACCATGGCGAATATACCCTATAAGATTTATTTAAGTGAAGAGGAGATGCCAAAATTTTGGTTTAATCTTCGTGCAAAAATGAAAGAGCTGCCTGAACCCTTTGTTAATCCTGGAACCGGTGAGTATTGTACCAAAGAGGATCTTCTTCCTGTTTTTTGTGAAGCTTTAGTGGATCAGGAACTGAACACCACCGATGAATTTATTGAAATTCCTGAAGATGTTCGTAATTTTTATAAAATGTATCGTCCCTCTCCATTGGTTCGGGCTTATTGTTTGGAAAAGCTGTTGGATACCCCGGCGGAAATATATTACAAATATGAAGGCACCAATACTTCTGGCTCCCATAAGCTGAATTCCGCCGCTGCCCAGGCATATTATGCTAAAGAACAGGGCCTTTCCTCATTGACCACTGAAACCGGCGCCGGGCAATGGGGAACAGCTCTTTCCATGGCCTGCGCATACTACAACCTGGATTTAACCGTTTATATGGTTAAGGTTTCCGCTGAACAAAAGCCCCATCGCCGAGCTGTTATGGAAACTTATGGCGCAAAGGTTATTTCTTCCCCATCGGATACCACGGTTGCCGGAAGAAAAATTCTTGCCGAAAACCCTGACACTGGTGGATCGCTGGGCTGTGCCATCAGTGAAGCCATTGAAGTTGCCGTCACTTCTGACAACTGTAAGTATGTTTTAGGCAGTGTCTTAAATCATGTGGGACTCCATCAATCTATTATCGGCTTAGAAACAAAAATCGCCTGTGATAAATATGACATAAAACCCGACATTATCATCGGTTGTGCCGGTGGCGGTTCCAATTTATTAGGACTCTGTGCTCCTTTTATGGCCGAAAGAATTGACGGGAAAAATAATATTGATTTTGTTGCCATTGAACCTGCTTCCTGTCCTTCCCTGACCCGAGGAAAATATGCCCTGGATTTTGGGGATACCGGAAAAACAACCCCATTGATTAGAATGTACACCTTGGGCAGTGGCTTCATGCCAGCACCAAATCACGCCGGAGGATTGCGTTATCATGGGATGAGCCCGATTATTTCCAAACTTTACCATGATGGGTATATCCGTGGAAAATCATACACCCAAACCGAAGTCTTTGAAGCAGCCACACAATTTGCCCGCATTGAAGGGATTCTCCCGGCACCGGAATCCGCCCATGCCATTCGAGCTGCCATTGATGAAGCCCTGGCTTGTAAAGAATCTGGGGAGAAAAAAACCATAATATTTGGCCTTACCGGCACAGGTTATTTTGATATGACCGCCTATATGAACTACAACGCGGGAAATATGACCGATTATATTCCCACTGATGAAGACTTGCAAAAAGGCTTTGACAGTTTACCAAAAATCGAACAAAAAAAATAAGCGCTCACACTAATGACCGCAATGTCATTAATAAAGACACTTAATTAATCAATACAAAAAACCAACTAAGGGGATTCTTCCCCTTAGTTGGTTTTTGAGTCTATGGACAAAGTAGTAACATAAGTCCTGGGGACAATCGTAATATCAGTTGTCTGCATCATGGCGAACAGGCGATCGCCTGTACGAGCATGCAGCAGACAACGATTTACCATTGTCCCCAGGACGGGTTTGTTAAAGTCGCAGTCTACCACGTTTGATCAGTTCCGCTTTAACCGTGGGGTATAAATCAAAATCTGTATGAGGCAGAAAACGGGCTGCAAACATTCGTGTTAGGAAATCGGTAGCGGCACCGAATTCTAAATACCTTATTTCTTCTTGAAGGATCATTACCTCGTTTAATAAATCCCGATTGGTTAAAAGGGCATAAGCTCCTTTGAGTGAGCTGTTTCCTAAAAAAACAAACCGTTCCCTTGGTAAATCCGGATAAAGGCCAATGGTAATGGCTGATTCCAGGTTGATATAGGTACCAAAGGCACCGGCGATATACAAACGCTGAACATCGGTTGCTTCAACCCCCAAACTATCCAACAGATAGGTCACCATGGTATTGGCAGCTGCCTTGGTATCCATAAACTGACTAATATCCGTTTGGGTAAAGAGCAATTCCGCCCCTGTTTCCGATTCATTCTCGAAGGCATAAACCACTGCATAGTCATCATTTCTTTTGACAATTCGATCTGATACCCCGAGATTAAATCGCCCGGAAAAATCAATCCAGCCATTTAAAAGCATTTGCGCGAGAATATCCACAATGCCTGAGCCGCATATTCCCTGAGGTTTAGTGCCCCCGATGGTGGTAAGACTCAGCTTATTATCTTCGATTAGTACATGATCCACCGCACCATTGGTGGCTTTCATTCCATTTTTACTGATACCGCCTTCCAGGGCAGGTCCGGCAGCACCAGCCCCTCCCAGAAGAAATTTTTTATTTCCTAAAACCATTTCGCCATTGGTGCCAATATCTATGAACAGGGCAAGCTCCTCCTTTTTATGAAGATCGCTCACTAATAAACCACTCACCGTATCTCCTCCGAGATAGTTGGCAACGGAAGGCATACAAAAAACAAAACCTTCAATTGGCAAATCAATTTCCTGAGCTTTAAAAAAACCGGTATGATTAAAAACAGGGGTGAAAGGCGCTTCGAAAATCGGCCATGGGTCAATCCCCAATAGAAAGTGGATCATGGTGGTATTTCCTGATACGATCATAATCCCACATCCCTGGGAATCCACTCCTGTTTTTTTCTTAAGCATATTCAATAATTCACAAAAACTCTGAATTGTGCTATTCTGAACTTCTTTTAAATGAAGAGGTTTCCCTTTAACATAGAAAATACGGCTTAGAATATCATCTCCATAGGCAATTTGATAATTTAAAATACTTTCTTCTCCAATGACTTCTCCGGTATTAATATCAACCAACTCCATGGTCACTGAGGTACTGCCCAAATCCACGGCCAATCCATAATGGAAGCCGGTGGTATCTCCCGGCTCTACTCCCGTGATTTCCCATTCTTTTTCACAATGAACAAGGGTTAGAGTAATTTCCCAGTTGGCCTTTCGACAAAGCGGATAAATTTTTTTCAGAATTTTAGAAGATAGGAGCACGCTTCCAAATTTTGGCTCCAAGGCCTTAAGAATTCTTTCCTTATCTCCAATAATATCTCCGCCCCCTGGTGGGGATATCTTTAAAAATATTTTTCTGCTCAGTGGCCTCATGTAGCTATTCCTCATTAATACTTTCTTCAAATTGTTAACAAATCTTAATGTTCAGGTATTATTTTCCACTCACGGTATCATAAGTCCAACCATTAATACCACCAAGATTATAGATGTTTTTATAGCCCATTTTGCTCATTTGACTTACGGCATTTCCTGCTCTTCTGCCACTTAAACAATAGACAAACAATGTGGTCTCTTTATCTGGCACCACTTTTTCAATGGTTCCAATTTTTCCCAGCGGTACATTAATGCTGTTGGAGATATGTAATTCTAAATACTCGGCTTTTTCCCGGACATCCAACAGAACTACACCATCCTCTGATTCCAGTCTCTTTTTCGCTTCTTGAGGGGATATTTTTTTTACTGAATCCTTTGATAAAAAATTAAACATAATGAACCCTTCCTTCTTAGTTATTATAACCTTATTTGATGTTTATAGCCTTATTTTATCTTATAAAACTTCTTCATACCGTGACCATGTCACATAACCCATAAATTTCATTCATTAATCATGGTGTGTTCACCTAAAAAACACTTAGTAATATTATGCTGTTTATATTATAATCAGCTATATGAGGTGAAAAAAATGTATAAAATATTAATAACTGATGACGAAGAAAAAATCAGAGCACTGATTAAAAAATATATTATTTTTGAAGGTCACACAGCGGTTGAAGCTTCAAACGGAATGGAAGCAGTTGAAATATGCCAAAAAGAATCCTTTGATATTATTATTATGGATATTATGATGCCTGAACTTGATGGCTTTTCTGCGGTAAAGGAAATCCGAAAAAAACAGGATGTTCCGGTTATCATGCTCTCTGCCCGAGGTGAAGAGTATGATAAAATCCATGGCTTTGAGTTAGGCATTGATGACTACGTTGTCAAACCTTTTTCTCCCAAAGAGCTCATGATGCGTATTGATGCCATTATGAAACGGGTGAGTAAAAACGCCAATGAAGAGCACGAAGTCTTCGTACTGGATGGCTTGAATGCTGACTTTACGGCTCGAAGAGTTCTGATCAATGACGAAAACATTGAGATGTCTCCCAAAGAATTTGACTTGATTTTTTATTTGATCAAAAACAAAAACATTGCATTAACCAGAGAAAAACTTATTACCGAAGTTTGGGGCTATGATTTTTATGGTGATGATCGTACCCTGGATACTCATATTAAACTTCTGCGAAAAAGCCTGGGCAACTATGCTAAGCTGATTACAACCCTTCGAGGGGTTGGATATCGCTTTGAAGGTTGATGTCCATTGAAAATCAAAAATAAATCATTTAGTCAATGGAAAAAGGAACTTCATCCGATTAGCATTAAATGGAAGCTCTTTCTTTTTCTGCTGGGCTTTTGTACCGCTCTCCTGGTTTTACTCTGGCTTTTTCAGGTTGTTTTTTTAGATGACTTTTATAAGCACATTAAAATTAATGAAATTAAAAGCGCTGCCAATTCCATTGAAAAAAATATTGATTCTGAAAATTTTGATAACTTAATAGCTGACATATCCTTAAATAATGATATTTGCATCGAAATATTATCTGAAAATGGAGATGTTCTTTATTCTTCTCATATATTAAAGAATTGTATCATTCATAGCATGTCAACCTTTGAAAAAACTGCATTGATTTCAAGAACCAATGCTAGTCATGGCGAGCTTCTTCAATATTTTGATCGCAATAGTAATGATCACCCAAACGGAAATATTGACGAAGAAATTCCCGATATTGCTTTCAAAGGACCCGCCCCTGAAAACAACCCTCAACAAAGCATTATCTATTCTAAGATTGTCGGTGATCAAGATAATACCGGTGAGATGATCGTGATTAATTCAGTCATATCACCCATAAATTCAACCGTCACCACGCTTCGGGTTCAACTTTATTACATCACGGGCTTTATGCTTTTGTTTTCGGTTATTCTGGCGCTTATTATTGCCAAACGGATTTCAAAACCCATTGTTGCTCTGAACAATAGTGCGAAAATGCTGGCAACCGGAGATTATGAAACCCGGTTTGATGGCAGCGGGTATAAAGAAATCAGTGAGCTTTCTGATACCCTAAACTACACCGCCAAAGAGCTTTCAAAAGTCGAGGTTTTACGCCAAGAGCTCATTGCAAACATTTCCCATGATTTACGGACGCCGCTAACCCTCATCAGTGGCTACGCCGAGGCCATGCGTGACCTCCCCAATGAAAACAACTCGGAAAATGCTCAGATTATTGTGGATGAAACTCAAAGACTTACTACCCTTGTCAATGATGTCATGGATATTTCAAAAATTCAATCTGGAACCCATACCATTCATCCAGTGAGTTATAACTTTACCTTGAACATTAATGACACCATTACCCGTATGAACAAACTTATGCATAACGATGGTTATCAAATCGAGTTTGATTATGATGAAGAAATTACCCTGACTGCCGATCAAACACGGATCTCACAAGCGTTTTACAATTTGTTAATCAATGCCATAAATTACACTGGACCGGATAAAAAAATTACAGTTTCCCAAAGCATCATCAAAAATTTTGGTGTTCCCCCAAGCTCTTGGGTGAAAATTGAAGTAACCGATTCTGGTGAAGGCATTACTGAAGAAGAACTCCCCTATATTTGGGAACGCTACTATAAGGTAGATAGAGCTCATAAGCGGGCTGTTACCGGCACAGGCCTGGGTCTTTCAATTGTTAAATCCATTGTTGACATGCATGGTGGTACCTATGGCGTTTCCTCAAAAATTAATGATGGTTCGGTTTTCTGGTTTTCATTAAAAATTTAACTAGCAACTATTTTCAAGCTTTATCAACACCAGATGCACAAATAGCGCACCTGGTGTTTTTATACTCAAAATTCACCTAAAAAACACAAAGTTAACAAGCTCTTAACAAAATGACCTTGTATACTATGGATACTAAAACATTTCTAAGCTACACCATTCCTAAAACACCTGAGGATAGGGCTTTTTTGGAATTGAAAAAGAAAATCGGCGGTATTGTCAGTAAGCGGCGAGCATCCTTAACTTTAAAAGAAGCTCATAATTTCATCACACTGGGTCAATACTCTGAGGAATCAAAGCCTGAAAATCATTTAGTTCTCGATGAAATTGGATACTATCTGAAAATTCAACAACCCAAAATTCAATATATCAAAATTCAGCAATGAAGTATTAGATTTATCAATAAAAGGAGAAATTTATGTCAGAAGCCCTTTTCACATCATCGGTTACAGAAACCCTCACCATCGGAACGGCAATGAGTGTCATCTTCGTATCCCTAATCATTGGCCTATTTATCAGTGTAGTTTATATTAAAACTCGGGGTTAAGAAGGTTATTCTCCAGGGTTTACCATTACTTTGATCATGCTTCCAGCCATTATTGCAATTATTATTCTGCTTGTTTTAGAGTAAAAAACGAAGAGATAATCATCAATGGCAATACAACGGTTGCCAAAAGTGGTCCAAGCTCCCGGCAGTGGAATACCACAACTTTATCAGGTTTGATAAACAACAAATACTGCCAATACTAACAAACTAACGGTATTTGCAGTAGATATTCCTTTAATATTATCACTATCTGATTTATAATGGTAAAGTGACTTTATAATATTCCATTAAATTTACGAAATAGTTTTCAATGGGGAAAGCTAATAAAATAGTAACTTTATTATATTATTGTGTTGTGAAATAATTTTCAAAGGGGAAAATTTATGAATTTACAACGACCAAACGGCAACGATGCCACCCAAACTTTTAACCGCTCCAAAAGTATTGTACCTTGTTCTGGAATCTGTTCACGATGTATCGACGGATGTCGGGGCAATTGCGAGGTCTTTAAGGCAACATTCCGAGGCCGAGAACTGATTTATCCAGGTCCTTTCGGCAATGTAACCGCAGGCGGTGACAAAGATTATCCAATCGACTATTCACACTTAAATATTCAAGGCTATGCTCTAGGTGCAAAAGGATTACCAAACGGGGCTATTGGAAATCCTGATAATACTCGATTTCCTGATGTTAACACAGAAACTTCCTATGGATGGGATTCAAAAGTAAAAATGAATGTCCCAATTTTCACCGGAGCCCTTGGTTCCACAGAAATCGCCCGAAAGAACTGGGAACATTTTGCAGTGGGTGCCGCTATTTCAGGGGTTACTATCGTATGCGGTGAAAATGTTTGCGGTATTGATCCTCGTCTCGTTCTGGACAAAAACAACAAAGTCATTGAAGCACCGGACATGGATCGCAGAATTGAATCCTATCGACGGTATCACACCGGCAAGGGTGAAATACTCATTCAAATGAATGTTGAAGATACACGTCTTGGAGTTGCAGAATACATCATCAATAAACACCACATTGAAACCATTGAATTAAAATGGGGTCAAGGTGCAAAATGTATTGGTGGAGAAATTAAAGTTAATTCAATCGAAAGAGCCATGGAACTTCAAAAAAGAGGCTATATTGTAACGCCTGATCCTATGGATCCTGTTATTCAAGCTGCATTCAATGGTGGTGCTGTCAAGGAATTTGAACGTCATAGTCGTCTTGGTTTTATCAGTGAAGAAGGCTTTATGGAAGAAGTCGCTCGTTTGAGAGCCCTGGGCTACAAACGTATCACCTTAAAAACCGGTGCTTACGGTCTCAGAGAATTAGCCATGGCCATTAAATGGTCTTCAAAAGCTAAGATTGATCTATTGACCATTGATGGCGCTCCTGGTGGCACCGGCATGAGCCCATGGCGGATGATGGAAGAATGGGGCATGCCTTCTTTATACTTGCATTCTGCAGCCTATGAATTTGCAAAAATCATAGCCGCCAATGGCGAACGTGTTCCAGATTTAGCATTTGCCGGAGGCTTTAGCAGTGAAGATGGCGTATTTAAGGCCCTTGCCCTTGGCGGTGGTTTTACGAAGGCCGTTTGCATGGGAAGAGCTTTAATGATTCCAGGCATGGTTGGTAAAAATATTGAACAATGGATTAAAGAAAATAATCTTCCAAAAACGATCAGCGAATTTGGATCAACACCAGAAGAAATATTTGTGTGTTATGAAAATGTAAAAGCCATGGTTGGCTCCAAGGAAATAAAGAATATCCCACTTGGCGCCATTGGTATTTACAGTTATTCCGATAAAATCCGTGTTGGCTTACAACAACTCATGGCTGGTGCAAGATGCTTTAATACCGAAAGCATTACCCGAAATGAATTGATGTCCTTAACCGAAGAATGTGCAAAGGTTACAAAGATTCCATATCTTATGGACTGTAATCGCGATGAAGCACTGGCGATTTTAAAAGGTTAATTTTTTCTAACATTAAAGGGGCTAATATCTTAAGGATATTGGTCCCTTATTTTTAACAACTTTCATATCAATAAGCCAATGAACCATTTATTCTTCTTACGCCAGTATGATTTGAACCTTATCCAAAATCATGGTATACTGAATCATATATCAAATGAGGTGAGTTCCATTGATCGATAAATCTTTTGCTGAAAAATTCATTGAAGAAATTTGCAATTATTCATCCTATAATTTTCTGGTATTCAATCGGAAAGGTATTATCCTGGCAGCTACCGAGAAAGACCGGGAAGGTGCTTTTCATGAAGCCGCTTACAGTATGATGCAGGAGAATAAAGAAATGATTATTATTCAGCATGAAGATGTAAGGAACTATCTTGGTGTGAAATGCGGCATCGATATCACGGTTTCACATAATCATAAAGTCATTGGTGCAATCGGTATCACAGGAATGCCAGAAGATGTGAAGCCAACCATCAAGCTTGCCAAAATGACCTTTGAAGTCATGTTTGACTATGATGATTTTAGAAAACAAACCCGTCAAAACAACAACAAAAAAGAAGAGTTTTATGGTTTGCTTTTAGCCAGCGAACCTGAAAATGCAGATAAATTAAATACTTTGGGCAAAAAACTTGATATTAGAAATGATCTTCTAAGAATACCCATTGTTATTACTACCACCAGCAACAATGAAAACGTTGTATTAACATCGACTCAAAAGAGTCTTCAATTTACAGAGCAGGATTTTGCTTTTATCAGTAGAAAACAAACCGTTGTGGTATTTAAAAGCCTCAATGAACTTCCAGCCGATCTGTTTAAAGAATACCGGACAGTAATCTTTAATTTTCTTTCCCCTATTTGTAAAACCCTGGAAGAAAAAAACGTATCTTACAATTATTATGTGGGCAGCTTTCAAAAAAGTTTTAATAACTATCACTTTGCCTATAAACACTGTTTGTGGTTAATCGAGAGACATCGATCGCTTTCGTTTTTCTATGATTATGTTGAAGCCTATATTCAATCTGTGATTCCCATGCAAGAGCTTAATGGCATTTATCAGGTGCTTGGAACCGTAATGGATGAAAGTATGAAAAAAGATTTTTTGGAACTATTCACCGTTTTAAAAGACTGTAACTACAACCTCGTCGATAGCAGCCGAAATCTTTATATTCACAAAAACACACTGATTTTTCGACTTAATAAATATAAGAACTTTTTCGGTTTTAATCCAATCCATAATGCAGACGACAGGGCATTTGTGAATTATTTATGCAACTACATAGATTTGACAAGTTAAAACAAATCTTCAGCCTCTTTTACCAGGTTTTCAACAGTTTCAGTTAACAAAAAAAAAACTAACTAAGCAAATGCTGCTTTGTTAGTTCTCTTTTTTATAAGCTTTATGATTCCAACCCAGGGAACGGTTTAACGCCTCACGCCATCCGGCATATTTTACCGACCGTTCTTCTTCTGTGATTTCCGGTTTAAATGATTTTTCAATTTTCAATGCATCATCGAAATCTTCGATTTTCCAGAAGCCTGCGGCCAAACCTGCCAGTTGGGCTGCTCCAAGGCTATCTGCCTCAATTAAGAATGGTCGATCAACCCGGGCATTTAACATATCCGCCATCATCTGAGAAAGTAAATCATTTTTAGAATCACTTCCCACAACGCGAATATAGTCTATTTTAATCCATGTCTCTTTTTCGACGGCATCCAAAATATCTTTAAAACGGTAAACAATTCCTTCCAGGGTTGCTCTTACAATATGCGCATTGGTGGTTCCTCGATTAATACCAAAAATCGTTCCTCTGGCAAAAGAATCGTGATAAGGTACACTAAGTCCTGCCAGTGCCGGTATAAAATACACCCCATCGGTATCTTCTACTGAACGGGCAATCACTTCGGACTCCAGGGCGTTTGAAATAATCCCAAGTCCATCTTGCAACCATTGGAGCACCGAACCGGTCTCCGAATCAAAACCCTCCAGAGCATATTCGGTTTTCGCTCCAATTTTCCATGCAATCACTGTGTTTAATCCAAAATCAGAAATAACGCATTCATTACCCATGTAAATATCAATAATAGAAACCGCTTGATTCATAATCTTGCACGTGCCTCGGGTATTACAACCTACAGCAAATAAAGCCGCCTGTTGATCTCCAATGTCACTGCCAATTGAGATTTCCCAGCCGAAGATTTCCTTCGTTATCTGACCGAAATCCCCGGTATCATTCACAACTTCAGGATAAATCTCTGTACTTATTCCCAGAGTATCCAAAAATTCTGTATACCAGCTTTCGGTTTTTAGTTTAAAACTGCCCATTATGGATGCGTTGGAATAGCTCACGACATGTTTTTTACCGCCAGTCAGTTTCCAAATCAACCAGGTGTCAATGGTTCCAAAAAGCGCTTCTCCAGCCATTATTTTTTCTTTAATGATTGGAACATTATCGATATACCAATTCAGTGTCATAGAGGAATAAGCAGGTGAAACCTTCCAACCCATGGCTTTTCTGGCACGTTCACCCCAAGGCCCGGCATTAATTTCCCGGCATTTGGCATCTGTGCGATTGTCCTGCCATGTAATGGCATGATAAAGGGGTACTCCTGTATTTTTGTCCCAGACCAGACAGGTTGATCGCTGATTGGTGATTCCTATTGAAATGATTTCATCAGCGTTTATACCGGAATCCGTCATGGCCTGTTTACACAATATGACACTTTTATCAAAAATTTCCATAGCATCGTGTTCCACTTTATCATTATCCGGGGTAAACTGAGTAAATTTTTCGCAACTCTTAGCCATGATATTAAAATTCTTATCATAAATTGAAGCCTTAATTTCGTTGGCCCCTGCACTGATTACTAAAACATATTTTTTCAAACTTTACCTCCTTTAATGTTTTACCCTGAGGTTTATTTTTTTATTATCATGCTTTATTACAATGAATTTTATTATATCACATTACCTTTTTAAAGCAATTACACTTAGCAGATAATTGAAAAAAACAAACAATCAGAAAGTGTATTCGAAAATTATTGAAATCAAGGATTTTTATCAGGTGTTTACCACAGAACCTCCATTAATCGGAACCGTTTGACCAATCACATAAGAAGCATCATCAGAAAGAAGAAACGCAATAACATTGGCTACCTCAACCGGTTCTCCAAAGCGTTTCATTGGAATGCTATTGGTCCATTTCTCCATTTTTTCAGGAGATCCGGACATTGTCATAGGTGTACGGATAACTCCGGGTGCCACACAGTTGATACGAACCCCGCTGGTTGCTACTTCATACATTAAAGAACGGGTAAGGCCCTGCATCGCAGCTTTGGTTGCGCTGTAATTAGTATGCAAGGCACTTCCCCTAATCCCTGCCTGAGAGCCGAAAACAATAATGGACCCATATTTGCGCTTGAGCATCTGAGGTAAAATCATTCGTGTGACAAGAAACACACCGTTCAGATTAATATCAATGGTCTGTTTCCATTCCTCAAATGTCATGTCTGTAAATTTTTTGTCCCGGTAAATACCGGCAGCTGCAACAAGATAATCGATTTTTCCATATTTCTTCATGCAGGCATCTACCATGACCTGAACACTTTCCTCGCTGGTTACATCTAAAATTGAGCCATCGACATCAATTCCTTCTGCTGCTATTTCGGCCACGGCACCATCAACACATTCCTTGGTAATATCACCAATAAATAATTTGCATCCATTTAAACCCAGTTTTTTTGCGGTGGCTTTTCCAATGCCTCCTGCACCGCCAGTTATGAGTGCTACTTTGTCTTTAAATTCTTCATACATTGCCATTTTAATTTCTCCTTTTAGTAATGAAGAATAGACATTTATTAAATGCCTATTCTCATTGATATTTACTGGGTTATTACACCTATTTATATAAATTTTCCCTCCTGCAAATTGTAAAACAAAGGTGGTAAAACAAACATTTTACTGGTAACAGAGGAAAATTCATAACTGCTTCATCATTCCTATTTATTTACATGATTGACAATGTCGTGAACTAAATCGCTTACTGCCGGCCATAATGCAATGTATTTATCCAGGAAGAACTTATATTCTTCATGATTTGCAGCATTAGGTGTGTAAAATTTAACCACTTCAACCATATTTTCCGCAGCTTCTTCTAGAGAAGCATACAGCCCATAGCCCACAGCCCCAGCCATTGCATCCCCGAGGCAACCGGCACTCTGGCTTTCCCTCGTAATATAAATGGGTATGCCTGTGACATCTGCGTGAATCTGCAACCACAAATCGGACTCTGCCATACCGCCGCAAGCAAATATTTTTTCAACTTTATAACCACAGTCATCCATTGCCTTCAAACAATGGGCGGCTCCAAAAGCCACACCTTCCATAATTGCACGCGCTATATGTTTTGTTTCATGACTTAACGAAAGTCCAACGAACATACCACGAGCCAATGAATCCGAATAAGGAGCCCGATTTCCCTGGAAATAGTCCAGCATTATCAAACCATTGCAGCCAATGGGAACCGTTGCCGCATATTTATCCGCAATATTATATAGGGTTAAACCACTGGCCTCAGCTTCGTCAAACCATGCTTTAGGTGCTAAGTTTTTCTTGAACCAATTCAGAACTGAACCGGAAGAAGACTGTCCCCCTTCGACCAGACTGGTACCATCAATTGCACAGTTCGGATAAGCACCATTGACGCCTTCAGCATGAAACTCTTTTTCAGACAAGCCAAACAAACAGGTCGAGCTGCCTCCAATCATAGCCATGCCTCCCGGGGCAACACTTCCAACCCCAAGCATACAGGCACAAGCATCAAAAGCACCTTCGATTACCAGGGTATCTTCTGAAAGGCCCAAAATCGATGCCGCGTCAGCTGAAACTTTCCCTAATACCTCTCCGGTCTTCAAGAGCTCTTCCGGTATTTTTTCCATTAAATCCCCTAAACCGATTTGTTTATAAAAATCCTTTTGCCAACCTCCAGACAGTTCATCATAAAACCAACGAAAAGCTGCAATCGAATTATCCACTGTTTTTTTACCGGTAAGTTTCCAGTTCATCCAGCTGGTATACTCAAAAACGGTTTTTGTCTTTTCCCAAATTTCAGGCTCATTTTCTTTGATCCATAAACATTTTGGAATCAGGCTTTCGGCTGGGACTCCGGATTTATAATAGTGATTCATTCTGTGACCGGCATCGGAAATCCGTTGTGCCTGATCTGCTGCACGAACATCCATCCATAGAATCGGCTTACGTAAAATATTATCCTCCTTATCAAACAGGACCACAGTACTGGTTGTTCCATCACAGGTAACTGCCACAATATCTTTGGCTTCAACCGAAGAATTTTGAATTGCTTTGGGTATAGCAGCCTTCATTGCTTCCCACCATTCAGAATCATCCTGTTCGGCCCATCCGCTTTTAGGGAAGTAGGTATCATACTCTACAACCTCATAGCCCATGTTTATACCCTTTTCATCGAAAATAGCAACACGAAGGCTACCTGTACCACCATCAATACCCATAAAATACTTTGCCATAAAATCAAACCTCCTAATTATTAATAAGGGAGTACTGTTCGATCCTGCTGAGAGTCCGAAGTCACTCCATTTTATTTAACCCTCTGAGAAAACGATCCATCGAATGATTGTCACATTCAGCCTAAGATGCCGCTTGATGGAAAGGTTAAGAGTCTATAAACGCAATCGTTTACATTTCGAATGAATTTATCCATACGATTTTGAAGAATATTACTATTGTCCGAGGTATCCCTTCTTCCTATCAACCATATCAGCAGCTGAAAAAGCAATCTCTGTCAACCAACTGGAAATAAACATTCTTTATATATAAAATTCTATGTCATTCAATAGTGTTTGTATATATTTCTAAAGCACGTAAAAATACAACAATTTTAGTTCAAACAAATAATCACATTTGTACTATCAGACTAACTATAACAGTGTTTATTGTTTCAACGACCTATAAAAAAGGCTAACTTCCTTTGGCTGAAAACCTGCCATTTCTTTTGAAAGCGTTAAAAAAACAAAGCCTCTTACCTTTGGAAATTATTTGTGTAGATGACGAATCTGAAGATCAAACAGTTCAGGTTGCCAAGAGCTTTGGCCTTACAGTCAAAAGCATTATTTCCAAGCCAAAAGATTGGACCGGTAACCCTTATGAATAAGCAAGAATTTTTCAAGCTTGGCGGTTATGAATCAGTGCGTCATTCAGTATTAGAAGATTACGATTTCAGTGTACTTTTAAGAAGAAATAGTTATACCATCAAGCGGTTTATGGGTGGAAATATTCTGGGGTTTAGAATGTATCCAGCAGGCCCTAAGGATCTCTTCGGTGGTTTTGCAAAAAATATGGCAAGTGGCGCCTTGAAATCCCCTTTATGGCTGATACTGATCCTAGTTTTAATGATTGGCGTTTATACTAATAGTGCAATCTTATTAGCTCAGGGCCTGGTTTATCAGAACATTTTTATGATATTTCAAGGCGCAATTTTTTATACAATCACTGTTTTGATACTTTTTTGGCCGGGTCGCTGTGTAGGGTCCTTCGGGTTTCTGATAGCCCTTCTCTTTCCCTTACCCTTTTATTTTTTTATATTGTTTTTTTCTACTCACTGTTTTCCAAGCTAGTTCTAAAGAGGACCTATTGGAAGGGGCGAAAAATCGAGTTATAAAGGAGCACCATGATATGCAGATTATTTTTTTACCCCAATGGTTAGCCATTCTTACCTGTTTTATTGTTTGGCCAATCCTTCAGATTATCATTGCTCTTTTGTTGAACCATCAATCCGATGCCAGAATTTCAAGCTTTTCAAAATACTTGAAAACACAACCCTGGGAGGATAATGGGAAAATATATAAACGAATTTTTAAAATCAACCGCTGGCAAGGGCACCTCTCGGATGGCGCAGCAATTACGAAAAATGGTTTTAGAAAAAAGGCTTTGCAAAAACCTTCACTTCCTAATATTAATAAATTTATTGTGGAAACCTATCGAGCTGAGCTTATTCATATTTTTTGTATCCTTCCTTTTTGGATTTTCGGCTTTTGGTCACCTCCCATTGTTATTTTAGTCATGTTACTGTATGCCCTGATTGCGAATCTTCCTTGTATTCTACTTCAACGTTACAATCGCCCACGCTTGATTCGTGTAAGAGATCAGCTTTTGAAAAATTCCTCATCTTCGGCATCTGAAAGTGATTTTTGAATTTCACAAACCAGTTCATATTTTTGTTTTGAACTTTTTTAATTGCTTTTTATCCTGCCATCTTGTAAAATGAAGGTGTAAATTCTTTCCATAAAAAAAACAAAGGAGATCAATGATATGAGTTTCAAAGATTTGATTAAAGATGTTACTGGTCTGGCAAAAGATAGTTATGAAACAATACAGTCCGAAATAGCCCTAAAAACAGAAGAACAAAAGCGGTTAAGGAACGAAATGGACCAACGCATTAAATGCTTTACTGATGGAATAATGGAACAGCTTAATACTGGCATTGATCCTACCGCTCAGCTTTTTATTACCGCAAGCGATGATGTCATTGTTTCTTATACCAGTGATTTTTTTGATAAACTATTACTACCGGCGAATAGCTCATCGGCAACAAAAATCGATATGCATCCCTATGAAGAAAGGGTTTTGAAAACCGTTTCAAAAACATTTCCTACATATAATCTTCAGGAAAAGTTTTTGTTTCGAATAAAAGATTCAAAAGGCCAAATTCTTATTCTTACCACCAGCAACCTATATTTTAAAATTGTTTTCCCCGAAAATAATTCATTTTTTGGTGTAGGTTTCTTGCCAAAAGAAAAGCTATTTGACCTCAGCATCAATGAAGATGTTGCACAAATCCAACTACGTGTTAACAACATCCCACTCATCACTTCTCCTGTGGATGCGATTGAAAAATTTGATATTATAACTTTGTCAGAGTATCTTTATCGTATCAAAAATAATGATTTTATCATTACTGATGATCAAGTTAATGCGTTTATTCAATCAAAGATAGATCCAAGCACCTTAGAAATCCTTAAGCCTTTTATTGAAACAGATGATAAACTTGTCTACTTTGCCTGGGGACTGGATACTATTGACTCGAAAAAATTTATAATTTGCACCAACAAGAAAATTGTTTTATATGAGGGCGATCCAAAAGCACTTAAACATTTCAACTATGACGAAATCGCTTCCATTACAACTCAGCAAAGCGCTGTTTCTTTTTTAGATTTATCCCTAACCTTGGGCATGAATCCAAACGACATGGAAATTCACACAATTGATTCGTCTATTGAAAAAATCAATATTCTCTATTCTCGGGAAGCCGAAAAGGTAATCCAAATATACAACAGATATAAAAAGGATGGTTCCACAAAAGAACCCCAAGAGACGTCTCATTCCGGACAAGAAGAAACGAATACTGGACAATCAGCTGTTCCTCAGGAAGATCCAATTGCCATGATTGAAAAATTGGCAGCACTAAAAGAAAAAGGTATCATTACCGAAGAAGAATTTAATCAGAAAAAGAAAGATTTACTTGATAAATTATAAAGGATCCAATATTATTTCATATATCAAAAACGAACAACTGCGAGTTTGCTCTCACAGTTGTTCGTTTTTTAATTTGTGTCACACTTTATGCTTCTTAAATTTCTTCATCAGGATTCTTCTTAGTGTCCGCAACTGATATTTTCAGAACTGACAGAGGTATTATGGACGAATCCTGCCGAACCATCTTTAGTGTTGAATAGCACATCGCAAACATGATAAAAATAAAAGGGAATACCGCAACGATGGCAACCGTCTGCACCGCCTTTAATCCCCCCATTATAATAAGAGTACCTGCAGAAAAAGCCAGTGCCACTCCCCATAAAAGCTTTAAGCTATTTCTTGGCGTATCATTTCCTCCGCTGGAAAGCATTCCCAATACAATGGTGGCGGAATCTGTGGAAACAACAAAAAATGTGAAGACTACAAAAAGAATGACAAGCGTAGTGATTTCACTCAAAGGAAATTGATTGAATAGCACAAATATACCACTGGCAATATCTGATGTAATTGCGGTTTCAATAATTCCCTTTGTTGTCTCGCCCATTTCTAAGTGAAGGGCTGTGGAACCGAAAACATCAAAAAATACCATGTCAAATAAAGCGGGAACAACGATTCCTGCAAAAACGAATTCTTTAATGGTTCTCCCCTTAGAGATCCTGGCAATGAACATTCCCACAAAAGGTGCCCATGAAATCCACCAGGCCCAATAAAAGATGGTCCAGCTATTTAACCAACCTGTCTGCTCTACCGGGTCTGTCCAAGTACTCATCCTAATAAAATTCTGCACATACAATCCACTGGCATTGACAAAGTTATCTAAAATATATTTTGTAGGACCAAGTAAAAATAAAAACAATAACAATCCCAAACAGGCAATCATACTGATATCCGAACCTACTTTTATTCCTTTATCAATGGGTAAACACGCCGATGCCAAATAGGATACAGCAACGATGATTAGAATGATAATATATACTTCATTATTCATGGTAATGCCATAATTAAATGATAGTCCCGCCCCAAGCTCCATGGTACCTAATCCAACCGTTGTAGAAACACCAAAAAAAGTGATGCACAAAGCAACAATATCAATAAATTTACCGATTGGGCCATAAATCCGATCACCTAAAATCGGATAAAAACATGAGCTGACAAGGGCAGGCAATCCCTTTCTGAAAATGATAAGACCCATGGGAATCCCCACAACCACATAAATAGCCCAGGGACTGATTCCCCAATGCAGGAATGAAATCGCCATAGACCATTCGGCTGCCTGGGCACTTCCTGAAACACCTGCATAAGCCGGACCACTGAGAAAATGCGAAACGGTTTCTGCCACTGACCAGTAAATCAGTCCAACCCCCATTCCCGCCCCGAACAACATGGAGAACCATGAAAAATTTGAATATTCCGGAACCTCATCATCTTTTCCAAATTTAATTTTACCGTATTTACTCAAGGCAAGGACAAAACAAAAAACAACAAAAAAAAGCACTGCAGCTTCATACATCCATCCCCAATTGGAGACTGTTGCCGAAAGTATTCGGTCCAATACTGAGGATAAAGAACTGTTGTCCAAAGCGCCCCATAGAATAAATCCGAAACAGATCATTGCTGAAGCAATGAATACTGTTGAATCCAAACGACCGAAAATTCCCCAATTATTGGTTACATCTTTTCTGTCTCTGGGAATAAAATCCCTTGTTTTATTATTTCTGCTTTTCATGGGCATTCTCTCTCAGCATAGCTTTTCCCTTTCCACTTGATGCAGTTAAAACAAATATAGGAATACATACTATCATATCTTCACCTTTTAGGTTTTTATAATTTATTATTAGTTATCTGGATAACTATCATCATTCATTATACGAAAAATTCAACTGACCCTTTGATCCCGCTGAGCAATAATGAAAAGCGCCAAAATAATTTTCTATTAACTTTTGACGCTAATTTTTGCCTATTTATTTTTCAAGATTATAACTTAATGATTTAGTTCTTCACTCTATTAAATTAACATTCTTTTACATAATTCTACTGCTTCATCCGCGGTTTCAGCCCAGCCATCAGCGCCAATTTCGTTTCCCCATTTTTTACTGGTTGGGCCGCCGCCAATAATGACCTTGTAATGATCACGAATGTTTTGTTCATTAAGATATTCAATCAATACTTTTTGTGATTTCATGGTTGTTGTCAACAAAGAACTGGCTGCCAAAATTTTAGCGCCGACTTCATCGGCTTTTTTAACAAAATTTTCCGCTTTTTGATCCGTACCAATATCATATACTTTAAAGCCGGCTGCGGTCAAAAGAGCACCGACAATATTTTTCCCGATATCATGGATATCACCATCCACTGTACCAAGAATAATTTTGCCTTTATCTTCGTAAGTACCTTCGCCTTCGCCTGCAGCAAGTACCCCTTCAAGAACATCCATTCCGGCCTTCATGGCATCTGCAGCCATCATAACATCCGGTAAGAAAGCTTCTCCGTTTGTCCAACTTTTCCCAACTTCTTCAATCCCCTTGATAAATCCAAGCTGAACCGCTTGAACTGGATCGATTTTTTCTGCTACCACTTTTTCGGCCAATTCAACGGCTAATTCCTCATCTCCATCAATAATTGCTTCTTTAATTTCTTCAAAAATTGCATTCATTATTTTCTCCTTTTTATTATATTATTTTTGTTAGTTATTTCAGTAATTCTTTCGAACGTTTTTCAATATATGTTAGGATTTTTTCATTTACAGCTGCATCCAATACTGGTGGTACATAGCTTGCAAGAACTTCCTGCCATTTAAGTTTTGCTCGCTGATTGGTGTCTAAGCTCTCTTTTGACCATCCATCAAAGGACTGACGATCACTTAGGGCTGGTCTGTAAAATTCAAGTTTAAAGTTCTTACGGGTGTGTTTCTGAGTTAAGAAATGACCACCAGGTCCAACTTTTTCAATGACATCAAATGCCATTTTTTCATCACTTTCACAATCAAAGCCTTTGAGGTATCTTAAAATCATGCCTGAAATTTCATCATCAACCATAAATTTCTCATAGGACATGGCCATATAGTACTGAAGAATTCCTGCTGTATGCATAACAAAATTCACACCGGTGGTACTGGTTGCAAAGAGAACCATCATAGATTCATAACCTGCCTGGGCATCAACGGTTTTAGAATCGGTTAATCCCCCGCCGCCTCGACATGGCACACCATAAAATCGTGCTAATTGAGCACTTGCTGAAGTAAATAACGCGTTTTCAGGATTCCCAATGGACAACGATCCTGTTGACATATCTGTTACTGCAGAGGTTGAACCATAAACAACTGGTGTTCCAGGATTAATACACTGGGCTAAGGTAATCCCTGCCAATACTTCGGCATTCTGTAAGGATAACGCCCCTGCCATGGTAGCAGGACCTGTTGACCCGGACATTACCAGTGAAGCAATAACCATGGCCTGACCTGCTTTTGCATAAGCCATGAGTCCACCGAGCATACGATCATCATATTTAAGTGGTGTTACCGAATTAATCAAGCAGATTAAAGCCGGTTTTGCTTTAATTACATCCATTCCACCATGCAGCAATGCTGTGATTTCAATGGAATCCTGGGCCTTTTCATAGCCCGATGAACTGCCCATGAAACACTTATCGGAATTAATAATATGACTATAGGCCATTTTAAGATGTCTGATTTCATCCTCAATATCCGTTGGTTCAACCACAGTGCCACCGGTCATATGCATGTTTTTACTTGCACCCGCCAGTTTAACAAAATTATTGTAATCATCCATGGTCGCATCTCTTTTTAATCCGTCTGCCTCATAAATAAAGGGTGCGCCATAGCCTGGCATGTAAATAATACTTTCATCACCACAAACCAAATTATGCTCTGGATTACGTGCATGTAATGTAAATTGTGAAGGAGCTTTTTCAACCATGTTTTCTACAAACTCTGGATCAAAATATACCCGATGTCCTTCAACTCTTTGTCCATGGTTTTTTAAAATTTCAATGGCTGGATCATAGGAAAATTCAACCCCAATTTCTGCCAGAATCTTCATGCTGTTTTTATGAATCTTGTCCACTTGTTCTACTGTTAAAATATCAAATTTTGGTAACATGTTTTATACCTCTTCTATTTATTTTTTACTAAGCAATGTCCTTTTGGCCACTGCCCACTTCTCTAAACGCATTGTTCGTTTTCAATAATTGACTTTCACTATAGTCGGCTTTCAGTGCTTTAAAAATACTTACACACATAACAAGCATGATGATCATATATGGGAATGCGGCTACAATCGAAGCCGTTTGTAACGCCTTTAAAGCGGATGTACCACCGACCAGGATTAGCATAATGGTAATTAAACCCTGGGCAATTCCCCAACCAGCTCGTAATTTTTTATCAGGATCCATATCTCCCCCAGAAGTCAGCATGGCTAAAACATAGGTTGCCGAGTTCGCTGCTCCGACAAAACACACTACAATTAGGACTATTGCCAGTACTGATGTAACCGCATAAAAGGGAAGCTGCTGCAAAAGAGCAAACAAGCCTGTAGTATAATCAGCACCAACGGCTGCTTCTATGGCACCATTAGAAATGGTATTTAAATTAAATGCAGCGCCGCCGTAAATGGCAATCCAAATAAGTGAAAAACCTGCCGGCAGGAGTGATACTGCCAAAATAAATTCTCTTATGCTTCTTCCTTTTGAAACCCGTGCTACGAATTGTCCAACAAATGGAGCCCAGGCGATCCACCATGCCCAATAAAAGATGGTCCAGCCATTAAGCCATTCAACATTTCCCATCCAGAAAGTTTGCCCCACAAGATTTTGCAGATAGGAACCTAAGGTATTTGTGAAATTATTTAAGATAAATACACTTCCGCCGAAAACAAAAATGAATACCATAAATGCCACGGATAACCAGATTTTAATATTGGCTGCTGCCTGCATGGCTTTATGCAAGCCTGAAACAGTTGCCAAGGTAAAGATCACTGTGATGATTGCAATAATGATCGAAACCGTCATTGGCGTTGATGGTATCCCCCAGATATATTGAAGGCCTGTGGCAATTTGTGTTGATCCAAGACCTAAGCTGGTTGCCACACCAAAAATCGTTGCAAAAACAGCGAGAATATCAATGGTTTTTCCAATCGGTCCATGAATTCTTTCCCCGATTAACGGATAAAAAGCAGAACTGATTAAAAATGGCAAATCCTTTCGGAATTGGAAATAGGCCAGACCCAATCCACCGATTGCAAAAATCACCCATGGATGAAGCCCCCAATGAAAGAATGATATCCGCATGGCAAGTTCCATGGCTGCCTGGGTTCCGCCTTCGCCAATGGGTGGACTGAGATAATGCATGATGGGTTCAGAAACCGACCAAAATACTAAACCAATACCCATTCCGCCGCCAAATAGCATGGAAAACCATTGAAAGTTTGTGAATTCAGGTTTGTCATCATCTTTACCCAAGATGATTTTTCCATAGGGACTGATAACAAGGCCTATGGCAAACACAATAAACAATCCAACTGACAATAAATACAGCCACCCAAAATCAGTGGTAATTAGGGCAAACAATTGATTGAAAACAGCCGTTGTCGCCTCGGTAAAGAACATACTCACCAGTACGAAAAGCAGTGCTATGGCACTCGAAACATACAAAACGGTTCTATTCTTAGCTTTTTTTTCTTCCATATTAGTTAATCCTCCTTTTTATTTTAGAATTGACTTTAAAATATTTTCATAAGTGGGGTATTAAGGGTTCCGAGTTTTGTACCTGTTATTTTATTGCAGTAAGCCATCATCGCATCTGTTGTTGCAACCGCCTGATATACCCAGGAAGCATTGGCCATGGGGCCATATAATATAAAGTCAGCACCATGTGCAACAGGAAAAGTAAATACTGAAGCGCCTGCGGCTTCAAAATAGGGACTTCCCTTTGATCTCATTTTCTTCCATAGATATAAGGCATTGGAGGATGCACAACCTCCGGGAAAACCATATTGTTCTTTAATATCCCGAATCGCCATTGCTGTCCAGCTGCTGCTGGCCACATCCAGAACCCCTGGATCAATGAGAAACTGTTCAACTCCGGCTCTTTTTGTTTTTTCCAATAAACCTTCTGTTTTCTCATCCCCCACCAAAAGTTTTACCCGTTTTGCCGGCTGCAAATGTTTTTTACTGAAAGCCAAAACAACGGCTGTTTTAACCCCGCATTCTTTCATGACTCCCAATTCATGATCCGAACAGCTTTCTTCCAATGAATTATAGATAATTCGGCTCATCGCTTCTGAATCATTGGCGAAATGTTTCAGTGTTTGGATTCTAACCTCTGGACTGGGACTATCAAGTAATATTGGGGTTGTGGTATTTTTTAAGACAAACTCCACATGTTTGGTTAATGCCATTTCAGTGTCTCCCAAAACATCCACAATTCTTGGATTTCCGGTTTCTTCTGATAATTCCGCTTCTCTGTCTAATAATGTCTTCGCCGCGACTTCATCGAAGATTCCTTTTTCAGAATCCTTCATGATTTTGTGTCCACGATAGAAGACACTTCCAATTAATACAGTGGGATATTCCCCTGGCTGTCCACCTATTTTTGTCCCATTAATGTCATATACAAACTGATCTGCCGTAAATCTAAACATATTCTGACTCCTTCATTAATTAATATTGCTTCTCATCCTCAAATTATTTTAATAACCGTGTTACCCTTGGTTGGCTTCGCATTTTCTCCCTTCAAATTTCACAACCAGTTTCTAATATTAACTTATTTGATGTTATGTAACGCAATAACCATGCCAACATGAATTCCGGTCTGTCTTTAATGTTTAGGCCATTCTTTTAATCATTCATGAAATATTCTCCCCCCACATTTGAAAAACGGAGCAATAATTTACCAGTTTTAACAATATTTGTTCTATCAATTAATTTCTTCATTAAAGTGTTTTGATTTTTTGTGCAGTTTAGTCTATAATTAAGACAGTTTTACACCTCGGACAATTAGATATTTATCACATTCTGAAAAAAATCGAAAAATTACATTTATCTGTAATTAAAGGAAACAATAATGAATAATATTTACAAACACAGTCAAGAATACTCCGATTATTTACAAACCCTATCAAGCCAGTTTTTTCTGGATATTCTAGAAAATAGTTTTATTGAGGTGACGGTTACCGATAAAGATGGAAACGTTCTTTATGCCAACCCAGCTTGCCTTCAATACCATGGCATTTCCGCTGAAAAAATGTGGAAGCTCAATTTTCTAACTTCCTTTCAAGGTTTTTGGACGCCACCCTCAACAGCGTGTGCCATTGAAAAAAAACGAACGATTATTTCACGACAACGCTCACTTATAACCGATGAAGAGCATATCACCATTACCACCCCTTTGTATAATCAGCAAAATGAATTAACCATGCTTGTATATAACACTTTGAAACGCGAATCTTTCGTTGAATTTGATTTGGATTACCACAACCCGGAAAATGTAGTAATCGCTGACGCCGGGTCAAAAGAAAAAAAGCAAATGCGGGAAGAAAAAAATAAAGCCAACAACAATATTGTGGGCCGAAGTTATGTGATCTATGAAACACTTCACAAATTAAAAAAAGCTTCAAAATCAGATATTCCTATTTTATTATTAGGCGAAAGCGGGGTTGGTAAAAGTCTCATTGCTAAATTCATTCATGATTCAAGCCCTAGAAAATCAAGCCCATTTATTTCAATTAATTGTGCTTCCATTCCCGATAATCTTATTGAAAGCGAACTCTTTGGCTATGTGCCCTACGCTTTTACCGGCGCAAGCCCAAAAGGAAAAAAGGGCCTTGTGGAATTGGCAAACAATGGTACCTTATTCTTAGACGAAATTGGTGAATTGCTTCCGAATATACAAGTTAAACTTTTGGATTTTCTAGAAAACCAAAGGTTCACCTCGGTAGGAGGCTTGGAATCAAAAACTGTCAATACCCGAATTATTACGGCTACCAATAAAAATCTTGAGAAACGTGTGGCAGAAAATAAATTTCGTGAAGACTTATATTGGCGAATTAACGGTATTACCCAAACCATTCCATCCCTCAGAGAGCGACGGGATGATATTTTTCCCATTGCCCAATATTATATTAAAAACTATAATAAAAAATACGTTCAAAATAAAACGTTTTCTACCCAGGTCATTGAATCTCTTATTCAATACGACTGGCCAGGCAATGTCAGACAACTTAAAAATGCTGTTGAACAAATGGCCGTCATGAGCCTGGGAAGCGTTATCGGAATCGATCGATTACCTGAACAGCTGGTTGCTTTCTTTAGTGATCAGGACATGAAAAAACACAAGGTCATTTTCGATGATCTTGTTGAAAATTATAAACGAACGATCATTGAGAATTATTATGAAACCTATGGTAATATCAACGAAATTGCTGAGGCCTTAGGTTTAAGCCAGACAACCGCCTATCGATTAATTAATAAATATATTAAAAAATAGCCCTCTAATCATTTCTTATTATCTGAGCTTTTTAATTCAAACTAAAAAGAACCACATTGCTTTCGCAATGTGGTTCAGACTGTCATAAACTCTTTCTGCCAGTTTCTCTAAAAAGTTTGGGCTCTATCTTTTGTCCAAAAAGATTTTTTATCCCAACTAAAGACCACTTCAGCATTGATTTCCGTAAAATAGTCTTGAATGAGGAGACTCAGTAATTCTATTTCTTCAGGCTTGCTTTTTCCACTAAGGGCTTCAATCCACATGCTTTGTCCCCCACAAGCATCACTTAAATGAACTTTATAGTCAAAATTATTTTTTTTTACCTTTTTATTTAAATCAATAATATCGTTCCATGTAATAATCATTTTCAAAAACCTTCTTTCTTCAATGATTTGTTGATTATAATATTAAATCAAACCTATATAGAAGTCAATAATTATCGCACAAAAAAGAATAATGAGTGGCGCACCTTTTAGCCGAACCCCAGATACGATTTCTTCCTGAATGGCATTGGCATCAGCTTGATCTGTCTTAATGTTGAAAATATTGTCTCTGATATAGTCAATTATGAATGACTCTCATCATTTTAATCACACGTTATTTCTGATTATATACCCAAATATCCCATGAAAATAACAGTAAATTTGTATGCCCTTCAGATAAAACATTGATTGGTCACTACTGAAAATATTTTCTATATTGAAAATATACGAATTGGATGTAAAATTTAATTGTAAACGTTTTATGGTCTGACCCCCTGAATTGTTTAGAGAACAGATCTCTGGGAATGAACTACATTAAAAGGAGGTAAAATCTTGGATGATAAAATTATTAGCGGATCCAATCACTTCAGTATAACTGTTGGCGATATTGATCGATCCGTTAAATTCTACAAAGAAGTGATGGAAATGGATTTCGAAAATATTCGTTATAATGTAGACTTGGAGTACATCAGAAAAGTAACTGGATATCCCGATGGAGTTCTTAATGTTGCTTTTATGTCTTGCCCTGGTCTTCGTCTGGAATTAATCCAATATGTGAACCCGCAGGGACAGTTACTGGATGTAAGCCCGCATAATGTATGCAGCAGCCATATTTGCTTTGCCACAACCGATATTTTTAAGGCTTACAAAAGGTGTAAAGATAATGACATAATCACTAAAAATGAACCCACCTTAATCGACAGTGGACCAAGTACCGGTGCCTATGCATTTTATATGCTTGATCCTGATCATTACAATCTTGAATTATTTCAACCCGCTGTCGTTTAAAACAAACATTCTATTTATAACAATAAATATTTAGGAGGAACACCGATGGTAAAATATGTGGTAGGTATTGATGCTGGAACAACAGGTTCCACGGTTATGATTTTTGATCTTGAAGGGAATCTCATTGGAACAGGTTACAGAGAATATTCATGTAAATACCCTCATCCTGGTTGGGTTGAACAAGACATAAATGATTTGTGGACAGGTATTTGCGAGGCTGCCAAGGAAGTATTAGCTAAAACGGAAGTGGATCCTAAAGAAATCGGTTCTTTAGGAATATCCAGTCAGCGTGGAACTTTTGTCCCCATTGACAAAGACTGGACGCCTCTGTGTGATTCCATTGTCTGGTCAGACGGACGTGCCGGTGAAGAAGTAAAATGGATTGAAGAAAATGTTGGCCGTGACCACTATCATGAAGTGAGTGGTGACCCTCTTTCAGGCATGTGGGCTTATGCTAAATATAAATGGGTTATCGATAAAAGACCTGATCTTTATAAAAAAGCATGGAAATTTGTGAACGGTCAGGAATGGCTGCTGCACAATTTAGGTTCCACAGAATTATTTACAGATCCATCGTCTTTGGCACTTAACGGTATGTTGGATGTAAAAACACTAGACTGGTCAGACGAATTGCTGGAAGCCATCGGACTTGACAAAGCCAAACTCCCTCCAGTAAAAACCTCCATGACACAGGTTGGCGTTATATCAAAACAGGCTTCTGAATTAACCGGATTCGCCGTTGGTATGCCCATTTGCTGCGGCGGTGGTGATCAACAGTGTGCAGCCATTGGATCTGGAGTGATCCGTGAAGGTTTAGCGGAAATCACCATTGGCACAGCCGCCGTTATGGTGGCCCATGTCGACAGCCCGAAACCTGATATCAATCATACTGTTTTGTTTGGCGGACATGCGATGCCCCACAAATGGGACATGGAAGCTTTGACCTTTGCTGCCGGCGTTACCTTGCGTTGGTGGCGCGATACCTATGGTCAACCCGAAAAAGAAGCCGCTAAAGCTTTGGGCCTGGATCCCTATGAACTCATTACTCTGGAAGCAGAAAACGCACCGGTCGGATGTAAAGGATATATGTTCATGCCATTTTTCAACAGTCAGGTTTCACCCTACTATCATGATAATGCCACCGGCGGTTCATTGGGCTTGACTCTTGCCCATGATCGTGGAATGATGGCGCGTGGAGTTATGGAAGGGGTTATCTACGAACTTAGAATGAGTGTCGAAGCGATGGAAAATGTTTTAGGCCGACCTTTTGAAGCCATTCGATTATCAGGGGGAGGCGCAAAATCAAAACTTTGGTGCCAAATGCAGGCAGATGTCTATGGCCGCCCGGTAGAAAAGCTTAATGTGTCAGACTGTACCACGTTGGGGGCTGCCATATTAGGAGCGACAGGCGCTGGAGTATTTGACAGCATAGATGAAGCTGTCGATAAAATGGTCCACACTTTTGGGATTATTGAACCAAATATGGAAAATCATAAAATATACACGGATATGTATAATATTTTCAAAGATACCTTCCTGGCTCTAAGAGACGCTGATGTTTATAACAAATTGGCAGCTGTCACGACGAAGTACTGGGGCTAAGCTTTATACCAACAGCGAAATTCAAGAAAGAAGGATGTCAACATTGGTTAATATTAGTTTGAAAGATAAAGTCGTCATTGTCACCGGTGCGGCCCAAGGAATTGGCCGAGCCATCGCCTTAAAAATGGCCCAAGCCGAATGCAAAGGTCTGGTTGTCAATGACTTGAAAATTAATGATCATGCGAAGACATTGGCAAAAGAAGCCGAAGCCTATGGTACGGAAGTCCTTTTAATTCAAGGAGATATGACCAAAGAGGAAGATGTAAAGAATTTGATTGATTCAGCTGTTGAAAAATGGGGACGATTGGACATTATGGTAAATAATGCCGGTATCGCCAAAGCTAATGACCTGTTTACAACATCTGGAGAAGATTGGGATCTGGTTATTACTGTCAACATGCGTTCTGTTTTCCTGGGTATGAAATATTCTGCCGAGTATATGAAAACACATGGTGGCGGTTGTATTATTAACATGAGCTCAATCGCCGGTATCACTGGCGGGAACACCAGTCCTGATTATGGTGCTTCAAAAGCAGGAATTCTTGCTTTAACAAAATATGGTGCCAAATTATTGGCGAAGTATGACATCCGGGTTAATGCCCTTGCACCAGGAACCATAAATACCGATATGATCAAACGTAATTTTGCGAATTTGGACGCTGAAGCACTTGAAAAACGTCTTTCCGCCATTCCCATGGGCAGAATGGGGGACCCGGAAGAAGTCGCTAATGTAGCATTATTTTTCGCTTCCGATCTTTCCAGTTTCATCACAGGTGATTCATTAATGATTACCGGAGGAAGAAACACCTAAACGAACTTTTGTTTCAAAACTCACAATAATTTTGTGTCAGTAAACTCTTATCACCTTCTGGATTACTATTGAAAATGTTAATAGTAATCCAGAAGGTCTTTTTATGTCCAAATCACCTCCATTTTTCTATCTTTCCTTGATTTTCTATTTGATATCATTTAAACTTAAAATACACTTTAATAAACTAATTTATTTATGGAGGAATTCACTATGGTATTTGAGGATACAGATAAAAAACAACCCATACGGGTTAAACTCATATTCAATCCTGGCTCCGGTGAAAATGACGAATCACCGGTACAGATTATGGATGTGATTAAAGAGCTTCAGACCTGGAATTTTGTGGCTGAGCCCTATATAACTGAACCCACCTGTGATTTACCTGAAGTTATCAGAGATGCAATTGCACAGGGAATTAAGTTGATTGTTGTCTGCGGTGGAGATGGCACTATCTCAGCAGTAACAAGAGCTATGATGAATACTGATACCATTCTTGGCATTATTCCAACAGGCACGCAAAACAATGTGGCTCTTAGCCTGGGTATTCCTACCGATATTCCTTCTGCCATTGCTATTCTGGGAAAAGGACAGCCTGTAAAAATAGATATTGGATTGGTTACCTGTAACGATATCATCACGCCTTTCATAGAACTTTGCTCAGTTGGATTGTTTTCAACGCTATTTCCGTCTGGAGATGACATCCAGCACGGTAACATCGCACGGATCGGTGATTTCCTGGGAATTCTAACAACTTCCCCACCATCTGACATACATCTGTTGCTGGATGATAATCAAGAGATTCATAAATTTGGACACGCAGCATTAATTTCTAATATGCCTTATATTGGCCGCCATTATCAAGTGGGTGAACTTGATGCATATCATGACGGTCTACTGGATGTGTTATTTTTTGCCGATCTTTCAAAACTTGATTTAATCGGTTATATTCTCAGCGGCGTGGGAACCGATGCTCCTGAGGATCCTCGGATTCAGCATTTCCGTGTACGGAGAGTCGACATTGATACCCAACCAGCCATGTCTGTTATGGCAGATGGAATATCCCTTGGAGAAGGTTTAGTGAGAATTGAAGTCCAACAAAATGCCTTGACTGTTATGGTCGGATCATCAGAGTCAAATGAGTTGGTTTAATTGGCACAATTCCTTGAATCATAAAGAAATAAAATTCTCTGATGAAATCAGGATTCCTGATCTGGAAATTCACGGAACCGGGAAAAAAATCATCAATCGGATAAGGCAAATTCCCCATATTTACTGGCTAATCATTATTACGGTTCTATTAGTGCTATTATTAAACCTAATCCCAAGTTATGCCTGGACTGTTTTTTTGTCGGGTTTAAAAGACCAGGGAACCTTAGTAAGTCTGGTAATTATTTTTGGCTTAGTTGCCATTTCACTAGTCTGGTCCGTTGGTCAGCGCATTGATGTTTGGGTTTTCCTGTATTTCAATATGCATGGGCGCCGCGAAACTTGGCTTGATTGGATAATGCTGGGTTTCACTCAAATTGGCAGCGGCATTTTTGCTATGATCATTGCCATTATTTTCTTTATTTCAGGGAATCACCTGTTGGCCTATGAGTTTGCATTGGGCACTTTAACCTTATGGATGGTTGTTGAACTTATCAAAGTTCTCATTCATCGAAGCCGACCATATATCAGGCTTGAAAATAGTCGCATTGTAGGTTCACCTGCCAGTGGCTGTTCATTCCCCAGCGGGCACACCAGCCAGTCATTTTTCATGGTTACCTTATTGTCCCACTACTATCAAGTGAGTTTTTTCCTATGGTTATTGATGATTACTCTTGCTTTATTTGTAGGAATCACACGAATTTATGTGGGCATGCATTATCCCCGGGATGTTCTCGGAGGAGCTATTCTTGGCACCGCTTGGGGGCTTTTAGGCGTGATTGTTAACAGTTCTTTTTGACGTCTTCAAATGATGGTTATTGTTTTTCGAGAGCCTTTTATCATGCTTATACGAGTCATTAGTGCTACATTCATTGAATGTATCCAAAATATTACAGCAGAATTAATGGTAATTCTTTAGCAAGATCAAACATCAAAATAATCATTCCACTTTGGAAAGTGAATGGATACCTTTGTACCTTGTCCATAATCAGAGGTAACAGTGATATGATGCCCCAGCTTTCGTGCAATCTTTTGGCTTAGGTACAATCCGATTCCCGTTGACGTATAAAGTTTACGACCGTTGTTTCCGGTAAAACTCTTATCAAATACACGGCTAATATCCTCTTTCATAATGCCTGCGCCCTGGTCTTCTATAACTAATATGCTGTCATTTTCATAGTCCTCACCATGGATATTTATTTTCCCACCTGGAAATGAATATTTAATGGCATTATCAATAATCTGTTTGATAATAAAGGCAAGCCATTTTTCATCCGTGTCAATTGGAAAAGTGAGATTACCCAGCTGCAAATCGAGATTTTTATTTGTAATGCTGGAATATTCTCTTTTAATACATTCTTTCACAACTTTTTCTAAGCTCATACTGTTGATGATATAATCTTTTGCAAAATCATCCGTTCTGGAATAAAATAAGGTCATTTGCACAAAGTCTTCGATTTTATCGATCTCATCCTCGATACTATATAGAACCTTCTCTGACGGATTATTGAGACTGTTTTCTATAATGAGCTTTGACGCTGCAATAGGTGTTTTTATTTCATGGACCCACATGGTTATGAATTCACGATTTTCAATGCTTTTCGATTGGTATTCACTTAACCTTTTGTTAATCACCTGATATTGTTTTTGAAGGAGTTCATTATAAATCCGTTGTTCTGAACTGACCGGTAACGGAAGGGAATTTACCCAGTCGAGTCCCTCAAAATCTGATATTTCTTTTAACCGTTTGCAATATTTATTCTTAATTATAAAATCAACTGCTAAATAGATTGCAAATAAAAGCAATGATACTTCAACAATGTACAAACCATTTGACTGATTCACTGCAACCGATTCGCCGATGTATATCACGGTTCCGGTAAACAGAGCCGAGATGGTATATATAAAGATCAGATATTTTTTATCCCATAAATAATCTTTTATCCTCATATCTTATATCCTAAATTTTTTATTGTCTCTATATAGCTTTCAAGTCCGAGATCTTTTAGCTTTTTTCTTAACCGGGTGATATTGACTGTCAGGGTATTGTCATCAATAAAACTGGCGTCTTTCCAGAGACTTCGCATAATTCTTTCGCGACTGACCGTATTGCCTCGGCTCTTTAATAGCAGCCCAAGAATCTGTGCTTCATTTTTTGTCAATTTGGCACTTTTGTCATTGACGGACACCACCCCACTGCCAATGTTAAAAATAAGGCCTTGATGGGAAATAATATCCATTTCAGAGTTATCATAGGAATAGGTTCGTCTCAAAAGGCCTGCCACCTTGGCAAGAAGAATATCAATGGAAAACGGCTTGACAATATAATCATCTCCTCCCATGTTGGTTGCGATGATGATGTCCATGTCTGTGCTTTTGGATGAAATAAAAATAATCGGAACCATTGAAAGAAGCCTGATTTGCCCGCACCAATAATACCCATCATAAAATGGTAAAATGATATCCAATAATACCAGATCCGGTTTAAATGCCATAAATTCAGGCAAAATGTCCGAAAAATCAGTAGCAGCTGTGGAATCATAGCCAGCTTTCATCAGATTTTCCACCACAATGTCCGATATTTTTTTGTCATCTTCAATTAACAATATTTTAAACAATGATTTCACGCTTTCCCTAAATAACACCATCTATTTGCCATAACGCAATGAGCCTCTCTGCCAGTTTCATGAAAACCAGCAGCAAAGCAAGTAAGGCTTGTTATTTTAAATTTCACAATTGATTGTCCGGTCTACTATCAGGCCGCTAACACTATACTGCTTTGGCTTATTACATTATAACTGGATCACAGCAAATTATGAATTATTTTTTCCGCCCCCAGGCAATACGCATATAGCTATTAACCGATAAAAAATAGAAAAAACAATAGATGATAATGTAGATCCCCACAATAATGCCGGCATTGATCATCGTCGGCGTCTCTTTTCCACCAAGTTCCATCATCCGGTTATAGGTTAATAAAGCAAAAACAGAATGCAACAGCCCCACAGTTAACGACAATCCAAACACGATGGCCAATTGTCTGGCAATCGATTTTTTTATCTCATCCCTGCTCATCCCAATTTTCTTGAGTATATCATATCGACTCACTTCCTCCTGAGCCTCAATAATTTGTTTATAATACATGATGCTTCCTGAAGCAAGTAAGAACAAGATGCCGATAAATAATCCGATAAATACATAAGCTCCATACAATGAAAAGATCGATTTGTAGACACCAATATAACTCAGATTGGCGATTCCCAGGGTACTGCTGGATTGGGTATTCTCGGGGCTAATTTCATTTAAAGCTGCAACTGTTTTTTCAGAGCCCGCCGGATTATCAAACATGATTCCGGTAAAGTCTACCACATCGTCTGCTCCAGCCTGTTCCCGATATTGATTATAGGTCGTATCACTTAATACCATTGTTGGTCTTAAATACAAATCCATAAAGCCAATATATTTATGCAACGATACCCCGACAATACGATAAGTATCTGTTTCATTCGGAAACTGCAGATTCATGGCACTTCCCGTTAGATTTTCGCAGTAATCCTTTTTGGTATTGCCATCAATAAAATAACATTCGCCATCTTTTAAATCCATATTGAAATCTGTTTTCGTATTGTGAAACGTGCCTGTTTCAACTTTTGTATCCTTAATGATTGAACGATATGCACTTTGAGACATAATATAGCCCTCAACTACCATTCCCGGGTTGTTCTCCGTTTCGATTGAATAGTCATCATTCTGAAGCTGGGTTTTTATAATTTCAAACTGATTGGTGGCTGTTACCTTGACTTCTCCGGTCTGCTGGATCACTTCAAGCATCTCATTAAACTGTTGATCATCGATGTTTTTACACAGATATGAAAATGGCGAGTAATACGGAACCATACTTCCCAAGGCCCGGTACATCGAGAAGGTCGCACTCATCATTGTGATTGTGATGGCACCGGTAATGGCGATGAAGCTCAGCATTTTAGAATTGGCTTTAATCCGATATACAATCTGGGATATACTGATAATATTTTCCGATTTGTAATAGAAGGCTTTGTTTTTTTTCAGTGCCAACATGGTCATGGGAATAAAATTTTTAAAAAGCAGTAATGTCCCGATTACAATACAAACTAAAATAACTAGCGCCGGAACCATCAGATGAAATCCCCCTTCATTGACATTCATGACCGTCGCGATTGTGTAGCCCAGAATAATCAAGACTATTGATAGTATTCCACCCATTACAGAATATTTTGGCAGTTCTTCACTTTCTTTATTTGCGGATAACAACTCAATGAGTTTATAGCGGTAAATAATACCGTAGGCGTTTAGTGAACTGATCATAAACAAAATCAGAAAAGCCACCACCGTTGTGATAACTGCTTGCCATTGAACTGAAAAGGTCACCGCTGTTCCATCAGCCATGAGATGTAATAAGATCATTGAAAAAAAGCGTGAAAAGACAATTCCCAAAACGGTTCCGCAAACTGTTGCGATCAGTCCCATGACGATATTTTCATAAAACATCATCCGTCCAATCTGACTTTTTTTCATGCCCACCAGCGAATAAATCGCGATTTCCTTTTTTCTAGTTTTGACAAAAAACTGATTGGAGTACAGCACAAAGACCGAAGAGAACAGCACAATTGCAATGGCCGCGGCTTTAAATAAAACCGTTATCTTGCCGGTGCCAAACCGATACCCGGAAAATTGCGGATTAAAATAGATTGAGCAGAATATGCTAAAAATGGTCACTGCGAAGATGGTACTAATTAAATAGATTAAGTAACTGCCAAATTTCTTCTTGATATTATTTAATGCCAGATTAAAAAAGTTCACTGTTATCCCCCCCTAACGAAGACAGGACTTTTAGAATCTTGTCAAAAAATTCCTTTCTGGTGCCGGTATTGAATATTTCCATAAACAAGACGCCATCCTTGATAAAAATAATCCGTTTGCAAAAACTTGCTGCAAAGGCGTCATGGGTTACCAGCATAATCGTCGCCTGATTTTTTTCATTCAGTCGCTGCATACATTGCAGCAGATCTTTTGACGACTTGGAATCCAGGGCACCGGTTGGCTCATCGGCCAGAATAAGCTCCGGCGAATTGACCATCGCTCTGGCTGCGGATGCTCGTTGTTTTTGACCGCCGGATACTTCATAGGGATACTTGCCTAAAAAGTTTTCAATACCCAGTTCCGTGGCGACATGATTAACGGTCTGCTCAATTTCTTCGAGCTTTTTTTTTGATAAAATCAACGGTAAGGCGATATTTTCCTTTAAGGTCAAGGTATCCAGCAGGTTATAATCCTGAAAAATAAAGCCCAGCTTGCTTCTGCGAAAATCTGAAAGCTCCGGTTCCTTTATTCTGCAAATATCCTGCCCGCCAATGGAAATTTCTCCCGCCGTAACCGTATCGATTGTCGCAATTACATTTAACAGGGTGGACTTTCCTGCGCCTGATGGGCCCATAATCCCAACAAACTCACCTTTCTCAATTTCAAAACTTACACCGTTTAGCGCTATGGATGTACTGCCACCCTGTTTTGATCCATATACTTTTCTAACATCACTCACTTTTAATACTGGCATAGAAAACCTCCAACAATTTACTTTATAAAAAGTTTATCATTAATGTTTTTTTGCTGCCATCGATTAACCTTACAAAATTTCCGGATTACCTTACAGTACTGTAAGGTAATCCGGAAATACGTTTTAAAAATAACCTCAATGGGAAGTGACACATCCAATTGATTACAAAAAAAACGAAGAACCTGGGTATTCAACCCGGAATTCTTCGGTTTTCTTTGCTTTTTACTAGATTAATTTTGGTGTTATACTAGTTTAGGCTGTGATGTCTTTTATGGTTGCAATATCTTTTTCAAATACACTCCCCACTGATCTTGAGCGATCATTGGATCTGTTTTACGTTAACTATTGTATTTCCTAAAAACGTCATCTTGTTGTTATTATCTATGCCGTAAACATGAATATTGTATAACCCGCTGTCATAATTATGATCCTTAATATCCATGGTGATACTGTAACTCCCATCGCTTTTTGCTGTGGCGCTGTACCATCTGATATCATCCTGACCCTTAATGTCACTCCAAATAGGAACCAGTATCTGTTTAACACCATTCGGTGCGTTAATCCCTTTAATCGTTGCGGTAATCTTATTTCCGGATATGCTTGCTTCCACTGCGCTGGCCGTCATTGGTTTGACTGTCACTGTTGTATTTCCTAAAAACGTCATCTTGTTGTTATTATCTGTGCCGTAAACATGAATATTGTATAACCCGCTGTCATAATTATGATCCTTAATATCCATGGTGATACTGTAACTCCCATCGCTTTTTGCTGTGGCGCTGTACCATCTGATATCATCCTGGCCCTTAATGTCACTCCAAATAGGAACCAGTATCTGTTTAACACCATTCGGTGCGTTAATCCCGTTAATCGTTGCGGTAATCTTATTTCCGGATACGCTTGTTTCCACTGCACTGGCCGTCATTGATTTGATGGTCGCTGTTGCATTTCCTAAAAACATCATTTTGTTATTATTATCTGTGCCGTAAACATGAATATTGTATAACCCGCTATCATAATTATGATCCTTAATATCCATGGTGACGCTGTAACTCCCATCGCTTTTTGCTGTGGCGCTGTACCATCTGATATCATCCTGGCCCTTAATGTCACTCCAAATAGGAACCAGTATCTGTTTAACACCATTCGGTGCGTTAATCCCGTTAATCGTTG